>JAEHJW020008800.1_pt1 | contig 29827 bp, 40 predicted proteins | sample 9271431 | NCBI WGS metagenome assembly JAEHJW02 | reverse complement strand
TCATGAAACCACGTCGTGTTGACTTGGACGATCTTTGCTTTGCAATGGCGGCACGTACCTCTGTTTTGTAGCAATTGTCACCTCCTTGATCTGGAATAGACCCGCTTTCACGAGCCCCAATATGAACTGTTTTGACGTTAGCTGAACGGGCATTTTGATCCCGTTTGCCAGAAACGCCCTCTTGCGCATCTCGGCCCGAAAATCGTGACGTCTCTCAAACGTCCAGTATTCCCGTGCCCTGATGTTATCCTCCAACTCGCGCCACGATTTCCCCGTGGCCCAATCTCCTGTCTTGAATTCGATTCTGAGCATGTCACCTCCTTCTGTGCTAGGCGAGTAACCCGTGACCAGATTACTCGCGCGGCACAGAAAGCCGCGCTATTGCTTTGCTAATCCTCCTCCTCTTGCTGACGCCGCCGATCATCACAAACACCACACGTGCCGAGGCCACACAAGCCCGCCCCGTTTGTCGAGACCCACCCTGGCTCGTTTGTGAAGTCTGTATCCGGAGTATACTCGTCTGTTGTGTTGTCCGCCGTTGTGGTTTCCTCTGTTGTAGAAAGCGTGTAACCGTTGCGGTACGCTTCCTCCCGTTGCTGGCGCTCCCGGACCAATGCCGCGGCGCGGGCTTGCATTTCTGTTTCCGTCTTGGGGTTGAGTTGCTTCGCGCGGTTCTTCAGCCATTCCGTCATGCGCGGTTCGAGCACGTCGTGGTGTTGCAACCGTTCTAGGACGGATTCCAACTCTTCACCGTACTGCGGAAGTTCCCCCCCGAGTTGCACGTAGCTGATGATCGCCTGGAATAGGCCAGTCCACCCGATGATCTTGCGCGCATCCCGCGTGCCCTGATGCCACCGCACCTCCATCGTGCCGTAGTTGAGATACGCGCTGACATTCAAGTTGCGGTACCGATCAAGGTAGAGCGATGTGCGTGTGTAGTGCAAGTCCATACAACCTTCCACGCGCGCAAGATCGTTCGGCGTGAGCTTGGCGCACCAATGACTAGTGCGGCGGCTCGGCGACACGAGTTGTTCGAGGACATCTTGCGTGTTGTACCAGAACCCGAGCACTTTCTTGAACTCGTTCGTGTCCAAGTCTCGCACTGTGTGATGCACGTGCAACCCGGTTGAACGGTCCGTACTCGTTCCCGCTTCTCTGAGCGCTTGACACGCCAGGAGAGTCGCTTCCGTTCCGGGTTCACCGCTCAAGATGGGAGACACGAGCTCCCCTCCGCGTGCCACACTCCCGTCCGGCACGATCTTCCACGTGCTCATCACTTCATGCGTGTAACCAGGTCGATAACATTCCAACCCGTTTGCGCGCATGGCTTGCTCCACAGCTCGTGCGCTACCGATAAACTCCAACTCCAACCCAAACGCGCGTGGCGTTGGTAGTTTCAGCTCCCGCGCTTTACGCCGCACATCCGCGTTGTATCGTGCTTGATACCGCCGATAGCACACTTGGCATCTCGTGTAGGTGTTTTCGGGGGGCCGCACGTAGAACCACCGCGGGTCGTCCGGATAAGGCGTGTGACACGACGAGCACGGGCGCATGAACACACCTGCCGGTATGTACAGTGTGACGCGTTCCCACATCATCCGCACATATTCACGATATGCGGTGGGTGAGGAAAATGTCCCCTCGCCTTCGACATGACGGTTGCGCCAGATGGCTTGCAGTTGTTCCGCCCGCGCGTATTCTTGCCGAGTGAGCTCTATGGTGGGCACCGCACCTCCTCTCCTGACATTCCTTTTACTGTGTGGTATTTCCACCGCTCAACGTCCCGCAGGACGTTGAGCCGCGCGCAGCCTAAGTGGCTTTTTATACTCGCCGCGCCGAGTTGGACTATCGTTGGTTTCCTCTCGTGTGTAGGGTGACGATCGTGGCGAATACGATTCGCCCCACCATCAGCCCAACGATCGTGGCCGCTGCTATGACCATGTATCCTCGCTTTCTTCGTATGTTTCCGTGTCATCCATTGTATACACCGTTGTAAGCTGGTCACACTCGCACCAATAGCAAAAGCCGTTTGTCGCGGCGTGATGCAAGGTAGCGTGGCCACACGCGCAGTATGTAGCTGTGAACCTCATTGAGTGGTCCTTTCTGTCACGCTCACGGTTCGATCCGAGGACCCCCACCAGCGCGATCCCGTGCGTAGTAGAAGGGAAGGCCGAGCGCTCGAAACGCTGCGTTCATTCCGTGCTGGTCACTTACGGTTCGCCTGCCGAGTGAAAAGAAAATGACGTCCGCTTTTCCGCACGGACGGCGCGTCCATTGGAGCATCGCAGTAGTGTAATGCCACAATCGCCAGTCCTGATGCCCGCGACCCGCCCCGTCCGTTCGCGGGGCCTCGCTCACTTGCCATGCCCCGTGCGATCCCGCACGGCCGTGCCCATTGCGAACGATTTCTGCTATCGTTGCCATGTCACCTCCTCTCGCTTTCGTGTACCATGCTGGCACTCGCCCGTCACGTCGGATAGCCCCGAACCGACGAACCGTGACGAGTGCCAGCGCGGTACGCGACCGCGCACGCTTAGCGTGACTCTGCGCGCAGCTGAGCAAAGAACGTCAACGCGTTAGGCCGAACGATCGACCGCGCCGCTAGCTCCCAGGGATCGGGAGAAGGATCGGCCCGATCCGCCTGCCCGGCCGCGATCGACGCGGTGAGCTGCTCGTGCTTGTGACTCTTGATCATCGTTCCATTCCCTTCTATCCTTTCAGAAACGACTACACGGTGCAACCTTCCTACTCCCCAGGGAGGAAACCAACCGCCCAACGTGGCAACACGGAACGACGGTTGGCATCCCTCCCATACCGGGCAGCTAGTTGCAGCTAATCGCAAGCTCCGTGCCTTCACTAGCCTTTACCGCTTACCTGGCCCGGTTCATCTGATATAACTAACGGGCGCACACCCGGAGGTTATGCGCCCGGTGGAAACATCAAAGGTTTCCTCAAGTAGTGGTTACTGCCTCGGTGGCCGCGTACGCGGTTACCGTTTCACTCGTACCTCCCTTCACGTAACCATTCGTCAATGATCTCGAACGTTTGCAGCGTGTCCCCCATCAATTCAGCTCGGCGCTGCGCGTTATGACGCTGCGCGGATTCTACCTGACGAGCGAAAGCTCGCATCCTCAGCTCGCGCACCACTAGACTCGGCTCGCTTGCCTGGTCTTTCGGAACCATCATCGTGCCCTCACCTTCCGCCATATCACTATGGCACCTATCGCAAACGGTATGAGGATCGGATGCGAGATGATCGCCAGTATCAACACCACCGGCAGCAACACTTGTCCAAATCGACGCGTCCCTGCCGTGAGACCTTTGAACATTCGGTAAAACCATCCTCTTACTAGGAAACCTACCATCACTACACCTCCGGTCGGTAGCTCCTACCGTCCGGTATACGCTCGTCACGAGCGCTTGTCAAGCCTTTTCGAGAGATTCTTTCACATTCTCGTGTGGCACGTCGGGTGGTGCGTTACCGCGTCCCGCGTGTAGCCGTCGGACCCCAGGACCGGCCGGACTATACAACCACAGAGTAGTCGCCGTCCGGCCCCGATGGCGCGCCGGGCCGCTGGTCGGCTAGCCGGTCGGTTGCCTGGGCCGCTCCAGGGCCGGGAGACCAGCCTAGGTGCGCCCTCCGGCGTCCCCGTCCGACCACACGCTAGGCAAGTCAGGGCCGGTTCCCTGCCGGTGGCAGGGACGTCCGGGCCCGTCCGCCCACATACTCGACATTCGTTGTCTGTTTGCATCGTGCGACGGCGGGACCGGGGCCCCGCCGTCGACCGTTGCCTACAGGCTAACGGGCTGCAACCCGCGCTCTGCGCGGATCGTGGCCACTTTGACGCCGCGGCGCTTTGCTTCCGCCGCGATGTCTGCGCGCAGCTTGCTCGGCGTCATGCCCAGTCGCCGCGCCTCGGCGGTGATGGCCGCGTTGATCGCGGACGTCTCCACCATGCGCCGGAGCGTCTCCGCGTGGGCCGCTTCTGCCAGCTCCACCGCGTCATCGTCGCCGCAGTCACGGGACGAACCGTCGGGCTCCGTGACACGCACGAGACGTGCCCACAAGCCGTAGGTGTCGGTGTCGGTTGTCTCCGCGATCGCGGGTTGGCCGTCAATCGTGAGCTCGGTCCGCCACGCGCGAAAATCCCAGCGCTCTCGTGGCCGCTTCGATGCCACGAACCGTTGGACAGCCTGCCTGGCCGCCCGAGCGTTCGCCGCGGACGCCACTTCCGTGCCGTTTTCACTGATCGACGGTTCGACCATCGACAAGCAGTAGAACGCGTCCATGTTGCCATGCTCCGCGATGGGGGCGAGCATCCGTCCCCATGGAATCGATTGGCGTCCGGTTGGCGTCCCGACTGTGCTCGCGGCCACGCCGCTTGCCAATGGGTTGCTCACCATGCTCAGCTTCACTTTGATTCACCTCCCCTCATCAACTCGGTTGGCTGATGAGGTCGGTTGCTAGCGCCCATCCGCGGGAACGATCCGCGGTACGCCATCATGGGCGATCGTGGCACCTCCTGATCTCCTATGAGACTGAAGAGGTCCAGGATGCGCCCGTAGGCAGAGGAACACAATGTCGAAAGGGTTACAAGTTCTTGACGAGACTGTTACAGGTTGCTCCTACTAAGCAATCTTCCTGAGGAAGGATGCATCGCTCATTGCAGTTGAGACGACGGGTGGACGACGGGTGGGACGACGGGTGCGACTACACTCCACGCCCTGACTGAACGTTCAGTCAACGCACAGTCCCTACACAGATCCACGATCACCCGAGTTCCTACCTGCAGGCGTTGTGCGACTACCGATCGTGGCACCATAGTCTCTCCAGTGCCACCAGAGGTAGTAAGTACAGCGTGTATGAAGAAACTTGCATTGCCAAGAGCTCACGCATGTATGTTGCTTAGTCGCCGAAATTGCGCACCACGCGTGAGGCGAGTTTGCCCATGGCCGTTGCTTCATAAAATGCGCCATAGCGCCTTACGGTCCAATAGAAGACGCACACCCCGCCCACGCGTGAGGCGAGCCCCTAACCTGCTATAATGGAACCATGCGACCATTATTGCTGGACTTGTTCTGCGGGGCTGGGGGGGCTGCTGTTGGGTACCACCGTGCCGGGTTCGATGTGATTGGGGTGGATCTCAACCCACAACCCCACTACCCCTACCAATGGGTACAGGCTGATGCTCTGAAAGTGCTGACAGCGATGATCGAAAATGGCCTTTCTGCGTTCAGTGCCATACATGCCAGCCCACCGTGTCAGGCATACACCACTACTGCGGGCTCACGAAAGAGATCGGACCATCCTGATCTGATCAACCCTGTGCGGGAGCTCCTGGAGATGACGGGTTTACCCTGGGTGATTGAGAATGTACCTGGGGCTCTCTACAAGATGCGTGAACCTATCGTGCTCTGTGGGGCCACGTTTGGGTTGCCTGTTATACGGCATAGGCTCTTTGAGACTAATTGGGGTTTACGGGGCCACGACCCGCAATGCCCGGTGCAAACGAAATTCGGGAGCGCGGTATTTCATGGACCGCAATATGTGGCCTACGCGAGGGGGACGTGGGAACCACGGTGGCGTCGAGAAGTGTTACCCGTGGTGTGGCCGTGGATGACGCTAGAAGAAAGTGGGCAAGCCATTCCCCCGGCGTACACCGAGTACGTGGGGCAGCAACTCCTGATGCAAATCCAGAGTAAGGCATAACGGGGCTAAACTAGGATGACGTGGAGAGCGGTGGAGGAAACGACCAAAGTGCATGGTGCTACCGTGATCCTGGTACAATGGATACGAACAGGAGGAACCATGAGTCCCAAGGAAGACGTTGTAGAAGTTGTCACCCAGACCGTAAAAGAACACGACATAGAAGTTCTCACCCAGATCTTGAAGGAGTTCGATGAGGGTGCGCCCCAGACACGGACCGAGGAAGCAGACGATGCTTACTGGAAATCGCTCACCAATGTGACATTCTCGGCAGTGGCCACAGTGGCTTACAAGCGTTCGCTCTTCGGCACCGAATGGTTGGAGGGTTTCATCGTGGGGATTCAGTACGCAAAGAGGACCGCATGAAGAACTTGAAGAAGAAGTTGGCAACGTCCAATGCAGTCGATACCCGTATCGGGGCCGTGGAAGCCCTGATCAAACTCGGGTTGCTGGCTGAGCTCGCCAACCCTCCCCTGGAAACGGGGGCACTCGTGGGCACGATCGCTAGCGTCCTGGGGGTGACGTCGAAGGAACTGACAACCGCCATGGACAACGTGATGGCAAAAGTGGGCGGCGATGATTGACCCCGGTTTCTCAGCGGTCCGTGCGGCACGCGCCGAAGGGGCACGGGTGGGGTTCGCGTCACGCCTCCGCTGCGGTGCGGCGATCCTGCTCGACCCCTGCAAGCGAGCGCAATCGCGATTGGATCAGCACGCAGCCTGGCACGAGTCCCAGGAGTTGCGCGATGAGTAAGGCGCGCCATTTCATCGAAGGAGTGGACGTCCCGCATTGTCCAGGCTCGGCGCCTCGCAGACTCCGGACTTACGTCGTCTGTATCCACCGGCCGTGGTGGCATCCCGGCCCGAAGTACTACGTCTGGCTCCGTTGGCTGACTGGTCAGTCACGTCGGTGCGAACCGCCCGATCCGAAGCCCTGGGAACGCACGCAGAGACGCACGTGTGTCGAGGCCGCCCTCCATCCCCAGGAACAGAGCGATGACCACTTTTTGTAGGTGTGGCCATTCCAGGGCATGGCACGCGCCCGAACGCGTGGTAGCAGCCACCTTTCTCATCGCTGATGATTTTTGCGTCATCGCGTGCCAACTATGCTCGTGTGGAGATTACGGGCCCGTGCCCTTCGCCACAAGCTTCCGAGCATCCAGGAAAGACCGGAAGGAACAATAGATGATCCGACAATACCGTCCCCGTCACCCGCGCTTGATCGAAGCTGTATTCTGGGACGGGACATCCGCCACTTGGTTGGAGATCGCCGGGTGGGGGGAACGGGCCATCCAATGGGTTAACCCTTCCTACCTGCTAGTTCACACTTTGTGTGGCACGGCATCGGCCCCCCAAGGGTCTTGGATCGTGCGAGAAGGGCCAGGGGACTTCTATGTCCTCAATTCGGATGCCTTCAACGCCACTTTTGAACTGGCCTTTCCCAACGACGAGCCCGCATGAGGATTCTGATCTGTGGAGATCGGAATTGGACGGACACTGATTTCGTGCATCTCATCCTAGAGGGCGCTTACGAACAATCACGGCAGGCTGGAGAGCCTTTTACCCTGATCGAAGGGTGTGCGCCAGGGGCCGATCGAGCCGCTTGTCACTGGCGATCGAAACGATTCGATATCCAACATCTCCACTTTCCTGCGGATTGGAAACGCTACGGTTATAGCGCGGGTCCCATCCGCAACCGCCAGATGGTCCAGGAAGGGAAGCCAGATGTGGTGTATGCTTTCCATGATGACCTAGCCGGTTCCAGGGGGACGATCGACATGTTGAAGGTGGCCAAGAAGGAAAAGATCCCCGTGATCTTGTGCAGCCACGGTTAGGCTGCGGTGACCATCCTGCGCGCCCACCGTTGGGCCACGAACGGCCACATGATTGCCGATGTCGCCCAATTGGGGTATCTGGACGGTCGTGTCCTGGATGTCACCTATGGCAAAGGTGTCTTCTGGAAAGTGTGGCAGCCAGACATCCTGGTGGGGTGCGATCTGGACCCTACCAAGGCGCGAGACCTGTGTTGCGACTTTTGCCACCTACCATTCGCGGACGGGTCGTGGGATGCTGTCGTGTATGATCCTCCTTACCAATGCAACGGCACTCCTGGATGGAATGGAAGTGGGGTGTGGACACGGTATGGTGTGGTCACGATGTGGGGGAACGACCGCGCGAACCTGATGGAACGGGGAGCACGGGAAGGGGCTCGTGTGGCAAAAAATTTTTTCCTGGTCAAGTGCATGGACCAGGTAGTCGGTGGACGCCTCTGGTGGCAGACGGATCAGATGACCCAAGTAGTCACCGCCGAAGGGTTTACCAAAGTGGATCGGTTTGATTTTCTACGGCCGCCCCGCCCTTCAGACGGACGCCGCCAACGTCACGCCCGAGCGAACTACAGCACGCTACTAGTCTTCCAGCGTCGTTAACCAGGAAGGATGGCTTCAGGGACTATGGCTCGTGTCACGATTCTGTACGGTGGGTTGTCGGCCGTGTTGGTCAACGATACCCTAATGGACCGCCCCATGGTCTGTCTCTGGTGCAAGGTGCAACCCCTATCGCATTCTGCCGCGAAATACTGTTCCCCTGAGTGTCGGCGGGAGGCACAGCGTGCGCGTGCACACGTTGACCAGCGACCAGGGAAAACGCGCGCGAAAATGCGTTCTACGGTCCGCTGAGAGGCCGCGAGGTATAAAGGGACCATGCCACGGATTTTAGAGGGAATTGCGGCCAAGAAGGTCCGTGTGGGGGACAAGATCGTCCTCAGCTACACCGAGCTCACCACACTGTTCACAAACCAGGGCTTCCGCCACGTGTCACACATCCGTGAAGAAGCTGGTAAAATACATGTGGACTTCCAGGACGGGTTGAAATACATTTTCCATCCCGAACGACTGGTGATCAGACTCGTACAGCCACAGGAGGCAGCATGACCGACGAAAGCGGAATTCTTCCCTGCACCGACGAAGTGTTCGAGCAATTGCTGGCGCAAGACCCGTTGCTCTTGGCCGAAGAGGCGATGGGGCGCACGATAGACGACGACGGGTCTACGGCGGACTTGGGGGTGTGGGTGGCAGGGATGCACCATTCCGCCCTGGAACGGCAACTCCGAGCACGCAACGACACCCTGTTTAGCGACACGTTGGATCGTTACCAGACAATCGTTCGTTCGTTCCGTTTCGAGGAAGTGCTTTGCATCCCCTATGTGGCCGATGGGGAGCCAGACGAACTGTACGTGTACTTCCATCCCACGCTGGGAGCGTTGCTCGTCTTCCACACCCGCCACAGCGACACCGTGGCAGGTGCCGCTTGCTACTTCCAATGGCAAGGGAATCCGCATGTGACATTCGCCCCTACAGGAACGGGGGCTTGGTACAATGGGCGTTGGGTGGGACACTTTGAAGCCAGGGAAGCCCTCATCTTCCGTTTGAACCGTTTACAGCGTACTGGCAAGTTTCTCACGCCTTGGGTTCATTTTGATGGGTGGCCCAACCTGTCGCCCTGGATTATCCACCCAGGGGATGGCAAGATTGAGGATCCGCACGAGTTTGAACGCCTCGTCACGAAACGTTTGTATATGCTCCCCAACGATGTGAAAGTGGCGGTCGGGATTAGGGAACCAACATGGCGATGAATCTAGAAGAGATCGAAGAATGGGCACAACACCTGGACCGTTACACAGCGGCCTACGACCTGGCGCAAGACGCCAAAGAGCGTATTGACTTCCTCATCGCCAAAGTCCGACAGTTGAAAGACGTGGGCACATGACCCCCCGACCGTGCCTCATCTGCGGTAGCCCGACCGAACGCACTTGCTATTGTTCCCCAGAATGCCGCCAAGAAGCTAAACGGCGCAAGCGAGAAGCGCAGAAAGTCCACGCGCCGGAACCTGTTCGGCCCGCACCTAAACGGCCCAAGCAAGCTGGTGGGGCGTATGTCTACTTCATGTGGGGGGAGACTACCGATCTGGTTAAAATTGGCACGTCTCTGGACCCGGCGCGTTTACAGGAAAAACTGCAACTTCATGGGGGCCAACCCGTAACCCTCCTGGCCGCTGTCTGGCGCACAAACGCCTACGAAGAAGAAGAATATCTTCAAGACCAGTTCGCAGCAGATCGTCAGATCGGTGAGTGGTTCAGTTTCACCCCGGACCTGGGAGAGGTGATCAACCATTATCGCAATTGGATGCACGGTCAAAATTCCGATCATTCCTGACCTGGGATTTTGGGCACACGTACACCCCTTTTCCCAGGAAAAGGCCATAAGGGGTATAAGATGGTAGTAGGCGGAAGAGTTGTCGGACAACGACCGTGAAAAAGGCGACAACACCCATCTGTTCATGCGGTCACTACCGCTTGGACGAACACCGGCCAGCCCCAGAAGGTGGCTGCAAAATCTGCCCGATCGGAGCCTGCACAAAATATGGCACGTACCGCAGAGCGCGAAAAGACGGAAGCTGGTTCGAGTGTGGAATCTCCAACTGGAACCAGTATCGAGAATTTTGCGGTACACACGTCACTCATGGAGCACGATCCCCCAAAAGGGTAGCGGTTAGGGCGGCGCAGATCCTCGAAGCCCTAACCGAACGTATCCCAATGGTCACGGAACTCACAAGTGACCAAGTGAACCGTTATTGTGAAGTACGAACCAAGGAACACCTCTACGGCGAATACATCGACGCCGTGTTGTTCGGTGAAAACACAGTCCAGGGTGCTATTGGGGTTGCAGCCATTCCGGATACTGTCATGCAAGCGTACATACGCCTTGCAACTCTGGGCCAGAAGATCGCCCAGGACCTCGGGATGGACCCTACCGGCTACGCGAAACTGGCCAAGGATTTCGGGTGGGCCAAGAAACTGCACACAGAACGCCTCGAAGAATTGCAAGCGCGAGGTGCCGCTCTACGAAGTGGTACAAAAAAGCGTTGAGAAATGGTATACTAGACCTAGGCCGGAGGACATGGTGTCCAAGGAGCCTCCAAAACTCCAGGAGAAGGTTCGATTCCTTCCCGGTCTGCTGGGGGGTATAGTGCTAGCGGAAACACACCTGTCCTGCAAACAGGAATTCGGGGTTCGACTCCCCGTACCTCCACGCCATGGGTCTGTACCCCAATTGGTAGAGGAACAGCCTTAGAAGCTGTGATGTGCAGGTTCGAATCCTGTCAGACCCACGCCAGGGGAGTGTAAGCTAGCGGAAAACTGCGAGGCCCTTACCCTCGTTTCTCGGGTTCGAATCCCGACACTCTCACTAGTTCACAACGGGTACGAGGAAGAAAGTAATCCGCGTGGCTTGGGACCACGAGACACGGGGGGCAGTACCCCGGTACCCGACTCTATGCCAGCAAAACGCATATGGACGGATGAAGACTTGCAGCGTGAAGCTCCTCGGGCTGAGAACATGAAAGATCTTCTTGGCGCACTCGGGCTTCGATTTAGTGGTTCTCAATATCCTCGCATACGCAAGGATTGTGAACGTTTGGGTATCAACCTCAGCCATTTTCGACACGGGAAAGGCACTTACGCGATCCCGGATACCGAATGGGTGGAACAACGCTTAAGAAAGGGAAAACCCACGGGTCCCCTCATCTTGCGGCGTTTGGTGGGCGCGGGGCTTCGCACCCGCCATTGCGAACGGTGTGGTATCACGCAATGGCAAGGCACACCCGCTCCCCTCCAAGTGGACCATATCAACGGGGATCCACGAGATAATCGGTTAGACAACCTCGCGATTCTTTGTGCCAATTGCCACGCTTTAACCCCCACTTGGGGAAAAAAGAAGCGTCATTCCGCGATGGTGTAACGGCAGCACAAGAGGTTCTGAACCTCTAGGTTTACGTTCGAATCGTAATTGCGGAGCTTACCCGCCGTTGGCGGGCTTAATGGGGTTGGCGTGACCTTGCGCAGGGTGCGCCTAACCGGACTTGACACCGTGGTACCGCGGTGCCGGGACAGCCCCTCTATTACTTGCCGTGCTAGTGAATCGGGATCACACCAGCTTGTCACGCTGGAACGACGGGTTCAACTCCCGTGCATGGCGCTTACATCTCCTCGTGGTGGAACGGACGAACACACCTCGCTACGAACGAGGAGAATGCAGGTTCAAGTCCTGCCGAGGAGGCCAATCTCTCTGAGGTGTAATGGAGGCACGGCAGACTCCGAAGCTGCTAGACTGGGTTCGATTCCCAGCGGAGAGGCTTTGCCGCATTGGTGCTAACGGAAGCACGCTGCTTTGGTAGAGCAGAGGACGGGTTTCGACTACCCGATGTGGCTCTGTGCCGGTGAGGCCGAATGGTGAGGCGGCGCATTCGTAATGCGTTAGTAGTGAGTCCGATTCTCACCACCGGCTCTTTGTTGCGGTAGCTCAAATGGATGAGCGCGACGGTCCTAACGTCGAGGGTGCAGGTTCGAATCCTGTTCGCAACGCTGCGGTAGGGTGAAACGGTTTCCACGCGTGGTTCATACCCACGAGACAGCGGGTTCAACTCCCGACTACCGCCACCAAGGGAAGGTAAACCAAGACGGGTTCTTGGGCCTCGCTGCTAACGAGTGCGTCCCGTGAGGGATGGTTTTCGACTAGCCTACCTTCCGCGGTTGTCAGTAGCGCTTAACGAGAGGCTGACAATCCATCGCCCCCGGCCCTCCGGGGGAAACTAGACCACCGGGTTCCTTGCGGGCCCGGTTTGTCGGAGCGGTCGTCTAACGGAAAGACACGAGACTTTCAATCTCGCAACCGGGGTTCAACTCCCCGTCGCTCTACTCCGCGTTGTCACGATGCCATTGTAGGGTAGCTCAACGGGAAGAGCGCTTGACTGTTAATCAGGAGGATGCAGGTTCGATGCCTGCCCCTACAGCCACGCAGACGTAACTCAGTGGAAGAGTACCTGCTTGCCAAGCAGGATGCCGCGGGTTCGAGTCCCGTCGTCTGCTCGCTGCGAGTGTAGCTCAACGGTAGAGCGTCAGTCTTCCAAACTGAATACGAGGGTTCGGCTCCCTTCACTCGCTCCATTCCGGGATACGGTGCTGGTTCCGTAGCAAGGCTTTGAACCTTGTGTGCGGGGGTTCGATTCCTCCTCCCGGAGCTATGCCTCCGGGGTCAGAAAGCGAGACACTTCCCCTGTAAGGAAGAAACAGCCGGGGCGGTACCGGCCGGAGGTTCCTTTGAAGCCAGCACGGGCGACTGGTAGTCGCAGGAGAGCTTATATCTCCCCCATGGCGGGTTCGATTCCTGCGTGCTGGACCATGGTTCTCAAGCTCAACCGGACGAGCGCTTGTTTGAAGCACAAGAGGTACTGGGTTCGATTCCCAGGGGAACCACCGGCTCATGGTATATGGGTGGGCACGGCACTCTGATAAGGTGCTAGACTGGGTTCGACTCCCGGTGAGCCGACCATGCGTCCCTAGCTCAAGTAGGCAGAGTACCGGACTTTTAATCCGAGAGATAGGGGATCGTGGCCCCTGGGGCGCACTCGGGCGTGTAGGTCAACGGAAGACCGCTAGTCTTACAAACTAGTCACGGAGGTTCGACTCCTCCTACGCCCACGTGGCCGAAGGCAAACAGGTACGCCGCAGCGTTGTGGCCGCTGTGTAAGGTGGTTCGAGTCCACCCGGTCACCCCCGCAGCAGAGCACGGTTGGGAAGTGCGTCTCCCTCATAAGGAGAAGGTCCCGAGTTCGATCCTCGGTGCTGCGACCATAGGCCGGTGGCAGGAGCGGCCGGAGTCTTCTAAGCTCATTGCCCGGGGTTCGAATCCTCGCATCGGCGCTGTGCGCGCGTGGCCCAATTGGTAGAGGCGCTCGTCTTAAGAGCGAGAAGTTGGGGGTTCGAATCCCCCGGCGCGCACCAAAGGAGCCCTTTGTGGACCGATGTTTGTTGCTCAATGCATCTTACGAACCCCACAGCGTCATTTCGGATCGGGACGCGGTATGTATGTACCTGGACGATGTGATTGAGCCCGTGGTCTATTCCGGCAAAGTGATGCGTTCTCCATCCATCACCGTCATGGTGCCTTCCGTAGCCCGTTTGATTCGCTACGTGCCGATGCCCGAACACATGCGCAGCGTGATGCTCACCCGTAAGGCCGTATGTGCGCGTGACCACCACATTTGCGCCTATTGCGAGGGTGAAGCCGACACGATGGATCACATTCAGCCCCGCGCTAAAGGCGGACGCCACACGTGGGAGAACGTGGTGGCAGCATGTCGTTCGTGCAACCACCGCAAGGGCAACAAGACCCTAGAACAACTGGGGTGGAAACTGCACCAGCAGCCTTTCCGCCCGGTGGGGATTGGCGCTCGCATTCTTGCTCTCCAGCCCGAACCCGAGTGGGAGCCTTACCTCGGAATGAGATAACCAATGTCAGATGCCGCCCTTGATATCCTCTACGGTTTGATCCTGGGAAACGGCAAAGCATGGGGCGAAGTAGCGGTGGACCAACAGCGTGAGGATGCGGCAGCGATCTTCACGGAAGAACGCCCCCACCTCCACTTCATCACGCGGCCTCGTGGTGGCTCAAAAACGACCGATGTGGCAGGTATGGCCATTGCATGGCTCATCGCCGATGCCCCGCTGATGGCCCGTGGTTATGTGGTGGCGGCCAATTCCGAACAGGCTGCACACGTCATCGACGCGGCAGCCAGTTTTCGGGCACGCACCCCCGAACTTGAAGGGGCTGTTTCGGTCGAGAATGAGAAAATCATTGCACCAGGCAAAGGTGCTTGGATCAGGGTACTTTCTCTTTCGGACTCCGGAGCCTGGGGACTACGCGAAGCGCGTTTCCTGATTGCCGACGAATTCTGCCAGTGGCCCCAGACCCGAGCGGCCAAACGCGTGTATGAAGCATTGCGTTCCACCGTCCAGAAGGAACTGGGATGTCGGCTCGTCATCCTCTCCTCATCGGGTGAACCCACACACTGGAGCCGGGCCACCTTCGATGAAGCCAATCGTGAGATGGTTCACGCACGAGAACAGAACCGGCTTCCCATGTGGCGCGTGTCGGAAATGCCAGGCCCGGTACCTTGGCAAGACCCGCAGGAAATCGAACAGCTCCGCAACGAGCTCAGTCCATCGGCCTATGACCGTTTGGTCCTGAATATCTGGTCTCAGGACGAAGACCGGGCCATCTCCGAAGAAGATTTTGAAGTAGCTGCACGCAATAGATTCCGACTCAGCCATCGGGTACCAACGGGTTTGCGAGGGTATGGTCTCCGATTGCATGATCCGATGCCGGAACAGAAATATCTGATGAGTGTGGACATTGGTATCTACAATGACTCCACGGTCATGTGTGTAGCACACAAAGAACCTCTTGACCCCGAAAAGCCCAAGGGCCTACAGAAAGTAGTCATTGACCACTTGGAGCGATGGTCGGGGTCCAAGAAACGCCCAGTCCAACTACAAGATGTAGAAGATTGGATTGTGGCCCATGCCACCGAATATAATCGGGCACGCGTTCTAGCGGACCCGGATCAATTCGTGGGTAATATCCAGAGCCTTAATCGGCGCGGTGTACGAGCAGGTGCTTTCGTTTTTGGGGCTACCTCCGTTGGTCAAGTCGCCACGGCACTTGTACAAGCATTTCGCAACCGCCAGATTGAAGTTCCGGATTACAAGAGCCTCCGAGATGAACTCGTGAGTGTGCGCTTACGCGAATCTGCCCCCGGAGTCACGCGTCTAACCCATGACCGTGAAAGGGGACATGACGACCAAGCGGTAGCCATCGGCCTCGTGTGCCACGAACTGTTGGGGAAGTATGGCTTTGGAGCCAGTTTCCGAACGTTCATGGCGGCGGACCGAGAGAAGCAAGTAGAACGTAGTACAGAAGACCGCCGATACTTCCAAGCTGTGGCGGACCACCAGAGGACCATCAGTCGTGGTCAAGAGCGGTTCAGACTACAGAAGGAAGCTGCACAAGCAAAGTGTCGGCACATGATGCGTCCAGGAGAGCCTAGGTGCTTGAAATGTGGACGCGTGCCAACAAGTCCTTGACAATCGTGTGGAGACGCCATAGTGGCTGTACCTATTCTGGGCCGTCGCAAGCGGCGAAATTCCATCGAAGACAAAGAATATATTCTTAAATCAGCGATTGCTGTTTTGAGGCCCGGTTTCGAGGGAGACTACACACAGAAGGCTGTTCTGGAAAAGGTAGTGGAAGACCCCCAGCAACGCGAACGCGTTGACCAGGTGGTCAAGGCCATCCAGAGTGGTACGGCCTTCACGCGTCAAGGCAGTGAAGCACAACGTATGGCTGCCATGCGGCCTATCAATGTCAACCGGGTAGCCGAACAGGCCGCCCGAATTCTGGGACCCACTAACGAGATCACGCCCATTGACATTGAATTGGCAATGCGTCGCCAGGGTATCAATTGGCTCCAGCCATTCGCCCCCGGTTCACCCCTTATCCCGTATTACGGCTATTCGCGCCAACCCCGTATGCGGGATTACAAAGTGGGCTACAACGTCTCAACCGAGACGCGGCAGACACGCATTCCGTTTAACACGCTCAAGCAGCTCTATGACAGTTATGACGTAGCCCAGATATGCACGCGGCACGCTCTCCAATCGCTACGTTCGATGCGACCCATTTTCGAACCTCTTCCGACGTGTGAGAAGAATCCTACGAAGGAATTGGAAGAAGTGCGTCGTCGCCTCCGGAAGCCGGACGGGATTCGCCCTCTAGCTAACTGGCTGTACATGCACGGTATGGATGTGTGGCGTTACGACGCGGGCACTATCTATCGCCAACGTGACGGCGCAGGCAATGTTACGGCATTGCGCATTATGGATGGCACCCTCTTTGCTCCCATGCTGGAATACTACGGTGATATCCCAGATGGGGACGCCCCGGCCTATATGCAGTTCATCATGGGTGTACCGTGGGACTGGCTGAAACGGTCCGACTTGATTTACGACCCCTTCTGGCCACAGGCTGAAACGCCCTATGGTACGCCACCTATCGAAACGGTGTTGATTAACGCCAACACCGACATGCGCCTTCAGTTGTATTTCATGCAGTTTTTCACCGAAGGACAAGTGCCTGAAGCTTTCGCCATCGCGCCGCAAGATCAGTCCGACCCTACATCCTTGGCTGAATGGCAGGAAGACTACAACGCTTGGACGCTGAATGACCAGCGTGAACGTTGGGGCTTGCGTTGGTTGCCCTATGGCACCGAAATCGTTCCCTACAAGCCCCAGGAATTCACACCGGACGTCGCAGAGTATGTCATGCGACGCACCGTGGCTGCGTATGGCATGACGCCCAATGACCTCGGGTTCACGAGCGATGTCAACCGTGCGACCGGCGACACGCAAATGGACGTTCAGTTCCGCATCGCTACACTTCCGTTGGTCGGGTATTACGAGGATATCTTCAACCCCATCATTCAGACAACATGGGGTTTCCCGGTGGAAATGAAGTTTGACACCGGACGTGAACGCGAAGATAGGCTCATGGAAGCACGCGTCCACCAGATTTACGTTTCGATGGGTGCCGAAAGCCCCACAGAAGTGCGGGCTCGGGTGTTGGGCAAGCCCACCAACCCGGAACAGATCATCCCTCGATTCATCGAATCGCCTCGGCTTGGTCCTATCCCGGCTCAGTACATCATGTCCATTTCGGGAACAATTGATTCTCGAACTGGCCTGCCGGTACCGGGCAGTGTTGCCCCCCGTCTCTACCAACCGGCCGGTGAAACACCGACACAGGTCATCACCGCGCAGCAGGATGCCAAGCAACAGGGGCATCCACGGGAACCGGGTGGGGACGTTCCGAACCCAAAAGTCGCCGCCCCGCCCAAACGGGGCCGCAAGCCAGCACGCAACAAGAACGGCGTGAGGAACGCGCCCAAAACAGGCGCAAGCAACGTGCAGAATCCAACGCCCAGCGCCGGACGGACCGGCGCGCACAACCCGCAAAGCGGAGCCCCGGGCTACGGAAACCGAAACCTAGAACACCTCGCACCGGAAGCTAGGCGCGTCACGGGCCTGTTGCCCAACTGGACACAGACCAACACTCGCAAGCGTAAGCCATATGGTGCGGCGCTCAAGAGTGAAGACGAGGATCGCCAGACAACATGTGCTGGTATCGTCGTCCTAGCAGAAGACACGGGCCGCATTCTACTCGTCCAGCGTTCGATCGACAATCATTCATCGGCGCGGGGCGAGTATGAAGTCCCTGGGGGTCACTTGGACGGCGACGACACGCCGTGGGAAGCGGCCCAGCGGGAATGGGAAGAAGAACTTGGACAAGAGCTTCCCAAAGGCGACAAACAGGGTGAGTGGACTGCAAGCGTTGGCGACAAGGGTGTTTATACCGGCTTCATCTACAGCATCAAGCACGAAGACGATATAGACTTGGAAAAGGTGCCACGGACAAGCAAGGAAGTGGAAAACGCTTCTTGGTTCCGTCCAGAAGACCTTGTGGGTAATCCTATCGTGCGGGTTGAAACCCAAGCCATTGACTGGTCCCAATTGCAGAATGCAAAGAAGGACCTTCAGAAGTGGCGCACTCAATCGCGCCGACGCATTGTCCAAGGTAAGGCACCAAGAGATTTTGTGGATTCCTCCATCCCACCGGGAATCCACGATCTCGTGTGGAAGGAATTACAAACTGCTTCCACGCGAGAGCAAGTGGACGGGGCGTTCGCCAAGGCGGGTGGTCTCCCAAAAGCCCAACCACCCGCTCTGCGGACATTCCACCGCAGGACGACAGCCCTAGTTAGCACATACAAAGTGCAGGTTCAGCAGGCCCTCGCCGCTTCGTTTCCTCCTGCGACCGTGGCGTCGGCCCTAACCGTTGCTTTGGGCAGCGCCCCGTCTATTACTGTTGGAGCCGGAAGCGCATTGGGTGTGGCGGGTGCCACGAGTGCGGTGAGTGTGCTGAAGATGGCAATCAGCGGTGCTGCTTTGGCCGCAATCCTGACTGCTCTCTATAAAGACGCTTACTACCTAGGTGCCGAAGAAGCTGCTCGGCAAACGCATTCAGGCACCCTACCCCCCAGCGTTGCCACAGACTTGCAATTGCCCACTGGTGGCTTGGGTCAGTTACTAGCCCAAGCGGCCCATATCGTGCAAGGGATCAACCACACCACGATTGAACGTGTGGGCGATATCATCCAAAAGGGCATCCAGGGCGGCTTGAGTCAAGACGAGATAGCACTTCAGATCCAGGAATTTCTCAACACAGCCAGTCGAGCCGAAATGATTGCCGAGACGGAATATTCCCGCGCGTGGTATGCCGCCGTCATGGAAACCTATCAGCAAAACGGTGTGGAATTACTCGCATGGCTTCATAAACCCGGAGCCTGCGAACGGTGTATGTTGAATGTAGCCGCATCCCCGCAACCAGCGTCGAACCCGCATTGGCCCAGTGGACCTATGCCGGTCCACCCCTGGACACGATGCGCTGTGGTCCCATACCAAGGATAAATATGAACCGGACACTCACAACTAGTCCTATCGTGTGTGTGGACTTGGACGGCACGATCACCGGAGACCCCAAATTCTATGGAGCCGAATGTCGCGGGCTCATGAGCCATGGCTACAAAGTGCATGTGCTCACTGGCAACCCAACGCCAGAAAAACGCCTCCAAGAATTCGATATGCATCAAGGCCGGGAATACACCCGGATCGTGACCGTCCCTCGCAAACACATTGGACGATTCAAGGTTGCCTACATGAAGCAAGTGGGCGCTCAGCATCTTATGGACAATCGTTTGAAGACTATCAAACGAGTACAAAAAGCTGGTTTCGTAGGTCATTGGCGAGCCGATCCTGAGATCAACAACTAGAGAGGAACTAAAAGAAATGAGACTGTTTACTAAGGCATTCTGGCTGCGGGCCACCGAAACTGCCGTTGTGACGGGTGCAGCTGCTTTTGCCGGTAGCGGTGTTTTCAGCGCCGGTCAGCCCACGCTGCATGGCCTCGTGGCCGCGCTTGTGGCAGCCGGTGTAGCAGCCCTGTACGCTTTCGTGAAGCAGGTGGGTTCTGTACAGACCGCTCGTGCGGCAGCAGCTAAGAGCAACCAGGCAGCCTAATTCATGGCAACTTTTGTTGCACTGACGTCGGCCACCAGAAGCAAGGGTGAATCCATCGTCTTCAATGTTCAGAAGTGCGACGCGCTCGCGGTCGGGGTGAATGTCACCGCGGCCACGGGCACGTCGCCTACGTTGAACGTGTTTGTGGAGATGCTCGGGCCCACAGGAGTCTGGTATTCAGTCTGGGCTCCCGCGGCTCTCACGGGGGCAGCATCCACCTTCACTACGATTGGTCCTACCGCCGCAACGCCATCCCTGGTGATGGGGACAATGCGATTTCGCTATGTCGTCGGAGGGACCGTGACACCGAGCTTCACCTTTTCCGCATTCGTCCAGGGTCGAGAACTCTAGGGGGAACCATGGCCACACTCAATTCGGGTGCCCGCCAGCGTCAAGCACAGAATATTACGGGTGCCCTCCTTAGTTTGGCGGGGAAGAATACGGGGACTTTTGGGGCCAATGTGATTACCGCCCCCGGTTTTGTCGTGGGCACCGCTTCCCAACTGGTGGACCAAGACCGCGATTATTTGGTCTATCTCCAGTTTGCCACCGCAGGCACCGCCTTAACGGTTTCTATAGGTCCGACGGCGGCCGCCGCATATACGCTGGTTGCAGCAGCAGCTTGTGCGACAGGTGAAGTCGTCAATGTCGTGCTTCCGGCCGGTTGGTTTCTCAAGGTGGAAGTGACGACCAGTACGCTCGCGCACCAGATCGCCATTTCGTCATGAGCCGTTGGCAAGACCGCCAAGTGTTGCGCGCTCTCGGGTGGCGGGGCACTAAAGCGAAGCGTCAACGACGTTACGTACGTCCCGAACTGGCACCGGCTGTATTGGTACCTCCCGAGCCGGACCCCGAACCATCGGAACCAGAGAACGAGTGAACCGTGTGCGTCAGCTGTGGATGCGGATTACCTCACGATGATCATGGTGATCCTCGGAATATCACTATCGAACGACTCAAGGAAGCGGCGGAAGCCGCCAATGAGACCGTCGATTGTGCCGCTCACAATATCGAATCCATCGTGATGCACCAGTTCACCAAGTCTGAAACCCCTTCGGATGTGGCGGTCGCAGTTTTCAAGTCCAGCCAGGAACAACGCTACACGCTGGGCGTGGCGTATCCCGTGAACCGGCCCGATGTGGGTGTGGCTCAAGACGGCCATATCGACTATGTGGGACCTGAAGCGCTGGAAAAGGCTGCTTGGAATTTCATGAATCGCGGAGGCAATGTGGGCCTCGATCACGCCAAAGGGGCGGATCACCGGGGGCGGGTGGTGGAAAGCTACATCTACCGGGGTCCCGATTGGCCACAACCCAATGGCTATGTGGTCAAAAGTGGCGATTGGCTTATCGGTGTGATCTGGGCGAAAGAAGCTTGGCCCGAGATCAAGACAGGGCGTAAGCGGGGCTTTTCTCCGCAAGGCGCAGCCAAACGGCGTACTCCCACCCCCGAGGCACTCGCAGCTCTGCGAGAACCAACGAGACACCTATAAGGACCAGATATGGAGATCACTGAGTTCGAATCGCTCGACCCCGAACGGGTGGATGCCGTGGGTTTCCCCGCGAACGGGATCAGCTTCCTGATGATTAAGACAGCCGCCACGGGAGCCAACCCACAGTTCGGCGGGGGACAGGATGAATCCAGCGGGGCCGATGAGGCCGAAGAAGCCACAAAGGCGCAGATTCAGGATCAGGACGATTCTGGCGAGGAAGCGCAGGAAGAAAGCACTGCCACTAAATTCGCTGCATCCTATTGTGGAGATATCGACTGTGATGTCTGCAAGGAACGTCTGGAAATCCTGTCGGATGAAGATGCGGTCAAGGCCAAGCTGAATGCCAAACGCCGCAAGGCTATCCCTTCTTCCACATTCGCCCTTCCCGGACGCAAGTACCCGATCCACGATCGGAGGCACGCACGCAACGCGTTGGCCCGCGTGTCGCAATTTGGTACGCCGGAAGAAAAGGCAAAAGTGCGAGCCGCTGTGCGCCGCAAGTATCCCACAATCAAAGTCAAGAAGGAGGGCACAACGGACTATGATTCCGAAGTTTGGGCTCACCTTGAGGACGCTCGTGATGCAGTAAATGAGGCCATGATGGACCAAGCGAAAGATAATGCAGCCGGTGCTGCAAAGCAAACGGCACCTAACAAGTCCGTTCCCCGCACGGAAGCGGAATCCCAAACGCATTGGGTGGACGACGCTGACGAAGCACCGGGTCCGGGCGGCCCACAGGAAGGTGGCACCCCATCGCGCCCATCGGCCACAAATGCTGGCCAATCTCGCACCACAGGCCAAGGCAATACGGCCCCCAACAAGGCGATCCCGCGCGAAGAGGCAGAAGGCCAGACGCGTGCCCTCTTGCGTAAGCAGGCTGTGGACGAAGCACTCTCAGCTATCCAGGCACTCTTCCGCCTGGGCAACAACGAGAAAGCTGCGGCAAAGGCCGTGGCTACCCTAACCCGTTCTTTTACCAAGAGCGGCCTGATTCCGTCGGCACCGGAAAAGGAGATTACACAAATGACTAAGGGCGAGCTCTTCAAGCTCATGGACGAGCACAAGAAGGCTCGTCGCAAGGCAGCAGTCAAGAAGGCAAAGAAGGCAAAGAAGGCACGGGCCGAGAAGAAGGCCCAGAAGGCCGCGCAGAAGGCTGCACAGGCGGACGTACAGACCGCACAGGCAGACCCAGCGGTGAAGGGTGCCTTGGACGACCTTCAGGCTCAGGTATCCGCAGTGCGGGACCTGGTAGCCAAGCCAGCCATGCCCTACCTCAACGGCGCTGCGGTAGCAGCTCAGCGAGGTCAGGCAACCCCTTCGGGCGAAGATGCCTTCAAGGGGCTCCGGGACCGCATCGAAGCAGAGCAGACAGACCGCAAGCGTAAGATGCTTGCCGGTGAGCTCCTTCGGGCCCAGGCCATCGCAGCGGAACAGATCCGTGTCGCCAATGGCGCACGTCCCGGTGTCAACACCGGCCCTGTCCCCGTTGTGCTTCCGGGTTAGTTAACCCTTTCTAGTTCCAAAAGGAGATTCCCATGTCTTGGGGTTCAGATAGGTTGGGCGTCACGCAAGAGACGTTCGACATGATCAAGGCCGCAACGGCAGGCATCAACACGAGCACGGGTATCGCCGGTATCCACATGTCGGACCTTGTGTCCCTTGTGCCGGTGGATACCCCGTTCTTCAATTCGACGCCTCGCCACCCAGCCCCCGTTGGTGCTTTGTTTGCCGTGTGGCAGGCTTTGCTCAACGTCAACCAGACACAGCCTAACGGTGGTATTCAGAACCAGCAGGCTGCGCCGCTCATCAAGATCCAGAACCAGTACATGTATGCCCCCTATGCCGTCGTTGGCGCTGGTGGCACCACGTCCTGGGACGCGCTTGCTGAAGGTCAGAACTATGCGACAGTGCTCGCTGTGGACACCCTCCAGACGGTTAACCAGCAGTTGATCTTCCTGGACATCCACCAGCTCAACGCACAGTCGTTTGCCTGCCCCGCAGCAGCGGCACCTACCGCAGTAGCCCACACCACGGGTGGCAGTATTCCTACCACCACGAAGGTGTCGGTGAAGGTGTCAGTGCGTAGTGGTCTGAACTACTACTACGGTGGTGGACAGGCTGCTTCTGCGGCTGGAGCAGCCACCACGGCTGCGGCCACATCATCGGTGACGGCCAAAGTGCCTGCGGTCAAGACGGCTGCCGCTTACGACTGGTTCGTGGCAACTGGCACACCCGCTGGTACGTTCTACTACTACACCACGACGGCAGTCAACACGGTGACCATCACCAGCATTCCTGCGGCCAACAACACCGTACCGACCACACTCGCGGGTCTGTTCAATGCTGGCGGTCCGGGTCCCAACCCGCCCACTACGAGCTCGACACACCAGACCTACTGGCAGAACGGGCTCACGGCCACGGTGCTCGGTGACTTCTCGGCCAGCCCAGACCAGTTGGGAATCGTGACATCGGTTGCCAACCTGGTGACCCCGGGTACCGGCACGAGCCAGACGGCTTATTACGAGTCGCTGGACGGTGGAACGCTCACCGTCAATGGTGCAGCCATCACACAGATCGACGCCATGAACCGTCGAATCTATGACAGATGGCAGCTCACCCCCACGAGGATGCTGATGGGTTCCCAATGCATCAACGACCTCGCCAACGCGCTGTTGGACAACCCGCAGGCTGTGACCTGGCTGGTGCCTACGGACGCATCTGGCCGTGCTCGACTCGTGGCTGGCGGTGCCGTAGCGGTCTATCTGAACAAGACCGTTAACGGTCGGCCGATCACCATCGAACTGCAGCCGCACTTGCCACCTGGCAAGATCATCTCGGTTGTGGACGAAATCCCGTTCCCGGGTGCCAACATCACCACGGTGCTCTCAGTTGAGACCCTGTACGACTTCTTCCGGTTCGACTACGGTGCGAACCGTGTGCTGACAACAGAGACCAACTCTGGCGGCGGCCCTCGGTACGACTTTGAAGTCCGGACGAAGCAGGCGCTTCTCAACAAGGCTGCCCCGGTGTTCGGCATCCTGGACAACATCGCACCTGGTCTCAGCTAGGCGCACCAATCTGTAAGCGGGGCTGCTGGTTTGGCTCCGATCAGGAGCCCCGTTTACAGGCAGATCTCCAAGGAGCTAATCATGTGGTTGAAGAGTTATCGGCAGCACGAACGCAGAATTCAGAATCCCTTGCAACCCGGCCGTTGGTCGTGGGAAGCACATATGGTCCCGGCCGGTGGAACCACCATCGAATGGGAAGGGAAGACCTACTACGCGGACGATGACGGGTGGTTTGACGTCCCCGTTGAGTTAGGGGAATTCCTGCGCAAAGGCGCTTATCCAGGCGGCGAACGCTTTCTCACCCGTTTTGAAGCCCGCGAGCAACAGCGCATCGGATTCCTGGCAGATGACTTCACGGAACCTAAGCCTGCGGTTGCAGAACCCAAGCCTAAGGCGGCCATCGTCAAGAAGACCCGCACTGTCCAGAAGTAAGTCATAGGAGAGGCGAATGACCACGCCCTATTTGCCGACGCCTTTTGCTTCTCCTATCGTCAACCCGGTGTTGGGCACCATCGGTGCGCCTCCACTTCCCTACATTAGCAACAGCGAATTCATCTTTGCGCCCACGGCATTGCCCGGACGCAACCTGGCGCGCACACCCGCCAATAGCCCTCAGACCCTCGCCGACACTATCCGCCGTGCTTGCACGTGGGCCGATACGGTGGTCTTCGGGGTAGATCCAAGCGGCAAGGGTGCCAGCCTTTCAGCTTCCCTTTCGGTGGAAGATGCGTATGTGGGGTTGAAGGGGCGTCAACTACGCCTCATCTGTGACTATAAGCCCATTATCGAGGTGGTGGGTATTACAGTCGGTACTGGTCCTGGGCACGTCTTTTCACTCCCACCCACAGTGCAATCTACAGTACAGATTTGGCGTCGCACCATTATGGTGCCCTTCATCGGTGTCATCTACCGTTCCAGCGATGTACCCGTCTGGACCCCGAATAACATCCCACCGGGCAACACCATCTATGCCGTGTGGTCCTATGTGAACGGGTATCCACATACCAAGCTCCTGACAAGCGTCGTGGCCGGAGCCACCACTTGTAAAGTGATGACCACGAATGGCACGGGGGGCCTGTGGGGTGTCTATCCAGCCACACTGACTCGCGGTTTTCCTGGCACCCAATTGACCGTGACCGATGGCATGAACACCGAAGGCATCTTCGTCAAAGGGATTGAACAGACAGGGACAGATACGGTCCTCACGACGTCCCCGTTCAGGCACGCCCACACAGTGCCAGCACACCCAGACTTCATCTCGGTTTCCAATGTTCCTCAGGACGTCCACCAAGCGGCCATTTCCCTGACGTCCATGTTAGTCAAACTCCGTGGCACCATTGCTTTTGAAATGCCACCCGCTTCCACCCTGACTACGCCGCAACAGAGTATCTTTGCCCAGTCCGGTGCTTTGGAAGACTTCAACATCGCAATGCGCAACCTTCAGCGCTACCGCGTCCTGGCGAAGAGCAAGATCTAATGCCTCGCAAGACAGTACGCTTGGCCATCCAGACATACCTACAGAATTATGGCTTGACCTATGTAGGAACTGTCTACCCGGCGCGACCCGTGATCGCCACAGAGACAGCATATTACGAGACGATGACGGGAACCGCTATCCAAGCCTCAGCGGCGGGGTCAGCAGCCATAGTGGTTGTCAACATCATCGAAGACTCCCGAGTGCGGAAGATGGACACCGGGCGCGGGGCCGTGGGCGACTTGGTAGTACACCAGGTATTACTGGAAATTTTCTTCGCTTGTCCCCAAGGCACAAACGGAGCGTTGCCCGCTGGATATGACCCAGCTATCCAAGCTCAACTCGATTATGACGAAGTGATGCAAAGCATCTTTGTGGCTATACGACGTAATGCCACCCCTGGTGGTGGGCAAGTCGTATGGTCCTTTGGTGAATTTACAGCCGGACTACAACATCAGCAACTACTCCCATTCACGGCCGCTCAAGGTATGGCAGTCATCATCATTGGCCAGATTCAGGTTGAAGCATGGGAATGGGTGGCTGGTGTAGGAGTGTAGAAAGAACCTGCCACGATGACCGAACCGGAAACTACAGACCATATGCCGGACCCGATGCGCGTCGCAGCGGGAAAAGATTGGTCCAACAAGGATGTCACCCTTCTGCTCTTGGGAGACGTCCATCGCCGTTTCGACAGCGTGGACCGGGCAGTACAAGAAATCCGCGAGGAACAAAGGCAACTCGCCACCAAACAAGACCTCGCAGAAATCCACCACCGTATTGACGGGATGGAAAAGCGGATCGAACCGCTCGAAGCAGAAGCGGATGCCCAAAAGGCCATTGAACTCAACCGGAGCAAGATACGTGCTTCATGGGTGAAAACGGTAGGGGTATTGGCCAGCCTGGCGGTGGTCGCCGGGGTTGTCCTCACGATGGTCGTGACTTTTCATTAGTGGACACTACTCACCAATGTAACTTTTCAGTAGTGAACACTTCTCGTTGAAGGGTGCATCATGGCTCGTTCTTCTCATGCGCATCGAGACCGTGCTTCTCTGGCGTGGGGAATTGCTTTCGCGTTACCCTTGGCATGGGACGCGTATCTCATTCGCCACGGTCACACGTCATTGAGCGAACACGTGCGCCATCACCCAATGGTTGCCTGTTGCTGCGGTGGTTACCTATTCGCACACTTCCTTGGCCACCCCCGTGTGGCCGCACACTTGGACCCGTTGGCCGCCATGGCTAGGCGGTTGACCCTTCTTTCGGAACGATTGTCCTAGGAGTAGCATGACCGAAGAATTCAATGAAGAGCTCGATGCTGCGGGGTATCCTCCGGCAGAAGAACCTGTGACCGAAGTGGCGTCGGCCAATGCTTTCTACAATGCCGGAGACCTGGCACGCGACTGGCCCGACCTCCAACACCCCGCAACTGGTACCACCCTCCATTTGGAACCCGGCGAAGTGGTCCACGAACTAGTCGTTCCCGAAGGCTTCAACTGTTTCTACTTGCGCCCACTAGCTGAAAAGGGTTAACCATGGCCGCACCCACCTACCCCTACGCCTTTTCATCCAGCCAGACCCAGGTGGGGTTGGCTTTGGAAGTGACACGGGGGAAGTACGTCACACCTACGCTCTGGATTCCGACCAAGAGTCCGCTCTACAAGCCGGACCAGACCATGCTGCCCGATGAAACCCTTCAGGGTTCCATGGTCAAGCTCTACAACCTGACGCGTGGCTTGCGTTACGACACGCACAAGTGGACGTCCTACCCCTATCTGACAAGCTTCCCCGCCATCGTCCGGGCACAGTTGGGCAGCACGGACCACCTGACCGCAGCCTCAGCAGCGACCACCCTTTCAACAGCCGTAGCGGCGGGTGTGACGGCGATCAAAGTAGCGGCCGCAATCCCCGCAGGACAGATCGTCGTGATCGGCAAGACAACGCCTACGGTGGAAACCCACTTGGTCAAGACCGCGGCCACACTGACAAAGACCCTGACGCTGGACACGCCCACGATCTATGCTCACGCTGCGGCCGCGACGGTGACCCCCCTCACCGTCCACAAGTTCAGCCTGCTCAACAGTGCCAACTACGGCAACCAGCCCCCGTCCTACTCGCTCACGGACTCTGACGGCGAACGCATCCGCAACCTGACGGCGGCTCAGCAAAACAAACTCACCATGAAGGGTAACCCGACGGCATTGGTGACATACGATGTCACATGGCTCACCAACGCTGCGGTAACACACACCGGGACACCTACCTTTACCTGGACGCGACAAGCACCCCCTCCATCCTGGACCAGCGTCGTGCTGATCACAACAACGATCGTGACACGCTACCAGGATTGGACGATCGACCTGTCCCGTACAACGAAGCCTATTCCCGGTTTGACCGGCAAGTCATCCTACTTGCTGTTCTTCGCCGACGCCCTCACGGCTAAGGGTAAGCTCACGGTCCTGGAAAGCTCAGGATCTCCCCAGTTGACGGCGTATGAAAACGGCACCGTGATGAAGTTCGATACGCTCTTCTTCGACTACGAGACGGGCAACTACTTCCAGTTCCACTCCACGAAAGCCATGTTCAAGGCCACCGGCGGTATTAACCGTTCCAAGCCGGAAGTGACTGTTACACTGACAATCACATTCCTGCCCACGGCCACAGACGCCACGACAGGTGGAGTCAGCCCTTGCACCATCACGATTGGCAACGCAATCACGACCAGCTTCTAAACTGAAAAGGAGCCACAATGAAAACGGTTACCCTCCCCACAGGGGCAGAAGCCACTTTCCGCGACCCGAGCGAGATCCTGGGTCGTGGCAAGAAAGTCATTCTGGGAGCCACGATGGCCTCCATTGGAGTGTTGACCCAAGTGCCCGCACTCCAAGAAGGCCGTCGAGGGGACGAGACCCCGGAACAGTTCATCGACCGTTTGGGGAAGGAAGTGGCGCAAGCTGCCCTGAACGCCGAGAATTATGAAGCCATCCAAAGCCTCAAGGAAGCAGCGGTAGTTGCCCAGCTTGCAAGTTGGACGCTCCCTCTACCGTTGCCCACCATGGAAACCATCGGTGATCTACCCGTGGCGCTCTACGATGCGTTGGTGGAGGCTGTGGGAGAGATCACACCCCAGACGCTCGGCCAGGGGTTTGAGGAAAACTCGAACCCGGAAAGCCCTACCAACGACTCCGAATCCTAGAGTTGGCCAATCAAGGCCGATCCGGAGTCATGCCAGACCCAGAAGTCATCCACCGTTGGGAATCCTATTGTTATCGTAAGATCATGCCGGGTGTGCATACGCATGAAGAGTATGAAAACATACCGGCTTTAGATGTGCAATGGGATTTTGCGTTGGCCACGATTGAGGTTCACTTGAAGGAAGCTGAATTGGACAAGCGTAGACGAGATGTTGCCTGATGGACGCGGCGGTCGAAATAGAAGTAGCGGCCACGATCAAAGGGTTGGGGGATTTGGCCAAACGGATGAAGGTGGCGGGCTACTTCATCACGGATGATGCCATCCACGCCATTCAAAAGCGCGCCGTCGCCCTTGCACCCCAAGGAGAACCGGGCAACACCACCAACCCTCCGGGCGACTTGAAAAGCCACATTGCCACGGAAGGCCCGAAGGGCACGACGACGCGATGGGTAGGAAAAGTGGGTCCGGCCGTCGTGTCCAATAACCGTTGGGCACACAACTACGGCGGTCAACGTGAATTCGGTGGGACGATCACTGCCCACAACCTGAGTGGTCACTTGTTCTTCAAGAAGTTCGACCAATGGTATTCGCCGGTCAGCGTGAAACAGACCGGCGCCCACTACTTGTTGCGCGCTCGGATCTTCGCCATCCCCACCATCAAGCGGTCCATGATCAAGCGTCTAACGGAAGCGATTGTGGTGTAAGCTCTTCTTCCGTTTCCTTCACAAAAGTGAGCACCACCCAGGGACGCAATCCCCAGTGCCACTGTACCTGTTGCTCGTGCAACATCCAACCGGCCCATTCGAATTGGGCTATCACCTTTGGGGCGTGCTTGGCGCGTACCACCAACACCCGCGTAGCACCCC
>JAEHJW020002047.1_pt1 | contig 29832 bp, 38 predicted proteins | sample 9271431 | NCBI WGS metagenome assembly JAEHJW02 | reverse complement strand
CGCGAATCTCAGCCTCAAGCTCAGCGTACGTGTACTTCATAACTTCGGTCATTCAGAACTTCCTTCCTTAAGTAGCGGATCGATTACCTAGTACATCTTAGCTCATGCGGAGTGCGAAGTCAACTGCTTCCCTCCATGTTCTGAAGAATGTTTCACTCTCGAACGGGCAGCACGTGTAGTCACACACCTTCGACGGATCGGGATGCGTCACGCGCCATAGAGCCCGTCCGCTTCCTAACGGATACTCCGTACGCTCCACGCGAGGGATGCCGGGCATACGTAGGGTCATCAATCCCACTCCCTGTCAAGATCGTACACGGTCGCGTACACATCGTACAGCGAACTCTCAAGGGCGCTGTTCGCCGTTCGGGCGGCTTCGATGTGCTTACGAAGCTCAAGATGCGGGATTCTCGACAGGTCAAGCTCGTCAAGGACCATGCGCATGAACTTATCTTGCGTCGCCAGCAGTAGATCATGCGCCAAAGCTTGGACATCGTAGGACTTAGACGCACTGCACGGACATGCCGCATTCGTGCCAGGTCTCGCCTGCTTCACCGTGTACCAGCAACCGTCCTGCTGATGATGCTCCCAAGCGTGACCACAGGACGCACAGATGTCTGACATGTTCTAGCTCCTCTCTCATCGTGTACGGCAAGTGTAGCACGTCTCCCCGAGCGGGGCAAGTGACAGGGTGGCAGATTGGAGGGTGGTTTCCTAAACCCCTATATAGACAAGAACACGAACGCCTATATGTGCACCTTTTTCAAACACCTGTCACTCCTGTTACTTTAGAGGAGCATATAGGCTCTGACCAGCAAAAACGGGAGTAACAGGAGGGGTCAAAGTCCTGTTACTTCGCTGTCACTCTGACCCCTAAACTGTCACTCCCGTTAACTAGCCCGCTAGAAGCTCACGACGTCAGCCTCACTGCTGCCGTCAGCCCTGTCCGGCAAAGCCCCCTCCGCTCGGTGAATCCTCACAGCTTCAATATCCATGTTGGCAGCCAGGCCGATGAACATCGTTCCCTTGTTCGTGCGCTTCGTGTTGTACCCACGCTCCTCAAGAGCCGCCTTGAACGCTTTCTGTTTCAACATGTCACGTTCGCTGTAGCTCTGCGTCTCTGCCCACTTCTTATAGAGACTGTACGCCCACGCGCTGGGAACCTTCTTGTTCTCCTCCGGCACCAGCCAGCCGCCATGCTCGATAGAGTCGATAAACCCACCGAGAATGTCCGTAGCCTCACGGTACTCCTGCGTCGCCGTACGCACGCGCTCGGGCTCCTGAAGACCCGTGCTGTACCACTCCACAGCGCCCCGAACGGCCCATGCGAGAATCCCTTCCCGCTCATCGTAGAGCTTTTGCGGAAGCGAATGGTCACGCTCATGCGGAGCAAAAAACCGAGTCCACGGCACCAACTTCACACGACGCCAAATACCCTCGTCCGCACCCGTGATGTCCGGCTTAGCGTTCGTAGCCATCTGAATGAGGAAGTTCGGGTAGAACTCGATCTCACTCTGGAACAGTCCACGAGCAGTGATGGCGTCGCCGGAGGCCATGCGCTTGATCTGAGCCTCATCGATAGTTGCCCTGGCGTCGGCCTCGTTCACAGTGACGAGTCGAGCACCGCGCAGGCGCACGAGGTCAGGTCGAGCACTTCCCGCACCGTCTTTTTTACGCTCGAAGCTGCTCCAATCCGTCACCTTTGAGATATTGCCGAACACGTTCTTCAGCGTGTCGAGGAAGACGCTCTTACCGTTCGAGCCTCGACCGTAATGGATCGCAAGGCAGTGCTCCGACGTCTCACCTGTAATTCCGTAGCCGATGAGACGCTGTAGGAACGGCGGCATATCTGGCATATCGGGCATGACCTCACGAAGGAACTGTTCCCACCGTGGCGCTTCAGCGTCGATGTGATAATCCACGTCAATGAGCTGTGTCATGTGCAACTCCGGTCGGTGCTCATGCAGCATTCCCGTCCGCAAATCAACGACACCGTTCCGCACACAGAGCAGATGCTTGTGCGAGTCGAGATCATCGACATTGAGACGAATTGCGTACATGTTCTGCATTAGTTCCATCGCATTCCGCAATCCGCGAGTGGAGAGGGAATACTTAATGAACTTCCTTGCCTCTTTCGTACTCAAGCCACGCTTCATACGCTCCTGCAAGTCAAGATACAGGCATTCCTGAGCGCTCTTAATAAGCTGCATCACCGATGCGCTATTCTCGCTCTCCGGTCGCCACACTTTTCCGTCCCACACGAGCCACCCGAGACCTTCAACGTAGCGAATGCGGTCACGGAACAGCTCCACAAGACGGTTGACGTTTGCTGCGTCAGTGAGAACGTCGTCTTCGAGCGTTGCGGGGTCTGGCGTATACTCTGTCACCTTAATCCAATCTGGGGTAGTATCTTCAGGGGAGTCCGTAGGCTTAGGCGGCAGGGTTACTTCCGGGTGTGCTCGTGGCGTTACCTCAGCGAAGCTCCATGCACGTTCGGCCTTGCCTCCCAGATCCTTAATTCGATACGGGACTTTCTTAGCGAAGTCCTGAATGATCCCATCACGGTCCAGCACAGTATCTGGAACGGTATGGGCAAGTTGAAAGCTCTTCACAAGCATCCGGTAAACGGTGTCGTCACGCGTTCCCTCTTCAGCCATGGCGGCTTCCTTCACGTTCGCGCGATGCCACCGCTTCACGTCGTCCCAATACTCTTCCGGGTACTGGTAGTGCTCAACCGGAACGTCATACTCGATAGGGAGCAACAGCGCCAAGAGCCGATTAGGAAGCGGAGCGATCGGGGCAATCGGTTCATCAACCGTGTAGTACCCTGCGACGCCGTCCTCATCAACGTAGCTGCCAGGGCCGACAATGTAGCCACCGTCACCGCGAACGTCCACCCCTTTTGGAAGCCGACGATTGCTGTTCCCCAGGCGCTCAACGCCCTCCGGGTACGCGAAAATGAAGTGTTTCCCACCGCTACGTGTCGTGTGTGTGCGTGTAATGAACCGCTCACCGGCAGCCTCATACACTGACTCGACCGTTCCGCCGTTCTTCGGGTCGACGTCAATCACGATAATGCCCGACGGCTTGCCCGTCACGACGCCAACGTTGAACTCTCCGCTAGTAAGCTCATTGAGATAGTCACGCGTGTCGTCCTGAGTCCAGCTCAGATGCCCATACATTCCCTCCGGCGGGCGCTTAGAGCCCTTTGCAAGCGGGAAGAGGACCCAACCTTGCGCCATCATCTCACCGATAGTGTTCATACTCCTCCTTCTTTTCTGGTAGATGAAGAGGACACGTATAGACTACATACCCATACGTGTCCCCATGCGAGCCTATCGTGAAGCTGTCAGTCTGTCAAGTCCTCGAACTCATCACGCACAGCCTCAAGCGTACGCTTCACCGCAATCTCAACTATACTCCTAAGATCACCATCATACCAGCCGTCCCAATTCCTCGGGCCATCGTCGTAATTCATGCCTGCATGCAACTCGTACGTTCTGGTTACTTCGTTTGCGATGTCATGCATGATCTTCTCGATATCAAGCATATATCTCCTTAAGTTGACATTGATGAACTTACCTGATACTATAGCAGCATGAAAGTTTACACGCGAGACCTTCTCGTGTGTGCCCCTTCGCCTCTAGCCAACATTCTACTGCTAGACAGGCTTAGGCGCAAGTACGGGGAGGTGAAGTCCGATGGAATCAACGGAAGCTACTTCGACCTCCACGACGACGAAGACCTGTACGGGGTGCCAGCGCGCGCTTTCTACGGCACTCTTTACCAGGAAGAAAGGCAATCGGGACGGGCTTGAAGCTCGTTGCATCGAATGTCGCGCTCATGCTCGTAGGCTATCAGAGTATGACCTCACGCCGCAAGAGTACCTGCGGATGGGTTACGCCCAAAACTGGGAGTGCGCCATCTGCCGGACGCCCATGAGCGAGCTGGATCACGGTCTCGTCGTAGACCACGATCACAGGACCGGCAGGGTACGGATGCTACTATGCCGTGAAGATAACCTCGTCATTGGGATCGCACGTGAGGAGCCCTGGCGACTAAGACGATGTGCAGAATATACGGAGTTGTGGAAGGACGATAATGCTGAAACACGAATACGACAAAGATAGTGACCGCTGGTATATCAACAAAGAAACTGGCGAGCGCTACGCAGGAGTTACAAGCATCCTGAATGTAGTGTCGAAGCCAGGAATCGACAAGGCCAAGCTGAAGAAGCAAGCCGAATACCTAGCGGACCACCGAAAGGAAATGAGTACATGGACTAAGGCCAAGTATACGGCGGCCGTGAAGAACGACGACGTGTACCTGGACGATTGGCGCATCGCACGTGACGTCGGAACAGCAGCGCACAAGGTACTAGAGGACCTGCTAGCCGACAACGTGCAAGACGCTGAAGCCTACGAAGTCGATGGGTGGGAAGGAAAGAACCCTAAGCTGTGGGTGACTCAAGCGTGGGAGGAGCTGAACGAGCAGTTCGACATCACGCCCCTACGCAACGAGACGATGGTTTTCAGCGATAAATGGGGTTTCGCGGGCACCTACGACAACGCATGGCTGATCGATGGCGAACTCTGCATCGTGGACGCGAAGACGAACAAGGGCGGTCCACGGTCGAGCGTAGCGCTGCAAAACTGTGCATACGCGATGGCAGAGAAGATGTACGATGAGAACGGTAACGTACGGGATAACCTAGAGTTCACACGCTCTCGGGTGTTCTGGATCAGGCCGGAAGGATGGAACCTGTTCGAGCTTCGGTTCGACAAGGACCTCTGGGTTGACTTCCGCGCCATGCTACGCGTCTACCAGCACGTGAAGTTGAGAGAAAACCGAGTCATCGAAGAAGCGCTTGCTGACGACGGGCTCATGTTCTACAGGAGGTTTTAAACAATGTACGAGACAGAGCATAGCGAGATCAAGGATGATCCTGACATGATCGTTCAGAACGCTGAGAGCGACTGCACTAGGATCATGGAAGACGCGCAGGATTACATTGACAGGTTGAGAATGCTGTGTGATGACGCGGAAATCCGATTCAAGCATCACATCGAAGCCGCCCGCAAGTGGGCACAAGCCGCCGACGAACTGCATGAGTTGCTTGGTCATCCTGTTCCTGAGCGCAACTTCACGATTTGACAACTACAAACTTCCCTGCTATACTTTTTACAGTTCATGAGGATGAAGGAAAGGAGAACTAAGTAAATGGGTATTTGGGACGCATTCGGTGAGCCGGAGAACGAGGTCGGCAACTTTGTCAACCTTGACGATGAGGGTGACGAGTTCACTGGTAAGCTCGTGGCGGTCGAGGAGCACGTGACTCCCAAGGGTACCTTCCCTGGTCAGAAGGAGGACACTGTGTCACCCAAGCTCATCCTTGAGGGTGAGGATGGTAAGGAGTACACGCTCACGGCGTTCCGGTCGGTTCTGAAGAACGAGCTGCTTGAGCTGCGGCCTCGCATCGGTGATGTGCTTTACTTCAAGAACCTCGGTAAGCCCCGTGGTAAGAACTACTACAACTACAAGGTTAAGGTCGTCTCTGAGGCTCCCAAGCGGGGTCAGCGGGACGACAACGAAGAGTTCTGACATCAAACGCGTGCTTCGGCACGTGCGCCGCAATAGCCCAATTGGAAGAGGCACACGGTTTAGGTCCGTGCAAGTGTGGGTTCGAATCCTACTTGCGGCACAAACGCTAGCAAGCGTCATCTCAGGCTGGCACCTCGGGTAGCGGAAAGGTCATACGGTCACTCCTCCCTTCCATCCGCAAAGACAAAGGGCAGGTCGCACACCTCTACGTGGGACGTGTAACCTGCCCTTTGCCGTATTCGGAGAGTCAGCAACCAGGGGTTGCGCAGCGCTCGGATACCTGCTACACTAAGACGCATCGCATGTTACACATATTAAGGTTATGGAGGACTAATCTATGTGGTTTCTGATTGCGGCATTCCTTAGCACTATGACGTTGCTCACGCTTGACGCAGCAGGTGTTATTACGGTATCGTGGCTAGTGATTGCTGCACCGATGCTAGTCTGGATGCTGATCGTTGCTCTCGCAATGGCAGTTCTCGGTTTCGCGTCCGGGCTAGTTGACATGAACGAGAGGAAGAAGTAAACTACATATCATGACACTGATCGCAAAGACGTACGAGCGTAAGAAGACTAATCATACCTTTCATCTGCTCATGACGATCATTACGGCAGGATTTTGGGGACTCTGTGTCTGGATGCCACTAACCGTGTGGCACAAGTTCGGCCCCAGGAGGAAGGTAGTCACGAAGTATGAAGGAGAGTGAATACGGTAGCATGTCTGGGTACATCGACGTGCCGGTCGTGACGGCAGCGGACTTCGAGCCCACGCCGATCTACGACAAGGTGAAGGAAGACGTGCAAAAGAAGGACACCAACGAGAAGAAGGGTAAGTGAGAAACGGCAGGGATACTCTCAATGGGTGTCCCTGCCTTTTCACATACGCAAATGAATATCTACGATTCGCTCATCCTAGTCATCGATGCAGTATCCATCGGAATTATCACCGTACTGACCGTCCTCGCACTCATGCATCTAGCAGCTATATGGGCCGTAGTGATCGGAATCGTGAGCGCAGCAATTCTCGGCTATGTTGGCGGAGAAGTTGTCCACATCATCGAACGGAGGAAAAACTCTAAATGATCGTAGGCATTACAGGATACGCGCGAAGCGGGAAAGACACCCTAGCAAAGTCTCTAAAGCTCAGGCACGGGTTCCACCGCATCGCGTTCGCCGACAAGCTCAAAGAACTTGCACTCGGAACTGATCCTATTATTCATTGGAATAAATCCTGCGACATTCCAATACACCTGAGCGCACTCGTCGCCGGTCTCGGATGGGACCGTGCTAAAGAGTTCCTTGAGATCCGGCAGTACCTCCAACGCCTAGGAGATCATTGCCGCATCACCTTCGGCGAAGACGTATGGATCAGGGCTACGCTCCCTAAGCTACACGCCCTACAGGACGCGGGCCATCATATCGTCTACACCGACGTGAGGTACCCAAACGAGGCAGACTTCATCCGCAGCAAGGGCGGTCTGATCATTAAGGTAGTCCGTCCGGGTGTTCAGCCTGTCAACAACCACGTGACGGAGAAGAACGTGGACCTTATCCAAGAAGACGTGCTGCTGCACAATGACGGCAGTAAGACAGACCTTGGGAGGTCAGCTAGCGAACACCTCTCTCAGTACCTTTCTTGAACCGACGTATAACACAAAACCCCTAGTACCATGAGCCTACATGATACTAGGGGTTTTCTTATGCCTTACTTACGGACACGTGGGTCGTACTCGCCAAGCGTCACCTGGCCGCCGTACGTCTCGTCCTCATCATCGTATAGAGTACCGTAAACGCGCTCCACGTCCTCATCCGACAGCTTGCCGATCTCAGCGGCCTTAGCCTCGCGCTGATTCCCCGGCAGCGTCACGTTGATCTTACCCTCCGGGCCGCCAACGCTCACAATCGCCGTCAGCAACGTGAACAGCATCGTACCGGCAGTCACCACACCGATCTCACCGTAGTCCAGACCGAAGTCAATCACTCCGGTGCTCTGTGGGGCAGCCATACCTAGAAACACCTGAATGCCTGTGCGAATCGTACGCTCAAGCGCGTCTTTCCAAAAATCCTTCGTGAACATCCTACTCCATTCAGTCGTCGTAAACAACCGTCAGACTTCCCTCATAGGAGTCATAGCGGTTGTCAGGCTTCGGGTACTCATAATAAACGCTACATCCGATAGCGCCTTTAGGAACCGAGATTCCCCAGTTACGCATACGGTGGATGAGAGGGTTCTTCACGTCCTTCTTAACGTCGAACATGGGAACACCGTCAGCAGCCTTAGTTTTCGGGTAACCTGCTCCGTAGAAAATCACACGACAATTCTTGATCGGGCCGTGCGGGGAACCGATAGAAACCTTCTTAGCTCCCGGCTGAAACCGAATGTGCTTCGCGTGAGTACCGGTTTCAAGCTTCAACATAGAATCGTACTCCTCGACATTTCTCTTCTTAACTGGGGCAGACGGAGTGCTCCCGCCGCCAGACAAATAGCGCTGAACACGAGCACGGTGACCTGCCATGTCACCAGGGAGCCCGTTTGGGTCAATCTTCCGACCCTTCGGCTTACACACTTCCTTGTGGCCTTTAACACGGGACACGGGAATGCCGTACGCCTTGCACAGAGCGGCGCACAGACGTGCGTACGCCTTAACCTGCACGTCGGGCCAAGGCTGCCCCGTACCTGCGTTCTCAGCCTCGATACCGATCGCGTAGTAGTTCCCATACACGGAAGGTTCGTACACCTCTCCTGCGTGCCATGAGAGGCCATTACTGATGACGTACACCGTACCATCCCTGCCAAGTCCGAGTTGAGCCAGTGGACCCTTCAAGTGGGGGTGACCATTCCTCACCGTATTCAGCGAAGGATAGTTACCGCCTCCCCACGGACCCGCAGTATGATGACAGATCACTGACTTAGGCGTCTTCATCGGACCATGATTATGCCCTTGCCAGTTCGAGACCTCGACCACCTTAAGACCAGCAGCTCTAAGGACTCTCGCCAAATCGTTCAGATACATTCTCCACCTTACCGAGCATCATAAGCTTCACGTGATGCGCTTCCTCCTGAGCTTGGAATCTCAATCTTCGCTCCTCTTGAAGCTCATTCCTGAGATCGTTTAGCTCTTGCTTGACCTGCTTCAGTTCCTCCCGGACTTCCTTCATTTCGATGTCGTGCGCTTCGCTCATGCGTTGAAGCTCAGCTCTATATCTCGCATCACTATTCAACCACTGCTTCACGACATATCCCAGAATGAGAAGGACCATCCCGACAGGGCCAAGAGTCGGAAGCGCACCAATCAACATGCTCAACGTGTCATCTTGGATTGGTGCGCCTTCCATTATTTACTCCTAGAGAACGGGCGGGGAAACATACACATCTTCATAGGGGACGAGATTGTCAGGAATACCATTGGACACGTGACCGTTTCCGTCAATCGCAATAGTGACACCGTCGCCCTTCGGGAACTCAACCTGCGAAATAAGATTGTCAGACTTAGAAGTAATCACTAGGAAGTGATCGGACGACTCCCATACCTGACATTCCACATCCCGCATAGACTCTACCCATGTAGCAATGTCAGAAGCGGCAGTGTCAGGCGTAAGAGTCATAACATCGTACTCGAATGTCTCAGGTCTCTTAACATAAATCGGCATATTAACTCCTTACTTAGCTAGAAAGTGGAGCAACCCACTGAAACGAGCAACTCATTCTCTGATTACCAGGATTAGTGCTCAACCCTCCACTGACGTCATGCCATGCCCAGCACGCCAAAGTTCCGCCTAGTGGTACAGTCACCAGTCCTGAGATATTATCACTATACGGCCGCGTAGCACTCCCTGCATGCACATGTTCCGAATACACCCAGCGGTATGCGGGTGCGGTACTTCCAGACGCAACAGCAAGAAGAACACGGTAGGTATCAGATACGGCTCCAAGCGAAGCCGTAAAACTGACCCGGTATACGCCTTCACGGTTGAAAGTGAATTCGGTACCCCCGCTAACAGTAGCAGTGACACAATCCGACGCCGGATCATTCATATCCGCAGTATTAAATAGTACGCGAGTCCACGACGAACCGGGGATAGACTGTGCCGTGGTCTGTCGGAAGATATGTGTCGAATACGCGGCACCAGTAGCGCCCTCCACAGCCGCCACACGAGACCTCAGAGCCTCTAACTGAGACGTAGCAGATCCCGTGTTCGGGTCTGTACCCGTCCCAACGCCAGCTCCCAGACGGTTGCTCAGCGCTAGGTTTCCGTGCGTAGAGTCATCTGTGATCGCTTGAAGATCAAGGATATCAGACTGCGCAGTATCCATCTCGTTTTCAAGCGTAGTGACTCGACCGTCCAGCGACGAAATATCGCTTACAGCCGTGTTCAACGTGCTTTCAATAGCGCTGACGTCCGCGTTCGTAGAGTCCAAACCGTCCTCCACAACAATCAGACGGTCGTTCAGCGCCCCATTACCATATGTCGCGTTCGACGTCAGATTCTCAAGCGCTACAGCACGGCTATTGAGATTGTTCAACGGAGCAACAAGCTCAGTATTCCAAATCTCGTCGTCAATAAGATCAGCGTTATGCCGATCAGGCACTGGCCACAAAGGTGCAGTCATATCAGTCTCCTAGAATCGTAGTAATGCCGAGCAGACTCAGTGACGGATCACCCAGCACCCACGTCGACGGCGTTTCGATAATGCGCACGTCGATATAGTCAACAGCTTCAGCAGACGCCCGGCGAATACCAAGCACCTGCGCCCGTACAGGCGACGAGAAGTTGTTCTGAGGGTCTAGTTCGATGATGTCCCTGATCTGTAGACGAGGATCGGACGGGATAGCGAGATTCTCCACAATGGGGGCAGGAGTGACGGTGTCTAGCAGAAGACTCTCTAGAAGATTCTGCACATCGATACGATGCTGACGCCAGTCATTAGTTTCAAGGCGCAGCTCGTACTTTCCGAACTCATCTACCTCCTCGTCAGCGTCAGCCCAGCGCCACACCACGTTAGGTTCAGAGTACACCATTCCATGTATGCGCATGTTAATAGCCAAATCTTGGGGATTCGACATCTTACTGACGTCGGCTGATTCAGGAGGACGCGCTCCCATCCACACGCCAACTCCGCCGCCGCCGCTAATATTACCCCAAAGGTCAATATACCGACCGTCATCGGTGAGGTAATGACGGAATGCCTTGTTCGGTACCGTAATATATGCATCATCCCACACCATAGAGTCAGTAGGATCAATCAATGCATACCTCGTAATAGTCATAATAGACGAGTTATTCCATGCGTAGTTATCTAGCGCCTGGTCGTCGTCCCATGACGGGTGCGATGAATGTGTCTTATGATAGACGGGCGAGATAGGACCAGACTGTGCTTGAATCACTTCGCTAACGGGTCGCCTATGCGACTGCCAGCTTAACCCTGTCAAAATCGGAAGATCATCAGCAGTCGCCGGTTGATAGATCAGATCCTTCACGGCCCAACGCTCGATGATTGGTGCCGAAATGACATTCCTGTACTGGTCAAGCGACGGGTTGGTCATCATGCTGAGAATGTCGTTCACCGTATAGGTCTCGACAACCTCAGTTAGTCCGTCAGCGGGGCGAATCTCTTCGTGAGTGCGGAAGTTGAGCGTGCCCAACTCATCAGTGTAGACAGCGCCAAACTCCGCCGAAGCGACCGTACCTAGCATCTCCCACACATTAGCGTGATCCACGTCAGGCAGCCAATACAGCGAGTTAGCCGAACGGGAGATGCTAGTCTTCGGAGTCCCGTCTGAGAATGTCGGAGGGTGCATGTACCTAGGGTTAAATCCGTATTCGCTATTGTAAAGCTGAATGTGCTGAGCAGACCCCCACAGGTCCATGTTGATGATATTACGCTGAAACCTGTCATCCGGGCGGTCATACGGAATGAAGCCCGCATTCGCAGTTTCCGACGATGTAGGCTGAACCTCAACACCATCAACATGGAACGTGCATTCCACCGAACCCTCTAAGAAGCGAATGCTCGCATTAATGTAATGCCAACCTTCACTTAGCGGAGGGAATGTCCACTTCCACTCGTAAGGGGTACCTCCCCACGAACCATCCCCTAGATAGACAAACGTCTGTCCCGAATCCGTCGTGTTCACCGAAAAGTGGGCACGCTCTGACGACGCGTCTAGACCCACATCTAGGAAAATACCTTCTAAATGCGGTAGCATCACGCCGAAATACGTGTCGGGGAATGGAAGAACCTCACCCGTCCCTCGACTCTTAAACCAGTACGAGAACGCTAGGCGTTGACCGACGCTGGTATTAAGGACACGGCTTGTTGCCGCATCCCGAAGCCAACATTGAGCATCCGTGCCCAGATACCCGCCATCACTATCGTAGTTACCCTTGTACGCTAGTCCATACTTACCCTCTTCCCACGGGTCAGTACCGAGAAGCGGCGTGATTCCGTGAACCGCGTACGGAGGTCTAGACCGTGCGATGGTGCCTACTCGTGGGATAAACCCTCCGTTGCCAGAGGTGAAGAACGCAGCATCTGGGCGAGCAGCCGGACCGATAGGAGTACCGCCTGCCGCTAGAAGCTCACCAATCACCCACTGAGCGTTAATAGGAGTAGCAGCAGAACCGCTTCCACCCTTCTCGCCGCGATCAACACGGTTAGCCGCCCAATGTGGCAGGGTAACTGAATTAGCAATCCAGTTCATAGCGTCAGAACAGGTGATATGCACCTGCTCAGTAACCGCGTCGAATTGAATGCTACGGATTACGCCTCTAAACTGAGGAATACGCACAACCCCAAGTGCGGTGACTACCTCTTTCCAGTATGTGACCTCGACGCCCGTGAGCCGAGTACCCCTGAACGGAGACCTCGTATAGAACGGAGAAAACAACTGCATAGCCGTCAAGTCGCCCGTGTTACGAGCGCCAGCCAGCACAAGCGTCAACTCCGCAGAGCTGTAACCTTGAATCGTGTTGATAGCCTCAGGAAGATCGGACGTGAGAGTAGCCCGCTCTAGCCGAGCATCGACCACGATAGATGACAAATCCGTGTACTCGTGGTCGTACGTGCCGTCTGCATCCCAGTCGAAATACACCACGTCGTACATTTCACGGGAGCTACTCTTAATAGCATCCCGTAATGCCTCATTCATCTCAGGATCATTCGGCACTTCAAACATGACTCAAAGCTCCTTCACCTTAATCTGTGCTGTAGTCAGCGGGTAACGAGGTGACGCCAGATTGAATTGTACAATGTCGCATTCAGGGACACCGAATCCGGGTTCCCACGAGGTCGCCACATTACCCGCCTCTAGCTGCATATAACCGACACAAAACTCTGCCGCACCGCCAACCGCTCGGAAATACGGCGTCACACCTAGTTCACTACTCGGCATAATGACATCCATCGACGTAGTCTGCCATCCTGTAGTGCTCAGTGTCACGGACGTCGAACTGCTAAGATGAGCAGACTGGTCGACACCGTAAACCCCTGCCTCGACGGTTCCAGAAATCACATTCACCGTGAGGGAAAGAACGTACTGCTCTCCCCCGTTAACAATCAACCCTCCACCTCTGGGGTCGATCGCATCGAGATACACTTCCGAATTAGTAGGAGTAGTACTATCCCAATGACGAAGCATACCATTCGTAAATACCGTGCTACCGTCCGAATTCAGCCGAACGCGTAGGCAGTTACTCGGACGGTATCGGACCGTACGCTGATCACCCTCTGTAGTATACTCTACATAAGGGGTGTCTGTGCTCCGATCAGGATACGTCGTACCGCCGTAAACAAACCACGAGTCATACCCGTTACTTAAGTAGCTTGCCCGAGACGGTGAAGCCACAGACGGGAGTAGCCTGTTCTTACGTAGCGGGTCGACAATGCGGAATGGCGGCTTGATCACGTGAGTAGCGAGCGACTCAAAGAACGCTACATCCTCAGGGTCCAGATATGCCTCAGTGAAAGACCATTCACGTCTGACACCCTGTAAGTCCCTCGTGATGCGGCCGTTGAGCGCTTGGTTCTCAGCGGCCTTGAACACCAACGAGTTCGTCAACCCCGGTTCAGGGCAGGCAATAGGCATAAGACCCCCAAGCGGGCCAATCCAAAACATGGGAATATCTAGCATCATTACCTTCCGAACCTGTTATCACGTTCAGCACTGCGGTTCATACGTGCAATACCGAACTTGTCAATAGAGAACTGCCAACCGCTAATGCCAGCAGCAATAGCGTCTTCAATACCTTCTGACATCAGTGTCAAACCGCCACTAGCCTCGACATCAGCCGAGATACCGGTACCGACACTTACTAGGTCACCTGCGACGTCCTGCATAGCACGGACAGCGTCAGGTGCAGCATCGTTGATACCAACAGCCAGACCGCGAGCAGTGTCACGACCAATGTCAGCCATGACCTTCGACGGCGAAGAGATCCCTAGTAAGTCGGTAATACCGCCAACAAGGCCATTCAACCATCCTTTAATCTTATCCCATAGCCAGCCTGCCATGCTAGTAATACCGTTCCAGAGGCCCCTGACGATATTCTTACCAGTCTCCAGCAGCCATTTACCGGCGTCCTTAACCAGATTCCATATCTTACCAGGAAGGTCCCTGAACCACCGGAAAACGGTCTTGGCAGCGTTAGCTAGACCCTTCGCAATGTCCCCGACCTTATCGATAAACCAACCGATCGCCTTAATAATAGCCTCAATGGCCGGAATGGCAACGCTCAGAATCGCGGATGCAAGGCTCGCAAGCGGAGGAATCACCATTCCCAGAATATCGATCAGCGGAGGCAGTACCTTCTGAGCAAGCTGGATAATCGGGGGGATTAGCGGCAAAAGCGCATCTAGCAGGTCAATAAGGTGCGGCAAGAGTTCTAGAAGTGCCTCGACCAGCAAAGTACCCATAGACTCAGCCAGCTCCACGAGCACAGGCGTAGCCTCGCTTAGAGCGACACTGATCACCTCTGCCACCTTAGCGAGCGCGTCGGAAATCACTGGGAGCAGAGGCCGCAATGCTTCAAGCGCGGTTGCGAGAACGCTCCCTAGCGCACCTGCAAGCTGTGCAACGACCGGGAACAACGGTTGGAACGCCTGAATAAGTTCCAGCGCAAACCGAACTAGCGACTCAAACGCAGGCGCGACAGCCATAAGGACATCAGAGAGTGCCGTAGCAATGCTCGCGAACACGTTCGAGATAAGAGGTCCAAGCCTCTGGAAAATAGGTATAAGTGCGTTAGCAAGCGCGTCAGCTACCGTCAAAAACACTTCACCGAATGCTGTCAACGTAGGCGTTATCGCTATAACTAGGTCGCCAAGCACATTGAGCGTATCATGTAGCGGACCACCGAGCTGAGACATTGCCTCAAGACCAGCGTCAAATAGCTTAATGAACGCGTCGAACAGACCATCTAGTGTTTTAGCAAGTCCTTCAAGCGCCGATTCGAACTTACCTGTCTCAGCCGCACTGCTAATCATCTTGTCGAAGTTCGTAGCAAAGTCGTCGAACACGTCGACAAGTAGACCGAAATGCTTAGAACCTTCTTCGGCCATTGTAAGGAACGTACTCGTGAACTGCTTCACCACCGGGGCCATATCCGTGAAGAACTTCTCAGTGTTCTCAAGGATATTGTTGATCTGCGACATGCCCTTAGCGCTAGTGATCGCATCCGTGAACCCCTGAGTCATGTTCACAAGACCCTGCGCAACACCTTGAAGTGCCGGAGACATCTCGTTAACGACGCGTGCCCACTCCTGAAACTGTGGAGTAAGCCCGCTCTCAAACACGGCCGCAATCTCCGCACGGGTTTGTTCAATACCCTCAGTGAATGAGGACCACGCATTCTTAATGCCGTCGATGCCTAGACCGATAACTGCAATACCGGCACCGAACGCTGCCAGAAGCGACGGAAGACCCGCCAACAGCCCCGCAATTAGACCTAGAATGGGCGGAATGAGCGCTAGAACCGCGATAGTAATCCAGCCAACGCGCCCGATCTGAGTAAGGCCCTTAATGATATTGCCGACGGGAAACGTTATACCCTTACCGAAGATCTTCGACACTGTCAAGAGTGTCTTAGAGAATGCGGAGACCCGGCGGCGAGCCTGACGGAAATCCACGTCAGCGAGCGCTTTACCGACATTCCTAATGCCTCGAACCGCAAGACGCGATCCTTGACGTAGCGACCGGAACGGGTTCTGCGTGGCAAGCTTCTTTGCCCCGTCCGTCACGTACATCATGCCGATACGTGCAGTATCAAGGCCGCTCTTCAGAGATCGTCCGAACCGGCGAGCACTGTCAGCCGCGCCCGTGAGCGCTCCACGGAGAGTCTGGGCCTGAACGGTGGCCTTTCGGATACTTCCCTTGCTCACGCTAACATCAATCTCAACGCCGCTCATGCGTTCGATCTGTTGGCGAAGACGCGAAAGTTGCGCGGTCGCACCCTTAGTGTCCAAATCGACAGGGATGCGAACGCGCACCGATCGCTGAATGCTCTTCAGTTCTCTTTCAAGCTCTCGCCTGAAGCGTGACGTGTCAGGTACAACCCGAACGGAGACACGCCCAACTTCGGCACCACCGGGACTACTCATGTGACGCGTCTCCCTTCTGTTTCTTCTTCAATGCATCCATCTGCCGCTTCACCATAAGCGCGAACGGGTTGTTCTCACGTTCCTTACGCTTACGTTCTTCATCGCCAGGACGCGGCAGCCGTTTCGGTGGTTTGATCTTCTTCTTACTGTTTGCACTGGCGAATAGATGGTTGCCAGCGTTAATTGCTTCGAGAATCGACACCAGCACGTGCCGTTCAAAGTCCCATCCCCAATACTCGTCGCCGCCTTGAACGGCTGCAACCGTACGGGAGGATGGAGGTAGTTTACGTGCAAGAATGGCAGCCTCCGCAATGTTGAGACTGCCATCGAATTTCAGAACATCAAGAAGCCGTACGCTATAGTATTCTCGGAAGTCTGCAATGAGCGCGTCACCGTGCTCACTGATCATTCTTCCGAGCCAGAGGCTTCCCCCAGGTTCACCGCCTCCGCGTAATCCTCGAAAATCTCACGAAGAATGATGATATCGCCGTCGATAGCCTCAATCAGCTTCTCAACGTTCTTATCGCCAACAAGGCGGAAAACCTCAACAAACAGTGGGATAAGTTCGAGTGTATCAATCTCGGGTTCGTCCGCTCCAACCTCATTCCAACCATCTTCCGATGCCGTACCCTTACTGGATAGCTCTTGCATCTTCTCGATGATCTCGTTAAACCTACGAACCTTCTCATCGCCGATACGCAGCGGGTTACGAAGCGTCACAGTCGTCTTAGAGTCCAGAGCGATCTCAAACGACGCGTACTTCTCATCCGCCGCCTTACGATATTGATCTAGAGTAACCTTAGCCATCTGAATCCTTCCTTAGAAACGAAAATATGCCAGTAGTAACGACCAATTCGTCACTACTGGCATACTACATTTAGCGTGTATGAAGTTCTCAGCTCACAACATCGCCCTGAGCCACACCAACCCACGAGTAAATAGGCTGACCCGGCATCTTCAGGAACGTAGCCCTAAGAGGGAACGCCGCAAAAGAGTCAACCTCTAGCTCGATAGAGTCCTCACGCCGGATGGACGTCGAGGCAGCATGGAATGCAACCCTGCGAGGACCATCGACAATCACCACGAGCAGAGCACGCGGAACGGTCGAGATCGGGGCGTTCTGAACCTCGAAAATCTCGTCACCAGGCGTGGTGTCCTCCACACCGTAGTACAGACCTAGCACCTGCTCGTCGAACTGAAGCGCGTTGAAGGTCACGTAGTCCGCAGGAGCCTCAGTCACGACCTCTCGGAACGTAGCGTTCGACCAGGTACCCTGCACCTCAGTATCGCCACCATCAAAACCGAACGTCGGAAGCTCATCACGAGACGTGTGACCAATAGAACTCCAACCTTCAAAGTGGTCATCATCCATTGGCTCATACGACTCGATCTCGGAAATGTCCGGTCGGGCAGTGCCAGTCGGGGCAACAAAGATAAACCCCGTACCTGGAGTAATAACCGCATCATCGATATGCGTCATGTGTCATCCTTTCAATTAGGAAGTGGTCTGACCCCTAATTGGATCAGACTTTGAACTCGGAACTTATCGTCATAGGGAGAGTCGAACTGTGTCGGTCCCATAGTTTGTCTATACGAACTCAGGCTTCCCTTACCTGCTACTACTTTAGCCGTTCTCACGGCGTCCCAAAGAATGATCTGAGCCTCTAAATGGACATTCTCGGTAAGCTCAAGACCATAAGTGACATCGCCATAGCAAGTAAGCTCAATAACCGCACGGTCCAGCATCTTAGGGTCAACCGGATAACCGCCCATACGTCGAACGTTAATCCAGAAATCCGGCCGGTCAGCCTGTGCAGGAATCCACGATCCGACCTTAATGTCTAAGCTGGCGTACTCGCTATTGGCGAATCCTTCGCGGAGAATGGGGATCGCGATAGCCTGAACTCTATGCATCTTCTGCACGGCTACACCAACCCATCATGATACCAGTCAATGAACAGGTGCAGTCCTGGGATAAACTTGCGAGAAGTCCCGAGACTGGAAGACCCCATGTAATGTCCGAACTCGATACTCAACGCAGCTTCGTCAACGAGCGACACCACAGTGTCAACGTCCGACTGCTCGACTTCAATATGTGCCGCACCCGTGCGCCTATGTGGAGCTAAACGGGCGTTAGCAATAGCCGCAATATCTTCCGCTTCAGACCTAACCGCCGCACGCACACCCTTAAGATGCGACACCGTCCGGTTCATCCTCTTTTGAGGAAGTAAACGAACGGAACCTCTAGCCATCAAACCCTCCTGATCATGTAGTCAATATGGCGGGTACGATCACTGCCGTTGTACCGGCGAGGGTGGCCCATAATGTTCCAACGTAGCCCGTGCCATTCGATCTGAGACGCGAAGTGAATTTCACGAGTATAAGTGACAGGAGGACGGAATCGGTACATCTCTTCTAGGTCGTAACCTTCTTCGTCCTGCTCAGCTCTACGGGCACTAGTACCGGATTGGGCGGCTAGCTGAATGACGCAATTGCTGAGAACCTCAACATCCGTGGTAGACGGTCGATACATGATGTTGCCGTCTTCAGAAATCCATTCCTCAGCGTGGTAGATCGTAACAGTTTCTCGCCCGCGATACAGCAAACTCATCGCACACGCACCCTCCAACTACGCGAAGGAGGGCACCAGTAATGAGCGTCAGGCTGACGATAGCCGCCCTCTACACGGTCGCCGTGCGGAGTGATTGGGATCAACTGGAACATTCCACCGGTGTCGCAGAGCCAGTCCCACTCGTTCGGGAGAATTTCAAGATACCCGGAAGCACCGTCAGAACTCCGTGTATAGCTGTAGTTCCCGTCCGTCTCGCTTAGGAACGCATCAGGGTTACGCAGAACGCGTAGAACCGCATTCACCTCGACCATGACAACGATTCGCTCTTGAATCTTCCCATCTTCAATCTTCTCATCAAGATCAGGGATTCTCTGACGAATCATTGCCTCGACGTCTTCGAGGAGCGCCAAAACCATCTGCGTCTCCTCCGGCGACAGCTCACGGCCTAGACGGGTTTGGACATCCTCAACAGTGGCATATGCCATCTAAATCACCTCATAGTTGCTCGATACGTCTCACCACTCGTGCAAGCGCCTCAGCAGGGTCAAGATCAGCACTACGTTTCAATGCCAAACGAGAGGCAGCCGCGTACACGTCTTCATTATCGAGAAGCTTACGAAGTTCCCGTTCCCAGCTTCTCACGTCATTCTGCGGAACAAACACCCCAGCATAATCAAGGGATTCGAGCAACCCCGGCGTCGGAGAGGCTATAACCGGAATTCCACTCGCAAGAGCCTCTACACCTACCATTCCCCAGCTCTCATAGGTAGATGGAACGAGTAGCACCTTCGTACGTGCCCATACGTCATCGCGCATGTTCGTGGTCTGTCTCTGAAAAACTACATTAGGGTGCGTATCGAATCGTTGCTCACCATACCCACCCTCGACGCCTAGGAACTCTACGTCAGGCATCCGAGCGACAAGCTCATAGAAGACGTCTGATCCTTTAGCAGGCTGTAGATTTATCAGGGTAACTCTATCACCTGGCTCTGTGCGGTGGCGCTCAGGACGTGTTGGTGGATAAAGAACCTCATAAGGATATGGGAACTTCGCTGTAAACGCGTCCGCGACATGCTGAGAATTATAGATGACCAGATCAGCACCGTGATCTAAGAGCATATGCATATAGCTACGCTCATTGTGAACTACCTGCACTAGCTTCGCGTTCGTAGCACGGGCGAGATGAGCTGCTTCAGGAGTACCTTTATGATGCGTGATCACGACATCCGGGTTAAAGTCCTTCACGTCGGTATGTAAACTCGTCCCCGGTTTCGGAGAAATGCACTGTATGCCGTCGAACTCCCATTCTCCCGATGTTTCGTCCGTAGCAAACACCTTCACCTCGTGACCTGACGCTGCCAACTCTTTAAGAAGCTCATGCACATAAATCTCGCTACCCGCAAAATGGTACGGCAAGTAGTAGTGCACGTACATGGCAATTCTCATAACGTCTCCTTCCTTAAACAGAAAAGGGAAGGCAGCCAGAATCCCAGCCACCTTCCCTTTAGTAAGTAGTCAGTTATTAGCTACCCGGCTGCTCCGTAGGAACAGTGTCGTCAGCAGACTCACCGCCCGGAAGCGCAGTCGACGGGCTAGCAAACTGCTCGTCCGTGCTACCCTCACGGAGGATGTGGAACGCGTCAGGGTCAACCCACCATCCGAAGGTGACCTCGATCAAGACGGCAACCTGGTTGGTCTGCCACAAGTTGATCTGAGTACCATCAGCGGAGGTGATCACACCCGTGTCGGTGACTTTCACCCGGACACCGTCAGCGTAGCCGTAAAGCATCCGCGAGAAGTCTCCCAAGATGGCACGGTTGTTGTTCGAGTTGTGAGCACCCAGCATACCGGAGACAGCCTTACCACGCTGCACCGGAAGACCAGCCAGCGTACCAAGGTTGTTGCTCGACAGGTCAAGGGCGTTCTGGAAAATCAGGTTCCCATTCTGGTCACGCGCGGTCATCACCGGAGGCACAAACCGCTCGTCAATCGCCCACGCGTTAGGGCTGTAACCCCGCGAAACAAGATCCGCCCACGCCTCAGTAAGCTTCACGTCCAGCGTGGCGCTGCCGTCGTCGTACTGAGTAACGTGCGGAGAAGCGTTAACGTTACCGTTGTTGTCCACACCGAGCAGGTCCGCACCAGTGTCAGGGCGAGCAGCGTGGAAAACAGCAAGGTCAATACCGCGACCAATCGCGCTCGCAAGCTGGCTGGTCATGCTCGACCACATACCATTCACGTCAGCCCGAGCGAACTCCTCAGACGCAGTGACGATCGTCGCCAGCTTGATCGGAGCGAAGGACTGCGAGCCCCACGCGATACCGCTAACGGGCTTCCGATAACCCTCACGGTCCTGCGGACGAGTACCCACACCAACCTGACCAACTTCAGGCTCAAGGGTGTTCAGCGGGATAACAGTTTCCCCGTAGCCCACCGGAACCTGACGGCCAAGACGCAGCACAAGCGAAGACTCCCGAGCCTGCTCCCACAGAAGACCCGTGGTCTCCTTCGGCAGAAGGTCATCAGTCAGATACGCTAGTCGTCCCTGATGCCGATCCTCGCGGTTCGGGGACACCTCATTCTGAAATGCCATTTATTCAATCTCTCTTTCTCTGATTTACCAGCCAAGGCTACTCTTGATAAAGTGTCCAAGAGCATCTTCCGGCTTGGTCTTCGGTCCATTACCACCTAGACCCGCAGTCGGATCAGTGGCCTTATCCGTCCCAATATTGTAGATAGACATAGCCTGTTCGGCGTCTGCCTTAAGCTCTTCAAACGTCGTGCCGCGCAGCCTCTCAGCAAAGTCCTTAAGGTGCTTGCCAGAAACACCAACCTCAAGCGCAGCATCAAGCTTCATCTGCCATAGCGTGGCCTCTTCAGCCTTTGCCTTTAGCTCAGTAAGCTCACCGTTCAGAGCCTCAATCTGTGAATTGAACTCACCCTCGATCTTAGCGCGAAGTTCATCAGCCACGCTATTCAACCGAGTCCTGTAATTGGCAGCATCCTGACGGGCGCGCTTCAACTCATCCTGCGCCCACTTCGGCAGCTTGTCGACACTATCAAGCTTGCTCAGGTCAACACCACCATCGTTATCCGCAGACTTAGGAGCCTCAGCAGGTTCCGTAGTCTCATTGCGGGTGTCATCAGACATTATCTATACCTCCTGGGTAATGAACACACGAGCGCCAGGCTCGTCATAAGAACCGTCAAGCAACTGACGGTAGATTGGTCTCATCCTCATCGTCCTGAGGGTTACGCAGAAGCCTCCGCATTTCCTTCAGGATCGACTTGTAATCCTTCTTTTCAGACAGTCGACGTGCGCGCTGATAGATTCTCATCGCTGCCTTCTCCTGTGCCTCGCTCGGATAACCCGAACGCTTATACACAGGAACCACAATGCAAGTACAGCCAGGGTGCCATCGTTTCATCATCGTGCGCATGTACTCATCGGCAAGCTGCGCATCCTCGCCCTGATTACGCTCGATACGGTCCCACAGCTCACTTGCTAATAGATTATCGCCCTTAAACCCTGCCGTTTCGGCACTCATGTAAACAGGGCCACGCGAAATCATCATCGTGCAAAAACCGCACGTAGGAGGTTCAGGGTCGTACCGTGCCCATCCCCTCAAACGAACAGACGTGTCAGTCTCGACGGCTCGAATCAGAGTGCGCCTGGCACCATCTTCGACAATCTTAATGACACGGTTCGTCAAGTCTGTAATCGCGCCCTCGTAGTTCCCTGTACGCTGGTACTCAACGAAAGTCGACTCAACTGCTTCCTCAAACCACTCAATCGGATAGTAGTCATCCTTATAAACGTCGTGACGAGGAACGTTAGGTAGTTGTGCCGCGCGGTTAGCGTCGTGAAACTGCCGGGCCAGCTCGGCAGCCTCATCCCTATACTGCTTTACGACAGGGTAAAGCCCTCGCGTTAGGTTGCGCCAATTCCTCCTAGTCAGTCCTAACGGTGTGAAGAATGCGCGCATGACCCATACGACGGCCATAATCAACCTGCGTAGTAACCGCTCTTGCGCGGCGGCGTACTCGGCTAAATCCATGATAATCCTTCCTAAGTCGGAACGGCAGGATTTGAACCTGCGGCATCTCGGTCCCAAACCGAGTGCTCTGACCGAGCTGAGCTACGTTCCGCCGCGTCACTATTACGCTACATTAAGGTTCACAAGTAGCTGACGCATCCCTTCAGGGTCTTTACGATAACGCTTGTAGAGGTTCTGCCGTTCGATATTCGTCTTATACTGCTTAGATCGCTGGTCCATGTCCGACTTATGCCATAGCCCGTACAGGTGACCTGAATGCCGAACATGAGGCCCTAGAAGGGCTTCGCACGCAAATGCAAATGCGACATCTTCGCCGCCCCAGCCCTCGAAACCTTCGTCCTGACCTCCGACAGCGAAATACGCCTCCTTAGTCATCACCAGAACGCCGCCGACACTATTAGTCGACACGAACTGCGGTTTACCAGCCAACGGACGAGCACCGTTCTTCAGAACCTTAGCAGAATGCTCCCTCGATAGCGACAGAAAGTGCGTATACGGCAAGTGCAGCCGGTTATCATGCGCAGATTCAATAGCTTCTAGAATCGGACGCTCCTGCGGGATCGAATCCGCATCGCACACGACCACAATATCGTTCGAAGCTTCGCGTACGCCTTTATTCCGTGACCCTGCCCTGCTAAATGTCGGACTCCCGTCATCAGCTACTACAATCTCAGCACCAGGCAGCATCGACTCCATGTGGTCGTGCACATACCTGAACGCTCGTTTGCGATCTTCAGTTGTCCCCCTGTACGGGAAAACCACCGTTACGTTCACGTGTCAACCTCCTCCCCGTCCCCCCAGTAGACGGCTGGGCAGGTACCGCAGTCGGACCTGTACCAGTGAACCCCGTCGGGTGGCGGGTCTATCAGATACCCCTCCTGGCCAGCCGCTCGGGCACCATAAATGTCGTACGGCACCGAGGTTTGCGCCGGAATCGAGGCCTGCCAGTCGATCAGCCTGACCTTGTCGTCGTAAAGGACAACGTTTACGAGGCAGACATCCCGGTGCCACACCCCGGCCCGGTTAACCCGGTGGATGAGGTCCCAGAGTTCACCCTCGTAGCGGTACGAGTGTCCGATTGGGATATCGAGTATCGGGGTGCACTTCTTGGTGACAATGTACAGGTCGCCCCAGGCAATCAACGGGGGCGTGGCCCATGGAAGCTGGTGGTACCGGGCGACCTCGGTGGCCCAGGCCATACGGCCCTCCCGAGTGTCTGACCACTGTTTGACTACCCCGTGCTCACTGTGGATGATGTTCGCCTTCATACGCCACAGCTCCAATGGAAATACCCGAGGACCTTGCCACGCTTCGAGGCCACCAGTCCGTCGGACAACTCTTCGGCCATTTCGTCAAACGTCCAGTGCTCTCTGTGAATCTCAAACCAATTACCCTCATGTACTCCCTGATCATGATGAACAAGTGGGACGCAGACCAGAATGTGATCCGCCCATGCCTTTACGTTCGTCAGCACCGCGCGGGCTTCAACATGTGTCATATGCTCTAGCACATCCCCGATAATCGCGAGGTCAGGAGCATGATGAATGCTCATAAGATTCACATGCCGAACGTCCGACACCACAACATGATCGTACTTACTCCAGAGCCCGAACTGCGGAATATACGGAGCCCACGCTTCAATCGCCATCCATCGAGCGTTTCTCGTATGTTTCCTTGCTAGGTCGGAGTACGTGCCTTCTCCGGGCCCAATATCGACAACAGACTTCGGATTCAGGCTCTTAATCTTCTCAAGCGCCCAATCTTTCAGCTCAACATCTGACGTAGGCATGTATCTACTCCTTCATTCATCTATTCCGCCAAGGATTCTTACGCTTCAGGGTCTTGCTGCTACTCTTCTTAAAGATGCCCATACTATACCCCTACCTGAGCTGGTCTAGCAGGACTCGAACCTGCAACCTGCCGATTAACAGTCGGCTGCACTGCCAATTGTGCTATAGACCAAAAGCGCATGCCAGAGGACTCGAACCCCTACCTTCCCGCTTTGGAGGCGGGCGTGCTACCAATTACACCAGACATACACGGTGGAAGATGATCGTCATGAGGTAGCGAAATTCAACACGACGACCACCTTCCAACACTGAAATGCTACATTAAGGTTCGCCAGTCTCTTCCGTAGAACCGCTCTGCTCGTCCTGAGCCGTAGGGAGTTGGAATCGAACAGCTGACGACGGACGGCCCATCACGGCGGCCATCATCTCGTCGGCTTCCTGCTCATCCCACACCTCCATCTGTGCACGTTCCTCGGGCGTGTAACCCATGTCGATGCGGGCTCGCTTCACCGGAATCACTGGCTTCCCGCCAACGAGCTTCGTCGCCGCGTCAGCCTTAGCCGCATACGTCGGAGTACTCGGATCAGCCAAGATAGCCTTAAGACGACGATACTCTTCAGGAATGCTGCCGAGCATCATTCTCGACGCAAGCTGCATGACTTGAACCATCGCCTTACCGAACATCTCGCCCTTAATCTCGCACAGCTTCACAAGACGAGTCTCCGCCGAACGGATCGCGTCAGCACTAGACGGGTTCTGCGAGTTAAAGGAGAGATACTGAGGCGGAAGCCCTGTATACGACGACGCAATTCGTGAAAGCTCCTGAAGCACGCCGGTATAGTTCGACAGCTCAGCAGCACTGAACTGCGTAGCGCTCGCACCTTCGCCGTCCTCGAACGCTAGAATGCTCGCCATATACGCCTTGTACCGTGCGGCGTTATCCTCAAACATCGCAATGGCGTCTTTATCAACACCAAACAGAATCCGTTGAGGTACCGCCATCAGGTCGGCTGCCGTCTGCATATTCAGCACTACACGAGTAGCGATGTCCTGAAGACTACGAAGCTCAGGGATAATCTCCGAACGTCCGTATCTGTCGGCAGCACGTTCACGGTTCAGGAACGGTACGACAGGTACGAATCCCAGGTTGTGCTTAATCCGCTGGATGATCGTATAGCCGCCATCGTCATTCTCGCTGGCCAGAATAGTCTCGTTCGGCAAATACACCGTGAAACGCTGATCAGCGTTGTTAGCGCCTGGTCCGAGTGGATGCGGGGACTCGCAAGGTGTGTAAAAGAATCGGACGGCCCAATTCACCCGCTTTGTGCGTGGATCAATGTCGACCCACATGTTTCGCGGCGACTCGATACGGATGATCGGGACGTCTGCCGGATGCCCATACTCAATATCCTCCTGCATCGGCTCCGAGATAGTTACGAACGCTCGACCATGAATCAACATCTCCAACAGGAGTACGTTAGCTTCCTGATCGAGGTTGTTAACGTCCCACCAATCCATCAGGCGTTCATCATAATCCACCATACCCTGCGTGCGGAACCCTGTAATCTTAATACGAGCCACGAGCGAATCAAGATACAAACGCGACCACCCTACAGCGGCCGAAATATCCCGATTCTGCTCAGGAATTCTCGTCTTGTGAATATCGAAGCTTACGCACGCCTCGTAATACTCGCTATCTTGACGAAGATCGTTTAGGCACTCACTAAGCGCCTCCTGCGCCTCGTCAATGACCTCTGCTACAGTAACCATTAGAAAATAGCCAATCCCTTCTTCTTATTCCGTTTCGACTTCAAATACTCCTGCCGTGCGCCGAAAGCCAAAACAGCGGTCACCGCAGCATCAATCTTGTTCTTCGACATGCGAGACTCTTTACCGATACCCACGAGGTCATACGTCTCGCTCGGACGGCGACGAGCATTCAACACATGCCGACGCAGCAACCTATTACCATCATGCTGAACTTCCTTCTCGATAACCGCACTCTCGAAACGCTCACAGTCAATCAGGAACTCTCGCTTACCCTTCGACCTCATGTCGTAGGCAATCAGGTTGCCAGGGCAGGCGTTGATTTCAAGCGTCTTGCGGTAGTCAGCACTCCACTTGTCGATATACGCTTCAAACTCTCGGACGTCCGCACGGAACGCCACAACGTCGTACGTGTTGAACACACGGCGAACAGCCTTATCGACTTCCTCAGTCGGAACCTTTCCGTCTGGATAGTTCTCAGGATTCCACACGTTCAACAGGAAGATTGCGCCATCCTCGACACGACACGCACATAGAGCAGTGTGGTCGCCCGAACGCGACCCATCGAACCCTAGCGTGATCTTGTCGTCTGGACGCAGCTTCAACAGCGGGTTACAAATAGCATCCCACTGCTGCGGTGTCAACCATGCATCCTCAGCGGCGACAATCTGATTCAGATACTTCCTACGCGCCTCACTCGGAATCGTTCGCGGGTCCATGACCTCTTCAACAAGCCGGTCCACGTCAAGCCACGTAGCGTCTCCACGAGCCGCGATAATGCCTCGCTTCAATGACTCATAGTCAGCCAAGTCCGTACCGGGCGGAGCCTCAACGGCATCATAGAAGAACTTGAACTTCGACTTATCACGAAGCGAGTCCTCAGACATTAGCTCCTGAAATGCCTCGTAGTCCAGCTCAGCAACGCTATCCTCACCGGGGCGATGCGCGTTGCAGATGCTCAAGTAGCGGAACGAGCCACCGCGACCCTTCGCCGTGTTACCCTGAATCGCGTTACGCATCTCATGGCCGTTATTGTTCTCAAGCCAGAACTGCGTCTCGTTCAACACGACGAAGTGCGAACGGCCGCCCTCCAACGAGCGAGGAGCAGAAGTCACAGCTTCGATACGGCCGCCACCACGCTTATGAATAATCTCTTTACGTGGCTCTAGACCGTAATCATTGATAAGCTCAGCACTCATCATCGTCGGGAACAACGTGAACGTGTTCTTCGTCTGATCGCGCGACACAGCGGCGACCTGAATCCACGGAGCAGGGTGAGGCCGACCGATCGGATTACCCTTCTCGTCGAAGTGCGAGAACTGCGTAGGAGCTGCAAGTTCAAGCAAGCACAGTGCAGCGGCAAATGGGTCTTTGCCGTGATAAACCCCAGCCCTTCATCCGGCGAATGACTCCTGAGTTAAACAGGAACCTTCCATTCTCGTCAACTGCATACCACCAAAGAACTAGACGTGTCTGTTCCGGGGTGAACATGAACGGCCTACCCGCGTCAGGACCATCGGGTTGACGTAGGTACTTCGCCGCCCAATAGAGTAGATACCATCCTAGCGTCTTCTCAGGAAGACCTTGCGGTAGCGTACTCTGGACGAGAGCCGAATCAGGGCTGTGGGCAATCACCTCCTCAGTATTTCCACTCAACGATGAACTTCCTTCCTTTACTAGAATTACATGACAAACAGGCGGGTAAGACATTTCCGATAGTATGTAATCCGCCGCGCGTGACAGGAATAATATGATCGACCGTTAACGGCTCCATTGACTCACAGTATGCGCACTTATTCCCGTACCTGTTACACAGTCTACGCCAATCACGGACAAGTAATGTCCCTGACGTCTTTCTAGCGTGCCGGTACGCCCGCTTACGCTGTGGGTTTTTACGTTTCCAGTCACGTCCATACTCAGGATTACGTTTTCGCCATTCCGCATTGTAGGTGCGCACACGTTCCTTGTTGTTACGCTTCCATGCTCGTGATTTACACAGGCGCGTACAATACCTGTTGTCTTTACGTTTAGCTTTAAACTCTGAACCGCAACCGTCACACTCACGGATCATTGTCTGTTAGGATGCCTTTCTGCCGGGCGCTTCCTGAGCGCACGACGTTTAAGTTGTGCCTGCCGACCTTCACGGGCCGACTTAACACCGTGACATCTCGCGCATACAGCCTGTAAGTTGGAATCACGGTGATCGTCGCCAGGACGAATGTGATCCACTTGACTTGCGCGGGTCTGGCATTTACCCTCGTACCTTAGCTTGCACATGTACTTGTCACGCTTCAAGATTCGTGGTACAATTTCAGTACGCCAGTTAGGAGGGAGACGCGATGCACGGTTCGACGTGCTCCACGCCATCACGCCTCCTTCGTGTAACGTTGCATCTGCTCTTGGTACATGCTGATAACCTTCGCCATCTCAGCCTCTTCAGGGTCCACCTGCTGCTTTTCAGCGTTACGGACCACTTCAAGGCGGAGCCTGCGTCGGTCACCTTCCGTCACCAGCAAGTTACTCATGGCAGATTGAAGCGCCTTGAACAGCTCAGAGTTCGGACGCTTCGGGTTGTTAAGAATGTTGTTGAGGATAAAGCACGCAATACGCGCGTATTCCCAGTCGCTAGGCTCGTAGTACCTGCTCTGAGCACTCGCCTTAAGCGACTCGTAGAAGTCAACAACCATCGGATGCGGCTTAAATGGGAGTCCAAGGTCGGGAATTTCGACCTCTCCCTCGACTTCTAGCCTTTCGATAGGAATTTCGGGCTCATTCGCCCGTAGTCTCTCTTCACTGCGCTTGGGCACCGGGCCACGTGGCATGATTTCTCCTTTCTGCAAGCGCCTGGCCTGCTTCGTTGTCTATGTGGACGCTACATTTCCGAACGGAAAACCCGTAAATCTGCACTACCCTCCACGATAGCTAAGTTCACACGTCTTACAGTATCTAGCTTTCCTACGCCCGTAGTACCCTGTGCTTTCAGGAGTCCATACATGCCCGTTCCGACATGCCTCTTGGCGAGTATACTGATTTCCAGCTGTGCCATGCTTCTTTTTGTCTCGTCGGTTGTTCAGTGGAGTATCGTATCGGAGATTGTTTACGTGGTTGTTTTGGTTGTTTCCATCGTTATGGCACACTTCCATCCCATCAGGGCGCGGACCTATGAACGCTTCGGCCACCGCCACGGCTACCAGAACGGTTCGAGCCTTGCCGTTTTTGTACAATTTAGCGCGCTTGTACCCCGCTCTGTCAGTGTGAAGGGCTTTGGGGGTAGTTTTATTGGCCCATACGCGCCTGAATTCCCCTGTGTTACTCACTTGGTAGAGTCCTTCGTATCCTGGTATGTCACGCCATTCGATTTCCATACTCATTATCATAGCAGGCAGGCCCACGCAGGGTCAAATCTCCCTTCAAAACCCGTAGCAAATTTTTGGGCTGTTAGATCGG
>JAEHJW020002805.1_pt1 | contig 29837 bp, 17 predicted proteins | sample 9271431 | NCBI WGS metagenome assembly JAEHJW02 | reverse complement strand
AAAAAAGTTAAAAAACCTAAAAATTATGTAAATAATGCTGATTTGTTAAGAGAATTGGCAATAAGCAACAAACAAAATAAAATTTCTGATAGTTTAGCAAAAATGCTTTTTGAACTGACCAACCGATATGCAAAAGTACCAAGATTTGTAAATTACACGTATAATGATGATATGCGTAGCTTTGCTTTGCTTATTATAACAAAAGTATGGAGAAGTTTTGATTGCACGAAGTCCCAAAATCCGTTTGCATATTTTACACAAACTATTAAAAGGGCTTTCTTTCAATTTGATAATATGGAAAGGAAGCAGCGTGATATTAGAGATGCATTATTGATAGATGGGGGCCAAAATCCTAGTTTTTCTTATACGGAAAGATATTCGGATAATTACAACTGCGATGAATATATGTTTAATCCAGAAACGATAGATCAAATAGAAACCCCAGATCAATTCTCGGATAATTTGTTTAATGAAAGTGAATTAGTAGTAGATACAAAAATAGGTGAATTAAATCAAAATGAATAAAGCCGCATTGTTTACAGATATACATTTTGGAAGAAAAAATAATTCCAATGAACATAACCAAGATTGTATTGATTATATAAACTGGTTTTCACAAAATGTTAAAAACGATCCAACCATAGATCATATTATTTTCATGGGTGATTGGCATGAATCCAGAAATTCTATATCAGGTTTAACTTTAGATTATAGCATTCAGGGGGCCGATATTATCAATGAATTGGGTCTTCCGGTTTATTTTATAGTTGGAAATCATGATCTTTTCTATAGAAAAGAAAGAAAAGTTTATACACCTATCATTTTTAAAGGTTTTGAAAATTTTAATTTAATATCACAAATTCAATCATTTTCAGAATTAAAAAATGTATTGTTTGTTCCATATCTTTTTGAAAATGAATTTCCAGATTTAATTAAAAATACAAAAAACATTGATCATATTTTTTCACATTTAGAATTTAAAGATTTCATTATGACTGGTGATTTTAAAAAATCTGAAAGTGGGATGGATGCTAATAATATAAAACATATCAAAAATATTTTTTGTGGTCATTTTCATAAAAGGCAATCAAAAAACAACATACATTATATAGGAAATACATTTCAGATGGATTTTAGTGATATAAATGATTTTAACAAAGGAATGTGTACATTTGAATATAAAAATAACGATATTAAATATATTGATTATTTAAAAGGACCGAAATATATAAAATGCAAAACGAGTGAATTGATGGATAATCATAAAAATATTTTACATGAAAATTCATATGTCATTGCTTATGATGATTTGAAACTAGATTATGAAACACTTTTTTCCATTAATGAAAAATTTTGCAAAAAATATAAATTGAGAAATTTTCATGTAGAACAATTTCAAATAAATTTGGATTTAGAAGAAGAGGATTTGAAAACGGAAGAACATGAAGATATTGAAAATAGTATTAAAAAAGCACTGGAAGAAAATATTAAATCCGATGATATTGATAACAAAAAATTATTAAAAATTTATAACGAGATTGTGATATGAATAATATTATTTTTTACGATTTAGAACTGAGAAATTTCCTTTCATATGGAAATAACACAACTAAAATAAATTTAAATTTTAATAAACCGTCCCTTATAATTGGAAAGAATTATGATTCTGTTGTAGACGGAAATATTGAATCCAATGGTGCTGGAAAAAGTTCTATCATCAATGCATTATGTTATTGTTTGTATGACGAAACTTTATCAAAAATTGAGTCAAAAAACAATCTTATCAACATATACAATGAAAAGAATATGGTGGTTTCATTAACATTTAGTGTTGGTAACACATATTATAAAATATCTCGATATAGAAAGTGTAAATCTAGAGGTGGTAACGGTGTATCCATATTAAAATTCAAAGATTCATCGTTAGCAGAATATGAAGATATAACTCCTGATAGTATCATAAATTCTAATAAATTTATTGAAGATGTATTGGGGATAACGTTCAATTCTTTTTCAAGAATTGTCGTTTTCAGTGCTTCTTATCAACCATTTTTATCATTACCACGGTCGTCAACAAGCGGTGCCAACCAAAGAGATATCTTAGAAGAAGTATTTGGTCTTACCATTTTATCAAAAAAAGCAGATGTCCTCAAAGAAAATATAAAAAATAAAAAAATAGAAATGGAAAAAAATATTGTATTATTAAATGAGATATTAAGACAAAAGAAAATAACAGAAAATGAATTAGTTGAATATAATTCTAAGTTAATTGAATGGGAAAATAAGAAAAACTATTCCATTGAAAAAATAGAAAAAGAAAAAACAATAATTTCAAAAATAGATTTCAAAAAACAAAAAGATATTTTAAATGAATTGGCAACATTTAATCAATTAAAAAATAATATAAGCCAAAATATTAAAAATATAAAAAGTGAAATTGACAATTTCAACAATATTTTATCATCAAAAAATTCATGGGAATTGAATAAAAATTCAAAAATAAAACAATTGTCAACAAAATTGGAAGAACTTAAACAAATAGATTTTGAACTCATTGAAAATAATTTAGAAAAAATAAAAAAACTTAACGAAGAATATAAAGAAATTGAAAAAAATACTACTATCAATTTCAATAATTGCAAAAAGAAAGATAGTGAATTGAATAAAATGGAGCAGGATTTGATTTTATTAAAAGATTCAAAATGTCCTTATTGCAAACAACATTACAACTCTGAAGATTCTATAAAAAATGTTGAAGACAATATAATTGAATTAAAATCTGAAATTAAAGAAATAAACGAAACAATGTTCAATTCAATTATTCAACTGGATAAAATAAAAAATGAGTTATCAATCTTAAAAGAAAAAACCAATAACTATAATTCCATTCAAGACCTTATTAAAGACAGAGAACTATTTTTACAATTAGGAAATGAACTGAAAATGAAAGAATCAGAAATGAATCCTTATTTAGAAATGTACAACAAGTTAAATATTGATTCGGTTGATAAATTGAACGAAAAATTGATTAAAATGAATGATGAATTTAATGAAAATAATAAAAATATAGAATTATTAAAACAAAAGTTGGAATTTAATTCATTGGAAGAAATTCATAATACAGAATCTTCATTATCGGTTATACAAGAGAAAATCAATTCTTTAACTGAATCTGTCAATCCTTATACAGAAATTGTGTTGAATTTAAAAAATAAAAAGTTCAACACTGAGTTGTCAGAAATAAATGCAAAAGATACGGATGACTTGAATCATATGAACTTTTTATTTTCTTTATTGACAAAGAAAGATTCATTTATTAGAAAAGGACTTATTAAATCTAGATTGAGTTTATTAAATGAAAAAATGAGTGAATATATCTCCGAATTGAATTTACCACATCGTTTAATGTTTAGAGAAGATATGTCAATTAATATTACAAATTTTGGAAAAGAAATTTCAATAAACAACCTATCATCTGGGCAGCAAGCAAGAATAAATTTAGCACTTGCATTTGCGTTTAGACATATCTTACAACTCAACACCAAAAAAATAAATTTCTGTCTTTTGGATGAAACTTTGGATATCGGACTGAGTACAGTAGGCGTCCAGTTGGCAATAGGAATGATTAAAAATATTGCAGCAAATAATAAAATGAGTATGTTTTTAATTACTCACAAAGATGAAGTTTCTACATTATTTGATTCAAAATTAGAAATTGAGTTAAGAAATGGATTTTCTTCGGTGGTCCAATCGGATACTGGTTTTGAAGAAATAGTAGAGGCGGATTAAAAAGTTACTAGTGATTCTTTCCACCACTCAGGGAAGAATTCATTCATGGTTCTATATAAATTAATAAAAGATTCATCAATAATATAGTTTACACCCCAATCATCTTTGTTTCTAACAATTCTTCCGGTAGATTGGATAATTTGTATGAGTGCTTGTCGTTTGTACCACTCGTTAGAAATATTCATTCGTCTCTTAACCCATGCATCCGATATATTCGGGAAGGGCACCTTCATTGTTATAGAAAAACGGGCACGTTCATCATATAAGTCTAGCCCTTCTGTTATAGATGGAGAAATTAATAACATCGGAAGATCAGATTTTTCCGTAAATTCAGAAATAATTAAATCTCTATTTTCTGCATTTCCTTCTTCATCGGGTGCATGATGCATTATTCTATGCGGAACCATATTATTTAATTCCTTTATCAACCACTTTGCGATGGCGAAACTTCCGGTGTGTATAATTCCATTGTCATTCTTGTGGTTGTCGTTGCATAAATCTACAATGGTGTCCAAGGCATTTTGTCTAGGAATTTTATTATTCTCTTTATCCCACCCATAAGTCATTTTTACTTTTGGAATGTAAAATATTGCTCGATTTTCAATCCGGAATTCGGATGGAAGAGAAACGAATGCAGTTTTATTCGGATCAATACCTATGTCGTTACAGTATTGTTCCTTATTTAAAATAGTGGCAGACATGTGTAAAAAATTTTTGGCGTTTGGTTCAATGTATCTCTTGAATGTTTCTTTTCCGAATAATTCCTTGTACTTGTATAATTTTTCTTCCTTTACTAAAACGAATTTTTCAAAGATATCCTGTTTATTAATAATAGTTATTTTATCAAGTTTCTTGGTGTGATCTACTAAATCGTAATATTTTTTCATAATGGAAATATTATCTTTAGTCAGTGATTTGTGGTTGGATAAAGAGAATTCTATTTCGCTTACTTGAGATTCCAATGTTTTCAAGTGATTTAGAATTCCATCTTTGTATTCCGATGTAGTCCAATTAAAAATATCATAATCGGATTCCATTTTTTTAAATGGAATCCTCAATTGGTTGCATTTGAATTCGGAAATAATTAATGTATTCAAATCGGTTAGTATTTTTTCTATGGAATGACATTCGTCAAATACGAATGTATTTCTGGACATGAGATTCTTTTCCGATTGAATCATTGATAACAAGAAACCCAATGCATAATTTACTACAATGTGCTTACTGGTGAATGCGGTTTCCATTGCTGTTTTGGCAGGACAATTATCACAACTCGGTTTTAAAATTCCACCGACTTCACAAGAAGTAGATTTGGAATGACATATATAATTCCCTTTTCCATAAATGGAAAAAATTTTATTTCCAAATGTATTTTCATATTGTTTCTGTAGAATTTTTTGTGGTGTAAAGAAAGCAGAATTTCCTCCTTTCCATTGGGCAAAGGTATAACCAATCAGAGATTTTCCGGTTCCTACAGGCATTTCACAAATAAAATGTTTGGTGTCAGAAGGCTGATCTTCCAACCAATTTAAGACCGATTCTTGGGTTTTTCTTATTTTAAATTCATTGGGCCAAAAAAATTTGATCTCTTTCATCTTTATACCTTGTAGGTCTATATTCTACCACTTTGGGGATTAAATGCAAATTTCTATAGATGAAAATTGACTCAAAAGCTGGAAGCGGAAAGAATAATTATTAGAGCGAAGCGAGAATAATTATTAAGTTTGAGCGAAGCGAGAACTTAAAAGGAATTAAATTTTACACTTCTTCTTCCGTTACTCTAATAAATTGTAGACTTTTTATAATTCTTTTTACAGGAATTTTAATTGTAGAATTTTTTACTTCCTTTTTTATTTCCTTCCCTCAATTTTTTGAAATATTTTATCTTTTCACTGATTGTAGTCCGAATTAAATTAATAAAAAACCAAAGTCTTATTTAGATTAAAAATTGAATCTTCTATAGACGAGCGTAGTCATAAAGAGATATATTGAGAACTTAAAGAATTTAATTCCTTTTAAGTTCTCGCTTCGCTCAAACTTAATAATTATTCTCGCTTCGCTCTAATAATTATTCCTTCCGCTTCCAGCTTTAGATTACTACTCTTCCGGAAGAAAACGATGTTTCCTCCCTCCCCGTTATTTTATTCCAATCTAATTAAAATTTTTAATCAAACTGGAACAGGGTTAACATACACGTAACAACAACTCCAAACCCAATACCATTTATCCAAGTATCATAAGGATCGCTCACAAAGCGGCTAATTTTTAATAGAATCCGTGTCTATTAAAAATTCTACCTAATGAATTTTGGCATTAGGTTGTTTTCACGGTTCATACAGATATGAGAAAGCTCTATCCCGAGAGATTTAATCTTATACCTATACCGCTTGGACCTTATGTCATTTAAAATATTCTCTCCAAAAAAAGAACATTTGACATCTCGACTTAGATTACTATTTCAAATCTCCGTGCAGCCCATTCAGGATAATTAAGTTTTAGCTAGTCCATTAATTTGTTACAATCTACACGTCTTGTGTAGAAGATGTAGTTATTTATATCACGAAAAAATGTGTGATGCAAGTTTTAATTTTCTAAGAAATTTTTAAATGATTTTTTTCTATCTGAAGCTAAATCAGCTTTCCTCGATAATTTATCCGGTACCGGAAATTCTGCTGGATTTGCGAATTTAAAATTATATAACTTATCTTTGTAGTCTTCAATTTTTTTATTTGACATCAACACATATTTTAACAATTTTCCAAAAGTCGTTAAAGAATTTTCAGCATCCAGAATATCATTTTTTATAAGATAATTTTTTAATTCCGGTGAAAGTTTTGAACTATTAAAGACTTCTTTTATTTTATCAATATATTTGTTATCAGTATTTTTTATAAAAGATGAAACTTTTTTACCTAATTCGTTTGCTCTCGGAGAATCTGCGAATTGTCTTTCAGCATAATTTTTATTTATGGCTTTATTTGCAGCAGATCGGTCTACAGAATATGCTATTTCTTTATTGAAATTTTTCAATCTTGAATAACCGGATTTTCCTAAAAATATAAAAAGGGATAATAATAATTTTTTATTAATGTCACCAGTTGAATTTATTATTTTCAACTCAATTAATTTATTAAAAACTTCCGGATGATGATCATATATTGATTTTATTATTTTTTGTTGATCTTTTCCAGCTTTAAATATTTTTTTCAAAATATGAAATTCTATTGGTGTAAATTCAGAATATATTTTTAAAAAGTTTAAATTAGTTTTGGATAATGATTGTGCCCATTCTTCATCTGCCAAATTAACACCCGCAACAAAATCATACCATGTCTTTTTATATTCTGGACTTCTTCCAAATGGTGTTCGGTGTGCGTCAAATTTTTTATATTCTTCAATTGATGAGGATAATTTTTGCGCAAGCTTGCTTCCTTTATCGGTTTGTTTGAAAAAACCATTCATCGTAGGGGTGATTAAACCATTTTTTAATGCAAAATCTTTAAAGAGCTTTATTTTTTGTAATTTTTCTTTTTGTTCTGGTAATATTTTGACATCATCTAAAAAATGTTCAATATTTTTAAAATCTTGAACTTTTCTGAACATCCCACTTAACCATGCTGTTGTTGGATAATTACCCTTGTCAACATCAAAATTGTTCAAATATAAATCTAATAAATCGTTGATAATTTTTTCTGATTCCATGACCTTAATGCATTATAATTAAATATTTATAGGGTTTTCCCGTATTCATATAATATTTTAGCATCATTGATATCATCAATGGGTTTTGGAACATTCTTCTTATTGATCAAATCATCTTTATTCATTTTTAAAAAATTACACCATTCACAATTTAAATTTTCATTTTCTAAGAGCGATAGTAAGATTTCATTTTTTTTGAATTTTCCACCTGAGATTCCTTGACGATTTCTATATTCTATTTTTTTACCTTTTTGGACGGGTTTGTAGGTTAGTTTGGCTGATATTAATTTTAAGCTGAGTGGGGATATAATTAACATATTTTTCGATATATTTTTGTATAATTTTATTCTTAACAATGTACTGAATGTTACTAGGTCAATCAAAGGACCAGCAATAGAATTTTGACTATATCCTTCTATCAGAATAATTGTATTGTCAGATTGTATTATATCTTTTTTAATATCAGATATAATACAATCTGAGATACTATCATATAATAATATTTTTGATATTTCATTTTTTGAATGTTCTTCTTTTTTTATAGAATCTGATAATTTAATATCAGCTAGATGCTCAATGTTCTTGAACCATCTTTTAAAATCGTTCTTGTTCTTCGAAGTAATATCATTAGTATAAATTGTTTTTTTATCATTAACGTTAATTGCTGTACATGATAATGAGGGGTCTATTGTAATAATATTAGTATACACGATTATCTGGCTTTTTCATTTCATCCTCTAATCTTTTTTCAATATATTTTTTTATATAATCACGTTCAAGTCGAGTCAATTGTTTCATTTCTGATATGGATACAGAACCTCGCATGAAATAAACCAAATCAATTCCTTCCGTATAAATTTGTTTGACATCCCCCCCAAGATCTGAGAACATTTTATTTATTTTTATAGTGTCTTTTGATTTGAGGGTAGCGTAAAAAAACTTACGGGATTCAATGCAATTGGGAAGGTCTTCAATTGTTTACAATGTTTACATTCTATTGACGCAGTAAACTCAACACCCCATTGGTTTAATTTACTGATATTATCTAAAATTTTATTTTGAAACTGAACATTACAACCAGAAATAAACTCTCTGATAATATCTTGATTTGTAACATCATCTACAGATTCAATATTCAATGATATTGTGTTGATAAGATTTTTATATACACCATCAGGACTTTTATCTTCATCACTTTGATTCATTTTAATAATGTCATCAAATTTGACAAATTTAAATTTAAACATGAAATTATCAACATCAACCATTAAAATATTTTCATTGATTTCGTTTAATTCTCTGGATTTTTGTAAAAAAGTGTTTATATTGATATTATATTCTGTTTTTTTTGGATTTTCACAAGTATCACAGGTATAATTGATTAAAAGTTCATCTCCATATGAAACTTTTCTAAGACATGTCAAAAGATAATCAACATCTTTGGCTAATAAGTCTTTGGGTTTAAGTATTTGTGGTATTCTAGATGAAATTACTTTTTCAACTGCTGTACCTTGAAAAAGCATATCAGGAGTTTTTAAATAAATTTCGTCAAGTGTTGTCATTGGAAACACAACGACTTCACCGTTAACAACTTCATCCCGTAGTTCTCCATTTTTGTATGGAAGCCCTCTTGACGGAAGTCTGAAAGTTTGTCCCGGCATATTGTTTAGTTTTTTAAGTAAAATATTATCCATATTAATTCTCTATAACTCTTATTTATCTTCCTAAAAAATTGATATTTTTGAAGATTTTAAATTGAAACACAAAATATAAATAATAAAAAGGTAATGAAATCATGGCTTCACCCCCACCATATTTTAATCTATTAAAACCACCAACGACTACGAAAGTTACTAACAACCAAGTATCAAAAACTGGTTTTTTTTCAGTTACCAATCCCAAAGCGGTGCCACAACCACCAATCTCAATAACTGGCAACTCTTCATTGGTTAATAATTTTAAACAATTTTCAAATATTTCAACAACACCAACATCATTATCTGACTCACAAGATTATAATACTAGAAAAACAGCACTAGGAACAGAATCATGGACTTATAAAGTTTCATTGGTGGGGAATCTACAAGGGAATGCGTATACTTATTTATTTTCTGGAAATAAGATCGGTTATTCCAATATTTCATCAAACCAAGATTTAGTTACATTTGAAGTAACACCAACATTAACTGAATCTGGAAGTGTTAATTTAATGAATATAAGCGATTTGAGATCAATAGCCAGTTTTATATTTTGGACAGGAACTGCTAGTAGAATGTTTTCTATATCTGCAAAACTCATTTCTAGAACTCAAGAAGAGGCAGATTCAAATTATCAAAAATTATTTAAATTGAAATCATGGAGAATGCCTGTTTCAGAGCCATCAATCGGAAAAGGGACAACACCAGAAGTTTTGATGCTTTTTGCTTATGGACAAAATATTAATGGAGTTCCTGTGGCAGTTCAATCATTGAGTGTTGATTATAGCGATGAATCCGATCAAATTTTAACATCATCTAACAATCCGATTCCAATAATATTACCAGTAAGAATTGAATTGGTGGAGGTAAGAAACAGACAAGATTTTAGAAGTTTCAATTATGATCAATTTAGACAAGGAATTCTTCCAAGATGGTAAATAATTTTAAATTATATACTAACACATCATCAATGGATGATATTTATTGTAGATACGTTTTGGGGGGCACAACAGATGTATATGTTAACAGGCTTGGTTATTGGAAAATGGCTAATATTCCCAACAACCAACCTGATGATATTATATTTGGTTTAGATTCAAAAACTCAGTTTAGACCTGATTTAATTTCCTATAAATATTACAATCAAACAAGCTTTGATTGGCTTGTATTACAATATAATTATATTGTAGATATAAACGAAGAATTTATTATAGGAAAAACATTTTCCATTCCTAGTTATAGTAGATTATTCTCAAATATAATCACAAAGACCCATAAACCAAATGTTATCTCAAAATAAGTTATTAAAATATAAATCATTTACAATAAAACATATTTTGGTTGCATTCTCTAATACCCTTGATGCGACCAATACTGAGATAGATGATAAAATAGGACAAACTGGTACGGTGTTAACAGGTTCCGGATGTGGTGAGAAAGCTGTTGTAGTTTTAAACGAATTTACTGATAAAAAATTTGTGATAATGAGTCACAAAAATATATTCACATTTAATTCACCATTTGATCCGTTCACTACCACATTTAGTGGTGAAATAACTTTTACTGATAGTGTGGGTGGATATTTTCAAGATTTTTTGAGATATAAAGTAGCAGATTATTTAAACTTATCCGAAACACATGTTATTTTTAATTTAAAAACTTATATATTGGGTGTGACATCTGATGGTGCAACTGATTTGATTAGAATTAAACCTTTATTTTTTCACATTTATTCTTTTGATAATTCTTTTGCAAGTTCGGCTGATCAAAATTTATATTCTTTTTCTTATTTGGCCGATTATAATACGTTTGGATTGCTCCCAAATTATCAAAAAACATATCAAATGACGGCAAGTCATGTTGAGGGCACCAATAACAATATTATTAATAACACCAATGTTGATATACAGGCTTTAACTACACAAATTGAAAATAATAATAATATAAAATATCAAAACATGCGCGCGAGCATTTGTAAGCCAATGAAGTATTTACCCGATCTTTTTGCAGGATTGGAACATGAACTACAAACACAAGTAACCCCCAATGATGCAAATTTACAAACATTTTTATCACAAGTAAATAATAATTTCAGCCCCAAAATATTAAAACCTATTCAAGTCAAAGATGGTGGTGAGCTTCCCTTAATTTATAACATTGAGCTTGATGAAAAATATAAAAATTATTCTGTTGACAATAGAAATTTACCATTTGAACAGACTGAACAATCACAAAATTCTTTAGGAATCAGTTCTTATCCCATAGCACCCGGAAGCTGCATTACGGCTGAAATTAAAAATTTAATGAAAATGTCTGGTGAAGTTGGAAAGGATGCCACCAGAAATCCATCGGAAACATTCAAAATAAATTGTTCGTGTGTTAAAACATGCGATAAAAAATATCAGTTTGATTATAAAATAATGAAATATACGGTACCAGAAAATATTCCAGAAGGTATTGACACCGGACCCGGAGAAAGTGCGGTTGATCCTTTAAAATTTGTTTTTCAAGACGGAAAGAATAATCGAGATATTATTCACATATATTCTAATCTTATGTCGGATTTTGAATTGGATACAATGGAAAAAATACCCAACAATCCAGATAGTAAAGTTATAATAGGAAATAGAGAACAAATTACAGTTGAAAGAACTCCTAGTATGTCGTTTTTTAAATCCGGATATTCTGGTGTGAGAACCATGACAGATCCTAAGATATATGGATTGGAAAGACCGGATTTGAATTCTGGGGTTGATAATTTATTAATAGCCAATTTAACCCAAACATCAACTTTGGAACTTACCATAATCGGAAATCCTGATTTTTTATCAGATATATATAGAAGTCCTTTAAAGGTTCAACAAAATGATCCAGATTCTCCAGTACATTATCAATTCATAGAAAATTATCCAATGTATGCCAATTTAACTATTTTCTTACATAATATATCAGAAAGTATTAACTTGAAAGGTCCACAAAAATTATTCTATAATGGTTATTATCATATAGGAGCCGTTCGAACGTCTATGGAATCTAATATGTTTATACAAGTTTTAGAATTGTATAGAACGGATAAAATTGTATGAATAATTTGTTATTTAAATATTTGAACAATACATTTTCCACCGATAAAAAGGGCGAATATTTTAATACTTTAGATAAGCTGACATTAGGCACTGTTGTTGACACTGCTGACCCTCTTCAAAATGGAAGGCTTAGAATTTTTTGTCCTGCTTTTGGCGACAATCCTAAAAAAATAAATTCATTGCCATGGGCGGTTTATGTTACCCCCTATGGTGGTGTTATAAACAGTAATAATTATGCGAGGGGTGATTATAATGAAACACCCACCTCAGAAGGTGCTATAGCTTATGGTTTTTGGGCTGTTCCAGAATTGGGGGCGCAAGTACTTGTGGGGTGTATTGATGGTGATATTAGAAGACGATTCTGGTCCGGTTGTGTGTACAATCACCAAGAAGTTCAGACTATTTTTTCAGGAAGATTCTTTTATAACAATGATTCTGTAGATGGACCTTTTTCTTCAGGACAACAACCTATTCAACCATTATATGATAATTTAAAAACTAGATTCAACAATTCTACATCGGCTCCAGAATGGCAATCTCGTGGGGTTGATTATCAAGCTGCTGCAATATTGAAAGGTAACGGTGGCGCACCAAATAATGAAAAAGTATCCTATTTGGATGATGGTTTCCGGCAAATACAACGGAATCAAAAATTCCCATGGGTGGCTGATATTATTGGTAATAATGGATATGATTGGAGCGGTTTTAAAAATATTTCAGGAATGAAAAGTTCTAGGGTTATAGGATTAAGTTCGCCCGGATTCCATTCTATTTCGTTGGATGACAGACCTTTTAATTGTAAAATACAAATAAAAACAACTAGTGGACATACCTTTATTTTAGATGATACTAATGAAAGAATAATTATAGCTACCAATAAAGGTAATAGTTATATTGAAATGGATTCTTGTGGAAATATAGATTTTTTTGCTTCCGACAGATTATCATTTCATTCTCAACAAGATATAAATTTCTCTTCGGATCAAAGTATTCGTTTAACTGCCGGAACCGGAATTTATATGTATGCTGGGCCTTTGACGAGTTTGCCAGCTCTTAATAATAATCCAAATGTTGGTGAAATAAGGATTCAATCAATTGATGATTTGAATATTATATCAAATAATATGAGAGTATTATCGTTTTTAGATACAATATTTGAAATAGGTGCCGACAATTGTGTATCTATTGGAGGGAAACAATATACCCAAGTAGAGTCTGATATCAATGTAATTTCAAACACAGGAAACTATAATCTTAATGCAATAGGTGAAGTTAATTTGCTGTCTGGAAATACAATGAGTTTATTTTCCATGAACGGAACGACAATAACCTCTCAGGCAGATATTAACGAAATATCATTTCACGGGTCAATATATTTCGGAGCATATGAAAATATAGTACAAAAAAGTATATCTGGGTCAATAAGTATACAAGCATTGGGTCATAATTCCAATAGCAGTGCTTCTGTTAATTTACGCTCTCCGAATTCACAAATGATATTATCAAATGCCGGAACAAGCATGACAACTAATGGTAATTTAAGTTTGGGATCTGCCGGACAAATGAGTGTACAGGCTGGATCACCGACACAGCAATCTGCTCCATTACCGAATATTCCTATGAATTTTTCGTGTTCAATGCCATCTACCATCCCGATCACCGGGCTAGTAGGCGCTGAATTGGCAGCGCGGGTGGCTTATAACGCAGGCTTTAGAGGGTCTTCATGGGTTGTTGCCACATCAATTGCTGGCGCTGAATCATCTTACGACCCAACAAACGTCGGCGATCAACAATTTATAGGCACACCATCTTCTTGTGGTGGTGGATATTTGGCCTCATATGGACTTTGGCAAATCCATTGCTTGGTTAACCCAAGCCAATGTTCTTACCCAGACAATTTACGTGTCTCTTCACAGTGTTTGGTTCCTCAATATGCACGGAATACCGCTTATGCACTTTCCAATAATGGTACCGATTTCTCCCCATGGTCAACTTATCAAGATAATACATATCAAAACTATGTATCAACCCGGTTATCTGCCATTCAATCGTTGTGTTCAAAAAATTCAACACAATCTGTATCATTTTATGGTGATTTTGAAAATGATTCGTTAATATTATCAATGCCATTTGGTGTTGGTTCTGGGATGATAATGAGTGCTGCTAGTTTGAATTTACAATCTGGCGCTGATATAGGGTTAATAACGAGTGGAATGTCTGTCGGAGTACAACGGACATTTATAGATTTTATTGATCAGGTTATATCTCCGACAATAAACTCGCTTATTGCTGAAGTGAGCCAGTTGGGAGGGGCGCGGGGTATAACTCTCCGGGCTATAGCAACATTAGGATCTTTACAGTCTCTGAATTTGACCAATAGTTATCCTATAATAGCATCTGGGGCTGATATGTATCTACCTCCCCAGCTTGGCACTATTCTAGACTTTTCTTCTATGGCTTGATCTCCCCTTTGTTGGGTTCATATAAATAATTGTTTAAGGAACATTGAAATGAATGATATAAATTTAGTTATAGATGCTGCGACAAAAGCTGGGTTCACAGGACAACAATTGGTGACAGCAGTTAGCATCAGCGGAGCAGAATCTGATTTTAATCCAACCAAACAGGGGGATGTAAATATTCGGGGCGTTTCGCAAGCATTGTGTGGTGGTTTGTGGGAAAATTCTGTTGGATTGTGGCAAATAAGATCTTTACAATATCCAAACCAATGTGGGTTTCCAGACAATTTGAGAGATGGCGTTAAACTTTTAGATCCATATTTTAATCGGACCGCTGCATATGCTATTTCTCAGAACGGAACAGATTTTTCTCCATGGTCAACCTATCAACAGGGAGATTATTTACGGTTTGTCTCAGAAGTTGAAAATGCTATCCAGAGTAATTCTGCGTGATATCAATAAATTCAAATGTTGTTAATGGATACAAGGGTTTAAAAGTTCCATCCTATTATTACTCGGTAATTCCAGCCCCAGCCGCCTCTGCCTGTTTGTCTCAAGCGAAACAAGCACCATTGGTCAATAGACAGCCAGAACACGAACCATGGCCGCGTACATTGCTTGGTGATACACCGGGCGCAAATGATATGAATGATGAATATTTAAGAAACACTAAACAAAATCCACAATATGATGACGACGGAACATTTGCTGGATCTTATCCCATAGGACGTGTTGAGGGGAATACTACAATTGCACGCGGAAATCTTTGGAGAAGATAATGAGTGTATATGTGGGATTTTCTAGCGCCGATTTTAAAAATACTAAAAAATTCTTAAAAAAAGACATGGATTTGGTTAAACAAGATCTTTATAATCATATTATGACACGTTATGGGGAACGTGTTAAGATGCCAACTTTCGGAACCAGTATTCAAGATTTAATATTTGATCCTCTTGATGATCGCGCCATAATTATTGTGCAACAAGAATTAACCACAGTTTTTAATTATGATCCCCGCATTCAATTAACAGATTTACAAGTTATACCTATATTTTCAGAAAAAACAATCTTGGCTTTGGCTACAGTTTATTATTTGGAACTAAATTTTACTGAAACTGTAGCTATAAACATACAATTTCAAAATTAATTATTCAAATAAATAGTAAAACAGGATTTTTAAATGTCAGGAAATAATAGTGTAGCTGAAACTTGGTCTAAAGTATATACAGCTTTCCAAGATATAAATTTTACAGCATGGGATTTTGACAGCGTTAAAAAATCTCTTCTTGATTATTTGAAAACATATTATCCTGAAGAAAGTTTTAATGATTATATAGAATCTTCTGAATTAATAGCACAAATAGAGATATTTGCATATATTTGTGAGCTTTTTGCATATCGACTAGATTTAAATGCCCACGAATCATTAATTACACAGGCTTCCAGAAAAGATTCTATTTTAGAATTAGCCAGATTAATTTCTTATAATGCTTCTAGAAATATTGGTGGAAAAGCACTAGTAAAAATAACTTCTGTTTCTACAACAGAACACGTTTTTGATTCTTATGGAAACGATTTGGCAAACACACAAATTATTTGGAACGATCAAAATAATAATTTGTGGAAAGATCAATTCTTAACGATTATGAATTTGGTATTGTCACAACAATTTGGAACACTCGCCCCAAGTGATATTATTCAAATTGAAAATATAGTATTTGAGCTTTACGATTTTAACAACAATCCATTGACAAATAATGTACTACGTTACAATGCTTCTGTTAGCGGATCTACATATCCAATGGAAATAGTATCATGTGATTTGAATGGAAATGGTCCTTACGAAAGAAGACCTGAAACCGGAATGTCTTTATCTTGTCTTTATTTAAATGACGGTCTTGGTGACTCTTCTAATAACACTGGCTTTTTCTTTTTTACAAAACAAGGAACATTGAGCCGATCAACAACTACATTTGATGGAATTACACCCAACCAAAAATATGTAGTATCAATACAAAATACTAACAATACAGATATATGGATCAACAACATTAATCCCACTACAAATCTGGTTATTACAAATACATCTTCTAGTATGTCTTCTGCTAAATCTGGTTATTGGTACGAGGTTGATGTTTCTAATGGACAGAATATTATTTTTAATACGTCATCTATTAGTAACAAATATGAAATCAACACTCTGATCAATGATACATTTCAAATAATTTTTGGTGATGGAAATTTTGCAGCCATCCCTTCTGGTTTTTTTGAGATTTGGTCACGTGCATCGGCCAATTTAAATTTGATAATTCCAAGCAATTCTATACAGAATGTTAATTCAAATTTTGGATATAATGATGATGCAAACAATAAACAAACGTTCAATTTTTCATTTTCTTTATTAGAAACTATTCAAAATGCTTCTGCTTCTGAAACTATTGAACATATTAAATCAATTGCACCATCTTATTATTATGCACAAGATAGAATGACCAATGGGCCTGATTATAATCAATTTCCATTACAAGATAATTCTATTTTAAAATTAAATTCTGTAAATAGAACTTTTAGCGGTGATTCTAAATATATTGCTTGGAATGATCCGACTGGATATTATCAAAATGTAAAGATGTTTTCTGATGATGGAGTAATTTATTTTGATAATTATTTAGTTGAAGAAACAATATTTCAGTCCGCCCTTCCTCCTTTGGATGGTGGTAAAAATACATCGGTAGCCACTGCACTTTTGAATAATTATATTTCTCCTTTATTACAGACACAGGCATACAATGTAACATCTATTATGCTTGGTGTTTCTCCTAGTAATGTGAGAACATATTTCACTCAAACAGAAACACAAAACATAATACAAGCCATTGGTTCAATGGCTAACAATATTCCATTTACGATATGGTTGGTTTATGATCAATATTTTAATGTATGGAGCGTAAGTACGGTATCTGTACCTAATTATTTAATATCTATATCACGGTTAAATAATTCTACATGGGTAGTTGCTTTAAATGCTTCAAGAATAATTATTCATAGTAATAATTTAAATTTTTGGACAGTTTCTTATAACGAAAAAACGATTGACTATAACACATTAAACGCTAGTTATGATCAAATCGTTATATTAGCAGCAAATATCGGGGTAAACAATTCGGTTTTGAATTTCAATTATCCTATAAATGTAATAAGTCAATATGTTTACGAAAATGGTCCAAATCTAGGAAGCCCGTCCCCAAACGATTTAGTAGGTATACCGAATGATTTATATGGTTATGGCGTTCCACAATATGTAAATTTATCATTTTTAATAACACCAACAAGTTATGTTTATTTCAATCGAACTTGTACATCGGGTTGTTCGTGGAATTATGTTCCTTACAATATATCTAATTATGAATCGTGGTTGCAAGATCAGCAAAATGGTACGAATTTGTGGCGTAGAAATGTTGGCGCACAGAATGTTAATTTTATGTGGAAACATGTTGCTCGGGATTACAATCTAATAGATCCGTCCCCTTCCAACTTGATAGATATGTATATTTTGACCAGAGGATATTATAATTTGGTACAACAATGGTTAAATGGTTTGATTACAAATACCCCCACCCCACCCACTCCTTATGAATTGAGAGTGTCTTATGGTTATTTGTTGAATAGTAAAATGATTAGTGATGATGTAATTTTGCATACCGGAAAAATAAAGCCTTTATTTGGTCCCTTATCTGATGCGACATTACAAGCTAATATTCAAGCAGTCATATCTCCAAATACTACAAAAACAACCAATCAAATAAAAACAAGCATTGTAAATGCTATTCAAATGTATTTTTCTATATCAAAATGGAATTTTGGACAAAGTTTTTATTTCACCGATATGTCAACTTATGTACAAAATTTATTAAATGGTGACATTTTATCATTGATTTTAATTCCATTATATAATGGAAATGTTTTTGGAAATTTGTTTCAGGTTAATGCAAATTTTGATGAAATTATACAAGCAAATATTACAACTAATCAAATACAAATAATTACGGCAATTGACCCCTCGACGATAAATTTAGCTTGACACAATTTACCTTGTTATTTTTCAATAAATAATCAACAAATTTTAATATTTTTATGACCAAAATTTTTGTAGTATCTCTTCCAAGAACTGGAACTTCTTCAATAGCTACATTATTTAATAATGTAGCTATTAAATGTAAACACGTGCCTTCAAATTATTATAACCATCTAAAAGATGAATATGATGCTTTTGCAGATACTCCTTGTTTTGATCCAAATTTTATTGCAGAAGTATGTTATAATGAACCAAATACTCACAAATTTATCTATATATGCCGTCCCGTGTATGATTGGATGAATTCAATAGAAAAATCTAATTTACATATTTATTATAAAGATATGGTTGATAATTGTGTGTTAAATGGGGAATCTTTTATGGATAAAAAAACATGGGGTAATGTGTTTGGATATGATGGGATCTATTCGAAAACAAAATTTCGTAATAAATTTTTTGAACATAGAAAAAATATAGATAATTTACTTAGAAATGAAAAAATATTTTATTATAATATTGGTACTGATGTTCAGGGGTTGTTGACTTTTCTAAATGTTAATGTTAGTCTTTATCCCAATATAAAATTCCCCCATGAAAACAAAGCCACCCTTTTTTAATTGTTTTAAATTCAATAAATATTGAACGAAACGGAATATTTTTGAATGGCAGATTATACAAAGAATTACACTAATTTAAAAAATTTTTTACCATCGGTATTGTCTACTGAAATAAATAAAAATATTTTTGAAAATCTTTATAATAGATTTACTACCAAAGATGAATCTATTTACGTTTCAGGATCTATTGGATCAACCAATTCTAAATTTAAAAATATCTTGGAATCGTCGGTTTATGATCAAACAAATCAATTTCAGAATGTTCCGAATGTAACAATAGGAACAAAAAATTATTACATAGATTTTGATTTATTTTTTAATAAACTGAAGAATTTAGGAGTAGACCCAACTCAATTTCAACAGTGGGGTGCTTTACAAACGTTTAATTTCGCCCCTCCTATTGATTACGATAAGCTTATAAATTATCAAGATTACTATTGGGACAAAACGACTGGTGGAGATGTACAAAATTACATAACGATTAAAAATCAACAAAATTTTACAGAAACAAAATTTCTTGTTTTTTCAAAAAATTTATTTTCCAATTTACGGAATTATAATTTATTGAACTCTAATGGTATTTTGTATGTAGTTGGAAATTTAACTAATGTTTTTGGAATTGGAAATTCTGTTTTGTTATTTGATTCGCAAAATAATTTACAACTCAACCAAATTGTTACCCTGCAATATAGTGCCCAATTTAATAGAACTGTTTTTACATTTAGTAAGAATTTGGATTTTAATTATACAAACGTGGTTTCTTTAGATTTCAAAATTATTTCAACAAATAATAATCAATTCATCATCAATGGGAATTTAACATCAATTCTAAATAATAATTTATTATTTTCTACTGAAAATAATTTAAATGAAAAAACGTATTGGAACCTTTCTAATTCTACATATGATTCAACTTTAAATGTAACTTATGTTACACCCAGCGGAACAATACCAAACAGTTCTCAAATCTTATTATCATTAGCTCCAATTGTTTCTTTATATTCTGAAGAATATAATTATTATTTGAATAATGCCATTACGGACCCAATAACCAATATTATATCAAATATTGATGTCGGTAAAATAGTATGGTTTTCACAATACGGTTTGTATTCTTCTTCAACTGGATTTACAAATTTTTCAAATTATGGAGTATTTTATGATCAGAATATTCTATTTTCAAATTTAAATATTTCGGCTGGCGATAGTTTGATTATTTCTAGCGGACCAAATGCCGGAACCTATAGAATATTAAATGTTGGTCAAAATTATATAGGTATTGATACACCTAAACAATTGTATACAGACGAAAATGTAACATACGTTATTTGTAAAAATTCTTCTGTTCAAGATATTTCTTCAGAAGTTCCACCCTCTCCAACAATATTTGATATATGGTATAATAATTCATCTGACATATTGTATCAATGGACAGGTTCACAATGGAAATTGTTGGTATATAATTTTTCTTTATTATTGACAGAATCCAATAATCGATTTTTGACAAATCATCTTCAGACAAATCCTTGGGCTGTGAAAAATAGTTGGACACATAAATCAACCATAATATCTTATCAAAATTTTTCAAGAGCACAAATGCCAATTATAGAATTTGATTCTTATTTGGAGCTTTCAAATATTTCATATTATACTTATGATTGGAAATATAGACCAGTACCGTCATCTATCTATAATGATTCAACTAGTTCTCCTATTTTGTTTGAGATTGCTAATTTATCAAATATTAATAACAATTCATTTTCTTTTAAAGATGAATATAATATTATTTTTAATGAATCTTTTGGAAATTTAACAACAAATGTATCAATCGGGTCCAAAATTCAATTAAAAGGATTTGCTCAAAACAATGGCTTGTATACAATTCGGAACATTCAATATATTCAAATAGGTTATAACCAAGAATATCAAACTATTTTAACGACTATTGAACCCATACAAAATTTATATGATTTACCAAACGGATCTATTATTGGGCCACAATTTACTTCTAATGGAGATACTTGGTTGGGTTATGATCAGCATTGGTTGTTTAATGGGATTAATAATGCGGTTTCTTCATCATTTACTCCAGCCCCAAACCCTATGATAGATAGTTATGTAAATTCTTACAATACTGAATCATATGAAACCAATCTTTATTTGTATGCGCAAGAACTTCACTTTCTGACAATATTATCAAATCCAATAATTGTTTTTGACATCAGTCTTAATAATATTGTTTTGTTTGACAATTATCAAGAAGGTGATTTGAGAGTTTATATAAACAACATACGACAATACGGGAACTATCAAGATATAAGGTCTACTCGATATTATAATTATGTTGGCGGAATAATTTTTGACAATGTTGTTTTAACTCCTGATGATGTTGTTAGAATAGAACTTGGTGAATATGCGCTTTCAGATGTTGGGCTTGGTTCTATTCCGTTGGTTAGTGAAGAGAATATTTCCGGGCAAACCACTAATTATAAATTATTTAATATATCTAATTATAGAAAAACAGAACAAACTAATATAATCAACAATGAACACATATATTTTAATGTATATGATATGTTCGGAAACAGTTTAGAAAATTCTTCAATTATATTTGATTATCAAGACGACAGTACAAATGTTGTAAACTCTTTCCTTGATAGACGCATTAGTTATAATTCTAATACTAATGATTACGGTTTTCAACAATATTTAAGTTTGTCAGATTCTGTTTTACTGTTTTATAAAAATATTGATGGTTCTCTTCAGTCAATATGGAGAGCAGGAAATAATGGGGAACAAATTGTTCCACAAACACTTTCTGACGGTTCTTGGGATATCCCATCATATTGGAATTACAACCTTGAACATTTAATTTATTCAAATTTCATGTTATCTCAAGTTTCTGAACATTTTCTATCTTTGATAGATTCACAAACCGTTTCTGGAATAGAGCCAAGTATTACACAAAATTATTATTTTATTAAAAGCAAACCAAATTATGCATTAGGTGGCACAATTAAAAATTCAAATGGAAATTTGGATTTATTGGTATCAGCGCTATTGGTTAATAATGTTGATCCATTAACAATTATCGATTTTGCAAAAAATACATATTATTCACAAATATCATTCGTTAGAAATTCTTTGTTAGAAAATATATCAACTTATTTGACAACCGATAACTCATTGACGCTAGAAGTAACACGGAATAATATTTTAAATAATATTTTGAATTTATTTGTAAATAATGAAAAAAATGATAAATGGTTTGGAGATTCTACATCATATGTAAATAATATTGGCGTAAAGAATTGGATTGCTTCTCCAGCAATATTTGGGTTGTGCTCATCAGTTCTTCCTTACTCAGATATAGATACATCTGTCGGATTATATCAGGTTGTTAATCATTTTGGTGCACGTATAGATACAACTCTTAATAATGCAACAATTCAACAAATTTTATCGTCTCTTAGATACAAATCTAACAATTTTTTTGAACAATTAATAAACACGGATTCCGATTCATTTTTACCCGGAAAATATTCTACTGGTTCGTTGTTACTAAGAACTAATATATCATCTGGAACATATAAATTATATAGATTTTCGTCATTAAATTTGTGGGAATTGGTTGATTTGAATCTTATATTTTCTAATCTAATTTTAAATATAGAATTTTCATTATACAATGCAGTTCCGTCATATGATAAATTAAAATATAATTTTAATAACAACACTACCAATTTAAATTATTATATTAATTATCAGAATAAATTTTTGTCTTATTGTAAAGAAAATGGTTTTTTACTTCCATTTAAAAATATCATATATAATTCAAACAATCCTTATACGTGGAACTATTATTATTCAACCATCACATCTTACCCATCTGATATAAAATATATTTCCAAAGCGGCTTCTTATTTAACACTATATGAAAATGCTTTTGGAACTCCTTATCCTCAATTGGAACCGTGGAAATTACAAGGCTACCTCAATAAACCAAATTGGTGGGACTCGGTTTATTCTTCAACATCAGGCACTAGAAGATGGAATTCTTTTATGTGGTATAATATATTGAACGGTATTGTTCCTTATGATCAGATCCTTCCAGATAATATTAATGTTGGCAATCAAAAAATAGGACAAGTTAAGACATGGTTTTACTTACCTGTTAATATGGATTCAACCCCCACGCTAGATAATATATTACCGGATGAATTACTTCCTCCTTATTGGAATTCTTCCAATTCTCCTAATAAAACAATAAGAAGTTTATTTGATCCAAATGATTCTGATAATATTATTATACCTAATTCAGATTATGTCTTTGGTGATGGCAATATTAATGAATTCTCTTGGAAAAATAGTATTGATTATCAATATAATTTAATGAGTATAGCTTTCTTGTTAGACCCAATAAATTTCTTTTCCGATGCATTTGGAAGTAATTATCTTCCTGTAAACTGCCTCAACATTTCAACGGATACACAATCAGTAGCCTCTCATCAATCTATATTATTTCATGGTGAATTTTCCGGGGATCGGCCAGTATATGTCAATGGTTTAAATCAGTGGTATGTACATTATAATAGATATTATGGATATGATGGAGATTCTTCTTTATTCTACAAATTGTGGAAAAATTGGTCTTCGTCTCTGGCTTATGAATTTAATTCTTTTATTGAAAATAATAGTTTCTATATTAAAAATGATTTTTTTGATATATCAACCAAAGATTATAAAGTAGATATTTTTGATAAAAACGCTTATAAACAAATTGGTTTTGATACTATAAACGTAAACGTATTGAGTGTACCTTCCTTATATGCTCCGAACAGGAATTATGGGAATGGTTGGTCGTTTCAAATAAACACTGTTTCTGGGAATAATATAAATTATTTCGGAGTTCAAAATTATGAAATGAATTTAGGCACCGATCAAACAACCTTTTTGATAAACAATTATCCAATAGTAAGTGCTGGTTTAAATTCTCCATACAATTATATTATAATTGATTATAATCATACATTGACGTTGACTACACCAGTCTCATATTATTCAAATAGGAACTATAATGCAAATATAGAAATCAATAATACTATATTTAATTTATCTACCAATGGCTCTGTTGTAACATCTATTTCAGATTTTATAAGTTATGTAAACTCTTCTTTAAATAATTTAGGATCATTACAACTAATTGATGGTAACTTACATTTAACTTCCCAATATAATCTTTCAATCTCGGATTTTGGGTTGTTCAATTCATTGACCACTCGGTTTTTATCTATAAGTGCTCAGTTTGTTCAGGGATATTTGTTTAACAATTATTTTGTTGTTGATGGCGATAAAACATTACAATTTCAAATAAACAGCACTATAACGGTTTCGTCATCTACGCAATTTAATGGGGTATATACTGTAATATCAGTTTATTATGATATTTTGACCGAATCATCAACAATCTACGTTGCATCGTCAAACGTTGTTGCTACTTCCGACGTTATTGATGGTATTATTCAACCTTTTAACGCCACCACGTTACCATCAGATTGGGTTAATGGAACTGAGATTTACCTATCCACCACTTCTTCTCTTCCTTCCCCATTGAATGATTTGTCTCCTTACTATATTACGATAACTGGCCTTTATTCATTTAAATTATCAAACAATTTGAGCGATTTGAATAATGGTGTTTATATTACATGTTATAACAATGGATCTGGAATAAATTATGTTGGGAGATTAAAATCAACATTCAAAGCTCTTTCTGGTGAGACGACGAATTATTCGTGGAGAATATTTGAACCAGACACTCGTTACGTTAAAACTCGGAATAGTTCTTTTTCGGTGTCAAGTATACAAAATTTTAACAATTTTATAGATGGTTATGGGGCTTATTTAGAAAATAATGACATTTCAAACACACCAAATGATGTTGATCCGAATACCGGAAGACTTAATTCTTGGCAATTGGAAAAAGAAAAATTTATAAATTCTATATATCAGATCAATTCATTAAATCAACTTTCTAAAATACAATATAATATATCTGTTGACATTTCTAACAATAGATTCATTTATTCTGGATATAAAGATACTTTTGTTAACGGTCAACCTATATTATTAGGATCTAATGAAAATTCAACATTACCTATTCCGTTCAACAATCCATTTACACAATTTATAGCATATTATATGATAATTTCCAGCGATTTGTTGGGATTTCAAGTAGCTGCTTCTTATGCAGACGCACTCAATGGTAAGGCAATTCAGATAGAAAACGTTGGAGTTGGTACTTTTTATTTCGAGCTTGTCACATCAACTAATTACCCATCTTTCAATTTGAATCCTTATAAAACATCTTTTTCCATCAACACACCAACCGGAATTTTGGATAAAATCGGAACCAATAGTTTAGAAAATATTTTCATATCTAAAATTTATGATCAAAATTATAACAATATTGACACAAAAAGTTTTATTGTTTATAGAAATAATGATAATAATGTAATAAAATTATTAGATAACATTACCAACGTTTATTTAAGTAGTTTCATAGGTTATATTTCAGAATATGAAAATATATTGGTTTTTGAAGATTATTCTATAGATAATGACATCATCTATGACCCATTTTTTGGTTTGAATACTCCTTACTTTTATGTTGAATTTAATAAACAAAGTCAAAATCTTCTCAGATATTCTTTCGGTGGTCATATATTAATTGATGATGTCTTTTATAGAAATCTAGAATCTTACACACAATTATTGAGAAATATGTACGGAACTCATAATTTATATCCAAATTCTCAACTCACCACCGAGGCCAGAAAATCCATTGGATATAATGGGAGTTCCACCTACTTTGATGCTTTGGATATAAATGATCAAACACAATTTTTGTTTTATCAGGGAATGGTAAAAAATAAAGGTACTAATGTTGCTGTCAATGCTTTTTTGAACCAGCCACTATACACAAGTGCTGATTTGGATGAATATTGGGCATATAAAGTAGCAACATATGGAGACAGCAAACCCAAAAACTATCCTCAAATGTTTCTTGAAGTGAGTGATTCTGTAAATCGAGAAGCAAGATTTGAATTTATAGAAAATGGGGCTTCCCCCCTTGATTTGTCGTTTACTCCAATTAGTTTATATGATGTCAGTCGTTGGTATGATCAACCTGATGTTATCAATGAATTATATCCGGCAACTCAGTTTTATTTTGGTGTTGATATTTTTTCAATATCTTATGGACAAGAAAATAATATAAGATTTATTTCAAATTATGGAATTTATATCATTAATTTGTTAGAACCATGTGATGGTGTAATATTGACCAATTTTAGTGTTTCTGAGAACAAGCAAGTTACTTTAGTTAATACTGTGGATTATATCTTATTGAATGCGTTGACTGTTCAATTGATTCTAAAGTCGGCATCTGATATTGACAATTTTTTAAACCTGACAGTTTACAGCATAAGATATAATTATGATGCTCATAATGGTTGTGAAATTGTAGATAAAGAAGCTGGCGTTGTGGTGCAGAAAGTGCCAATTTTAAATCCTATATATAACGAATACAATCCATTTGCATATTCTATAGTTGATTATCATCAGGATAACGATCCAGCCCAATATAATTATTATGGAAATGGTAATGCTTCTGATAGTGGAGTCTGGTTTGATTTGTATGTTGATAGAGTTTGGTTTGACTCCAATAATGAGGTCTACGTTCCATATAATGATCCCGCAATTTTTAATAATAGCGACGATAGAATTTTTAATTGGGCTACTTTATCTCCATTTGCAACAATTGATTTATATCAGTGGACAAAAAGTATCTACCCTCCTTTAGTATATGATATAAATGCTAATAACGGCATATCCAGAAAAAATGTTTATCAAAACATTGGGACTCGGCAATCACCAATATGGCAAGAAGTATCTAATTTAATTTTTAACTATTCTGCTTATGAAATTTATAATTTGGCTAATCCAACGACAGGAACAGTACAGATTTATAGGAATGGTGTGTTTGATCTTTCATTAGATCTTGATAATTATTCTATTTCTGACTATGTTGATTTAAATGCCACCATACCAAACCAAACTTTAAAGCCCACCCCACAAGATTATATCAGCATTATTCAGCCCCCTTACCAACCAACCCCTCTTGATATACAGAACAGTTTGTATAAAATTGATGCAAATTATTCTGTCCTAGAGGAAATAAATCCGGCTGATGGTAATATGATTTCTTACTATTATTTTTGGGTAAGCGGAAGAACTGATATTCAGTACAATAAAATTAAAAACGAAACTGTTACATTGGCTACCTGTTCAAATACAATGTTGAATCAAACTTTACCTTATATGATTATAGATGGACTACGTTATTCAAATGATTTTGGATTTGGAATTTTATTTGGAAATACTTTTGACGAATCTCCTTATGATCTTCCTGCCAGATATACACAATTGATTATTAGGGGATTAAATAATTATATAACACAAAATGATAGATATACCTTAAGATTAATAAATGATTATACATTAAGAGAATCGCTTGTTACACAAAATTCTCAGTACAACTATAACAACCCCGGCCAATCAACACCATTATCATTAAATAATGTGCATGTTGAATGGACCTTGTTTAGACAAAAACAATTTAATTCCGTTGATAGAGTTTTGTGGGATGCTATAACTTCTTCTATGGTAGGATGTCAAGTAACTAATGGGGTTCCTAATTTTAATATGTCATTACCAGCTCAAAATAGAATTCTTTATGATTCTATTAATAATGCTACTACTTCTTATGGACTAGAAGATGGTCAAATTTTTATGGATTCTCGGAATGCTATTAATATAGTTAACTCAATTTTAAATGATCCATCACAAATATTTGTCAATATAGATATTAATAACTTTTTGTCTGTAAATAATTTTAACACACCAAATAATATAATCAATTTAATGAATTCTATATATTCAACATTTGATTCGTCTAATATAAATTATATATTCTTTGAATGTCTATATTACGCAATGTCTCTAAATTTAAAGAATAAAAATATATTTAAAACATCATGGGTAGCATTGGATATAGGGAATAGTTCAGTAAATAATACAACTGAAATTCTCCCAACATTTAATATTGCTGAATCACAACAATGTATCTCAACACTAACCTTTACAATTACACCGTCTCGGCCAATCCCTTCACCCTCACCAACCCCAACGGTTACGCCGTTCGCTACAATTACACCATCAGTAACTATAAGCGCGTCGCCAAGTATTCCCGTTGTTTCTATTGTTCCATCTATTACACCATCAACAACACCGACGCTTACTGTTACACCGACAATCTATCCAACAGCATCCATTACACCTTCTGTTAGCCCGACAATAAGTATTACTCCAACACTATCATTAACACCATCAGTAACACAGTCTCCTAACCCGTCCATAACGCCACAGCCGACGCGGACGACAACACCCACCATAACACCAACAATAACCCAATCAACAGTCGTCTATCCTTCTGTATCAATTACACCAACACAAACATTGACCCCAACAACGTCTCAATTCGTATTAACCCCAACCCCAGCACCAACGGTAACTCCAACTCCATCTTGATCTTCAATAAATACTAATTAATTGGTGTAATTTCTAATGGCTATTTTAGATGGCAATCAAAATGTAAAATTTGCAAATTATTATTATAATAAACAAATAATAAATTATATATTACAATTTATGGCAGTTTTTTCGGACATGCAAATAGCCATAGGAAAAAATGATACGCCGAGCACTACCAATTTAGTAAGAGTACCTATTAGATATGGAGACGCAGACAGGGTGGTTAACTCCATTTTAGAAGCCAATACTCAGAATAAACCCATATCATTACCTATTTTTTCTGCATATTTAAGCGATTTCCAACTGCGGCCAGACAGCATGAAGGGTATTTCCAGTATTGAAAGAGATACTTATTTGCCTGTTGGGGGCACATTTCCAAACGATTTACAAACGGTTGAACGCAGAGTTCCCACCCCGTATAAAGCAATGTTTGAATTAAGTTTATATTGTAGTAATAATGATCAGAGATTTCAAATAATGGAACAAATATGTTCACTATTTGATCCGCTTATCCAAATTCAAACATCTGATAATCCATTTTCATGGTCAAGAATATCAACACTTCTTTTGGAGAGGATACTGTATGAAACAAATTATCCTTCTGAGACAGATAAAAGAATAATTAAAATTACATTTGAATTTTCGTCCATCGTATGGCTTCAGATTCCGATCAATTTTAAACAAGATTTTATAACATCAATTAATTTACGAATAGCAAAATTAAACGGTCCGGATTATATTATTGATTCAAATAATAC
>JAEHJW020009917.1_pt1 | contig 29861 bp, 44 predicted proteins | sample 9271431 | NCBI WGS metagenome assembly JAEHJW02 | reverse complement strand
TCAGCACTCGGCGGCAGCAAGGGCGGCATGAGTGTGGGCGTTGAGCTGGCAGATGCCGACCATTCGCACGAGCCTGACCGCCAGAAGGGTCGGGTGTGACCCATCGTTGTGGATCGTGAAGTCACAGGCGCCGCTGTTGTCCTGCTCGGTCGCGTGGCCGCTGGAACGGATGCCGTCGCGGCGCACCCAGACGGTCAGCCCGCCTGCAGATTTGATCCATTCCATCTCATTGGGCAGACGGACGTCCGAAATGACGATCCGTACACCGGCGTACAGCCGGGCGCCAAGAGCGACGTTGAGCGCCTTGATCCAGTAGGCGGGATCCTCGGCTCGGCGCGCCATGCCGCGCCGGATCAGCAGGTCGCGGTAGGTCGTGCCGTCACGCTCGGACAGCGGCGCGTCCTTCAGCTCGTCAGGCACGGGCGCCACACCGTCGATCTCGTGGACTTCCAGGCGGAGCGCGTCCGCAAAGGCGGCTTGGTAGTAGCCGTAGTGCGCGACCAGCGCGCGTGCGATGGTGTCTTTTCCGGAGCGCTTGAATCCGGCCAGGCCGACGAGAGGGAAGTTGATGTCGTTCATGGCGAGCCTCACGGCGAGGGATGTGCTGCAATCGCATGATTTGCCGTCACGCCGTTTGCGGTTACAGGCGAGACCACCCGCTTCAAGTGGCGAGGGTGGCAACGAAACCGCTCACCATGATCCATGGACTCCACGAGCCAGCCCTGACGGGAGCCCTCTCCGCGTCCACCGGTGGTCAACTTCGAAATGACGCGGACCTGGCGGATGCTCTGCTGGTTGCTTGCGAGCTCCCATACCTGACCTGGCGCGACCTTTCCGAAGAAGCGTCGCCGCAACGCCTGTTTGGCGTGCCAGTCCCGGACCCGGACCCGCCAGGCCACGCTGAAGCTGTCGCCCGGCGGCGGCACAAGATCGAGGTAGCGGAGGGGGCAGTCACAGGCGTTGGGCCCGGCGGACTCGCCGAGGGTCTTGTAGCCCCACGACCACTCGCATTTATGCCCCAGCCACCGTACGCCTTCTTCGCGTCGAGCGCACAGCATGTCGAGCCGAATGTATCGACCAATCTCAACGCCGTTTTTCTCGTGTACGCAGATCGACCAGAGGCGATTGCCGCGAAGCGCGTGCTCAAGCGCTCGGCAAACGACGCCGTCGGCGCATGCCTGCGCGGCGATCAGTTCTGCAACCAGATCTTCTTTCGTGTTGTGTCGAAATAGCCAACCCATGGGGTTCTCCGATGTGGCGCAGCGCCACGTTCCACGAAGTTGGCCGATCAGCAACCTGTAAAAAAGTTCAACAACCAAAGCAAGCCCGCCCAGAAAGATCTGGGCGGGCTCGGGTATCACGCGACGCAAGGATCGCCAGACCCGCGGGATTGAGCATGGAACCGCTCAAGAATCCACCGATCCAACCGGTCCGCAGCGCCGTCCTCCGCGGTCGACGCGACGGCAGGGAGGTCCGCATGCGCGCGAAGAACATCAAGGAAGGCGCCGAGTGACGGCCCCTGAAGACCCGTCAGGCGGGCGACGCGATGGCCGTTGAAGATCTGTCGGAATTGCTTCTCGGCAGAATGCACCGCGAGCATGTCCGCAAGCCCCGCGCGGAACTTCGGGACCGCCAACCCCACGGACTTCAACAGCTCGGCCCGGCAGGCATCCAGGTCGAGGTCGGGCGGCAGCGGCCGCCGGCACGCTTCGCTGGACGGGTTCTGAAGCCACGCCTGCAAAGCCTGGAACATCGGCCGGCCCGCATCCCCCCGGCGCTGGCCACCCGAGCGCTGCGCGGGAGTGAACCAATCGGCATAGGACAAACGACCCGAAAGGGCGTAGCGGAAAGCATCTTCCGGCACGCGGAACCCCTTGCCTCCACGCTCCTGCAGGCGCCAGAGGTCCGCGTCATAGCCAAGCAAGGTGAGGGCCTCGTCCCAGTGTTTGGTGACAGTCAGCCGGCCGACTATCTGCGTCGGCGAATCCGGATCCAAGACCGGGTAGGCCAGACCGGCCCAGGGAGAACCCGAGCTTGCTGGCCGGCACACCGATGAGTCCGCCGAGGTCGTTGAACGCGAAGTAGCAGTTGGCGAACGCCATGCAATCTTCAGGCACCTGGATCAGGTCGACCTGGAACAGTGAGCCGTCCTCGTAGCCGTCGACTGCGGGAACACCAATGCTGGTGACCGGGCTGTTTTTCTCCCGGAAGAACTCGACTCCACCAAGCACATGCATCGCTGCAGAGACGTCGATCGCCTCAGCAGCACCGTACAGGATGTCGAGGTCACCGAAGTCATCTTTTGCCTTCAGTGGACGAGTCACACTGAACCCAACCGAGGGGAACGCGCGTTCGAGGGCGCGAAGCACGTGTAGCGCGAACGTCGTGAAGACTGCCCGCGGGAAGCGTACCGAGGGCTTTGAAAGGGCCTTGCCACCCATGATGGTCTCCTATGGGTTCAGTGTTTCAAGCGCGGAGCAACCGGCGCTCGCCGCCCGCTGATCACGGGGTGATGTGCGCAACACGGACACGACTTTGGCCAGCGGCCTCGGTAGGTTTGCAGCCACTCGGGTGCACGCCGGCCACGCCAGCCGCAGGCTGGGCACTGCACGACAACACGCGGAAACGCGCCATAGCGCCTCATGCGAGCCGCAGCAAGGCGACAGCGGCGACGACGACGACGGCCAACGCGAACGCGCCCCATATCCAGGGGCTGCGCTCAAGGACGTCGTTGATCTGGCTGAGGCGCGAATTGATGGTGCTCATGGGAACTCCTCGACGACCGCCATGTGGCGGGTTCCATGGAGTTGTTGTCGCATGACTGCGGAAGATTCGGCACCGACAACAAGGCGCACCCACGAATCGCGAGTGCGCCTGAAGCTTTTGTTCTTGAGCGAAGGTCAGCCTGCCGTGCTGATCTTGCCGACGTCCGGCATCTCAACGCCACTGGTGTTCAACGGAGTGGCCGTATAGGCGTCGTCGCCTGCGACTTCAACCATCCTCCGCCAACGAGCGGCTGCCGGCCGTCCGCCATCGATACCACGTTTGCTGCGGCGCGGGGATGACCCACTCGGCGCCGTTCCACGCGTAGCCCATGCCGATGAGCTTGAGGCAGGCGCAGTCAGAGGCCCGCTCATTGTCGATTTCCACTGCCGTTTTCACTGGATCGATCATTGCGAATCTCCACTGTTTGAAAGTGAAAGCACCGCATCAGGCCATCGGCCTGTCAGCGTGTAGCGTTCGCCATCCCGGCGCGCCGAGTCGAGATCGTTGTACCGGTACTCTTCGGCATGGAACGCTCGGGTATTGGACCAAAGCGCAAGGATGACGCAGTCGGCTGCGCTCGCACGAACTGTCGCCCATCGACCCCTCATCTGATGGCGAAACTCGTAGCCGAAGTGCTGGATGCCGCAGTACGGACGTGTCCACCCGGCATCAGCGCCAGGTGCGGCGCCGATGGGCACCGGCACGGTGTTGCTGTTGTTGCTCATCGCTTGCACCTGTTCCGCCGGCATGGCGGGATCCAAGGAGTTGTGGCTTGGCGGCCTCGGAATATCGGCCCGGACAGCCAGAAAAGAAGGGCTGTCATCCGCGCTTCCTTTGAAACCTCGTAGTAGCATGGCGGAAACGCCGGCGCCTCATTATACACAAATGCAACAGGCCCCGACGCATGTCGGTGCCTGAGATTCAAGTGTGCGCATGTCCGCGTTCGCGCAGATATTCACGGGCGGACCGCAGACTCCGGTAATGCGGCGTGCCAACTGGCGCCCTGAGAATCATCGTGCCGTCGTTGCTGTAGTGCGCACCGTGCAACCGGTTGACCTGACGCACAATCGAGAGTGCCACGTCACAGCACTCACCACAAAAGAACCCAACGACCAGTCCGCGAGCGTTGGTGATCGGCGCGTGGCGTGATCCGTGCACTTCACGCTTGCCGCATTCGTCGCATTCGACACCCCGGGGTGTCACAGAGGCAGGCATATCCATCGATCTCTCCTGGCGATACCGGAATCCGGCTTCCCGGTAGTTGCCACCACGGGAGCATGGAAGATCAGGAAGACCGGTCAGGCCGGCTGGGGCCGAACAGCCACCGACGCGCGTCCACCAGGAAAGAGTGCCGGGCATACCAGCGGGCAAGACCAGGCCGGCGAGGGGCATCCGGCATCGATGTCACGAGATGCCGTGCATCACGCAAGACGGAGTGACGCGCATACCAAGCGGAGAGCGCCGCGGCCTTGGTTGGACCGCCCTCGGTAACGTATGCAGGAGCCGCCCCCCAGAGTCCGCGACCATGTCACGGCAGTCCAGGCCATGACAGAAGGAACCGGCGGTGGCGGGAACCCTTCGCCCCACAGGGAGGACGTCGAAGTCCACCCGAAACAGAACGTCATCAGGAGTGCAAGGAACCGAACCACGCGCCCTCCTTGGAGCCTCGCGCGACATGCCCACTCTGCAACACAACAATCTGCGACACAACAACCTCGAGCCGATCAAACATCAAAACTTGGAACTGGCGCGCATTCTCCCCCGCGCACGCGGGGCTGACCACTAGATCTCAACACATTGAATCGTATCACGAAATGCACGAAATGTTCGTTCGAAGTTCGACCTCCTGCGATCGAGCAAAACAAGACCGTAGCCCTCTGGCCACGTCACGCCGCCCCATCCTTGAACCGGTACGAATCCCACTTCGCGACGACGATGAGCGCATTGCCGCCACGGATGCGGTCGAAGCCGGCCGGCGTGATCGAGGCCTTGAGCTCGTTGAGGTCGGCGACGTTGCTGATGATCACCGTGGGTAAGCGCATGCCGTAGCGGTGATCGATCACGCGGAACAATGCCGCGCTCTGAGGTTGCGACAACTGGAAGCGGCCGATCTCGTCGATCACCAACACCTGCCCATTGAGCGCGTGTTCGCAGTCGACATCGGGGGCGATCGACGACTCCTCGCGCCAGCCCTCGGCATTGCGCGAACGCCGGATCATCGCCTCGGCGAGCTGGTCGATGCGGGCGTAGACGGCCCGATGGCCAGCAGCGGCCACCCGGCGCGCGATCGAGACGCCGAGATGGGTCTTGCCGGTCCCGGGCTGGCCAACGATCACCGCATTCCGATCGGCGCCATCCGCCGCATCTGCGGCGAACTGCTCCAAGAGGGTGGCGGCATCCTGCATCACGGCAGTTTCCGCGTAGAAGGTACTGAAGGCCGCACCCCTGAAGCGCAAGGGCACGTTGCCGAGCAGAGCGTTTTCTTGGCGCGCTTGCGCGCAGGCTGGGCAGCCGGGCACAACGCGCTCAACGCCATCCGCGTCGAAATGGCTCGGATGCCACTCGCCGTGCTCCGGGCATAGACGCGTGCGTTTCATAATCAGCCGCTCGGCGTGCCGCGCGGACTCGATCGGATCGGGGCGCTCCTGCGGATCAAACCGCGCCAGCTGCGCCGGCATCAGACCGCTGAGCGGGACGCCGCCGACAGCATTCACAGCGACACGCGCATGATGGTCGAGAGCTTCCGGATGGTCCGACATCGGCGAATCCTCGGGTGTGCGCCCTGCGGCGCCATTATACACAAATAGCAGAACCAGCATGTTGGGCGGCATGTCTTTCCGTAGGGACCGCCCACGCATCCAGCGCTCCGAGCACGTGATCGGCCCACTCGTAGAGCGCCTTGTAATCAGGATCACCGACCACCAGCGGATCGAGCTTGCCTTCACGCACGCGAAGATCGGCTTCGATATACGGGTGCAGAGCCGTGCGCTCGACATGGACAGGGTCTCCGTGCGCAGCCATCTCTTTCATGAAGTTGCGCGCGAACTCGGATTGCGGTTTCGCCAGGTAGTCATCGGTGAAGACTTCCCCGGTGCCGGCGATCCAGAAGCCGTTCTCGAATCGCAGGTAACGCCAGTCGCCGCTGCGCTTCGGCGGCCCGTTCCACTGCGCGACGTCGCGCATCGAGATGCGGCGCGCGGCAGCCTTGGCATCAAGGTAGCGCTCCCCATTAGCCTCGACCACGACCTGGGGCACCGGCGACGCACCCGAGGATGGCGACTTTTCGCAGAGACCCTGCTGCAGGAACTTCGCCGATTTGGGGACGTAGCGACCACCCTCGCGCATCCACTGATCAGACTTTTTCCAAGCTTCGAGGTTGGCCAGCACCTGCTCGTGGAAGTTTTCCAACTGCAGGTCACTCCACGGCGCGCGCATCTCGTCCAGATCGCTGAGCCGGTGCCGCGGGTACGCTTCCATGAAGCGCTTCAAACCTGATGGAATCGCCGAGGTACCACCCATACCGTGATAGGTGCGCTCGATGATCTTCTGGAAGTTGTCCGGTGACGCGACCATCCAGCGCAACCCGAACTTCCAGTTCTTGTGCTTTTCGCCACGGGGGGAGCGCCCCGTCAAGAAGTCGGAACCGAGCAGGCTCATGAACAGCCTGCGCCAGGAGTCGACCCCCTGACGGACAGATGCATACGACCGCAGCAAGTCGCTGCCCGTCTCCCGTCCGAACATCTCGCGCCAACGAACACGCAGGTGCTGGCCGTCGCGGTGATCGGCGAACCGCACAGGATCCGCGATGAGCGCGACTCCGGACCCCTTCATGATCTGATTGAACAGCATGACGATCTCAACGACAGGACACTCGGGGATACCGTCGAGACCGATTGGAGGCACTGGCGGGACACCTTCCTCTCCGGCGAACAACGGCATCTGTTCACGCGCAAGGATCTGGCCAACCTCCGGGGGCATGAGGGATCCAGAGGAAGGTGCAAGAGAGGGAGGAGCAAGATCTGCATGGACGAGGGGGGGCGATGGCGCCGTGTCGCCAGACGCGACAGCGCACGAGGCTTGAGCGGCAGACCCGGACTGGATGGTCTCGTCGCTGCCGAAACCATCGCAGAAACCATCGCCGAACCCTTCGACATCCCATTCGCCACCATGGCCGTCGGCGGCGGGGATGAGTGGCGGGTCCGAGCAAACAGCCTCATTGTGGACAGCCTCATCGGCGATGATCCCAGCACTGAACCCGGTATTGAACCCAGCGCCGAAGCCATCGCTGAACCCATCGACAGCCATGCCAGCAGGGATGTCAGGCTGAGCCAGTCGCGCGTGCCGGGTTTCACGCACCGGGATGGCCGTCGTGATGGCTGACGGCGGAGTCGGCGGGAGCGATGGGCGGCCTCGCCGCCGCGCTCCGCGCCGGGCCAGCGCTTCGGCCTCTGAAGGCAGGATGGTGTCGATGAGACCTTGGTTGGCGCGCAGGAGCGCGGCGCGCTCCTGGCGGGCCAGTTTGACGCTGTGCTTCTGGAGCGCACGCCAGTGGAGCGCCGATTCCAGCTCGCGCCGCATGCGGCGCGAGTAAGGAACGCACTCATCATCGAGGGCGAACACGCCCGCGATATCCAGTTCGTTCATCAACGGCTTCAGCTTGCTGATGCTCACGCCCAGAACACGCGCCAGCATGGGCAGTTCATAGGCGTTGCCAAGCGGCGTGCGCAGCGTTCCGTAGGGCGCGGCGCGATGCATGATGCAGAGCAGGTCGATCCAGATTCCGCGGGCGGCGACCGAGCACGAGCGCAATCCGCGGTCGCTCATCCATTCCTCGACCGAGAACCGCAAAGGGGTCCGGTGACCACCGGCGTCAGCCGGTCTGATGCAGACGCGCGCGGTGCGCGGCGCCGGCGCAGCCGGCGCATGCCGGCCGGGAATGACACGGGAATCCGATGCGTCAGTAGCACCAGGATCGGGATCGGGGGCGAAACCAGGGAATCCAGATCCTGGAGTTTCAACGCCTCGGGCCATAAGGGCCGGCGCGTGAGCTTCGGAACTGGCGTCAGTATCCTTCCTCGGCGCGCCCATGCGCGGATTGACCGGGCCCTTGCCAGCGGCTTCCCGCTGGGCGGCATAGCGGTTGCGCCGGTGCGCGCGGCGCGCAGCCAGCCGGCGCGCTATCTTCTCGGCAGCGAGCCGCTCCACGACCATGTCGCCACGAAGATCGCCCAGTAGCTCTTCCGGGCGAATGAAGGGCGCGGACGCCGGCGGCGAGCCTTCTGGCCCCGGCATTTCCAGCCCTGGCATTTCCGGTCCTGACATATCGGCAAGAAAGTCAGCGATTGAGGGCATTTATTGTATCACACCGCCCGTAAATTCGCAAGCAACATTGGTTCGCGCGTTGACGCCGCACAAGACGTAATGGCAACCTAAAATCAGCAACATACAACGCACGAAAGCGAGATCAGTCATCGATGCGCCGTACCGAACACGATCGCCAAGGCGCATGCGCGGCCTTTTGTTCCTCTGGTGCCAGATGGCACCGGTGAACGAAAGTCGCCGGCGCCTTCCGACAACACGAACAATCACTTGATCCGCAAGTGGTTGTTCGCGGCGCGGACAGCTTTCGTCATGCCGTCGGCGCAATCGCCCGATATGCTCAGCGCGGTGCGGGCGCAGGGGGTGCGGGGACCGGATCCAACAGGAGAATCCGGATACCCTTTTTTACTGGCTGAGATTGCCAGGTGGAACGCGGAGGAGAGCGCGAGCACCAGGTGCTCGAGGTAGAGCGAGCGGCTGGGCGATTTGGGGACGAAAACGTCGTTCGAGACATTGAGGCAGAGGGATCCCCGCAGCGCGAAGTTCCACACCAGTGGCGGAATGCCGGCGCGCGCCGCCACCCTGCCATAGAGATCCGCATTCGAGAGCAGCGCCTCGCTAGCGTCGGCGTAGGCGGCGGCAACGTGGACGAAGAGCTCGCCCTGAGCGGGAAGATCGCGGCCGTTCATCGATCGACGTGGCGCACCTGACAACTCGAATCTCGCCCTGGTCTTCCGCGGGCGGGCTTCGCGGTGTCGATTTCTGTATCACCGATACGGCGACAGGATACGCAGTAAAATGAGCGTTCCCCCCGCGAAAATAGACCAAGAACGCCACCCGGGAATTGCCGATGAACAACAGAACGCCCTTCCCCACCCCTCACGCCGTGAGCGTCGACTGGGAGAGTCCGAACCTGCAGGCGCTGCTCGTCAAGTCTGACGGCTGGCAGATCGACAACCGGCACAGCATCCGGCTCGTGTCTGCCACCGTCTTCGTTGGGCCGGCCGCAATGTCCGGCGCGCCCGTCTCGATCGCATGGGAGGACGGACACAAAATCGTGTTCCTCGCAGGCTTTCCGATCCCTGTCGGCGAACGCATCCGGCTACTGAAGCGGATCGCAGACGTAACTAGGATCATTCGCGGCGAGTCTATCGAATGCCGCCAAGGCCGCCGCGCAGGCGACGATGAGCGAGGCATCCACGTGGTCTGGGCGCGCAAAATTCGCACGGACTGATCGGCACAATCCGATCAGCGCCAGGCGGCGCGACAGTCGCACAAACGGCGAATTATTGTATTATGGTCGACACTACCCAAGTATCGGGCCAACCGATGTCGCAAGACCCTGTACAACCACTTCCACCACGCCGCTGGGCCCCTCGCCCACTGGCGGAGGATGTACGATGCCAGGCGCTGACCGAGGGCTACACGCCACTCCAGGCGATGTTGATTGCCAGGCGGCTCCCGTCCATCCCATCGGACGGGCGCATCCGGGCCACGATCACCCCTTCGACGCAAGAGATCCCCCGCGCCCGCGACCTGCCTGATATGGAGGCCGCCGCCACGGCGGTGAGCCAGGCGATCCTCCGCGATGACACGCTGGCGATCGCATCCGATTTCGACTGCGACGGCGTTTTCGCTTCGTCGATCCTGCTCACTGCGATGACCACGATGTTCGGCGTGCCGCGCGAACGCGTGCATGCCGTGCACTCGCATCGCCTCAAGGAAGGTTACGGCGTCTCGTCCAAGCTGGCCGAGCGCATCCTGGCGTTGAGGCCACTGCCGGCGCTGTGCATCTCGGCCGACCAAGGCAGCTGCGATGAGCCGCGCATCGCAGAGCTAGTGGCGCGAGGTGTCCGCTTCTGCGTGACGGACCATCACCATTTGCCACCGGAGGGACCGCCAAAGTCGGCGCTGGCTTGCGTCAATCCGGCGCGGCAAGACAGCCTCTTCGGAGACCCGTCGATTGCCGGGTGCATGGTCGCCTGGTACCTCGTGGTCGCGGTGCGGCAAAAGCTGATCGACGCCGGGCACATCCGCGACGCCGACGCCGACGTCATGCAACTGCTCGACTTCGCTGCAGTGGGGACCATTGGCGACAGCGTCGATATCGGCCGGAGCCGCGCCAACCGCTGGGCCGTACAGAAGGGCCTGGACCTCATTCGCAACGGCGCGCGACCGATCTGGCGAGCCTTCGCACCTCACGTCCGCAACAAGTGGACGGCAACTGCTGTGGCATTCAATCTCGCCCCCAAGGTGAATGCTGGTGGGCGCCTTGGCGACGCCATGCGCAGCCTCGAGGCGGTGATGTCCGCCGACGACGGCACAGCCAGCGCGTGGGTCGATCTCCTCGACCAAGTGAACTCCAAACGCAGGCAGATTCAGGCGGGACTGGTCGATCGCGCGCTGGCGATGGCCGGCCCGATGGTCCAGCGCGGCGCCGCGGCGCTGTGCATTCCGTTCTTCGAGGACGGCAATCCCGGCGTTCATGGCATCGTGGCCAGCCGGGTGGTCGAAGCCACGGGACTGCCGACCGTCTGCCTGAGTGAAGCGGGCGAGGCCGCCGAAGAGCCGGGCATGATGGTCGGGTCATTCAGATCGGTTGATGGCGTGCATGTGAAGCACATCCTCGATCGCATTATCGCTATGCACCCGGAACTCCGGATGCGGGCCGGTGGACACGCCATGGCAGCCGGCTGTCGATTGCCGTCCGGCATGGTGTGGGACTTTGCCGAAGCATGGGAGCGCGAGGTCGCGGCGATCACTCGCGGGCGGCCGCCGGCACCACTGGAGCACGATGGTGAGATGCCCTGCCCTCCCAGCGCCGAGGCTGCCGCCGAGATTGCCGCACTGGCGCCCTATGGTCGCGGCTTTCCTGAACCCCTATTCGCGGCAACGGTAGAGGTCACACGGGTCCGCCCGCTTGGCCGGGATGGCAAACACGCCCAGGTCACAGCGCGCTTCCGGGACGGTCGCGTGGAACGCATGGCCTGGTTCGGATGCGCCGGCCCAGACGGACAATTGCCGAATGCGCTCGGGCGCCAGAAGGTCGTCTACGAGTTCAAGGCGAGCTCATTTGCAAACGGCACGGGGTATGACCTGCAGGTCAAGAGCGCGACGACGGACTGATTGCGGGCTACGCCACGATGTGGCCGAAGTTACAACGGACCGCGCCGACAATTCCGTGGAAGCCCGCCACATGGGCGGCACCAAGGAAACGCTATGCGCACACCACATCGCAAGACCGTCCGCTTGCCAGACGGCTACAACGGCGGCACCATGATGTTCTATGCGGTCCCCCTCAGCGTCGAGGGTCGCTGCGCCAAGCTGCAATGCGCCGAGCCCGGCAAGAGCTACCTCCACCGCTGGGTGGAGATCGAGGACGGCAAGATCGTCAGCATCGCACCGAAGTGTACACACCACGAGCCAAAGGTCGGGCTTCGCGATCTGCTATGCACCAGCATTGCGACCGCGGAAGCGCAGGAGGTGCTGGCATGACGCTCTACTCGCTCGCTGACTTTCGGGTTGGACAACGCATTCATCTGCATCCGGCAACCGATCTGTGGATGCAGGGACAGCGCTACGTGGAAGTCACCAAGGTGGGTCGCAAGGTCATCACCATCAGGACGGACGCGGGGCACACGTATCGCGTGCCACCGGATCACGTCCTCGAAATCATGTAGGAGCACTGATATGTCCATGACACCAACCCCCAACCACATCGATGCAATCATCCGCACGCAGGGCGCCAAATGCGTGCTCGCAGCCGCCCAGGATGTTGGCGCGGAGATCGCCGCGGCCGGGATCGGCGTATGAGCGGTCGTCAGCCCGACGAGAGCCTCGCGCTTCTGCGCGGCATATGCAACGCAATCCGCCGCTCGCACACCGCCGCGGAGAACGGGATCACCAGCAGATCCGGCACGGCGGTCGGAGTCCTGGTCGGCATCGCCCAAGAACTAGCCTGGGCCAGCAGCGAGATCGGGAAGGTGATGGCGTTCGCGGCACCGGTCGAGGACAGCCCTGGTGACGACAGTTCCGGTGACAATAGCCCGGGTAACGACAAAGCTGATGGCGGAAACCTCGACCATGGCTACTTCATCGGTGGACCGCATGCGTCCGCCATGGTCTACAGCCTGGACCATGCTGAGCCAGTGATCGCCGCGTTGTGCAGCGTTACAGAGGACGACCCGGATGATTACACCGTGACCGATCTCGCCGCACCGATGATCATGGGGCACGACTTGCTGTGAGGATTGCAGGACAGCCCGCTCGCCGCCAACAAAGAACCCAGTCCCTCACGGGACTGGGTTTTCCTATGTCCGCGAGGCCGATCCAGCGCCGGCCATCTCTGCCCACCGAGCCTCAAGCAGGCCAGCATACAGACGCGCCGAAGCGCCCTTGTACAGCCCTAGCGCCCAGCCATCGTTGACCTCGACCAGACTGAAACCCGACTTCAATGACACCAGATCAGGCCGAGCGTACTCATACAATTTTTTCTCCGCGGCGGGCTTGGTCTCATGACCGAGCGTGTACCCGACATCGAGCGCGTAACCGGCCGGTGGTTGCGCGCACTCGCCGCGCTCCGCGGCTTGCGCCCATGCCGCAGCCATCTGCCGCGCCACAGCCATCGCCCCTTGGAGAAGCCAACCCGGCTGCCCAGATGGATTCGCACGGCGCTCGATCACAGCATCCTCGAGCGGACCCGCGTCATAGCGGTCGCTGATCGTCACGACCTCATCATTCAGCACATAGGCACGGAACTCAGCGTCGAAGGGGTGCCAGAGCATCAACCAGACCAGCGTGTCGTCGCGCCAGCTTGAGCGCGGCAGCTTGGTCTGTACCGGCTTGAGATGGAGAGCCGCGAGGGTTTCCTGGAGGCGCCAAGCGTCGTCATCGACATCCTTGCCATCAGCCGTTGTCAGGCGAAACGGGTCGGCGCCAGCCAGGGCAATGATCTCCCGCGCTCGCGCCCACGGCTCTTGAGCCGGCCTTGACACCATGAACGCGCGAAGCGGTTCGGGATAGTCCAGCGGTTCCGGGACGCGCACACCAGTCAGGGACATCCCGGCTGCGCAGTATTCGACGGACCCGACAAACTGTACGGCGCCAGGCCTGCCAAGGGCCTCAGCCAACACAGGGTTACGCTCAGCCAGATCCAGGAGTCCGCTCGTATCGGCACAGTTGATCGTCAAGCCGGAGCCCCATGTGCGCATGGCGCCAGTCTCTGATGCGGACTGCCCCGCCAAGCACTGCAGCACGGCGTACTGAACTCCAGTGGCATTCCGGAGCGCAACAACATCATGAAATTGCATAACGACACTCAGGACGACATTCGATCCGTGAGTTATACACGAAAGAGCTTTTCTCCGCGAACCACCCTCTTCCAGGTTGGCCATGCCTGCGCTCAGCCATCATGGGCACAAAGCCTCCATTTGAACGCTGGTGCGCCTGAACGTCCACGGCACCAAGGGGCGCGTGTTTCACTGCGCAACACAAGGCCATCAGCCTCCAGCTGTTGCAATGCGCAGCGGGTCACCTCATAGGACAGCCACAGCATGCGGGCGAGTTGCGCAGCTTCCAAAGCTCCGAGGTCTAGCGCCTGCAGAATACGCCGTACCGGTTCAAGCTTTCGGCAGTCTCGATCCGGCTCTTCGAGCGGCCTTTCAGCCCTTCTCAATTCAACCACCGACCGCTCGACCTTGGCCTGCCCGGAAACGGAAGGCCTCCGAGGGCGAGTCCTTGACGGGGCGCTGGCGCACTGCTCGACGAACGCCTTCCAGGCTAGGGTCTCGACAGTCCACGGTCCTGATCGCGGACGTCGCGCGCGCGCAAGGTTCGGTTGTGACAAAAGAACGGAGCTAGAGCAAGAGCGGTTCAAAGCGGTAGCGCACAATTTCTGGTGCATGGCACGGCCCTCAGTGCGTTGAACCCTGACACGCCGCACCGGGCACCTGCGCGCTTCGCAACACAGCGCCGCGCCATGCCTCGCCCATCAGCACCGGTTTGCGCCAGACACCACGGCGCACAAGGGAGAGGCCAGCTCGAGCGCCACCAGCCAGATCCCCGCGGCCGAGCCCACCACGCACCACCATGAAGGCGATCTCGTCGGCCAACTCGGCCGCCCTGCCCTCCCCGCCCGCGGCGCTAGCGAGCTGCGACAACGCCGGCAACAGGACCTCAGCCACTTCCGCTGGGGCGACTTCGCCGGCGGCTTGGGTCCGGGGCACACAGTTGCGCTGGCGCTCGGACGGAGCATCGCGCTTTGGCACAGCGCCACGGAACCAAGCCGCCTCTTGATCCGTAAATCCCCACGCCGGATCGATCACCAGCGCTGCAGGGTCGGCCGCAAGCGTCGCGCGCTCCAGTGCGGCGGCCGCAGAGCCATTCAATGAGAACAGGAACGCCTGCATCGCCATGATCTCCGCCCGCGGCACAATCGCCACCGACGCCACACCCTTCTCCACCTCACAGGAAACCGTCGGCGCCACGTCTTCGCCCGCAGCGGATGAAGTGAAGAAATCGGGGCAACGTGGATCGACGCGCGCCAAAGGGGGCGTATGTTCATAAGCCGGGTCAAGTGGCTCTTGGTGATCCAGCGAAGGCGCGCGAGGGGAATCCTGCGGCGCAAGCGTCTCGGTCCTGCTGCCAGACACCGGCAAGCCATCGAGTGTGAGCGTAGTGCGCGTAGGCGCTCCGCGCGACAGCACGGCCTTCCTGCGGACGTAGCCCAGGCGCCGCAGTTCCGACAAGGCGCGACTGACGCTGTTGCGGTGCAGTCCAAGTGCCGTACCGATGGACTCGAGAGGGAGCGCCCACGAGATCCGGCCCGTCGTTTCAGCTTTCGAGACCAAGTAGAGCAGGACGCGCAGCGCAGCGGCACTGGTGTCCAGTCGGGCCAGCCGGTCCATGAGCTGCGCAAGGCTGGACACAGCGGGAGGGCAGGGCGGCAAACACGGATCAGCAGCAGAGGGCAGCATGGATGAGAGTGGATTCAGGCGAGCGCCGCCAACAGAAAGGCAGGCCGCCGCGGAACGGGCAGTGAGGGTCATGGCTCGATCTCCAGTTTCTGGGACGAGCGCACCCATTGACGGCTGCCGGCAGGAGGTATAGAGTTCGGGTCGTTAGATCATCCGGTCGCTACTGTCTCTTGGCGGCCATCCATCCACGAAGCCCAGCGCGTCAACGCTGGGCTTCGTGCTTTTCAGGGCACGCGTTTTCTGTGGTTCGTGGCGTGCTAGGTCATGGCGAGCCTCCTTCCGCGGCGATCCGCAGCGACAGGCGCTGGAGGTGAGTCGGTCCGACTCACCGCGCGATGAAATCGACAGGGGCGGCGCACCCGAGAGTCAGACCGACTCACGCGAACCGGAATCATCGAGCGGTTAGATCCGGAATTGAGATCTTCGGGGAGACCGCAGTGGACGTGAGTGAGTCGATCCGACTCGCCCGGATGTGAGCGGCCGAGAACTAGACCAAGACCACTTGGATCGAGCCTGCTTGCGCCATGGCGAACCAGGCCGATCCGATTTGGGAGAATTGGCGATACCGACGCGGCCATGATGGGTGAGTCGGATCGACTCACCAGCGCGAGCCGCAGACAGCTAGAAAGCGCCGTGGACGGCGCGAGTCGGACCGACTCACCGCGCGGAGCGCGCGCACGCAAGTCGCCGTGTGAATAGCTGGAGGCCGATTCGCGGAGTGAGTCAGATCGACTCAGGCCTATCGGCAGCACCGCGCCATCAGACCCGATGCATAGTTCAACATCAGGGCCGGAGCGATTGTCACACAAGGATAAAATATCGGGACAGACTTGGCGATACAGAGCCAGTGGCGCCCGAATCGAGGGTCCTGAAACGCGAAACCCAGGCGCGGGGCCTGGGTTTCGGTGGGCAAGGGCGAGTGGCATCAAGCTTCGGGTCATGCCTCGCTCTCCTTGGCGTCATCTCGGGCAGCATCCCGGGCATACCGCTCGATCACCGCCCTGATCTCGTTGATCATCTCCGAGGATGCGTCTTTCCTGAGAATGAAGGCCGGGCAGCCGTGGATGGTTCGCACGCGGGCTATCACGGCCTCGCGAGAGGCAATGATGGTTTTGCTGCCGCCTGGCCTGGCAAGACGCTGATAGAGATCTGTGGAGCGGAGTGGCTCAGGCTCGGACAGGACCGCACGGATCTCGGATTCCAAGCGAGCGCGATCATTCATCCACGCACTGAGCAACGGCTCGATCCAGTCCCTGCGGATCTCGCGGGGGTCGCGGAACGCGCGGAGTACGTCATTAGGAAGCTGTCCGTAGCGGAGCAGCCGGTTCACGAACGTCTGATTCAACCCGAGCTTGACGGCGAGATCGCGCCCGGATGCCGCCTTGCCAATCTCAATGAGGCGTGAGAAATGCATGCCACGCTCATACGGGCTCAAGTCATGTCGGCCGGTGTTTTCCTCCACCATTTCGCGGAGGAGATCGTCGTCCGAGTACGGCCGCACGATCGCGCTGAAGGGCAGGCCGAGCTTCAGGCATGCCGCGTGCCTGCGATGGCCGCTGGCGATCTCGAAATCATGATCGGGATCGCCGTCGATTGGGCGCACCTTGGCTGGCTGGGTATTGCCGCGCGTCTGCCGGATGCGCTCGCACAAATCCTCGAAGGCCGCATCCTCGAAGGCCGCCGGATGGCGGTCCGCGAAAGGGCTCGGCCGAACGCGGCCAGCGTCGAGATCAAAGACCGTCGTCCCGTCCTCAAGATGCCGGACCTTGGCCGCCAGCGCCTCTGCGCGCGCTTCCACCTCTTTCAGCCGCTCGCTCAGTCGCTCTTTCTCAGCCTCGAGGCCCTCGTTACTGCTCTTGAGGACGCGGCCGACAAAACCGCCGGCCTTGGAGCCAGGGACGAAAGCGTCGGCCGGAAGGGCAGGGCGGATTGGAGCGACTGCCGATGCGGCAGCGACACTGGAATCGGCAGCAAGCTGCGCCGCCTCCTCGGCCGCAATGCGTTCGCTAAAGCTCAGGCGCTTGCCGCTCATGGATGCTCACCCTCTTTGGCAAATCCAGCCGCCCACGCGTCGCGGATGCACTTCTCCACACGCTGCCCAACGGCATCGTAGTAGGCGCGTGCAGAACGCAAGGCGCCGCCGGGGATGTCGGCACCTGTGGCTTCGTATACGCTGAGGTTAATTGCCATGGCGTTGGGCACCACCGCCACGTCGGGGATCCATTCGTCGATGCGGTGACGCCCGAAAACGTCCTTGGCCTGCTCCTGGATGACGTCGCTGGATGTGATCCGCGGCTTCACGCGATTATGTAAAACCAAAAATGGCGCCCATTCGCGATCGGGCGTGCCCGCGCGTGCGTTCAAACCTGCCATCGCCTGACCGGACATTCCACAGAAGCTGCCGGTGGCCCTGAAATCGGGGCTTGCAGGAGGCACCGGGACGACCATGCCATCCACGGCCCACATGGTCGAAAGAGCAGCGAAGGAAAACGCAGGCGCCCCATCGACCAAGATGATGTCGTAGTTGTGTTCGACTGAAGTAAAAGCGCGCGACACGACAGAGTAGAAACCGCGGGCATGAGCCTGGTCGCGCATGAAAACGGCGGCAATGTCCAAATCGGCACCGATCATGTCCAGATTGGCAGGGACCAGGTCCAGGCCATCGATATGGGTGCGAAGAGGCTCCAGCGCGATCTTGTCAAAGAGGTCCTGCTCTGTGATCGATCGAAAAGCAGGGCCAAGAGTGTAGCGATCGTCAATATCTTCAGGGTTGGCTCCGAACATCGCCGACAGGGAGCCTTGAGGATCGGCATCCACGACCAGCGTTCGCCAGCCTTGCATCGCAAGGTACACAGCGAGATGCAGCGTTGTGCTGGACTTGGTCGAACCGCCTTTGAAATTGAAGACCCCAAGCCGGATCGCTCTCGACCCCGCCGGCCGCGATGGACGCATCCCGAGATCATCCATCAGGCGATGAATCTCCTGAAGCGTGAGGGGCATGTGCGTGGCAACGGTATCATCGAGAGCACCAGTCGACGAGGCTGCCGCGCGATAGCTCTCGAGAGATTGCTTGTTCTCGGAACGCCACGCGCGGAACTGGCGCTCACTGATCTGCAGCAGGCTGAGCGCTTCGGCCGTGCGGAATGTGCGGAATGTGCGGCCTTCGGGCTTACGGAAGGCGTTGGCCATGGTCGTGGCCTTGCGCGAGATCGCCTCCGCAAACGCCTCCAACCCTTCCGCAGTCACGGAAAGAGCCGCCTCGGCTACCGGCGCCTCTTCGTTTACATCAACAGTCGCCGACTTCCGCCAAGCCATCACTTCAGCCCCAACCCGTTAAACCCCTTATAGCACAGTATTCATCGCGCCGTCATACTTATATCCGACCGCGAGGATTTTTCCAAAAGCTGGCGCAATACCTTGCAAGGACTGGCGTCAGGAAGCCTTTCCACAGATCCACCGAGGATCCCGTGCCTGCAGGGCATCGCCGACATCACGCAACGCCCGCCACGACCGCCGGCTCCGCCGGTCCTTCAGAGCCTGGATCATTCCCGCGCGGTCGGGGCAGGCAATCTCAGCCACGGCAAGCAACATGCCATCGACCTTGAACCGAGCCACACGGCGCTGTTGCGCAAGGCAGGCGCCGGTGGCGACCAGATTCGCCCAAGTCAGATCGACGCTGGCGCGACGCCGAGCGCGCACGCGGACCATCACTTTACGCGGTCGACACCAAGCCTGGCAGCAACTTCAGCGAGCAAGACAGCATTGCCGTCGACGCGCAACATCGTCGCGCGGCTGTCACTCGTCAGCGTGCGATGCGCGCGCCGCAGGATCGAGCGATACGCTTCGCTCTGGGGCCGGAAGCCGATGCTGTCGCGCCTGATAGTCGGGTCACTCATGGGCCCGACTATACAAGAAAGCAGGCGACCAGCAAAGTGATCCGACATACAGAAAAGCCGAGGCCGCCCCGAAGGACGGCCTCGTAACTCCTTCAACGCATGGTTGACGAGCCGGATCGAATGCCAGCGGCAGAGCGCGCTGCTTACCGGTGGCGGTGCGCGCGAGAACCCATCAACCATTCGGCCAGAAGCCCAGAGCCGAGGGCCACGAACGGGAAGGTCAGCACGGCGAACAGGATGATGAGATCGGGTTTCATGGCGCGGATGATACACAAAAATGCGCATCCATGCAAACGCAACCACCGGGTCAGTCAGCCGCGCAAAAGCGCGCCGCCATGATTTCACGGCGGCGCGCTGGCTACTTCTTGATCTTGTGATACCGCAAAACGACACGTTCGGCAAACGCCGCGGAAGCAAGTGCGCACAACGGCATCACGAGCACCGCCACGACAATGACGATCATCGCGTTCATGGATTCTCCTCAGATCAGTCACGATCTCCGCGGCTGAATGCGACATAGCCAGCCAGTGTCAAGAGGATCAGCGCCAGCGCGCCAATCGCCAGGTCGGCCATAGCCATCCACAACGACACGGACAGGATGGCCTTGACCGTCATGGACGCAGCGCTGGCGAAACCGGCGTCAATGAGACGTCCGCCAAAGGCAGTCCAGAAGCGGCTCGCGCCATGATTGCGCTCGACATGAGCGCGGGCGTCGCTATCGCGACGAAAGTTGTTGTTGTTACGCATATCAGTACCTCGATAGAACTCCTGTGTGGGTCGAGCGGAATGCTCGGTTCATGGGTTCTGCCACAGTTTCGCTGAGCAGCCCTTGTAACAAAGCGGACAGCCAACCCGCACCGGAATTGAGTAGGGCGAGGGGTTACCCCCTCGGCCATCTCACCCAGACACGTCGCCTCCTATCCGCTTCCTGTTCGTCAGGCCAGCGCTTTGCCTCCGGCTTCCTTCAGACTCGCAGTCGCCCGCGAAACCCTTGCCTTCGGCTAACCGTTCCCCTTACCGGGCCGTAGGGTCAGAGCTTTCTCGATTCAGTCGACTCGACTCAGGCGACTCGCTGCGCGCACCACGAGTTCTGAACGCCGAACTGGGGCGCGCTGACGCGCTGATTGTCGATGCTGCCGATCGCTTTCGCGCCAGCAGAGGACATCGAAAGCTTCTTCCTGCGCGGTTCCACGCGGCCGTTCATCAGTCGCCCGACACCAGCCCGATCGCACTTCACCATGGCAACGAGCATGTCGTCCTGCCACATTTTTTCGCGCGCGATGGCAACCTGGGACAATCCATAGGCACTGATCATGGCTCCGCCGGCGAGTGTTGCCAGCCTCTCGAACCCAACCGCTTCACGCTGAATTATCGCGGAGTGGATAGCAACGACGATCATAGAGATGAGCCCAGCCTGCTCTTCGGCGAGATTCTTTGCCCTGCTGGCCAAGCCAAGGAAACAACGCTCGAACACCGGGCGGTCCCGGGGGCAAGCCTGCGCCCAGCCGCGCGCCGCGCCAGCAATCGCGGCCAGAGCAACGGCCGTGGACATATCGGCGCGACCAATCCGGGCCAGGCGCTCTTCACAGCGAGCGATGAACAGAACGCACTGCACGCGCTTCAGCGTGCCGGTGTTGGCAATGGTGATGGTGTTCATGGAAAACCCTCGGGAGGGCCGGCGAAATGCCGGCGTTCCATCGGGTTGTCCGTTTGCTTGGCCGTAAAAAAGCGCCAACCATCCGGCCCATAAGGCTGGATCTTGCACAGGCGTCGCGCTTGCAGGAAACTTCAGGCAGGTTCGGCTGACCTGTCCGCCTGCAGCGTCTACAACCGGCGCACGGCAAACAGCCACGCTTCATTCACGGATACAACAACCGCATGCCTTCATCAATCGGGGCAAGTGGTAACGCAGGCACCACATCAACCCCGCATCGATGAGGTGTGACATGCCCAAGAAGCCCCCCACTGATCCGTTCAAGGCGCAGGCCGCCCGACTGCGGTCGTTTCTGAAGGAAGGAGACATTGACCTCAAACAGACCAACGCCCTGGAGGCGGTAGCCAGGATGCACGGGTCACCCAATTACAACACTCTCAAGAGCCAATCGGCACCTGTGGGCGGACGCCAGGACGCAGGAAGCGCGTTTCTTGCGCGCGCAGTAGAAAGGGCCTTGCGGGAGACAACCCTGGCGGCCATTCCAGACGTTTTCGAGGCTGCCGCGAACATTGGAGAGATATTCAAGGATCTGCGGGACACGGACTATCTTGTCCTTGCAGACGACGAGATCGCCATATTCGCAGCACAGCTGGCCGCCAATCCCTACCACCTGCCAGCACTGCTGGCTTCTATACCATACTTGCCGCCCTCCGAAAACAGCGAAGACTGCGGAGCCTATTCATCGCACGAAGGTTGGTATCGCCGGTTCAGTGCTCACTGCGAGCACGTGGAAGCGCAACTTGTCAAAATCGTTGATGACGACACGAGGCTGGAGATGATCACGGCTGCGCTTCCGGTCGAGATGCGTTTCTACAGCCAGTATGGAATCGCACTCGCGACGATGGAACGCAAAGACTATATCGGAATGGCCGCGGCGCTCGAGGCCGCAACCGAGATAGCCGAGAGCTTGAAAGACTTCGATCTTTCTCGCTCCACCGCAGAAACCGCCGTGGCCGCCTGGCTCGCCGCCGGCGAGCCATCTCGAGCGCGGGCGCTGTGCAGCAGATCCGGGCATGCGAGCAATGAAGCATTTCCGGCCATTGTCGACATGATTGATACGCTCACCGGACTGGATGAGCACAGGGATCTGGATCTGGAATGCTGGGACGGGCCAAGTATTCCAAAATACACCGTGATGAGCTACGTCACCGCGCTCATGCGCAGCCCAAGCGAACCGACCGTCTTCAGATATGTTCTGAATGACGACGACGAGTCACCGATCGTCGACGTCATCAACGCGGATATATACGCAGCGCTGGCCACTGCCTTCAGGGCGAACCAGTCGGCGCGCGCGTGGCTACTCAAAGAAGTCGACGCCCAGGAAGAGCGCAAAGGGCGCGCCTTGCACTGAGTGCCTGCGCGTGAGGGGAAGACGAACACCCCGCGCACCATCAGGTGCGCGGGGGTGTAGTTAGATCAGCATGAGGCTGTGTCACGCGCGCGCACGACGCGCACACGCAAGCCACCTTCCTCAGCGCAGCGGATCATGTCCCGCGTACCACGCGATTCGCCGTCCCAGAAGGCAACCAGATGAGTTGCAGCCCAGGCCATCTGCTGGTTGCGGATCATGCCGGCCGACTTGCCATACCGGTCCCACTCCGCGGGGAAGCGCATGAAGGGCACGGGCTGGTGCGCGAGGCGCTCCATCGCATAGATCTCGCCAAGGGCGTCGGCGCCCTTGGCGCCGCCGCTGACCAGGATCGGATAGGCGCCAACCCCGTCACGCGCGCGAACCAAAACGTCCGACAGGATCCGGTCGAGATGACGCGCGATCATTGCGCGGTTCTCGGGCAGGCGCTCGCTGACTGAGCGCGAGCCCGCTACGATCACGCGGATCGACTCGAGAGCCGGGAATGACGAGAGCCTCTGTTTCCAGACGGCCGGCAGATGCACGTTGGGCAGCGCCAGTGCCGGACGGAAGCCATCGAGGATCGCGTCATCGGCAAGGCCGGCAAGCCCGCAGCCAACGCGGGTCACCTGGAACGATTCCTCTGGGTGCGTGGATGCACAGGCCAGGAACTCGCGGATATTCTCGGCGATCGCGTCGACGGGCAGAGTCTCCAACCCTGCGACTGTCATGCGCCGGGTCGGAAGGGCATACGCGTTCCCCGTGCGACTGCGACCGACGCCTTCCTCGGCGCCGCGCCACTGCGCGGCGAACTGGGCCGCACCCCGTCCGTGTCTTCCCGCCATGTTCGAGCCGAACACGAACACCGGGTCCACGGTAGGCCCGCCGTCGTTGGCCAGATCGGCGAGGACGTCGCCGTGGCATGGCTTCGGCGCGCACCAGCAGCCAAGCCGTTTGCCGGCCAGCTCGCGGCGCGCCAGGCGCTGCATGTGTGGCTGGGCATCGATCCAGGTTCGGTAGCGGTCGATGACTTCCGCGCGACTTCCATGACCTTCGTCATCGTGGTCGGCGGCCTCCTCGCCGGAGATGCGCCATGGGTTGCCCCAAGGTCCTGGCCGGCCGATGTACACGTCGACCCGGCTAGGCTCGCGTTTGCAATGGAAGACCCGTCGGACGGCGGGATAGGAATCAGCCACGCCTGGGCAATGAGGTGACTCCGGCTCAGAGGTCGGCATTGACACGGTCGGAATCGACAGAGGCTGCCGATCCGATCCATGACAAGACTCGCCGCCAACCGGCGGTTCGGCGAACAGATCGGGCTGCCAGCGCGGCTTGCACTTCTGGCGGGCAGACTTCATCACGCCACCTCGAGGCGCTCATCCTCGTGGAAGATCGAAATTCCCGTGAAATCGTTGATGTCGACATGGACCATTCCGTCCCGGACGGAGCGGACGTCTTCAACGACATCGAAACGGCAGTGCTCACCAATGACGAACAAAATACGATCGCCAGGGCGAAGATGATCGGCTTTCTTAAGCATGATGCTGAACTCCTTTGAGCAGGTTATCCGGTATCGAAAGGGACCGGTTCGCAGGAGTTGTTCGCTTCGCGGGTAGGAAGATTTGCCGACCTGCCCGCAAAGCTCAAGACCGGATCTATTCTACTTACATTCGGGCGCGCGCTGGATCACCTGCTCGAGAATGGCGTCTCTCGGCACACGCACCTCTTCGATGCGGTAGGGTCCAAACGTTGGGCAGAGGAGACAGATAAATCCTTCTGCTTGCTTTCTGGTTGCATGGGTCACACGCAACTCGCCCGCAAAGGGCCGTTCACCCGCAGTCACTGGCCAAAGATCGCCATTCGGCGCGCCCCCACATCGCCCGCACTATCTATCACGCGGTAATGAATCGTTTTGCTAGTCACGGCCATCTCCAATCGTCGAACTTGATCCACCACTCGTCAAGGTCGTTGTAAGACGTGTTGGCGATCTTGTATGTCCCATCTACTTTATTCCACCGAGTATTCTTTGCACCTTTCCAGCGCCACAAGCAACCCACCAACGCACGGTTGCGTTAAGCCCAAGCTCCATTCCCAAATGATAGAGTGCCTTGGAATTAGCCCAATTCTTAGGCATCGCTGCGCGCACCAGATCAGCGCGCACGTATTCGACTTCAGCACCGCCAGCGGATTCGTGGCACCACGTAATATCGCCATCCGGTACTGGTGGAAATGGGTCATGGACGTGGCTTGGGTCGGAAGCGTCCGTTTGCAGCCATATCCGCTTCGGCGCGGTCCGCGTAAGTTTGTTGGTCATGACGTTGGCTCCTCGATTTCTGCGATGCTGTAAGGCCCGTACTTCGACGGACACTCGGCAATAAGCGCCTTCGCTTCCTCGAAGACCAAGAGCTACCATTATACAATAAAGAGTCAATAAGTGCAAGGACGATGGCCAAATCTCGCGTCACGTCACAGCGCCAGCGCCCACACTGAAGGAGCAGCACTTTCGCAGCACAGCCATCAAGGAACGCGCCAGGCGCAACGGCGGGTCGAGATCTACGAGTCACGCAGTCAGCCCGCGCCGGCTCGCCGGGACGTGCCTTTCGAGGAACAGCATCTGATCCGCGAGCACGCGTCGTCCAGCGAGGATCAGCCCCTCGGCGTGGTTGGGCGCATAGGGCACCGCCAGCAGGCGCATACCGGCCTGCTCAGGCGTAAGGCCGCCCTTGCGGTGGTTGCAGCGCCGGCAGGCGGTGGCCGTGTTTTCCCAGACGTCCCGCCCGCCCTGGCAACGCGGCGTGACGTGGTCTCGAGAGAGCTGGTGCCGATAGAACCGCTCACCACAGTACAGGCACAGGTGCCGGTCCCTCGCGAACAGCAGGACGTTCTCCAGCTTCGGCGTGCGTCCGAACAGATCCGAGTCATGCGCGCCACGCTTGGCCAACACCGGCGGGATCTCGATCAGGCTGCGCTTGCCGTCCACGCGCGTACCGCCGCGCGCGATCGCAATCGGCTCACCGTAGGTCCACGCGGACTCGCCGCTGGCCAGGATGGTCACGGCTTCCATCCACTCCGCCCAGCGGACAGGCATGCCGCCGGCATCGAGCAGCAGGGTGCGAGTGGTAGCGCTGGCAATGTTCACGGGATCCTCCTCGGATCAGGTTTCGAGATGGCGGCATGCCTCCGGAACAGCCAGCGCTTTCGCGCAATGGATTGGCGCGCCCGGCAGGAATCGAACCTGCGACATCCGGCTTCGGAGACCGGCGCTCTATCCGCTGAGCTACGGGCGCATGAGAGGGTGGGGCGTGTAGGCAGGACCGTGTAGGTAGGACATGGTGCCGGGAGCGGGACTCGAACCCGCGAAGGAGATACGGACATCGACGCCCACGCCGGCCCTGGAGTCAGATCGGAGCATCGCGCAGCCAGCCACCCGGCGTTGCACGCGAGCGAGGTGGACCCCAACATCGGGGCTCGGCCCAAGGGCCATCGCGTCCGGCGGGAATATCCTTGCTGTCTCACCCCGTGCGATTGTCTTGTGCTCTGATTCTGCCGTGACCGAGTCCGCCGACACCATCGAACGCGCGTATCGCGTCCGGCTTCGTCTGAAGCCAGCGCAACAACGCCAGCTGCTGCGCCTGTTCGGGGCGCGGCGGTTCGTGTGGAACTGGGCGTTTCGCCGAAAAGACGAAGCGTGGCGCGCGGACGGCACGAAGCTCTACTTGAAAGCGCTGAGCGCCGAGTTCACGCAGCTGAAGACGGCACCGGAAACGGCCTAGCTGGCCGAGCTGCCGCGCGAGCCTTTCAGCCAGACGCTGCGGGATTTCGATACAGCGTGGAAGAACTTCTTCGCCGGGCGGGCCAAGCGCCCGCGCCGCAAAAGGTTCGGCGCGGTGAACAGCGCGCGATTCACGCTCGATCAGCGGCGGGACATGGTCGACCGCGAGGCGGGTATCGTGCAGATCGACGGCATCGGCAAGGTGCGGTTTCGCGTGACCGAAACGATGGCTGGCCGGCTGCGCTCGATGACCGTCCGCCGCGATGCGGCTGGCCGCTGGTTCGGCAGCTTCACCGCCGACGGTGTGCCGGCCCCAGCCAGCACCGCGGCCAGCGCCGCGATCGGCATCGACCTCGGGCTGAAGGATGCCGCGGTGATCCACAACGGCGAAACCAGCCGCAAGGTCGCGGCGCCGAAGCACCTGGCCGCGCAGCAGCAGCGCCTGCGGCGGTACCAGCGAAGCTATGGTCGCCAGCGCGATGCCGCGATGGTACGCCAGGGCCTTGACCCGGCCCAACGGATACCGAAAGGCACGCGCATCGCGGTCTCGAACCGCATGCGCCGGCGCAAGGCTCGGATCGGTAAGCTGCACGCGACCATCGCCGACCTGCGGCGCGATCACCAGCACCAGCTGACGGCCGCCGTCGCCTCCGGTGCCGCAGTGATCGCGATCGAAGACCTGAACGTGAAGGCGATGGCCCGGAGCATGGGCCGCAAGGCGTTCCGGCGCAGCGTCGGCGCAGCGGGCCTGGGCGAGAGATCCGCCGGCAGCTCGAATACAAAGCCAAGTGGCGCAGCCGGGTGCTGGTCGCGGTCGATCGCTTCTACCCGTCGAGCAAGACCTGTTCGACGTGCGGCGAGATCCACGCAGGCCTGAAGTTGGCCGACCGCCAGTGGCGCTGCGGAAGCTGCGGTACGGAGCACGACCGCGACATCAACGCGGCGAAGAACATCCGGCGAGAAGGCCTGCGCCTTATCGCTGAAGAAACCTGCCCGGATGGGCGTTTACGTACCCGAAGGAGTCGGGGAACTGAAGCGCGGGGAGAGGGCGCGTGCGCGGCCGGCACAACATCGCCGGTCGGACAGCCGACCTCGTTGAACCGCGAACTTGCCTATCGCGCGGCCACGCCGCGCACCACTCGACGGCGCCGGGATGGACCGGGGCTTAGGGTGGAGGGGTGAGACTCCGAAAGAGCCTTGCGGCCCGCCAGCCACTCAAGCTGCGCTGCGCGCGCAGTCGGCAACGGATCGTGATACAGTAATTCCGTCCAAACAGCCGAGGGCTGCCAGCATGGGCGCGAAAACGGACCGCGGAATGGGGTGGGCGATTTCGCCTGCAGACGGGCGTCGGCTGATGACGCCGGATGACTTTGTGGGTAGGCATCTCGACTGGCGCGCGGACGGGACGCCGCGCCCGCTCTGTCCTGTATGCGAAGAACCGGTGACTCCGAACGCGGTAAATTCACCGAACATGCAGAACAGCTTTCACCACCGGGACAGAAGCGAATGCCCAAAGTCGAAGCACGGGCGCGGAAGGTTCCCGCATATCGACCCGGAGGAGTTCGACCTGAGCCAGGAGAAGCGCCTGCTGTTCGAGCTGCGAGGGGCTGGCTCGGGAGAGCGGGTGTACAGGCTGTGCCACGACATCGCAGGGCACCTCGCCGGAGAAGAGTTCGAGGCCATGCTACGGGTCGCTGACAAACTGCACATCTGGCGCTACAAGGGCATGACGCTCGACCTAGCCGGGTTCGTGCTGCCGACGCTTATCGACATGAAGCGCAAGAGCAAGAACGAAACCGAGTACACGTTGCGGATCGTGGTCAGGAAACCGCGAGGATATGGGTTCTTCTTCGCCCCTGAGCGCTGCACGCTCGAGAAGATCTTTGCAGACAGCGGGCACCCCATGCAGTCGGCCAAGGCGCGGATACCTGTGCTCGATCCGGCGATCATCAGCAAGGCTGATACATCGTGGGAAGGGGAAGGACTGAAGCACGTCATTCGGCGAGCGGTCTGGTCGCACTCCAAATAGGCGTCAGACCATCACTACTTCAGGGCGGCCATGATCTTTCCGAGTGACCCAGACTTCTCGAGAGATTCCAGAAGGGCCAGCGCCTTGGTGATGTGATCTGCATTTTCGACGGCTTTGGACATGGCAGGGTCGGCCATGACCGTCTGCAGCTTCGCCATTGACTGCACATGTGGAGTGCGCCTCTGCTGACAACGGAAAAGCGGGAATCGGTCGACGCGAGCTCGCCGATGATGAAATCCTCAACGTCACGAATATGGAAAAGCGTGCGATTGAGGAGGTGTCGCCTTTGCTTCGCCACAGCCACAAACTCAGCCCACGAGAGAACCCTGTCCGATGCTTCGGACGGGCGGTCGAAAGACCTGTCGTCTTCATTGTGCATCTCGTGGAGTTTGGCAGCGTATGCCCGAGCGGGCGACAACACCGCATCATGGTTGCTCATGTTTACGCTGACGCAGGGATGAACATAATGCATTATACATTATTGGCACCCCAGGCAGGAATCGAACCTGCGGCCTCCGGTTTCGTAGACCGGCGCTCTGTCCGCTGAGCTACTGGGGCATGGGCGATGGTGCTTTGGTGGATCCACTCGGGGTCGAACCGAGGACCTGCGGGTTAAAAGCCCGCTGCTCTACCGGCTGAGCTATGGATCCGTTCTCTTTCCGGCCGCCCTGGATCTGCTGGGATCGGGCGCCCGAACTGGCGGAGCGAGAGGGAGTCGAACCCTCGTGACCCGTTTCCAGGTCCATCCGGCTTCCAACCGGCGCCGTTCGGCCTCTCCGGCATCGCTCCAGTTAAACAATGAAATCTGGCGGGAGGTGTGGGAGTCGAACCCACGTGCCGCCGTAGCAACGCTCGCTTAGCAGGCGAGCCCCTTGGGCCTCTCGGGCAACCTCCCTCGAACTGAGTTATGCAAGATGGTCGGGGTAGCAGGAATTGAACCTGGGACCGCCGGTCCCACAGGCCGGTGCGCCCCAGGCTGAGCCATGCCCCGAAAAGGCCTCACGCGGCGCGGCGCGCGAGGCGGTTGAACAGCGGTTTCCGCTCGGGCTGCCGTTGCCCATCGGCGACGACAGGAAGCCGCTTGCTGGCCGGTGCGAAGGCGCGGATCGCGACGAGCGTGCGGGCCGGGAGCGCCAGCGCGCGGCGAGTCCACTCACCGATCGTTGAGCCGATCGCCGATCCGGCCATGGCGCGGATCACTGCACGCCGTACTGCGTAGCGAGACGCGATCCCGATACGCTCGGCCGCCTCGTGGCGCTCCCGCTCTTCACTGCGGTGACGCAGCGCTTCGTCGATCAGCCGGCTGATGCGCCGCTCGATCGCGGCCAGAGCCTTCAGGTCAATCAACCTACTGTCGTCACTGACGAACAGCGTGACCCTGACCAGCAACGCTCCGATCAGGAAAACGCTGGATACACGGATGGCAAACATGGCGTCCTCCTTCGGATGCGTGTGGAGCCCACGGCAGGAATTGAACCTGCGGCCTCGCCCTTACCAAGGGCGTGCTCTGCCGACTGAGCTACGAGGGCGTGATTGGGTGCGATCGACCGAGCAGGCTGACCGATGGATACTGGCGTCCCGAACAGGATTTGAACCTGCGACCTGCCGGATAGGAGCCGGCTGCTCTATCCGGCTGAGCTACCGGGACGTATTGAAGCCGCGAGGGTGCTGCAGACGCTGCAGCAGGTGGTAGCCGATGAGGGTTTCGAACCCCCGACCCTCGCCTTGTAAGAGCGCTGCTCTACCGCTGAGCTAATCGGCTGTGCTGCCTGCTGCTGGCCGCGGCGCTGCGCCGGCGGCTTGCGGGTGGAGTCCCTACGGGGATTTGAACCCCGGTATGCGAGCTGAAAACACGCCGTCCTGGGCCGCTAGACGATAGGGACGAAACGGATGAACGTGGTGGGCCCGGTCGGCCTCAAACCGACGCGCTTCCGATTAAGAGTCGGATGCTCTGCCATCTGAGCTACGGGCCCTGAAACAGACGGAAAGGTGGATGGGGTGGCCTGTGGGGATCGAACCCACGACCCTCGGGATCACAACCCG
>JAEHJW020008413.1_pt1 | contig 29865 bp, 38 predicted proteins | sample 9271431 | NCBI WGS metagenome assembly JAEHJW02 | reverse complement strand
TCGCGAAAACCATTTTTCAAATTACCCTTTTTTAATATTCTATCAATGTAATATAGAATATAGTTGTCTAAAAATTTTAAATTCATAATTTTATTGTAAAAAATTTATAAAGAATGTAAGCACAAATCAAGATTGAGGTTATAATACTAACCTTTTCAAAATGCGGTGGAATGTTAATAACCATATATAAACTTAGTTACTAAGTTACGGGAGAAGCAAACCAGCCTACAATAAGTTTGTCTGTTTTGTTTTCTCCCCTATATGTAATTTCCCCGACCTTCCGTACTAAACGTAAAGGTCAGGTCAGTCTGTGTGGAAGCTAGACGGGGTTTGTCTAGCTTTTTTGGTGTCAGGAGGTGTCATCAGGTGTCAAGCAAGACCTTGCAGATATTCTTCTTGGATTTCTCTTGAGTCGCAGACTCGGTAAGGGTGAGCGTAAAAGGTGGTAATACAGAACGGACATACAATCAGTTCGTTCTCGTTGACGTTGTACTCGGAAACTTCTTTTCCGCATGACGGACATTTATAATAGGTTACCATTTCTCCTCCTCTACTGCTTTTTTGATTTCAAGAATGATTTTGACATCCTCAGCCACTTGTTTTTGCTTCTTCCAATCTACGGAAGTGCATACACCAGTGGAGGGTGTCAGCCTAATTGCCGACAAAATGTCTTGGATGTTTTCCACGTTGGCCTCCTAATAGGGTAGTTTAAATAGTTTATAAAGAGCGATTCTTGTGGGCTTAAAGCGATTCATCGCCAATATGGTCATAATAACCAGAAAAGCAAATGTCGCGGCCAATACAGTAGATAATGTTTTCATTCTAGCCTCCTTTGTTAACTATCTTTGTTTGGTTAACATTATTTTAATCTTTTAAATAATTCAATTGACCCGATAACGCCACTGCTGATAATTCCTAGGGCTGCGAATATCCATAATAATATTTTTCTTGAAAAGTTAGCCCCTTTAAAGAACTCATACATTTCCACAACCATTATGTGGTCGTTTTCCTGTTCATGTCTTTTGTCGTAAAGAAATTTTATCATTTCGTGTTGACCCTTTTCGCCTGTTTTTTCATCTCCGAAAATACATCTTTCAATTGCGCAAAGTCTTTCATTAGTTTGCGGAGCGGTTTCGTGTTGTTCGGAAAGTTTTTTTTGTATTAGTGTTTCCAGTTTTTCAATATAACTTTCTAATTGTTTTTGTTTTTCTTCACTCATAATATCTCCTTTATTAATAAATAAATTCCACCGCTAAATAAAATGGCGAAAATAAAGTAATAGTAAATAATTAAAAGTATTTCAAAATGTTTCATAATTTTATTAATTTTTTCCTTATACCTCTTAATGTGCTCTCTTGAAAATAAGCCTCAAACTCTCTTTCGTTAATAATTTTTTTACTTTCAAACATTGCTTGTCTTAAATGGACTACCTCATGATTTAGTGTATCAATTTCTTTCCAAGAATTTTTATAGTCCTTGAGCCATAAAAGATAAAAACTTATACCATTTTTAACAAAAACTACTACAAATCCATTATTACCAATAATATTCTCTTTAATGATGTCAAAATTATTTTTAATTTTAAATATCTCTTTTAAATTTTTAGAGTTTTTATCCGCCCATTTTTTAATTTGTTCGGCAGTAACACCAACGCAAACAAGGACATCGCCATCAAAAATTTCATTTGTATAAACAATTATTTTTTTCATAATTTTATATAACCAGGGAGAGCCTCCGCTTAACCAACTGCGGAGATTTAAAGCTCTCCCTGCCCAGCAAGGGGGCTAAGCCCCACATTTTACAGAATCACAGCTGAGATGCTATCTAACCTGCTTGTATGGTTATCACAGGAAGTTAATATTTTTTAGGTGAAAAACCCATTTCTTTTCCTTCGGCGAGATTATTTAGTGCTTTAGTGATTTGGGCGATAGCCGCCACAAGTAATGCTGCGCCAAGTTCAGAAAGACCTAGCTGTGGAATGATGTCGGTAATAAGTCCTAGAAAACCTAATACTGACGCTATTCCTGCTGACCAATACCAGGCCACAAACCTCGGACTGACTAAAAGATTTCCTAGATTTGTAAAAAATTGTTCTATTTTTTCCATAAATTTGTTAGATATTTATAAATTAAAACTAATATTGTAAAAATAGACAAGCCAATAAGAGAGATAAAAACTATCGGGACTGCATATAGTAATTCAAGTTTTTTCATATTATTAATGCCTATAATCAACTGTTAATATTGAACCTGTCGGCGGAGCGGTTACGAAAGTTATCGTCTTGCTAGACAAAGTATAGTCTTCAGTTAATTTCATTCTTTGACCATTAACATAGACCTTTAAAGATGTTGTTGGAGAGGGTGTTAAGCTAATTGTAAAATCAGTGTTTACTCCGTTTACAGTCCCGTTAGGCGTTTCATCATCAATTATATGGATATTCATAGAACTATAATTAAATCAACCTCCACCAAGTTTTTGACTTTTCGTGCTTTTAATTTCTTCTAACAATTCTTTTAAGTCTTTAATCGCTGACATTTCTAGTCTTTCATCTCCTTGCAAAAGTTCTAAAGAATCTCTAATCGCCTTTCCGTTGGCTGGAATATTAGCTTGCCATTCTTCAATAGTTGGTATTTTTTTCTCTAACATTTCAAGAATTTTTATCTCATCTGCGTCTTTTCCATCTCTGCCGTCTATACCATCCTTGCCATCCTTACCGTCTTTTATTTCCTTACTCCTTCCATCAAATAAAGAAAGAAGTTCATTTTTTAATTTAATAAACTCATTATTAATCGCTTTTTCTCTCTTTAAAATTAAAGACAAAGCATTTTTAAACGCCTTTACAAAATCTTCTTGCGAAACAAAATTATTTATACTTTTTATTTCGTCTATTATTGTTTGCTTGTCTAACATATTTTTTAATTATCTTCTATCCAGCCTCTAGTAGCTGCGACACATACAGAAGAACCAGAAGCGTAATCTCCTTGAACAGACATCTTAATATCTGTTTTTCCAGGAAATACACCTGGCACCTCTAATATTCTTATTGTATCACCATTAATTGAAAGCAATTCTCCAGCTGGCAAAAATACACTAGAGCCATAAAGCCTATATTTAGGAGTGAAAATTACAGCATTTAAGTTTGTTGAGTTTCCGCCTTTACCACTAGCAATGTTTATACTAGTTAAATATAAGGTATGAGCAGCAGGAACTGTATATACAAGAGTCCTGCATCCAGTTAATCCTATTTCAATAGAAGAGTAAGTCCTACTTAGAGATATGTCTTTAACAGTTATTGTTCCGACTGCGGTTCCGACAGAACCAGCTGTTAAGGCATAACAAAAATTAACCCTAAGGAAACTTTGCGTAGTTGTTGTTGCTGTTATTCCGTTCATTAAAACTGTCTCTTGAATTTCATTATAGTTTGAATCAAGACCAACAATCATAAAAGTTCTGATTCCTGTTCCAGCGGAAGAATCGCTTGCAGAAGTAGACACAATACTTAACCTTTCCGTAGTTGTAGCAAACGTATAAATGCTAGGAGTTCCGCCTTCTCCTGCCCAAATATCAACTAAATTATTACTAATTCCAGACACTCTACCAAATTTAGAAAAAGCGGTATGTCCACTTATATTACCTTCTGCTATATCATAAAGGTAATCCATTGACGACACCCTAGGTTTATTTTTAACGTGCTTTATACCATAAGCAACTCCGTTTTCGTCTTGAAGTTGTATTCCTTCTTTTCCGTTGCTAGAAAAAGGGGTTATTTTAAGCTGACTATCATCAGAAGAAGTAGCGACCTTATTTCCAAATTCTTCAATGGAAACTTTAGGATTATTGCTTGTAGTATTAGTGTTATATTCATATCCAAAAGATTGCGCCGAACAACCAGCTAGAAGGAAAGATAAAGTAATAATTGATATTAGCTTTTTCATAATTTTGTTATTAACAATATGTTAGCGCTGCAAGCTCCAGTAGTTTTCGATATGTCAACTTTTAATTCCCAGTCAGCTGGCAATTCCAAATTCTTATCAGGTACGAAACTTGCGGCTGTACTTGTATCATCATTTCTTGACCAAACAGGTATAGTGACACTTCCGTTTGTTAAACTCAATGTTATGTCTTTTGATTCTGCGGTTGAGAAAGATAAATATAATCCTACAAAACTATATTGAGTTGAATTTACTGTTGTTCCAGAGTAAGCACCAGAATTGATGTTTTGCGCCAAAGCCTCAAGTGCCTTAGTGACAACATCACCTCCCATTGCGCTTATTAACTCTTCTTGTTTAGCTGACGTTGAAGCGCCAGTAGGTAATGCAGAAGATAGTACATCAACATCGCCAATATTGTTTGTTCCAGCTGGTAGAGACACATCAGTCGCTAAAACTACTCTTTGAGTGTTAGCTGAAACTGTCCCAGAGCCTCCTTGAACTCCTGCCTGCCCAACAATTAAATTAACCTTTGCTCTATCTGATTCATCCCAGTCATCAATTATTTCTGCTGCTGTTTTTATACTTGATAATGTAGATTCTGAAGCTATACCAGAGAATGTTTGTCTTTCTATGTGACCATATTTTAATATTTCAGAAGTAACAGAATATCCAGAAGGAGGCGCGGTGGTCGTAGTTGTCGGAGCGGAGGTAGTAGTGCTCGTCGTCGTGCTCGTCGTCGTGGTGGTGGTTACAGCAGCTCCCCAGCTTAAAGTTGCGTCAGTTATAAGCTCAGTAGTTGCGCTAGTATTAGCGAATCTTACCTGGATATAATTTGCTGTGACATTAAATTTACCTGTATATAAAGTCCATGAAATTGATGTATCATTTCTTCTAAAATTTGTGGTTGATGTTCTATAATAAATATCTCCAGCGCCTTGGGTTATTGTTGGTGTAATCGTAATATCTTTACCAGTCAAAGAAGCTGAAATAACATTACTATCAGCAGTCGCATTTTGTGGCAAAGAAAGAGTCCCTTTATCAGCGTCTCCTGTGATAGAAGCTCCGCCGGCTAAGATAAACCAACTCCACCCATCATAATGGAAAGCAGGAAAAGCGGTTGAACCCCAAGTTCTAAATCTGTTGGGCACAGCTGGATATGGCATCAATGTTCCACCAGCAAAATTATAACCTGCATCGTTTGGATGGACTCCATATCCGTCACTCGCTAAATAAGAAGATTCAAGATAGTCATCTTCTGCGACAGTTGTCTCTGCCATCTCTTGCCAAGTTGGACAAAGATAAACATTATTTGTTATACACCATTCTTCAAGACTTGCATTCCATAATTTAGCATTGTTTCTCCAAGTTATATACGGCTCTACATTTCCTCCTCCAGTATAAGGTAAGATTTGATTTACATATAAAGTCGCGCCCTTTGCAGTACAAATTGATAAAATTGTACTTAAATTGCTCAAATATGAAGAAAGAGAATAACCAAGACCAATATCATTAATACCAACATGGAGATAAACTCTTTTAATAGCTGGATAAGAAAGAAGCCAGTTATTTACTCTTCCAGCGACTCCTCCAGATGTATCTCCTCCAACACCAGCGTTGTAACTTGCTCCAGACCAACCTAAAGCGACTTTCAAAGTTGGAATAAAACCACCTTGATTGTTATCACCTGGATATGAACCTCCAGAACCATAGGCGATACTATCTCCAATCATCAATAAAGCATCAGTCGGTGGTGGTGTAGTCGTGGTCGTTGTTGAAGATGTCGGAGCAGCGGTGGTTGTAGTTGACGTTGTTGATGTTGGCGGAACGGTAGTCGTGGTCGTGGTCGTGCTGGTAGTCGGTGGTGGTGTAGTCGTGGTCGTAGTTGTAGTGGTCGTGGTCGGAGTATTATATGTCATGTACAATGACGGAGTATATGAATATGGGCCAGTACTACCAGAAATTGGAGATGGAAGTGTAGGATATGAAATTGCATTATAATACATCGCTCCTCCACTTGTACAATAAATAGTTGCTGAAATATTTGCACCTCCAACACCTAAAACATAGGTTTGTCCATTAGTAAGAACCGCACCGCTTGTAACTGTTGCGGTGTACCATCCTCCACCGCCGCTTGTTCCTTGATTGCTTTCTGTATTAGCAACTTTTGTTTTGTCTGCATTTAACCAAGTAGCACATTTAAAATTTGTGGTGCTTACTATATAAGCAGAATAACTTTCAACTGCATCAGTAGAGCCATTGCCAGGGAAAGTGCCTGCGACACTCCACCACATAAAGTTTTGCAATGAAGCAAAAACTTCAGAACCAACAGTAGTGTTTCCATAAGTAGGGTCAACCCTCAAAGGATAAACAGCTTTTTTAAGAAAGTTTTTTGGAATAACTATGTCCATTATTCCGTCACCAAGTTCTAGTTCTCCCCAGCATTCATTACCTTCAGCGTCTTTAATTTTAGGTCTATGGATAATACCAACAAGGCCTTGCTTATAAGAATTTCCACCCACTTGGTTCATTGGTGGTTTTTCGTGCCAAACAATTACCGACTTAACATATTCGGGCTTGACTTTCTTAATAGCGAAAGTACCGTCATCAAGAGTAACTTCTTCCTCTGTAATTTTAGCAATCTTCTTACCTTGAAAATCATCACCTATCTTAAACTCATCAAAATAACTTGGACATTTATGTAACCTAACGCCTTTAGTATTTAAGGTAAATCTTAATCGATTATCTTTTAGAGGTTTATTCAAATATACTTCAAACTCAAAAGCCTTTTCATCAAAAGTATTTTCGTCATATTCGTAGAAATGAGCTTCAACTTCGTCTGTCTTCCAAATAATTTCATCTCCTTTAGTTGTAACCTCTGGTGTCTTGTCTTCAAATTGGCTCAAATCAAGGCGGTATGAAATATTAACCTCATTATTCCATCTCTTGTGCTTAACCTGTGGAATGAATTTATCTGGTTGTTTTACGTCTCCAATTTCATGTTCAATAACACTACCTAAATTTATAGTATGGTCAATACTAAAAGCATTGACATCTTTCATTATGTTATATCTTTCTTTAACCTTTTTTGAGATTCTTTTTATCATCTGTTCAAAATTTTTATATCTTTTTTTGTTATTCCGTTTTCTTCTGTTTTAGTAAAATAAATATTATACTGATTAAAATGGTCTTTAATCGGCTGTAAATCTAACCCCAATTCGTCCCATTCTAATAAATAATTTCTTATTCTATCAGTTATTACATTGCTGTATGGCAGAGGTGATGTCTGGTCATGGAATTTGTGCATCCATTTAAGCCAAGGAAGAACAAAGACTTTATGGCCTGCTTTTCTATATTTTTCTTGGATATATCCTTCTTCTCCACCAAAGCCCCTATGTTCTGGATGGAATCCGAGCCAAGCGTCTTTAAAACAACCAAATAACCCAAGCCCATGCATTTGTATTTCATATTCATTTTCAGGAACAGTTTGTATATTATTCCAGGTTCCATACATTCCACATTCCCATTTTGGGTTCATGGAATCAACAAATAATTTCATATCATCATACATCATAATTCCGTGAAATAAATCTTTCCTGCCTCTATTTTTATCAATCCATTCTTTTAACTTCTTAACACTATCTTTTTCTAAAAATACATGGCTATCTATACAAATAACAAATTCACCTTTTGCTTCTTCAAATACTTTTCTTCTAGGATATGAAGTGCTTTGAATATCATTTGCTAGAACATATCTTGCCGAATCATTACAATAGTTTTTAATAAAATTTTCTAATTGTTTATCTCCGTAATTATCAACCACTAAAATCTCAACATCTTTCATGTCTTGGTACATCCGTAAAGCTTCTACTGTCCACCAAACTTGCTGAAAATTATTATAACTTGCCATTCCAATTGTGAGTTTAGTAATTTTGTTCTCTCTCTTAGCATAACTGCAACGAGAGCAAATCTCATCTCTTGATTTTACCAGCATTTCTTTATGTTTTTCAGAACCCCAAATATCTTTTAATTCTTGAGTATTAAAATCACCAAATTCATATTTAAAGAAATAGTCATTGCAACAAATGAATACTTTTCCCTGAGAGTTAACGTGCAACCATTCTTCAGTTCTGTTTCCGTTATTACATCCAGTCACAAATTTGCTTTTGTCTATAAACTTTTGGTTTGAAAGTACTTGAGCATCATGTAATATTCCTGCTCTATCTCCCAATCCAACCACAGGATAAATTTGTAAATTTTTAAAAATCTCGTAACCCTTTTTAACTTGTTTACCTACTATTTCACTATCTATTCCATTAACACCAACTGACATTCCTAATTTATAATAATCTCCAAGTTTTTCAACGACGTAATGAAGATTATCAATCATATCATCAAAATCCTTTTCTGTTCTTTGAGTATACTTACACCAAACTTCTTTTTCAAAAGCTGGAATGTTAAAATTTATACCAGTCACTACATCCTTATATTGGTCAATTAAATCAACTTTGTCCTTTGTTATTGTAGTTCCATTAGTTAAGACCATTGTTTTGATTCCGTACTTTCTTAATATTTCAAGCATTTCTGGAAAATATTTGTACAAGAGAATCTCATTATACATCCCTGTATAAATAAAATTAAAATCACTTGAAACAATCTTGCCTTTTTCTTCAACTATATTTTTGATGACTTTCTCAAATAATTCTGGACTCATGTGCTGTATATACTCCTTTGGCTGTTCATGATACCTTGTTGGACAATACCAACATTTATTGTTGCAGTAATCAAATGGAGAAATTTGAGCTATTCTAATCATACGTTTAATAAATCATCTAAATAATTATAAGTTAATAAAGTTCTTTGTGGCCAAGCCGCAGCATATGTTGATATAGCTGGATTGTTGTAAATACTGGCAAATTTTATATCAGGAACAACGCCGGAGAAGTCATACCTGTAAATCAAATAAGACTTATCAGCTTTAGTTGTGCCGGCATATCTTATTGTCGCGCTTGTAGTGCTGTCTAGGTTAATTAATTTGTACTTCTTTAGCTTATTAGCATCATCAAAGGCGGAGTTCAGAATAAGCTGATTTTCTTGAATAGCTGGGTTAATAGGAGAACCAAGTGTGTTTCTAATTACAGTGTATAAAGTGCCAGCAAGCGCTGTAATAATATCATCCTGCTTATCTTCGGTCGCAGGGTTAATAACTGTGTTATCAGATACTCTTCTTAAATAGCTATAAAGTCCTCCGCCTCCTCCGCCCACTCTATCAACATTTACTTCAAGCCTTCCGCTTTTGTCAAAACTAAACTTATGATTTTTAAAAATATCCTTTAACTCTTTAATTTCTTCCGAAGTCGGCAGTTTGCCTAAAAGTTCCACTATCTTTGGAATGTCAGGATTAACCTTTTCTACCGCATTGGCAATATCGCTTAAAATTAAGGTATAATCAACATCGGTGCTAGGTGGGTACTTCTGCGCCTTTAAAGCCTCAATAATAGGCCTTAAATCAAGTTTTATATCGCTTATATTTTCCACCTGGACTTTGCCAGCCACTTTTTGCACCTCTGGAAAGACAACTTCTTTAGGTTCTGGTACTTTAGTAAACTCAGGTATATTTATCGGTTCCACCTTTTTTTTAACTTCTTCGGCAATTACTTCTAAAAGTTCATTATTTTTCTCAATATTTGAACCTATCTGCTCAATCTCGCTAAACACAGTTAAATTAGGCTGTTTAACGAAACTTGCCAGTTTTTTTATTCGTCTTTGTTGTTTATCTTGCATACTATATCTCGTTATTTAGACTTCCTAATAAAAATAAAACTATAATAAAATAAATCATATTATTTATTTATAACTTTATTAAGAAGTGGCTGACCATATTTGTTTATGATTGGGGTCAACCTTCCGGCCTGTCCTAAAACTCTAGCTGCCTTACCAACTATTCTCGGAGAAGCTGCTGGGGCAGCAGATATTACTACTGGATTAACTATTCCGCTTAATCCACTTCCGGCTAAAACAAACCTCTGCACCCAACCAGTAGGAAGCCAAGAAGACATTGCAGCGCCAGTTATTTCGTTTAATAAATCTGTTCCAGTTTGTTTACCAAGTTCTTCAACTAATTTCTGTCTTAAATCACTTTTTTGACTAAAAACACTAAGCAATCTATTTAGCTTTGTGCTATCAGACATTTTAGAAGTTGAGCCGAATATTTCTCTTTGCAAATTATCAATAAATTCGCTATCTTTAGCATATTGAGCACGCATTTTAGCTATTTCTGGAGAAACTTTATCAATATAACTTTTCAAACTATTCTCTGATTTAGTTATTATTGAATTTAACTGTTTAGAGTTTCCTATGTTAACTCTATTTCTAATAGCCATTTTTAATTCTTCTGTGCCTAAGGGAGTAAAATCATCCCAATTATTTACTAAATCAGAAATTTCATTTATTTTTTCAACTTCTCCTGGAGAAAGTATTTTTTTATTAAATTTTCCAATAATGTCATCAATACTTTTTTGCACTCCAGTTTTATTTATTGTTTTTACAGTTTTACTGTTTTGTATTTTTTCCAAAGCTTTTGCGTAAGCGTTTCCTCTTTGTTCCTTTATTAAATCAAAAGATTCATTTGCTTTATCAAGAATTTGCCTTGTCTGCTCTGGATTTTTTGAATATTCTCTAGCCGCCTTTCCAACTATCTCTGGATTATTAAATGCTCTTTCTAGTGCTTCTTTCGGAACTCCGCTATATAAAGATGCAACATTTTTAACCGCTCTGACAGTTCCTTCTACCGTTGCTGGAATAATAACTCCAGCTAATGCGCCGTTCCTTGCTCCTTTTATAGCATCTGACACAACACCTCTCATTGTATCTTCCGTTTGTAATCCTTTAGCCGTTCCAAATCCTGCGCCATATTTAGCCCCCTGAGTGGCATAACCAGCATATCTTGCTATTGTTGGAAATTGTTGAGCCAATTTTCCTGTAAATTGTATTGCCGCACCGCCGCCTTCAGAAAATGGAAGAGTAGATAATCCTACTTCTAAACTTTTGCCAGCAATATTTTTGATACCAGCTTTTAATCCTTTTTCCTGAGTTACTTTTTCTATTTCTGTCATCGGTTGTTCACCCACTGCTTTCAAGGCTTCCTCGCTACTTTTTCCCATAAGTCTATTAACTCCGTAAGAGAATCCCTTTCCTGCTGTTAATCCCAAATCAACAGCAGATTTAACACCTGTAATTTCAGAAGCAACATCTAGCCCCTTTCCAAAAACATTTCCTACTTTAGTTAATAATGATTCTTTTTTTTGTTCTGGTTGTTCAAATTCATATTTTTTCTTAAAATCATCTACGACAAATTGTATGGTTTCATCTTTTTCTTTATTGGAAACCATTTTTTTTACTATCTCGTCTAATTGTTTTTTTCTGTCTTCTGCAAGCATATTAATAATTATATTTATTTCTTAATTCATCTGTAGACAATTCTTCTGTATTTTCTTTTTGTAAGGACTCTTTAACATTTAGACTTCTTCCACTGGCTTGTTGCAAATTTTTGTATGTTTCTATATCTCTCTGTATAGATGAAACTATTGAATCTATTTTATATAAAGCTGTCTCTGGAGTATCAGTAAGTGTAGCTAAAATCTTTTTATACTTTTCTTCATCTTCTTTTCTAAGAACTCCTCCCTCTAAAGCCTTACCGACAGTTTGTTTTACCCTATCTATATCTGCTTGAACTTTTCTAGCTTTTGACCAAGGATTATATTTTTGCAATCCAGTAATAGGCCCTACATATTCCAAATTATCACTTATAATTTTCTTTAAACCATCTAAATCATATAGGGCTTTTTGGGATTGAGATATGTCTTTTATGGCAGTGTCAGACAAAGACTTTGTTCCTAAATTAGTGGTGTCATATCCGTTAGCTTGCAACTCTGATATTGCCTTCCCTCTTTCTGTTGGAGTTAAATCGTCAAATAAAGAAGGATTGTTAATTATCGCCTGAGTTGTATTAGAAACAACTCCAGATACACCGCCACCTCCACCGCTACCACTAATTATTCTCCCTCCTCCTGCCGATTTTATAGGAATAGGCGCTTTCGCATAAGTTCTTTTAACATCCGAGTCATCAGTCTGCTCTAAAATATCATAACCTTGAGCCTTTAGTCTGTCTCGTTCCGCCGGTGTCGCTATGTATTTATACCCCTTTTGCGCGAGTTTATTTTCCATATCAATCTTATTAAGTTTAGCTGTTTCAGCTGCTTTCTCTTTTTCTTTCGCATCGGCCAACGCCTGTTTTTGTTCTTCAATCATCAGTTGCCTAGCTTTAGCTTGGATTTTCTCCTGCTTGTCTAAAATCGGCTTAATCGCGTTAAGTTGAGCCTGATAAGTGTCTAGTCTAGCTTCATAAACTGAGTATTTAAGGTCTATCGCCCGATTAACTGTATCTTGAGCTACTTCTATTTGACCTTGCAAGGCCTGCGCTCTTGCCTGTAATAAGCCAATATCTGCCGCCTTAGCGTTTAAAATCGCTCTTTCATTACCGATTATAGAGTTCATTGTAATCGGCTTGTTTTGGTTAGCGGTTTGTAAAACATTATATTCCGCCATTCTAGTCGCTATCTGGCCGTTAATATCGGCAAATTGAGCCTTTAAAGCCGGTATTCCAGCCGCTTGTTCGGCCGCTAGTTGGTCAGTTCCTTTACTTTCAAATTCACCTGTTAATTTCGCCATTTGATTTAAAATATCCTGGTATTGTTTTTGTTCTGGCGTTTCTTTAGGAGTTAAAGAGTCTATGTAGGATTGCAAACTTTTAGTATAAGCGTCAGTCCCAGCAACCATAGAGTCGGCTAGGTTAGTATCAGTTTGTGGTAAGCCTAGTTTAATTGCATCTTGATATTTTAAAGATTCTGGCGTAATAACTCCCTTCCAATTTCCCTGGACTACTTGACCATTTTCTAATTCAGAATATCCAGTTTGTTTATTAAGCGGAACAAAATTAGAACCATTATAAACCGAAGAACCTATCGGAATATCAAGCGGTGTAGCGACCGCGGGCGCAGATACTCCAGGCGCAACATTAGATGAAAAACCAGCTGGCGGTTGTCCGTAAGTCGTTATTCCCGTCTTCGGATCATAAGACTGATAAACCGAGCCTGGATTAATTATATAAGAACCAGCCGGAGGCACTGGAGTTGGGGCTGTATAAGCGCCGCCTGCGCCAACGCTTCCTGGTTGAGCATTAGTTGTAACTCCACTTTTACTTGTTATTGCGCCAGTCACCGTATTGAAACTTGAGCCGTCAGCGAATTTCTGAATAGCCATATAGTTATATTAATTATTTTCTAATCCTTTAATTTCATTTAAAATATCATCAATTTTCTTTATTTCGTTGATTAATCTACTCGCTTCTTGGTTAAGCGTTGTCCTTTCTTTTAATAAATAATCCTTATTAACTTCGCTTTCTATTACTTTAAAATATTTATTTGATTTTTTAATAATATCCATAAATTTATGTAATTACATTACTAAGGTGTAGTTCTGTTGCGGAAGTTGCAACCCCGATTATTTTAGATGTTGTTCCTGCGGAAGTTCCGACTGCGCCCCTATTGGTAGAATAATACGTTGCCACCCTATAATCATATAATGCGCTTTGGTCATTTCTTCCGCCAGAAATAGCGCTTGTTGTTTTTTGGCACAAATTTGTTGCCGTTCCACTACTTTGAAAAGTCATCGTGTATTGAGTTGAGGCTGAAACTGGTATCGGATTGTCAAATTGAAAAATTACTGTCCCAATAGATCCAGGATATGAACTAACAACTGTCCCTAGCAAACTCCCGCCAGTCCCCTCACCTGTCCTCAATCTTAATGTGATATTTTCTGCGATTGCTCCATCTAAGTAGGCAGTAATTCTTGAAATATGGGTTATAGAACCCCCAGTTGTAAAACTTTGCCAATGTGTTTCGCTTTCTCCTATTGATATGTAATTATTATGTGTTGTGCATTCCTGGTCAACAGTGTGCGTTGCGTTTCCTAAATAATAAATACTGCCGATTGTTAAACTTGATAAATTTACAATTGTTCCAAAAGTCTGAATTTGCGCGCTTTCATCTTTCGCTGTTGTTGACAAACATATTCCAAGAACTTTTCTTGAACCAGCTACGTTGTAAGCGTCACCAGAATAAACTTTACCATCCGTGGCAATATACACTACTTGTCCAGGAGTTAGGGATATGCCAGCGGGAAACAATTTAATAATCTTAGATGCAGACATGGTTAAAATAGAACCGTCCCAAAGTAAATAATCTCCCGTCGGAACACCAATACTGAATTTATAAGCCGTGCCAGAATAACCAAGAAAAAATCCTGTGCCAGTATTATAAGCAGTTTGTCCACCTCTAATATAACCGGCACTATCTACTGTAATTGTCCCTGCGGTAATTGCCCCTAAATCAGCCGCTATCGCCGAAAGTTGTGAAACACTTATTTTACCGGATGTGATTGTTGAAGCCGCTATTTCATTGCCAGTAATTGAACCTGCCACGATATTTGCCGCATCTATATTCTCGCCACCCTGACCTTGTAGAACCTTATAAGTCGCTTCTACTGCCCCGTTTTGCGCCACGGCCACTAAAACCTTGCCTACGCCTAAGGCAGTCGTTACTGTTGTTGTTACTTGGTAAGCAGTCGTAGAAACCGCCGTATCAAGATATATATAAGTCTTAGCGGACATATTACCTGTATTTCCTGCTGAAATACTATAAGCCGTGCCGTCTGCCGAAGTGAAAGTTCCTGAACCCCAAGCAACCGTATCAGCATCAGTTACTGAAAAAGCAGAAGTTTGGACCCAACCACGATTTGAAACATTCAAGTTAGCTTGGGCGATTACACCTGAGAGATAAGCCGCCGCTACCGAAGAACCAACCCCAGCCGTAATCGCACCAGAAACATTAACTCCAGTTGCGTCTAAAACGCCGGCATTAGAAACCTTGAAAGGTGCAGTTGCTTTATTCGCTATACTCGCACCTGACCAAATTCCTCCACCAGAATCTACGTGAAAAGAAGTCGCATCATCGCCGCCTATATCTAAAGAACCGCCAGATACTGTTCCGCTGAAAGTCCCTGTCGCACCAGTTATATCGCCTCTGAAATTACCGTCATTCGCTTCTATGTTCCCGTTGCTGTCTAAACGCCAGCCCGCCGCTCCAGGAGCAAAATTAGGCGATTGCACAGTCCCTGTGCCGACTACACTCCCGTTAGCTGAGTTAAGTATATTTGTATTTTCAAGAACAACCGCAGGTGTGTTAGCTTGCGGATTTTCTGCTGATGGCTCACCAGTTTTCACCTCAATAGTTATCGGATAATAATTATATTGAATTTCATTCATATTTTATCTAGCAATAACGCTTTTTAACTCAGGAGAAGTAGTCGTTCCGGTAAGAGATATTTTAAACTGCACTTGCTCACACGCCTTAATGTCTGTTGGTAATTCAGTAATTATATTTTTTGATACTATCGCTCCGTAAGTAGAATAATCATAAGTACCGATTGTCGTAAAAGTAGCAGTTAAATCAGTCCTATATTCAAGTTTTATTCCTTCGTTTGCTCTTAGCGGTTTAGATAATTGGAACTCAATTTGTTGAATTTTTTGTAAATTGAGATTGGACCCGACTGTATAAAAAGGTGAAAGAAAATATGCGCCGTAAGAAGTGGCGTAGGTTGAGGCAGTTAAATCAATTCCATAAGTGGTATTATCTCTCCAGCCTGCCAAAAATGTGCTTTTTGTAATCGGCAAAATAGCTGACACTTTCATAATCTGTGTTGTGCCGTCATTGCCGGTGACGCCAAAATTTGAAATTTGGTGTTCTAAATTTAAAATATTACCTCTGCCGGTTTGTAAAAGAGACCAGACACCGATGCCGGAAACACCTAATTCATTATTTCCTATACCAAAAAATGTTTTATTTTTATACTGCATTATTGAACCTGGATAAAATTCAAGGTATTTTGTCCCACTTAAATCGCAAACCGAAGTTGGTATTTGGCCTATAACATAAGCATTAGCGCCATCACATCTTCTTATTGTTCCGCTAATGCCAGCTAAAACTATCAAAGAATTACCGTCATTTCGCAAGGCGTGAACACCAAAGTCATCAATTACTATCGGTTGCCCAAAACTTGGCGAACTTCTGTCCCAGGGAAAAATATCGGCTAATCTTATATCTGTTACAGCTGTGCCTTGCCAAGTGCCAAGCATTAAATTATTTCCAAGTTCTTCAATACATTTAATTCGGTAATTAACTGGTAAATCTAGGGCTTGCGCTATCCAAGTGTAAGTTGCGGCATTACTAGGAGAAAAAGTTTGTCCTGAATTTTCATCTAAAGAAGAAACATATCGTCCTGAACCGATATAAAGTTTCCCGTCATTCTTAGAGGTCAACATTGGATGCCACAACACGTCAGAACCGATTGCTTTCCAAGAATTAGTCCAGTTAGCGTTAGTGATACCTGTCGCCGTGCCATCACCGCAAACATCAATATAAGCGTCTCGCGCAACAATTAAATAGTTTTTCCAAACCGCTAAGCCGTTGCCGTGTCCGCCTGATGTAAAACCAGTCATTAAAGCCCAAGTTGCACCGCTGTCGGATGACTTATAAACATTGCCGTTATCGCCTAAAGCGTAAACCTCGGTCGTAGTTATCGGATGCCTGGCAAACCAGTTTATTTTGCTGGTTACAGTTGTGCTTGACTTCTTTGCTAAGATATTATTGAGCAAAGCCGCTCCTGGTAAAGAATTTATGTCTATATTTCTTATATCTGCGAAACCAACCAGCGCAGATTGAGCTACGCCCTGAGCAGGTGCTTGAATTTGTATTTCATTCCTCATATTATTTACAATCTTCTACTTTAGGAGTAAATCTTGCAATGTTTTGCTTTTGAAAACTATGCGTGCCGGAACCAGCGCTAGACGTATTTAGGGCTGTTCCTCTTTTATAATTTGATATTTGAAAGGTGTTAGCCGTGATTCCGTTATTTACCACATAATAAGTAGTATCAACAGAAAGTCCAGTTGGCAAAGTCCCTGTTGTCTCCAGCCATATTTCGTCATCAACTGTCAATTCGTGAGTAGTAGCCGTAATAACAGCAGGCGAAGCGTTAGAGATTGTGCAAGTTATAAAATTGTGTCTGCCGAATTTCATAATTTTATGTAATATTAGTTAAAAAATGTGTTCACTGTATTTTCTGTCATAATGCCAATGGCATTTAACACATAATCTTATATAATCTTTCAAATTCTTTTTATAAAGATGGTCTTTGTTCGCCCAATGTATATGTTTGCCAGTCAAATTTTCTTTACCGCAATGTTCACATTTTGTCGGTTTACCAAGATTTTTTACTAACCATTTGTGTAAATTACGATAACCATTTTTTCCAAGAATATTTACACCTTTACTTCCAGTTGCTTTAAATCTAGTTGATTTGCCATTTTCTATCCCAGTTTTATTATTTTTATTTGATAAACCTATTTTTATTTTAGTTTCTTCGGACAAAATTTTACCCCTATTTCCTTCAGATATTTTTATTTTTGTTTTTTCAGAATGTTTAAATCCTTTTTTATTGCCACCAATACCTGGTCTTTTTACGCCTAAATGAGCTTGTCTAATTTTTTCTTTTGTTTCCTCTGAAAGTTTATAGCCTTTTTTCATAGATTTGTTATTAATAATTATATTCTCATTATAACAAATCTATTTTAATAAATCAAATCTCCTCAATACAGATATTCACCAATATGATTTACCTCCAAATTCCCATCACACCAACTATCTATTCCGACTAATTTAGCTTGACGACAGAAATGGATGTCTTCACCAGTATAACTTTCGGGATTATCAATATCTCCATACCAGAACCAAGGTTGAGGTATTTTATCTAAAGCCGAGACTTTTATAAGCATACAACCAGTTCCTAGAGCATGAACCTTAAATAAGGCGTGTGGGATGGCTTCTGTTTTAGCTACTAGCTTGCCGTTTCCATCATCAACTTTGAGTGTTGACACTAAAGGAAAGTGCCTCTGATTATAATGCGCTCCGACAATCTCTTTGTCATCTTCAATTAATCGCTTCAAGACTTCAGCGGAAAAACACATATCACTATCTACAAAGAAAATATAATCATATCCGTTTTTTACAGCGTGTTCGGCTATATCTTGCCTGTTTTTATGCAAATAACAGCCTTGCCTTATCATTAAATCAGCCATGGGATACATTTTAGCCAAAGAATAAAGAGTGGCGGTTGTTTTCGCTCTGATATAGTCTGTTGAAATTACTCCAATTAATATTTTCATATAATAGTTTTCAAATTTGGGAGCAGTCTATCTGCCCCCCTATATCTGAAAATTATCGTGGCATAGTCCTAAATATAGCCTGACAAGCGCCTCCGTAAGTTATTCCTCCTACAACAGTTTGTTCAACTGATAAAAGTACATGTTCATTTGGTGAAATTTCTCCAGTGTCGACTGACGCTGAATTGTTTGACCAAGACCAAGTGTCTAACGCAGTAGAAGCAACTGAATTTGCAGTAGCATAAATATTAGTTGCTGTTGAAGTAGCGTATGCACCAGTAGAAGCGTTAAGAACTATTGTGGTGGCAGTTGCTGTTCCAGTGGTAATCTGGTAGTCAAAAGCCTCCAAAGTAGTCGTTGCCGTTGTAATTGGATTTGGGAACGAACATAATGTAGTCGTAGCCGTTTTCATTGTCTGGCGGAGATAATATTTGCATATTCCTCCGATACAGAAGAAACGACTTTCCACATTTGGATTTGTTCCACCTAATTCAGTAACGGGAGCTTTGGACACATTATTTGTCATCAAGACATAACCGTGACTGAAATAAAATTGAGCCTCTGCCGAATTTACTGTTACCACTACCTTTCTTTCTTCTTTAATCAAGGTAGCTTTTTTTACTTCCGCAAGAGCATTTGACGCCAAAAGTAAAGCAACAACTAAAATCGGAATTGATAACCCAATTTTTTTAAGTTTGTTCATATTTTAGTTATAAGCTATTAAGTTGGGCGTCTAGCTCGCCTTTTTTTTGTTCGTATTTAGTTGGATTTTGTTTCTTATATGCCTCTATTAAAGCGGCAAATTTTTGTTTGGGGGTTAAAAGTTCATCTGATTGAATATCCCCATTTACTGGTTTAATATCCACTCCTGTCTCTATAACCCCTTCTTTTGTTCTTTTCATTTTTTTAAGTTAAGAATTAGTTTATGGGGGGAGTAGAGAGCATAGCAACCCGAATTGGTGGATACAGGCTGATATACCCTCAAATCCCCCCATAATAAGGGTTATTTAATGGTAATATCAACCAATAGAGCTCTCTTTGGAGTAAAGATACCAGCACCGACATTACCGAAACATGCAATTTCTTTACCAGTTGTCTGTGTTACATACTTTTCTTCCATTTGAACTCCTCTAGGAGCAAGATAAGTAGCTGCACCTTTAACACCGAATAAGCGATGACCGCTATTAACGGCAGTTAAAGTTCCGACAGTAGCAGTTACAAAAGTTCCAGTTCTGATTACATAGATGTCAACACCCATATAAGCACCCATTCTGCCATTATTCAAAACTGCATCTGCAAAAGTGAAGCCTTGACCAACACCAGCTTGCAAGAAGCCAGGCAAATCAGTGTTTTCAATTACTAAGAACAACTCTGGATAAGCCTGTGAGTAACCAGCTACCTTAGAAATTAGATTAGACATAATTTCCGAGATATTGGCTGCGGTTGTGAATCCGCCTGTTGGAGTGTCGTAAGCTCCGGTTGCGACATCTGTAATCTTGTTAAGAACGAACTTGTCAATTCCAGTTGCGATTGCATAAGTCATTTCATCAATACGAGAAGCTACTAAATCAGGTCTTGACATTGTTTGTTCAAACTCGTAGATATGTTCAGCGTAAGTTACTTGGTCAGTAACAGAAATCGCATCATCGGTTGTAGTGAAGGTGGTAACTGAATAAGTGCCGGCGATTGCAGCGATTGTCGCTGAAGGTTGATTGCCGTATGGGTTAGACAGATATTTAGCATCTGACCTATCAACTTGGCAAATCTTTTCGCAAACTAAAGCATTGCGTAAATTCTTTTCTAAGGCTGCTTGGAAGTATTTTATTCGCCATACTTCTGACAGCGTAGAAGTTCCAATCGTGTTTATATATTTTTCTCTCTTTTACAGTAAAAACCGTAAATGAGCACATTAGTTAATTAAGTCCACCAATTAACTAAGCGCCCACCAAAACGCTAGTTTCTTCTAGCTGCTCTCTTTTGTTCTATCCTTGCATTAGCCAATTCTACTGGGTCAACTTCTTCGCCCTTTTCAAATTTAGCTATAACTTGGTCAAAAGTAGGAGCAGCAATTCCTCGTCTGCCTCCACCGACATTAGTAACAACGGCAGACTTTCTTAGTTCTTCTTGTTCCTTTAAATAAACTTTGATGATTGGAGTATTTAGAGCCTCTGAAGGCTTAATGCCTTTGCGCTCTGCATATTCCATTACTTCCTGTCTATCTTCTTTAGGAATACTAGACAAGGCGGTAATTTCATCAATTTCATCTAAAGAGAACTTTCTATCTGATGTTTTAGGAGAATCAGCTCCTTTTGGCTTCTTAGCCTCAGCCTCGGCTTTTTCTGCTCTGATTTTGTAGTTCTTAGCCAGTTCTTCTGCTTTAGCGGCTTTGTCAGCCCTTTCTTTTAAAGACGCAATTTCTTGGTCTAAAAGTTCTTGCTTTTTGTCGTCTAAAGCGATTAACTTATCTTCTTCATTTAGATTTAATAAGCTGTCTTGGAACTCTGTGTCAGAGTCTATTTTTTCTTGAATTAAGGTTTCAAGCTCACCATTTTTGATATTCATAGAATTGATTTAAGGTCTCAAAGCAAGACCGATATTTTAATTATTGACTTGAATCTTGTTGAATCCGCTTAATTGTTTCTTCCGGCGTTTCCTCTTTTTTGCCAGCGAGGATATTAAGCTGATTAAGTTGTTGTTCAATATGCGCGATTATAGTGTTACGAGCCATTAAAAAAGAATATTCGCTAAGACAATCAATAGGAGCTTCACATTCTTTTATTTCTAAACTTTCTCTTTTTGTAATTTCTTTACCTTTAAACACAGATAATCGCTGTTTTAAATATTTTATTACCTTTCCTCTAGCGGAAATTAAGAACGCTGCTTCTTCGCTACCTTTATCAAGGTTTACTGTCATCCAAAGGTCAATAATTTGGTGTAACGGTGCATCGCCATCCAGTTCAGGCAAAAATGTTTTACTTAATAGATTGTAAGGTTCGTCTTTCTTAAATACTTCTAGCATTTTCCTTTCCTCTTCATTGACCTCCAACTGCAAGAAGCGTTTTCTTATAGCCTTCAATAAATCAATTCTTTCGCAGAATAGAACCTTGATTAACCTTAACTCGTTGTCTGTATATCTGCCGTTAGGCATAATTGTTCTGGTGTTGTCCACCAATTTGTTTTTCATAAGTTTTTTTTATTTTTTTAAGCATACCATTTATTTCAAAAGTATACCCAAATTTATTTATATTAAAAATTGAAGTTATATTGTTTTTAAACATAAACTCAATTATATCATAATAAAATAAATAATTTTTTTTATTAATAAAATTATTTATTTTATAAAAATCATCTTTTATCATTCTATTATTTGATATTAGTTAATGTTGGTGCAGCAACAGCCATCGCTGGTTGCGCTTGCGCCGTTTGTTTAATTTCTAAAGGACTTATATCTCCACTTCTTGAAAGAAGTTTGTCAAATACTAACCTTTCTTCTTGTGTCATCGTTCTACCTTGTAAGCCTAATAAGAACTGTAAGACTGTATTGTAAGTTGCCATTGCCGCCTGACTATCAAGCGCTTCTCCGGTAACATCAATTTCTAAGTCCCATTCTAAGTCTTCTAATACTTCTTTCCAGGTTTTAGTAGAAATATCGCTCGGTTTAATAAATCGTTGGTTTCCCATTGTTGATAAATTCTTATTGATAATATCTCCTGCTATTGCCATATCAGCTTGTTCATTAGCTGGGTCATAAATTTGTCCGCTTAAAATTGTATTAATCTTTATGTCATTAACTCTGCGAATAATCTCATTTGGAACATACATCGAGTCTATCTGCTTTATTTGATGGCTTTCTAGTATTCCTGAAATTTCTTCGGTTGTATCAAGTTTTTTCTTAAGGTTAGGAATAATAAAGTCAGTTATAATTTCTTTTATATCCAATCCTTTATTTTCAGTCATTAATTCAAACAAAGAGTGGCTTTCTTGCAATAAAGCTTGAGTTTGTCTCCAAGCAGAACCAGAAGGAGGATTTTGACCCATCATCGCCTCGCTTATGCCATTAATTTGATTGCCTAACATTTGCCATTGATTACCGAATGATTGTGTAGATGTTATGTCTGCCTTGTTATTAAGCGCTGTTAATGGTTGATTTTGAGCATGGACCACTACTTGGCCATTTTCAATGTCTGTTAATGTGTTTTGACCGATAAAATTACCGTCTGATGTTTGAAATATGAGCTTTGAAGCTAAGTCTAACTGGTCTTTTATGCTCTTTTGAGCGTGATTTACCATCCATTGGGCTTGAAATAAGTTTTCTACTGCACCGATAGCTAAAGTTCTCCCATCTTCTTTGATTAAATGAGTAATCTTATAAGGGTCTCTAGCTTCTTTACCGGCATATAAAGTGTAATCATCAAATTCGGCTAATTCGCTTGACCTAGGCTTGTCTTTTTTCTCTAAAAAAGTGATAACATGTATCTGTTGAACAAAAGTGTCATAGTCATCCACTTTGCCTGTTAAGTAAGCCAAAGGCATTTCTCCGTGGACTTCATAAACAGGAATATAATCAGCTTTATTATCCTTCTTTTGGCCGTCCATAGTCTGTCTAGGCTCAATACTGTCTATAAGTTTTTTGACTAATTCCTGGTCATAGCCTTCCTTTCTTTGAAGTTGCGCTGGTGTCATCCATAACTTTTCAATCTTTATGTTGTTTTCAAAATCAACTGCATCACAAATTATTCTATTCCAAGGTATAACTTCGGATGTTAATTCGCCTTTCTTTTCAACAAATTTAGATATAGCCGAACCATATCTTGCTAAAGTTCTACCCCAATCATTAAGGAATTTACCAAAATTATTCTTTTTCATCCATTCCTGTAAAAGGATAGTGCCTAATAAAGCGCCAACTATGTCTTTCCTCTTGCCGGCTTTTACAGTTATATTTTTAGTATCAATATCAGTTGCCCGATACCAAATATTAACAGCGGCGGTTACGATATTAAAAAAAGGCTTTTCACGCCCCTGTGAGTCGGTTTCACCGCTTATATGTTTAGAGTTAAGATAAGCCTCAATCTTTTCTATTGTTTCGCGCAAATTAAAAGACACATACTTAGAGATTTGTGTTTCTCCAATAACCTCGTCTTGTTCCATTTTGCGCACTACCTCAAATAAGGTTTTTTGTTGCATAATTTAAACCCACCAATTTGTTTAATTATCTCCAGGTTATACTTGAACTTGCTATTAAACCGCTACCCCAAACTGCCACTAAGCCGTCAAAGAATGGTGTATCAAAAGTATAAGTTCCAGCCGCTAGACTAGGTGGAAAATATGCTAATACTGGTAAAGTAGAAGTTGCTTTTACTCTTTTAGTTGCATCAGTTGTGGTCGCGTCATACAAAGTCAAAGACGCTGTCCCTAACAAAGTTACTGTGTAAGAGCCTAATACTCCAGTAGTGTTTTTGATTACAGGTTCAATGTAGGAAGTAGAAGTAGCGGTGGTTCGTTGATATTCTCCACCTCTAGCAACACTGCCGAATGAAGGCAAGTCTATCTTGTTTGATTTTATTAGAATACCACCAATTAAAGCTACGAGAATCATCGTTATAGATGAAATCCATAGTAATCTTTTGATTAGTTTTTCCATAGTTTTATTTAGCGCTATTAGATTTATAATTATATCTATTTATTAAAAATTGTGTTGTTTGTCTTTCTCTTACTTTAGAAACACTGCCTACGCCATTAAACCCATATCTTATTGCGTCCATAGAGTTAGACCATTCATGGTTAGAATCATCAGGAATATTAGTTGTTTTTCCTTCTTTGTCTACTATGAAGGTATAATTTCTATAAGCCTTTAAGGTCTTAACACTTCTTGATGTAATACTTATCTTCTGCCCCTGGACAAATTGTATGCCTTGGAAGACACTCCCTGCTCCTTTAGTGGCTCCAATTATATTTAAGCCATAACTTGTAAGCTCATCTATGCTTTTAGGCTCTGCGCTGTCTCCTATAATCAAGGTTTGCGGTTCTGGCAAGTTATTAACTGCATCAAATATGCTCTTGTTACTTAAGCCTTTCTGATAAATACTCTCGTCAATGATATAACCGCCATTATATTCGTAAATATCTTCTATTACTGTTGGGTCATTAGTATATCCAAAGTCCAGTCCTCTGCGCCATAACCTTGCTTGATGCGGTATTTCGTCAATTATCTGCCAATTAGTATAAATTCTTGAGCTTATAACACCTAATTTCCCCTCTCCATAAACAGTCCACCATTGCTTATTATTCCTATGTGATTCTATCTCTACTTTAGATACTTCGTCTAAGGCTTCATTATCCAAATAAGTTAAAGTGATAAAATCTATATCTTTCCTATTTGGCAGCATTTCAGTATAAAACCAAAATTCTTCACTCGGATTCCAGTCCATCCATACTATTCCTCTAGTTCTGGTAATAAGCTGGTCGGCAATAGTGTAAGGTAAATTGTTAGCTTCATTCAAGAAAAGAACATCTCTTCTCGGACCGTGCGCCTTGCCAAATTTATCAAAACTTATAAACTCTATAAAACTTCCCTTACTGAATTTATAAGTATGGCTTGTTTCATTCCAACAGTTAGAATCCCAATATCCATTAGCGGTCATTATAGTTTTAAAATCTCTGATAGCACCAAGCATTAAATGAGGAACTGATTCTGCCACCACTGTCATTACTTTGTTACTTGTAACTTGCCCATAGTCTATCATCCAAACTAGAATACTAATTGTTTTACTTGCACTCGTGCCGCCGCTTACTGCTCTTATTCTGTTCTTTAAGCTAAATATCTTTCTTGTTGCGGTTGTGTCTTTAAATAGATTTTCCGTCATAAATTGGATGTTGTATAGTTACTTCTCCACTGTGTTCTGTATCTTGCTTCGGATTACCTTCAGCCATTTTCCAGATTATTTCTTTAGGTAAGCCTTTTAAAAATTCATTCCTTTCTTCTTCATTCATTTCCATTAATTTCTTTCTAGCCCATTCTTTTAAAGTTGGGCCAGGTGGTCTGCCACTAGGATTTCCACTGAAACCTTTTTTGAATCTTCCATCTTCACCCCTGTTGAGTTCCTGATAATCAGGATTTTCAATTTTATCTTTATTGTCTTCCATTTAATTTAATGTTAGCAATTTTAATGCCTGTTGGTAATCTACAATATTACCATATAGCTTGCTTGCTAGAGCCTGCGCGCATTTTACTTTAGCTTGGTATCTTTTGTTTCTGTCTTTTGTATAATCATTTACTATCCTAAGCTGAACCCTATAAGCCTGTATTTCTTGGTCTAGTCTGAATTTATCGTCTTTTAGATATCTTTTCTCCCATTCATCAGCGCCAATATTCTTTTGCTGTTCTAGGTGAGCGACTTCGTGAACGTAGATGTCGGGAGGTAGAATATGATTTGAGTAGATGTCGTCTTTATAAGGGAATACTGTGTCTTCGTCTATCGGGAATTTATCTTGATATTCTTTTAAGTAAGGAAAGTCTTTTTGTGGTTTTAATTCCATTTAAAATTAGTTAATTTTTATAACGACATTATTACCATATAAAAGTAACGCCTTGTTTATTATAGATTGGCATTCTTACTCTCTTTTTTAATGAGACATTTTTTGCCGCTACTTCATTAAAACAGTTTTCGCATAGATAGCTATACGCTTGGTCTCTTTCACTGTTAAGAAACTTCTCTATCTTTAAGGTTATTTCTTTTTCAAAAATTCCATTATAGTATAAATAAGATAAAGCTTTATTATTTATAATGTCAAATATTATTGAATGGTAACTTACGCATTGTTTACCGCACTTATCACATATTTTTGTCATATTTTTAATATCTGATATACGCAAAACAGAACTCTTTTAAAGTCCTTCGGGTTTTCTTGCCGAAGGGATTACGTATTTCTCTCCGACAAAAATGTGTATATTTTATGTTTTCTTATAACCGCTAGCGTAAATTGCCCTAGCTTGTCTTTGCGCTCCAGCTTTAGTTTTATATACTTTTCCTGATTTTCCCCAACGCCACCCACCGCTTACTTTGTGTATAGGCATATTATTTACTATAAAGCTTAGCGTTATCTGCTAAGTATTGCTTTAATTCTTCCCAGGTCTTGAATCTGAATTTAAAGGTTTGCTTTATCTTTATCTTCTTTCCTTGTAATGTGTCATTCTTCATAAGGAGGAATTGAAATAACGAGGAGGTCTTTAGCCTATGGTCGTCTAATTTGTCTTAGAACGCCTCGCATTTGAAAATGTGCGGTCGTTATACGCACAAACCACTTTATATAAACTTGTAATAAGTATCGGCTTTTATAAAGTAAGGGGGTTACTTAAGCCGATATACTGTTTTTTTGTCCATAATGGACTATTTTAAAACACCTTAAACTGTGGAAAACTTTCAATTAACTAAAAAAAACACTACTAGAGTGTTATTTCTTTTTACGCTTCTTCTTTGAACTACAAACCATAGTTTTATGTTAAGTTAGCAATTATCTAGCCGTAGCCAGATATTCCACCTCTATATTTACCCCATGCTTATAGGTTATATACTTCTGTGGATAGATAACTGGTAACTTATAATTTAATGATAACACATAAAATAAACAAAGTCAATAGTCTAATAATATGTGGATAAACTAAATTATCTGCTCTCTCTTTTCTTCTATTATTTTTGCCATTTGCTTCTGGTAAAAATCCTCGCTATCTTTGTATTTGTCGCTTCCGCTGTATTGGTTATAATAAAGCTCTTCAAGCGTTCTACGTAGAACTTGTGCTTGACTTCCTTTTTTAGGCAATCCGCTTATAATCTTATCACCGCTAATTAAAGTAGCAATATCAAGATTTACCATAGAATAGCAAATTACCTCATTGCCGTTCTTGTCTATCCTTGTAGAAGTCTTGCCTTCATCGTTCATAATTCTTTTAAGTGCAATACTGTATTCAGTATCCTTGTCTATTGGTTGGTCTATTTCTATTTTACCGCGAATAGTTATTTCGTATATTTTATTCATATTTTTCAATTATTTTCTTATAAAAATCAACGCCATACTTCTCTATTTTGCGCTTACTTTTCTTTAAAATCTCATCAAGCTCATATAGAACATCATCTCCGTATTTTTCTATCATTTTGAGCGAATAAATGTGATAATTCCCTTTTTTGAATACGTTGCAAACCTTGCACTGGCAATTAACATTCCTTTCATCATATCTCAACTTTAAGCAATCTCTTGGTATATAATGACCAGCGTCGGTATATTTCCATTCCTGGACTTTACCACAAGTAATACATCTGCCGCCGTCTCTTTTGCGGATAAATATTGAAAATAACGTATCTGCTTTTTTCTTTAGCTTACTTAGACTTTCTTTTTTCGGCTTTTTTATCATAAATCCCAACCGCCTTACCACATTTAGAACAAATAAGATAAGCCGTGTATTTAGTTTTTAATATTTCTAGTTTAGCTTTACAGCAGTGAGATTTCATTTAGTTATTTTGTTTATGCCTTTTTCCATTATACCAATCAAACATATCTCTCCTTAGTTTTGCCATTCTTCCATCTGGATGATGAAAAACAACTCCCTCTACAAATCCATTTTTTTGTCCAATACTTAATGTAAATAACGGCATTAAATCCTTAAACCAATCACTTATAGTTTTAAAATCTTTAGGATATTTACCCCAACTTTTATAAGTAAGATGCTTTTTAAAATAAGTATCATATGGCAACCAAATATTTCCTCTTATATTATAATTATTACCCTGTATTTTTTCACCAATTGCCTCGCCAAAATATTGTCCATCCTCAAAGCGGCAATAACCTTTATTATAAGATTCTCTCACTGCTAACATAATTGGACTATTTTTCCAAATATCTTCTTCATTTTTTCTATTAAAAACTCTTGTTATTTTTCCATTTTCTATAACAATAGACACGTTTGTGCCATCTAATTTCTCTTGACAAGTAACGCTGTCATCTTCAAAAACCCAACGTAATTCCTCGTCTATTTCTGGTGTAACTAAAAAATTATCTCCTCTTCTAATAAACGGACTTTTAATTTTTGGGAAATCTTTTATTTCCATAGTGAGATTTCATTTAATTTATTATATTCTTACCCTTTCGATTATTGGTCTATACTTAATTAGATTTAGTAATAAATCAGTTTCTTCCCCCCAAGATTCTTTGACATCAACTAATTTATAATCACTATTATTCTCTATAAATTCACGGATAAAATCCGAATATTCATATTCTTTATTTTTTCTTAATATCAATCTTATTTTAGTTAAATATAAAATTGTTACAAAAGATAATTCCATAAATTTAATACTCATCTCTCCTATAACGTAAATAAAGAAAGACGCAAATAAAGAATAATATTATAAGTTTAGTGTAGATTGGCATAGATTTATTCCCTAACAGCAGGAGCTGGGGATTTTCACCCCTGTCGTGCCTTTTTAAGATTTTAGACTTTAAGATTCTTTATAAGTATCTCGGTTTTGCTAGACGTTCACTACATATCTTTTTAAGACTCTTCGGAGTGAATTGTCCGCCACTGGCTTGACCGAAGGAGAACGATGTCCTCTATACTTATCCAGTAATCGCCTTACGGTAATATCTGGAGAACCGGTAGTAGGCTACGCTTAGAATTTGTCGCCCCTGCTGTTAGGAAACAATTATTTGCTAAGGATGACGGCAATGGTTACTAAACACACTTAGGTAGAGTTAGGCTAATGCAATAATAATATTGTCTCAAATCTAGATTGCCACAGCCACACTAGATTATATACCTTTTAGCTCTTTATGTGATTACCCCTGTCATCTGTGCTTAGAATTAATTTAGCTTAATTCTGCTGTTTAATAAAAGCATTGCGCCACCCATCCTTAACAAACAATTAGTGCTTTAGGGTTTATTATTTTCTTGTATTCCCCTTTCAAATCCAGCTTGAAAATACGCATTACATTCTTCAACAACCTCTCTAGCAATATATCTATCAATATATTTCTGTGCTTCAGTTAAGTCCTTATAATCTTTTTGAGCATTAGGATTAAAATCTTTAGGATTTAACTCTTTTGTCGCCTCTAAATACCAAATGTGTAATTGCTCGGCTGTCTTTTCAATATTATTCTTCATCTGCTTTATATTAATAATTAAGTTTTAGTTTATCTTCCGTTATGAAGATAGGTTTATTTATTAATTTGATTGTTTCTAAAATAACCTCTCTTTCTTCGTTTGTCATAATATCCAACTTCTTTAGATATAATAACACTATTTCAGTATGAGCATCGTTTAATTCTATTTTCTCCATATAATAATTTAATAACAGTTAGTTTATATAAAATAAAATTGAAAATCCAATAATTAAACCTAATATAAAAGCTGGTATCATCCACAAAACAATATATTTTTCCGTTTCATCTGACCATTGTAGTTTTATTTTCATATTTTTAATTTAATAATAGTTAGTTTAGTGCGGTGATTTTTGTTATCCCAGTATCACCGCTTAACTGGCTACTCCGACTTAACGGAGTTTTTTCTTTCGCACTCGGCGCAAGAGCTTTTTACTGTTTTTGTGTCCT
>JAEHJW020006685.1_pt1 | contig 29874 bp, 50 predicted proteins | sample 9271431 | NCBI WGS metagenome assembly JAEHJW02 | reverse complement strand
GCACACTGGGCACCTGTCTTCTGGTACGTCCGCTGTATCTGGGTCCATGTCCTCACCTCTCCTCACAGTCATCCTGCGATCCCCTCTGGGCTCCACACACAGGCGCTGGCGCAGTCCCACCCGTAGTACCAGCGGGAGGATCCGGCCAGGCGCCGGTCTTGACGGTGTGGTGTGATCAGGATGCCTGCCCACCTCTGGGCGACCTGAGGCCGGTCGATGAAGTAGGTTGACGGGCCACTCACCGAATTCACAGGGTCATCCGTCCTGTAATCCTCGGTGAACTGGTCCATCTCCCGGGCGCTCTGTATCCACAGCGTCCTGCTCAAGTTGAGCCGGAATTGCCGCCCGTGGCGCAGGTCTCTCAGCCGGAAGCCCTCCGCCTTACACCACTCCTTCCACCCCCGCTGTCCGTCACGCTCATCACTGAGCCACAGCCCCCTCGGCTTTGGCCCTCTGATCTGGGCGGGGATGGCGTCCCAGCGCACCTCCAGCAGGGGGTGGCGGCTCCAGTGGGTCATGACCAGGGTGCCCTGTGACACGGTCAGTTCAGATTGCTCCGCCACATCACCCTCCCACCGCAACTGCGCACACCACAGCCAGCACAAGCATCCAGTAGATCGTCTCCCTGCCTCAGTCCCTCATGATGAAGTAGAACATCAGGACCAGGACAGCCGGAGCTGCCATGGACCCGGCAAGTTGGTCCAGGTTCGCCTGGACCAGGGGGACGGCTGCCCTGGGGGACGGTCCCAGCAGCCAGTCCAGCGCGCTCAGGATGGCGGTGAACACCAGGAGGCGCCCAGCTCGCTCCAGCCCCCACAAGATGCCTGACCAGACAGCCCTCGTCATGTCTTGTCCCCCATCGGGAAGGTTGGGACCTGCTCGAAGATGATGTCCAGGGCGTGCCGCACATGGGCTGGCACGTCACCGCCGGGGAGGAGCATCAAGTTGGCCAACCTCCCGCGGTTCGCCTCGGACACCTGCGGCACGGTCCCCAGCTGCCTGTTGCCGTCGCTGCTGGTGATGGGGAAGAGGAGGAGACGCTTGACCTCACCATCGACTGACAGCAAAGACAGGGCCTCCTGCCGGTCCTCGCAGTCAGCCGCTGCCCCCTTGGGGAGGTTGTCCCGGTCACGCGTTACAAGCCAGACCTCGCAGGACAGGGTGTAGCTGGTGATGCGCCGCCACAGGAAGAAGTTCTCCAGCACCTCCAGAGTGGCCTCCTTGTCCTCTTTGCTCCCAAATTCGAGCCGCATGAAGTAGCCGGCCCCGTCGCGGTCGCGGCACAGCACCGTGAGGGGGGACTGCTGGTTGCCCTCAATCTCTCCCCGAGCCCTGCTCAGCAGCATGGCTTCATCAGGCTTGAGTTCCATGTCCGTGGATCTCCCTGTTCCAGTGGGGGTGGAGGTTCACCCCGGTGACGGTGAATTGTTCTGTTCCCAGGCGCCCACGCAGGACCTCAGCAGCCAGGGCCACCACGTCCACGCACCTCACGTCCTCCGGGAGGGACACAACGTGGTCCTGGATGCCGTCTCTGCCGGGCTGGCGAGTGAACACCCTCAGCCTCACTTTGTTGCTCAACTCTCTTGCTCCTCTTGCTGTACAGCCAGAACGGACTCACACCCAGCTCTGACAGGTCAATCTCATCGTGCAGATCCTCCAGCTGGGCGAACCAGCTGCTGGTCAGGTCAGGTCTCTCCAGATCTGGTCCCCCACTTTCAAGTGGAGCGCCTCCATCTCATGTCGGTTGCACCAGACCCGGAGGCCATCCTCCGTCAGCCCGACGCGGATGGATGCCCAGTCCCGGTGGCTCACCCCGGGGGGCCTCTCCTGTACGCAGCGGGCACAGAGACAGTAGCTCTTGATGCGCTCTGGCGCACTCGGGTCAGTACTCAACATCACGTGTAACCTGAACCGGCTCCTGGAGGACAATGCGGAGGTGAGTGGGCGCGAAGCGCAGGGCAGGACCGTTGGGCGTGTCCACAGGGGAGGGGGAGTGTTTGAGGGCAGCCACCTGCAGGTGACCACCCAGCTCCGCGAGGGCAGCCACCAGCTCATCCCGTGCACGCATGGCGCGCTCGCGCGCATCTGGTCCAACCTCAGGTGTCATGCTGGTCCGCGTCCCACGGTTGACCTCGCGTGCCGGGGGGAGCACCTCCGGCAGCTTGAACGTGGCCGTGCCGTCCACAAGCTCGGCCTCCACCTCCAAGACCCCGCAGCGCGGCGCGTTCGGGATGGCAGGGCTGATGCGCCACTCGGCCCCGGGAACGGGTCTGGAGTTGCGGTGGATGGTCGCCCCCTTCCCCAGGGTGCGGGTCAGGGTGAACACGCGGGAGCTGCGGTCATACTTGACCTCCAGCTTGTTGGTTCGCAACCCCAGCATCTCCGCGCAGATGCTGCTCATGGTGATGGTGAGGCTTTGGCTCTTTGCCCCCCTTGAGTATCGCAGCTTCAGTTTGGTCTTCTTGGCTTCCATCGTCGGTCTCCAACTGTCTGTCGTCCCTAGATAATCTATCCCCGCTCAGGCTCCCCGGGAATGGGTCACCCTTGAACCTCTGACCTAATAGTTGCTCGCGTGATCTGGGTCTCCAGCACCCCTCTGAACTCACTGTGTTCCTTCACTGTGGCGTCGATCAGGTAGGTGCGTCCCACATCCATGTTGGCTGACCCAGAGCAGAACCAGCACAGGTGGTTGCCACTGTCGTCAACCAGCTTGTACATCACGCTGGTGCCCCGCTGGCTGTCCACACCCCGTGCGCTCTCGCACCGGACCCGGAGGGACTTGAGGCGCTCCCCGACCTGGCCGAGGTGACAGCTGGACCGCGCCTCATCGGCCCGCCTCTGGCGCTCGGCCAGATCCCCCTTGTGCCGCTGCCAGGCTGCCACAGCGGAGCAGGCCAGCGGCCGGCGCCGGCTCTCCACAAGGCCGCTGCCCAGGACAACCCTGAGGTTGTGGATGTAGTCGCTGTCTCCGGACGCTGCGCTCATCACCCAGTCCCGGACCTCCTGGGCAGTGGCCCAGTCACTGTCGCAGATGGACCTCCTGAGCTGGTCCTGCTTGGCCTTTCCCTCGCTGTTGCCCGGGGCGACCCCCCACCAGACCCCGATGGCGATTGCCGTGGGCGCTCCAGCAGTCCCGGGAGCCGACATGGGCACCCAACCCCACAGCCGGATTGCGCAGGCGGTCACCGCCAGCAGCTCATCGGCGCTGTCTGGCCCCACGCTCCCGGCGCCCCAGTTGTCACCCCAGTCCCTCAGGTCCTTGAACCATTGGAAGCGCGCCACCACAGAGGCCGGCGTGTCAGTGCCCATGTAGTCGCGCAGGCAGGACCGCCCGACCTGGACCAGGACCCCCTCCGGGTCTCTGACCACAAAGAGGTGGCGGCGGTCCCGGATGCGGCGGCAGTGCTCGCACTCCCCGGTGGAGTGGCGGAAGCGAGCGGGCAGCTCCTCGCCGGGCACGCTGTCGATGATGACCCCCTCCGGCCTCAGCTCCAGGCGGGCGATGAACTGGAAGTCCCCGACCCGGGGCGCCTCCATCTCGTTGAGGGTGAGGTCACGCACCGCCACCAGGGACTTGCGGCCGCCGCTGAGGGTGAACACCTCCATGCGCGAGGGCCCAACCGCCCAGGTGATGGGCGGTGTCCCACGCCGCTCGGCCTTCTTGGAGAGCTTCTTGAGCTCCTTGAGGGCCTCGTCCAGGCGCGCCTCGATGGTGGTGAACTCTAAGGCGGGGTTGGTGTTGGGGTTGTCCATGTCAGCGATCCCGCATAGCTTGTTCGGTGGCCTCGCGGCTGGTGTAGGCCAGCCCAAAATCCCTGGTCCACTTGGAGCCGACCTTGATCTGAATGATCCAGAGGCCGCCGCCCCCGTGGCGGACACGGTACTCAAAGCCACGGGAGCTGGTGTGTTGGGTGGTGGACTTCGTCATCTCAGGTTCTCCATTTCTAGGTCCCGGTCAGCGGGGGTGAGAGGGGATTGCCAACTGACCGGAGGTGGGTCAAGCGTTGTCTCCGGTCCTTCCTCAGAAGCTCAGGTTGCGCTCGTCAACGTGCCCCTGGGTCAGGCTCCAACAGCTGTTCTTCAGCCAGGTCCCGCTGGTGTGGACGCGGTAGAACTCGCTGCCGTCGCTTGTGGTGACCTTCTTCAGGGTGGGGGAGATGCGGGTGATGATGCCGCAGGGGTAGCTGTCCCCGTTGAAGGAACAGCTGACCTTGTCACCGACCTTCGGGGCGCGGATGACGTCGAAGCGCGGCGACACGTGGAGACCCTGGTCAGTGGCGATGTAGAGCTCACCCGTGAGCTCGGTGGCCGCTTGTGCGACGTTCTCGGCCGTCACGATGTCGAGGAAGTCATTGCGGTTGCGGATGAAATTTCCGCGCACCCGGACTGACTGCAGGTCCTCAGCTGCGTAGCTGAAGCTGGAGTGGACCTTGACAAGGGTGCCATTCTCAGTGTATTCAAAGGTGTTCATGAGCGGTCCCCCAGATTGGCTTCAGCGGCTTCCCAGACGGTGAGGCAGTCAGGCTCTTCCCAGTCGCCGTACAGGGAGGAGCCGGTGACAACGTGGGTCACGTTGGGATAGCTGATGGTGAAGACATCGTGGAGGGTGTCGAGGTCGTCAGACTCCACGATGTCCACAATGAAGAGCAGATCAGTGGTGTCCCGGGGTCCAGAGCCGCCTGTGCGCTCCAGGATGATCATGCGGTGAGCGTGTTCCGAACGTTGAAGGGATATAGCTAGCGTCATCTCAGGTGCTCCATTTCTAGGCCCCGGTCCTCCGGGGATAGATCAAGAATAGTCCTGGAGCGGGGATGAGTCAAGCTGAAATTTGCTGTGCGGTTTCCCGGGTGCCGTCCCACCACCCGGGTGCCGTCACTTGAGGCAGATCAGGTGCCCCATAGACATGGCAATGCCGGTCTTGTTCAATATGCGCTTGCTGATCGCAGCCGCCTGAGCCTTGGCGAGTGATGCCGTGCTCGGGTTCAGCACCTGGCGCCGGAACTTGTACTCACTCTGGAAGCCGGCCTGCTCCAGGTCGTGGCATGCGCGCTTGCGCGCTGAGGAGGACATCTTTGGGGGCAGGGAGACCTGGTAGAACTCCTCAAACCCACGCTCATGCAGGAGCAGGACACTCCCACCCTGCTTCTCAACATCAATGACGAACATGGCAGTGCTCCATTTCTAGGACCGGGGACTGTCCCCGGTGTACCCCGTAGGGTAGGAGATGTCGGTGGATAAGTCTATCCCCCCTCTGGTGGTTCCTTGACCCCTTCGCTGTAGTCATCGGTGGCAGCGCGGGTGTTCCAGTGCACGCAGGCGTCTTCAAGTGTCCCCCAATCACCCCCGCAGGCTTCGCACCCCTCACAATAGATGAGGGGACGCGGATTGGACAGATTGACAATAGGTCGTCCGCCGCAGAACGGGCAAGGTTTGAGTCCGGGGTCAACCACTGCCCTACTCCTTGTCGTCGGCACAGTAGCGCATCGCGAGGTGCCAGCCAATGTCAGCAGGCCACCAGATTGCGTCTATCAGCACAGAGGAGAACAGTCCGCGCCCGTTGGACCGTGCAGCGCGGTAGGCGGGTATCATCCCACCCAGGTAGAATACAGTGACGATCCACTGTTCCATCACTTGACCTCCTTGATGCGGTCAGCGATCCGGTCCAGGCGGTCGATCTCGGCGGCGATCAGTGCCCCGGCGCGCACGAAGTCTTCCCGCCGGCTCTTGGGCTTCCACCATGTTGCATTCCATGGCCACCGCAGGAGAAATCCGGGATTGATGATGCTCATGCGAGGCGTGATGTAACAGGCCGCTGCTTCTGCAAGCTGACCGTCCGCGTGCAAGTCGTCATGCTCGTGCGTCCATCCCTCCACTTCGATCTGGCGCCGGCGCTCGGCCGCGATTGCTTCAACTCCAGGGCTCACTCTCCGCTCCATGTCATCCTCCATCAGAATGGGATGTCGTCACGTCCTCGTTGGTTCTGAGGTTCAGGGGCCTGTGTGCCCATGGACAGGGCGACCAGCCTGCGAAGCAAGAAGTTCTGGAGGGCCCTGGACTCATCAGCATAGCCATGGGCCTTGTGCAACCATTCCTCGTACAGGGTCGCCACAACGAACTCCAGACCGTGGTCCAGTGCGGTCGCCGCCAGGAACACCTGCCCCCGCTCCCCGTGCCACAGGCCCATCACCCCGGGCCCCAGGCTCTCAACCACCTCCACGTCCTCGGGGCTCAGGGAGGCCCCGAGGCGGAACAGGTGGGGGAACGCCTGGAGGATGGTCGCCTGTGCCTCCTCGCTCAGCCTAGCTGGCGGGAACACCCCTCGGGCCTGAAGGTCCCGGTCCACAATCCTCCGGGCAGCCGCAGGCGCCGTCTGATCAGTGTAGACCGCTGCGGCCGCATCCAGGAACTCCTGGGAGGGGGAGCCGCACATCGTGAAGTCCAGGTCCCGGTCCCAGTGGTCCCGGGCCTCCAGGATCTGGGCATGCACCCCCCTGTGGGAGAGGCGCGGGATGAGCTGGGCCAGCTTCCACTGCACAGTGAACTGGCTCTCAAAGGTCCGGTCCTCAGTCAGGGTCATCGGGCACAGGAAGTTGTACGCGAAGCGGGATGGCTTGGGGAGCATCCCCGCTCGCACTCCCTGGTAATACACATTTTGTGTCGGCCCCGGGTACACCTCCAGAAACTCGTTGGAGGCTACGGGGCGCCCACCGATGAAGATCGCGTCCCGGTTGAGGTATTCCCGCTGGATCGCCTCCCCACTGACAGCGAACACAGTGTCAGCTGACAACTCCTGGTCAGAGATTATCCCAGCCTCATCCAGGGTGTTGCTGTGCATCTCCCGGTAGGCCTGCCACACGTCCCAATTGCGCCCGAGTTCAGTTGTGAAGGGGAGGGGCTCGTCACCCATGAACACGCGGGTCACCTCGCGGCCCCTCACCTCAGCCGGTCGGCCTGTGAACTGGATCACGTCGCCCCCGCGGCGCAGCTCCACTGTGTGTCCGGTCCTCAGGAGAGTGGACAGGGCGAACTTGAGCCCAGTCCCGAAGTACCCGATGGGGTTATCCCTCGTCTTGACTGAGACGCCCATGACCCGGATGACATCAAGGTCGATCAGGCCGGAGTTTGCGAAGTAGACTGTCATTGCTGGACAGCCCAGCAGGACCGGCCGTCACTGCATGAGGGGGTCATGGCCCAGAGGGCGGTGCCCCCCAGTGCCGCGAGCAGGGCGAGGGCGCGGAACACTTTGACCACAGCGGAGGTGCGCTCCGGGGGCAGGTCGGGCAGGTGGTGCTCGTGGAAGTCGTAGCTCATCTCAGGCCTCCTTGATCAAGAGTTCAGCCGGGGTGCCGTCCAGGGGGATCCTCCACACCAGGTCTCCCCGCTGGACCTGGATCTGGAGGTTGGAGTCATAGTCAACCCCGAGGATGACCGCTTCATCCCCGTCCTCCCAGATCAAGGAGCCCACGGGTGCTCCAGCAAAGGCCTGGGCACTCGGATGGTGCCACAGGGGCAGGAAGCTCTCGCCCGAGAAGGCGGCGCTGATGCTGCCGAGGTCGTTGCGGGGGACTGGGGGTGTAGCGCCGCCCACAGAGTTCACAAGGTCAAGGTCCAACATCTGTTTCTCCATTTCTGTCCCCGGAGCACACCGGGGCAGCTCCAACTCTACGGCCGTGCCGGGGATAAGTCAAGACACCCCCGGCACTGGGCCGGGGGTTCCTGAGCCGGGCCGGGTCAATGGAGCACCCGGCCCGGCCCGGCTCAGACCTTGATGGACTTCGCGATCTTGCTGTTGATGTCGTTCGTGACCTTCAGAGCGGCCTTGAGCTCATCCATGCCCTTGGACATCTTCTCTGCCATCAGCTCAGCATGGCGCATGTTGTTGGTCGAGGTCGTCCGCAGAGTGTTGGTGTTCCTGTTGATGTCCTGCTGCAGGCTGTCGATGGACTCAACCAGCTCATCCTCGGCATCGCCGCCGGCTGTGTACTTCTGCAGGAGTTTGCCGAGGGCTTCACCCAGGACGTGTTCCGGAGTGGGGTCCTCCTTCACCCCCTGCAGGAGCTTCAGGTGGCGCTCCATGCCGGCCGCTGCCGTGAGGAGGTCGGACGCCTTGACGCGCTCATGACCCTTTGAGATCATGACCAGCTTTGACCGCTCCACAACCTCCCGGATGGTGGCCGGGACGTTGCCGGCCAGGGCGTCCCCCACGGCAGACAGGTCCTCCTGCGGGTCGATGAGTTCGCGGCCACAGGTCTGGAGCAGCCGCACCACGGCATCACGCTCGGGCGGCCGCACAGTGATGACCGCATCGAGGCGCCCGGGACGGAGCATGGCGTTGTCCAGCCGGTCCACGTGGTTGGTGGTCAGCACGGTGAACACCTGACTGTTCTTGGTCAGCACCCCGTCGATGACGTTGAGGAGGTCATTGCCCCTCTGGTCGCGGTGCTCAGCCACCCGGTCCACATCCTCCGCGAACACCACAGCGGGCTGGTAGCGTTGGGCGAACAGCAGAGCATCCTCCAGCGCCCGGACGTCATCCAGCAGGATGTAGGTCCAGCCGTTGTCCACGCACACCTTGGAGGTGGCGTTGGCGGTCATGGTCTTGCCGGTGCCGTATGTGCCCTCCAGCAGCACCCCCCGGTTGAGGGGGATCTTGTGGCGCACACAGGCATCGGTGTGCTGGATAGCCGCCCAGAGGGTGGCCTGCACCTGTTCCATCTCGTCGGGGTTGAGGATGAGGTCTTCCAGTTTGATGTGGCTGGTGTCCAGGAATTGCGGGGGCTTGGTGATGTCCAGGTCGCCGTCCTCGTCCGCCTGCAGGCGGATGGCCTTGCCCTTGTAGATCGAGTTGGTCTTCAGGATCTCACGGGCGAGTTGGGCCAGCTCCTCAAGGACACTGGCCTCGCGCTTGCGGACCGACCCCGTGATCACCAGGCACGGCTGCCCATCGCGGGAACTGCGGTGGACGTCAATGGGGTTCTCAACCCCCGGCAGCGTGAACCGACCGAAGGGGACCTGAACCACGTCCTGAGCCCGGGGTCCGGTCTTGACAGTGATCAGGTTCGGGGGAGTGGGGCCGAAGAAGCCTGCCTTGGGCGTGGGGCTTGCCCAGCCATACTTGACCCGCATGGCCGTGTTGATGGCCACCAGAGCATCCTCGGGGAAGGCGTCGATGAACTCATGGACGTCCAGGAGGGTCTCCTCGTCCTTCGCCTTGCGCTCCAGGGCCGAGATGGCCGTGCGCAGGGGCATGGGGGCCGGCGAGTTGGGCAGCGTGATCTGGGTGCCGCTGTAGTTGATGTCCACGTCCCGGCGGCTCCACTCATCTTGGCCGAGGTGTGCCCGCAGGGCGACTTCGATCATGTCACCGAATGAGGGTTTGTTGTCCAATTCTGTGCTCCATTTCTCTGGTTGGCGGGGACGTCACTGTCCCCGGTGAAGTGACGCCACTGCGGGACGATCCTCTGGGATAGGGCTAGTCATTGGGGGAGACCAGCGGGGCATTGGCGAGGATGCCGGAGCGCCAGTCAGGACGCAGTTGGCCCCAAAGCCGGGGCCGAACAGCTTGTCTGCCCGCTCGCGGAGCATGTGAGCCTCGCGGGTGCAGTCCCAGAAGCTCTCAAAGGGCTCACGCCTCTGGAGGACGGGACCCTGCTTGGAGAGGGATATGACCAGAACTGTCATGAGCATCATGGTGACACGCCGGTCTGGATGCTGCGCCACATGTTCTGCACCCACAGAGCCTGGGACTTGGAGTCAGAGAGGGCGTGGTGGGGCAGATCCGGCTCTGGCCGCTGAGCGTCGGGGGCTAGTGCCTTCAGCGTCCGGCAGCACATCACCCGCCTGTGGCTCCAGGGCTCCCTTCGCCCAAGCACACGGTAGGAGTGGGTGAGTATTGCATGGTCAAAGGCGGAGGGATTGGCCCAGACGAAGGTCTCAGCCTGTGTCCTCCTCTGCACCTCCAAGAAGTACATGTCCACGAGGTCGAGGGCTGAGCCGAGGTCATGGGAATATTGTGGCTTTGTCAGGGCCTTCCGCGCTGCGTCTTCCTGCTCCATCCACCAGGAGATGGTGCCCCAGTCCATGATCAGGCCACGCTCCAGGCTGCTGTTCACGTCCAAGTGGAGCTGGAGACCATCATCCAACAACCCGGTGCCCTCCCGGTCGAAGGCCGCAACTCCGATCTGGGTGATCACGGCATCCGCCCGCGTGGACAGGGTCTCCAGGTCGATCATGATGTCAAGCAAGGAAGTCTTCCTTCTTCAAGATGTCGCGGTCAATCAACAGGGCCACCATCGGGTGCTGTGACCCCCACTGCAGGTCGCGGGCGAGGCGCGCCACGTCCTGGAGGGTGTCCTGGCTGCTCTTCAGGGCATTGAGTCCCTCAGACATCTCCTTGGCCCTGTGCTCACTGCGGGCGTCTGCCACCTTCACCCAACCATCACCGATGGTTCGGCGCTGGATGACCATCGCCCGACCTGACCCTGTGACTACAAAGCTGAAGTCAGTCATTGCTCTCTCCAGATTGTTTTCAGACTCAAGAATTTGGGACGCTGGAGTCAGCGTCCCAATAGGTCATCTCTTCATCAGCCAGCTCTCGCGCTCCGGCATGCGACCAGTCAAAAGCAGGATCGCCGAACTTATCCCCAAAGTGCTGGAGCGCGGATATGGCGCAGGCGTAAGCATCCTCATCTGAAAGGCCGCGCGACTTCCTCTGGAATCGCTTCGCCATCGTTCGGATGAACGCCCCGAGAGTGACGCCCTCTGGACCCTTCACGACTTCGGCTTGCCACGATATTTCTTGTCGCGGAGGCCCAGACCGATCTGAACCCGTAATCATTGCATAGCGGGTGGGACGGCTAGCGAGCTTTTCCCAGCAATCTCCGCAAAGCCAATACCCCATAGCTTCGATGTGGTCTCCGCGCAGATGAAGGCAGGTCATCGCCCCCTCTCGTCATGGAGCAACGCCGCCAGGTCGGGGGGAGAGTACTGGTCAGACTTCAGCACTCGGCCGCCCGCACCCCTCATCGGTCGCCCATTGGTGTCCAGCTTGCTCATGTTGGAGCGGTGGACCTCCCTGAGGGCTGCCTCCTTGAGGTGACCCATGCCGGTAACTAGCCAAGCTCCGTCCAGCACATAGCTCAGGTCGGTGAGCGCATCCAGACACTCCACAAGGTCCCGGTTTACAAAGCTCAGGGCCAGCTCAGCCAGCTCCTCCTGGATGAGGTGGAGGCGCAGCAGGAGGATTGATCCACCAGCCTCACCTGCCGCCACCCGCAGGCTCTCCGCCAGCTCTGCCGCCCTCTGTTGGAAGATGAGCAGGGATGTGTGCACAGGCTCGTCCGGGATGGTTGGGCGACTGGGCATGTCCACGTCGAAGGCGTCATGGAACTCCCTCACCAGGTCTAGTCCGAGGTCGCTGCTCATCAGTTGAGTCCTCCTGAGTTGATGCTCCCTTGGCCGAAGAGGGTCTGGAGGACTGACTGGACGCCACCCGCGTCCTCCTCGCACCCGGTGCGCACGAACACCAGACCATGCTCTTGCAGGTAGTCCAGGTCAATGTGACTGTGGGCCTCTGGTGCAAGACCAAGCTCCAACTTCAGGTCCTCAACCATCCGGTTGATCCTGCGACGGCCTGCCTTCTGGAAGTCCTGGAGCTGCCGAGACAGGGCCTCACTCCCACGGTTGATGTGGTCGGCGGCCTCCTTGATGGCCAGGGCAGCCTCAAGTTGATGCCCCTCCAGCTTGATCGTCCTCTTCATTGGATGCTCCTAGTCAGTGTGTCAGCTTAGGTTATCCCCGCCAGGGGGTGACCGTCTATTGTGTCTGCTTGTAGCTAGAACGGATCCTGTTGGTCACTGACCTCATCCCTGGGCCAGGGGTGGGGACCCCCAAACCGATCATCCCACCACTTGCGGGCCTCCTCTAGGTTGGGGAAGCCGTAGTGCCAAGCCTTCTGGCGCCTGATGGTCTCGTGGCCGAACCTGTCTTGCTCACTCACCTCAGCAAACTTCTGGTAGCTCTGCGGGAAGCCCGGCGGCATAACCTTCTTCAGGAACCTCCCGAGTGATGTGGGGCTGAGGCGCCTCATGACCTTCTGGCGCTCTGTGTAAGCCAGGTAGTCTTTGTGGATGTCCGACTTGAGCATCTCACCAACCCAGTCTCCCCTCCCCGAGTGGTTGACCCCATCTATGAGCTTCTCGTACCACCACTGCTTCTCAGGGTCCATGCTCAGGATCTGCTGCTCCCTGAGGGCCTCCGTGCGTGGAAAGGCCCGGACGTCAAAGCCTGACAGGTCCCTGGTCATCAGCATGTGAAGCAGGGCCTCACGCCCACCCTGGTCCAGCTCCTGCCTCACGTCCTTGAAGTATGCGGCGTTCTGCATCTTCTGGTCGCCCACGTCTAGGACAAAGAAGCGTCGCTCGTCAGCACCGGCCGGCACAACCCAGTCACTGTTGGAGGCCATGAGCAGGTGCACGCAGTTGAGTGCGGTCTCGGCGTCAATGCCCTTGCCCTCCACCATCATGGTCTCCTCTGTGACGAGGCCCTTCAGGAGGGCCTCGTGCTTCTTGTCACCAGCGTAGAATGCCTCATCAGCGAAGAGCACCACGCAGTCCCGGAGGTGGGCGTTGAAGCTGCCCACCAGGTGCTTGCTGTCAGTGACCTGGAGGAAGTGGCGACCCCACAGGGAGCCAAAACCTTTGACCATGACCCCCTTGCCGGTCCCCATCCGTCCCCTCAGGACCACAGCCACCTCTCCTGGGCTGTCGGGCTTCTGGACGGCCCGGGCCATCCAGTTCAGGATGTACTCATAGTATACATCATTGCCCATACAGATGTTCTCACGGATGTGTCGCAGGTACCGCTCGCAGCTCCCGGGCTTCGCTTCGCAGGCAAAGCCCTGCCAGAGGTTGTAGGCGTCGGTGACCTCTCGTCCTGGGGCAAACACCATAGAGGTGTATTGACGCCTGTTGGTGTGTTGCAACCACCACTTACCTAATGACATCTTGACCTCATTTCCGTCCTTGTCGTGACCAACGACAACGTCTATGTGCATATAGCGGTTCCGGAAGTCTTCAAAGCTCTGCCGGCTTATGCGGGTGCGTTTGAGGGCGTGATCCATGACCTCGCTGATGACCCGGCACTTGCCGCCTATGTCCTCAATGACTGCATGCTTCTCGTTCATGCGCCGGAGCCAGGGGTCAATCGCCTCCTCGCGCGCCCTCTGTATCTGCCGGGCTGCATACTGTTGTGGTCGCGGCTGGGCCAGGACGTGGGCACTGATTGCGTAGTCCGGGTCCAGTATGACTGCCGCCATCATGTCGTCGCTGGCGTCAGCTCTGACAAGCTCACACAGGACAGCAAACACTACCTCAGACCGGCTTGAGTACTTGGTTGGGTCGTCTGGATCATCCCCGTTGACGATGAGCATCTTTGTCCGGTCGGACACCTTGGGTGGCAGGTCATCTAGGTTGTCAAGTCGCGGCAGGTTGCCGCTTATCTTGACCTGTTTGCCTCCGCCCATGGGGCCACCGGACTGCACGCGCGGGGCGGCGGTGAAGCAACTCAGGGGATACACCCTGGACCAGTCTGCCTCAACCACTCGGGCGACAGCCGGCTGCCTCCCCTTCTTGCGCTTCTTCTCATTGGGTAGGTTGACCGTCCCCGGGAGCCGCATGATGCGGTCGATGTTGTGACAGGCGTCTGCCTGCATCAACCGCTCAACCTGTAGGTTGTAAGCCTCAAGCTCCTCCGCGCGGGCCTCGTCGCCGTTGGTCTCTTGGACCTGATCAAGCAGCCAGAAGCCCTGGAAGCCCCCACCACTGTCCACTATGACGGTGGGGGGAGGGTTGAACTCACGGAGGAGCCGCAGGGCGCGCTCACGCTCCTGCTCCAGGGGTTCTCCGGCCCGGGGGTCCACGTCAACGTGGATGGCGCCCATGCCCTTGATGTCAGTCTTCTTGGGCTTTATGGACAGGGACTTCATCACCGGGTTCACGGTGAAGTAGATGTTTTGCTTGCCCAGGCGGTGACTTATCCAGGCGTGAGCCTGCGCAGCCTGATCTGGCAAGAAGGTCGCTGTGTCTGTCACCCCATCTGGTATGATGGAGGTGAGCACCCAAGGACCCTCGGGAGACCATGACTGTAGGAACTGAATTGCGTCAGAGGCGCTCCCGCTCACCAATTTCCTCGTCCTCTCTTCAAGTGTTCTGCAACCTCTCGTGGGCTGCTGTAAGTAGCTGTAGCTTCCAGGAGCAGCTCAGCGCGGTCGGGTGGATCTTCACGGCTGTCAGACCAGATCCGGCAGGCGGTCTCACCCCGGAAGAGCAGCCACTCCCGGCCAACCCTCAGCGTGAGCCAGCAGTTTCCCCCCGCCGCCCACCTCCGGGCAAGCCAGGTCATCTGCTGTGGTTGCGGTGGATGTTTGAGCCGGAGCGGTCCCCCTCTCACAGGCCACCTGTCGGCGTGCTTGAGCTCTGTCCAGCCCTCGATGAAGTTCACGTCTGGGGTTCCCGGGAGCGCCGGGTTCTCCACCCTCACGGGGTCCATCCCCAACCTCATCAAGTGGGGCCGAAGGGCTGTCCACATCTGATTCTCAGATGGCATCAGATCCTCCGAAAGACGCTGATCACCCGGTAGTCATTCCCCATGATCCAGGTTCCAATGCACCGCCCGTCTTCTGCGATGAAGAGGGAACTTGGAAATTTGGTCTCTTTGACGTAGTTCTGTATGCGGCTTTTCCAGTCCATCACATCGCCTCCTGAGGCCCCTGCTTCTGGTCCTGGTACTTGCCCCGGTAGCTCAGGTCTGTTGGCTCATCCAGCTGGTGGAAGAGCACCTGACAGATGCCCATTCCCCTGACCAGCTGCAGGGGAACCTTAGAGTGGTTTGTGAGCTCCAGGGTCAAGAAGCCCCTCCACCCTGGCTCGATCACTGTGTTCTGGACAGCAAGGCCACGGCGGGCCCAACTGCTCTTGTCATGCACTATGCCGATGAGGTCATCAGGCATGCTGAACTCCTCCATTGCGGAGGCAAGCACGAAGGAGCCGGGGGGAAGGAGCCAGACACCATCCGCTTTCTTGAACCTCTTCACCTCATCCAGTCGGAGGTCATATCCGGCTGGGCTCAGACCGTGGGTGAACTTCTGGCGCCCGTAGGCAACCTCCTCTCGCCCCACCATGTTCAGTATGGGTCGCTTCCGCAAGATGTTCTGGGCACTAAGCACAGTCACTTCCAACACTCCCTGTGTTCTTTTTTGAATACCGTCACGCAATCTCCCCCCAGCTAGGTCCCACCTCAACGTCCACTCTCATGGGGACGTGCAGCGGCACAACCTCTTCCATGATCCTTGCGGCCTGCTGAGCTTGAGCACGGCTGGACACCGTGAGGTCAACCTCGTCGTGGACCTGAAGCTGCAGCTCATATCCGGCATCCTCCAGCGCCACCACAGCCATCTTGGTCTGGTCTGCCGATGAACCCTGTATGAGGCGGTTGAACGCCTTGTGAACCCAGTCCCACTCGCCGCTGTCCTTCTTGGGGAAGCGGCACCTGCGCCCGGCCAGGGTTGTGATGTACCCGACTGCCTCAGCCCGCGACTGCATATAGTTGGACATTTTCCGGACAAATGGAACACGGCTGTCAAAGGTGTCCATGAGCTGCTGCCCCTCCGGGCCTGCGACCTCCCAACACCTGGTCTTGTACCCAGCTACCCTCCCGGCGTCGGCCTTCTCCATGGCCTCTTGCCGGTCTTCGTAGTCCCGGAAGTTCCACTTGCGGCCCTCAAGCCACCCCATCCTCCAAGCAGTCGGCAGTTTCAGGTCCCGGCAGAGCTTGGCCCCTCCCATGCCATACGACAGCCCGAGGAAGATGGCCTTGGCAGGCTTGCGCTCAATGCCCGCCATGTCTGCCATCATCTGATGAAAGTCTGTTGTGGGGTCATTGTGGAAGCGTCGGGCTGCCTCCAGAGCCGCCACATGGGCAGCATGACCTATCACCTCCGGACCAACCTCAACCGCGAAGTGGACTGCCTGTCTGGGCTCCTGCTGAGAATAGTCGAGGGATGCCCAAAGGCCACCATCATCCGGGATGTAGATTGACCTCCACATCGGTCCTATCTCCTCGTCCCGCGCTGGCTGGTTCTGGAAATTGAAGTTGGATGAGGACAACCTCCCATAGGCGGCTCCCTCCGTGTCGTCACTCTCATCGTCCTTCTGCCGCCGCAGCTGATTGAAAGTGCAGTGGGCCCTCCCATTGGTCAGGTGCTTCCGCACACCATCTACAAAGGTAGTGCGGAGGGTGCTCATCTTCTTGGCGCGCCGGAGGTGTTCCCCTATCGGGTGGTTGAGCGTCTCCATGATCTTGGCTGTCACGCTGTCCTTGCCGGTCGCAGTCTTGGGCAGGTTCACACCCAGGTCGGTCAAGACCCTCGCCAGCAGCCCTGTGTTCGTTATGTCACTGTAGCTCAGGGTGTGGGTAGTGTACTGGTTTGCAGCCTCTATGGCCATCTGCTGCTGCTCCCGTGCCCAGGAAGCAACCTGGTCCAGGCGGTCCTCCGACACAGCCACGCCCCGGCGGCGCATACGGACCAGGCAGGGCAGCACTCTGCTCTCCAAGTTGTATACCTCCCAGAGGTCCTGGTTATCAATCTCCCTCTCCTGACGCCTCAGGATGTCAAGGGGCAGCTTGGCATCTCGTTCGGCATAGGCCCCCACAAAGCGCGAGTGGAGTGCCCATATGCCAGCCTTTGACCTTGAACCGTGGTACCCATAGTTGCCCAGGGCCTCCAAGAGCAGGCTCTCGTTCTTTCCGGGTATGTCCCACCTCTGGCTGATTGACTCCAGGCTGTAGCTCATGTGGAGCTCATTGATCAGGGGGTCAGCCACCATGACATCCCGGAACCACTTCACTCGGGGGAAGGTGACTCCCTCCTCCTCCAAGAAGTCGAGGTCATACCCCAGGTTGGCCCCACACAGGGAGCCATCAAACTGCTTCCCCACGTGCCGCAGGTAGTTCATCACCTGGTCTGGGTCCAGGTTTCCACCGTCCCCATGCCGGACAGGGAGGTAGAATGAAGGTCCGTCCTCGATGGCGAAGGACACCCCCGCTATGAAGGCTCCGCGCCGCACCCCTGGTCCGAGTTTGGACAGGAGGTCATCCCGGTTCTCAGTGTCAATCGACACACGTCCTGACCCCCAGCTTGTCGGCAGATCTGACATCGAGGGAGGTGTCCAGTCGCTCTCCGGTGTGAACAGCGGCAGTTGTGTGGCCAAGTCGCGCCTCCATGTCTTCTATGTCTGGGCTGGAGATGCCCATGTATTTGTTGAGTGCATGCCTCACGGTAGTGCGGTCCCTGCCGAAGGCTTGGCCCAGTGACGTGAGGCTCTCACCCGGGAGCAGGCGCCAGGTGAGATACATAGCCAACTGGCGAGCCTCAGCCACCCGCTTCACTCCCCGGCTCTTTGCCAGGAGGTCCTCCCGGGTGACCCCTGTGAACCTGGACACCTCAGACAGGATGGCTTCCAAGTTGAGCATCATCCCTCCCCGTCATACCCAAACGGGTTGCGCTGGCCGTTTGAGATCAGCAACCTTGTCAGCTGAGCCGCCATGTCCAGGGCTCCGTTCTCTCTCGTCCAGCCATCAATCAGTGTGATGATGTCATCCTCAGTTGTGTTGAGTTGCGCTGCTGCCTTGAAGCGTTGTAGGAGGGGGAGGCTGCGGAGTGGTCTGTGGAAGGCATCTGGGAAGTCCGGGACCTGGGCTGCTGCCTGCAGCTTGTAGATGAAGCTGAGCCCCTTCTCAAGGTCCTGCTTGCCTCCCTTCTTCCACCACCGGCTGACGTACTTGGTGGCGCTGCCCTCCAGATACCCCAGGGCTGTGTCAGTGGCCCAATCCCAGTGCTGATACGTGGCGCTGTAGTGGTCACCCCCAACCTGTTGTACACTCATTCGATGTCCCCCATGCGCTTCCAGCCCTCGGCCCGGAACTCCTCGATGAACTCCCACGCCTCCCTGGGCAACAATCCAGCCGCCAGCTTCCTGGAGAAGCCGGCATCAATCTCAGCCCGCATCGCCACGGCGGCCCGGTTGCCCAGGGCCTCCTCGTCGTAGGTCCACAGCCACAGGTCTAGGCTGTCGGCCGCCCGGAGGATGTGCCAGCCATCCTCTTCAAGTGCGTGCTCAAGGGGCAGCCGCAGGTGCTGCATCACCTCGGCGTCTCGCGCGGCAAGCAGGTCGGCTATGCCGAGGCGCTTGATGGCCGGTGATGGGATGTCGCCTGTGTCCCGCTCTGGGGTGTCGTGGAACAGGGCGAAGTCCAGCAGGTCCCGGCGCTCGGGCCAGAGCATCCTCAGGATCACGCAGACACCCCAGGTGTGCTGGCCATTCTGGTAGGGGCGCAGACGCGGCCACTGGTGACAGCGGTCGATGTGCCCGGCCTCCCGGACGTAGCGGATGCGGTCACTGAGCTTCACGGGCAATCTCCCTCGCAGCTTTTCGGTTGGTGATCCACAGCTCAGCCCCGGCCCTCCAGTCGTTGTCTTCAGGCATCTGGGACAGGATGTGGACGGCATCTTGAGAACCCAACCGGAAGGCTGAGTGAGCTCTCATCATCGGCGCTGCTACCTCCCGGAGGAAGGGCAGTGTGATTCCGGGGTGGTCAAAGTCCTCCAGCAACATGTCCACCTGATCTGTGACCTGTTCCAGATCGAAGCGTCCCTGGAACATGGGTGTGGGTCGCACCCAGCCGGAGGCGTAGGGGTCTCGGTCCCGGTCCCACGGCCACCCGTCTCCCGCCTTCCCGAGCGTGTTCAGGTAGGCATGGAAGTTGTTGCTCACCTGATAGTAGGTCCCGACCGGGACCCCGACGCCCGCCGCGAGCAACTCCTGGAGCACACTGAAGTGCACCGCATTTGCCCCGTAGGCACCCCACACCATGTCATTGGAGCGGTTGTACACCGTGAGGTTGAGCCGCCCATCCGTGCCCACGGACGGCAGCGCGCAGAGGTTGCAGGGAATGTCCCGGCCGCCGTTGTCCGCCGCGTCCTGGTCGGTATCCGCGTCATACATCTGGATGACCACGCGCCGGTCGTTGGGATCAGCCTTGAGCCGCTTGATGGCCCACTTGATCTGGTCTCTGTCGATAATGTCACCATTACTATCCAAGTAAGCAAAATGAGCACGCCACCGCGCTCCATACGCCCCCGGCTGCGTCACGCCCCCGTCATCACTGAAGTTGGACATGTTCTTGACGTAGCGGGTGAGGGGCTCCAGGTCATTGCGTCCGGCGACCATCCACAGGGCCTCCACGAGGTGGAAGAAGGGGTTGGCATCACGCCCGGGATGGAGCATCACCCGCTCGGTGGGCACCTCGTATGTGGTGGTCACCGGACAGGGCGCGACGAGGACCGGACCATTCCGGCTCTCCCGCTTCACGCCGATCTTGTTGATGAGCGCCGCGCCCTCGAACAGCGCGTGATTCACGTTCCTGACTCTGATGTTGATCATGCGACTGTCCCCCCGGCGACCTCATCCGTGCTGGGCGGCAGGCCCAGCCTCTGGTTCAGCTCCTCTCGCGGGATCGCCGGAAGGATCGCCCTCTGCTCGCCGTTGACCAGGTAGGGGCGCGCGAAGTCTGCGGCCTCTGGCCAGATCTCGATGAGCTTGTTCACTGTGCTCACCTTCTCCAGCGCGGCATTGACAGAGCGCGACGTGCGCTCAATCTCCTCCACCAGCTCCTTCTGCTCATGACACAGTTTGCTGTACTCCACAGCGAAGGGGTCATGGGCATCGTACTGCTTGAGGCACTGGTTACCCAACATGCGCTGTGGGAAGGGAAGGTGAGCGCCACCGTACCTCTCATTCATCGTTGTTTCGGCCGGAAACACCTCCTTGGCCCCTCCTTCACAGAGTGAGGAGGTCAGGCGCCCGTTGCCCAGGGAGCCGTTGAAGCACAGGCGAGCCATCTGGCCCGACATGTACACGTTCAGGTCGTTGTCGGTCGGCAGCCAGCCCTTCGGGAGGGTCGCCATGAGCTCCAGGTGGGGAGCCATCACGTCACGGTACACCCTCACCGCGAAGTCCGCACACCTGTCCACGTGCTCCTGAGCGCGATCCTTGAATGCGCGCTGGATCAGCTTGGACTGTATCGCCTCCCGGATGTACCGGGTCATCCTCGTGCTTGCCATTGATCTCTCCTTTTCTTCAGCTGCCACGCCCGGGCACGTAGCTCGCCCTGGGCCTCCCCTCACCCCGGGAGGCCCGGAGCCACTTGTCCACCTCGCAGAGGCAGTTCTGGATGTCGGACAGCTCGATGCGGGGCACCCAGGGAGCCCTCCAGGCGTCCTGACCCTCCCACAGGGCGCACATCTCCGCCAGCCCCTCGGCCTGCTTCAGGGGGTAGTCCACAGGGCGGCCGGCGAGCCGGTTCAGCCCGCGCCGCGACCCCGGCCCGAGGGCAGCCCACGTGTTGATGTCGGGGGCGTCCCTGAGGTAGCGCGTGTGGCGCATGTCCACCACCACCTGGTACGCCATGAACGGCCCCCATCCGATGTAGCGGGGCTGCTGGAACCGCTCCCAGACGCCCTGCAGGAAGGGCTGTCCATCGTCATGATTTACCCCCCGCAGGTGACGCTCCCACACCTCACGATCCTCCCACAGCCGCCCAATCACGATCCGGGCGATGTACTGCTGCTTGGTCCAGCTGTACCACTCCGCCTCCGGGTTGCTCTCAGCCCGGATCATGTAGGCCCCCGTGTACACCTTACGGCCCATGGAGCTGATGTCGTCAAGGGCGTCCCCGAGCTTCTCAGGAGTGAATCCCTCGTGACTGGGCCATGCGCCCGGGTAGATGCGATCAGTCTCCGGTGCCTCTGGGTCACCGATCAGCATGGAGAGTGTCCAGGGCCAATTCACATAGCGGGCAATCGCCAACATCAGCCAGAGGTTGGGGTGGTGCGCGAACGGCTTGCGGATGTTGGTGTCAATCCACCGCGTCACTCGGTCCAGCTCACGGAACAAGTTGCAGAAGCGGTAGGTGGCGAGCACCGGGTCTCTGGTCAGGGGGCCGTCCGGGCGCGCAGCGAAGTGTTCGGGGTCGGCCTCCTCCAGGTCCACGCCCGGGGGCACCCAGAGGTCGGCCGGGTCAGCCCCGGCACGGATCTCCTTGCGGATGTAGATGGCGTGGCGCTCGTTGACCCACTGGGCGAGGGGCGCTGTGTCCAGGCTCATTTCTGGTCCTCCTGACCCATGACCAGTTGCAGGTACAGGTTCTGTCTTTCCTGCTTTGAGCCTGGGAACCTCTGTACAGCCTGATTCACCCCGGCGCAGGTTATCAGGGCCACCAGCATTGACTCATCAGTCTCCACAACCCACGCCATCTCCCTCAGGCGTGGGTCGTTATACAGTTTCTCCACCAGTTCGATGAAGGCGTGGCCCTGCTTCCTGACCATGTTGGACAAGGTGACGTTGCCGTCCCTCACCATGTCATCAGCAATGCTCATCAAAAGTCCCCCCTCATCAGGTCGAGGATGGTGGTGGCTGCCGCATCACCATCCTGCCCGGGGAGGTCGATGGTGCGGATGCCAGCCGCATCGAACCTGGGTCTGGTGGCAGCGATGGCCCTCACCTTGTCTCGCACCTGGTCCTCCTTGATCTCCCGGACCCGGCCGGCTGCCGCCTGACGCTCCCGGATGCGGGCCAGGCACACCTCGATGGGGGTGTCCAGGTAGGCAACAACAACTTCTCCCTTGTTGAAGCCACTGAAGAAGTCGTACCACGATCCGAAGACTGTGGAGGCCAGCACCCCCTCACAAATGACGTGGTCTGCGAGACGGGCGGCAGCCTCCACAGACCTCTGACACACGTCAAAGCTGGGCAGGGCATCCATGCCGCCCGTGGGCGTGTTGTAAGGCCCGACACAGATCACACGACCAACGCCCGGGAGGACACTGAAGGTCCCCGTCGCCCATGACTGCCGGTCTGGCTCCCTCTTCGTCGGGTTCGGGTAGGCCACCATTGGGGTCACTGCGGCATGCTCCGATATGAACCGGCGGGCGAGGGTGGTCTTCCCGCTCCCGTTGGTGCCGCGGATGTTGATGATCATTGGAACGCCCCCACCATGTCGTCGGGCACCCAGTACCACACCTTGATGCGGTTGGCGCCGTCATTCCGGAATGCCTCCAGCTCGGCCTGGGAGAAGCACAGGCCGGCAGTGGCAAACTGTCCGTTGTGGACCCAGCAGGCAGCTGTGAAGCCATCCCGCTTGTAGTGGGTCGGGGCGCCGTTCACCCTCTTCGCGTGGGTGTCCAGCCACTTCTCCTTGGACATGTCGGGAGGGTTGAGGTAGAGGCCCATGTGTTGCTCCATTTCTCGGGGGTCTGGTTCGTCCAGACTATCCCGGGAGGGTCGTTGAGGTCAAGGCGTCCAATTTGGGTAGGCCGCGAGGAGGTCGCGGGCACCCCACCGCTCCAGCTCATCGCGGTGGTCACGGGTGTCCAGGCCGATCCAGTACTTGCCCTTGCGCGCTGACTTCCATTTGCACAACACTGTCTCCACCTCCTGGACGTTGACGGTGCGCGGGTGCAGGCCGGGAGCCGTCATCCCGTCATACGCCTCCAGCAGCACCTCTGTCACCACCTGACCATTGGGCAGCCCGAGGACAGGCGCCATCATCTCGCCCCCCTCGCGCGGGTCCTTGTACAGGGACGTGATGGCGGTGGGGAACTCCACCGGGAGGCCCATGACGCGCTCCATCATGTCGGCCGCCTTGAAGGCAATCCACGGGCCGAACTGCGGCCAGCGCGTGACCGCCAGCTCCACGCCCCGGAGGGTCAGCGGGCTGGGAAGCTCCTCAACCTCCCGCACCGCGTCCTCGGGGTTGGGGTATGCCTCCCGGAGCCAGCGGACGCTGTCAACGCACTTCTGCCCCCGCCAGTGGCGGCGCTCGTGGGCGCGGGGCCAGCGGTCCAGCTCACAGGCCCCGGCGGCGGCTGGGCTTACCACGTTGGCCGCCGCCGTCTCCATCTTCACCCAAAACTCCACTCCCGAATGTCGGCTCAGGTGCCAGCTCGCCCCGACACTGTAGCAGCTCCAGTAGGCTATGAGGAAGCGGCGCTTGCGGTTGCGGTCCACGTCCCACCTCACCAGCCCGGAGTATAGCGGGTCATGGTCCTCGGTCTCAATGAGCCGGCGCCCCCACGCGATGGGGTCGTTGAGTAGGTCTTCGCCGGATTTCATCTCGCACCATCCTCCTGACATGACGGGCAGGTGTGTTCCCATTCCCCTTCCGCATTCTTGGTTGCCCTGTAGCCCTCCCGCCGCATCTCGGACAGCACATCACTCCAGTCGTGGTCGGGGCTGTACACCTCCAGGAAGTCGCTGCAGTGGTCACACATAACAGTGAACCCGAGGGCCTCACGCTCAACAGTCACGGCTTTGCCTCCCCGTCATAGGCGCTCTTGCGGAAGTCGCTCAGGCGGTTGGCCTTCGCCGCGCCGAACAGCTTGGAGCCGCACAGCCCCCGTCCCTCTGGGCGACCGTCTCCGCAGGACAGGCAGCCCGAGGGTGGACACTCAGCAACTTCCTGGAAGGACTCACTGAGCTCGCGCCGTGTGAACATCGGGACCCGGTGACCATGACACTGCGAGGCGGTCAGGAAGTCCCTGCCAATGGAGCGCGTGCGCTTGGACAGCAGGGTGCCATCCGGTGCCCGGTCTGTGTACATGTACTCATAGCAGGTGGCGTAGGTCATCCCGAGCTTGGTTGCCACGGCCAGGAGGCGCCGGTGGGCCCCCAGGCGCCACTCCTCGTCCACGCACTTCTGGCCCCCCATGTTGTCCGTGAAGAGGCTCTCAAAGACGCCTCCCCGGTTGTCCCCGAAGCGGGACTTGACACGCTCCACCATGGCGGGGGCCCAGCTGTAGCCCGCCTCCACGAACTTGACGATCACGTGGTTGTTGCCGACCTCAGCCAGCATGTGGAACAGCCTCTCAATCTCCTCCACAGAGGTCACCCCGGGCAGCACCGGGTTGACCTGGATGGAGGTGTAGATGCCGGCCTTGCGCAGCTCTCCCACCTCCCGGATGTGATCTAGGAGGGGGAGTGCACCCGGGCTGAGCTTCTTCCAGTCCTCCGGGTCACTTGTGTTGAGGCTCTTCTGGGCATAGCTGTACTTGTTCTTGCGCAGCAGGTCGAAGGCCCATCCTGGGTAGCTCATGCGGCTCAGGAAGAAGACAGGCAGGCCCCGGTTCACGAAGGCCGTGGCCCCGCGCTGTGTATTGTGGTACACCTCCTCCAGCGGCAGGAAGGGATCTGTGAAGCTGGAGAAGTAGCCTGCCGATGCCGTCCTCATCGTGTCCAGCTGCCGGGCGACATGGTCCCCGTAGTCCGTGGGCACCGTGATCAGGCCACTCCCCCGGTATCCCTTCATGCCGCTGTTGACGTAGCAGAAGGCGCACCCAACCGTGCAGAAGCCACCGTAAGGCTCCGTCAGGATTGCGTCAGTCATACAGGGGCGCTCGCGAGACGACGCCTTGGCCTCGCCCTTGCCCTGGTACCAGCCCTGTAGGTCCTTCCCCTTCTCCAGGCGGATGTGGGGTGCGTAGCTCTTGTTGTTGAAGCCGAGGTACACCTTGACATCGCGGTCAGCCTCGGCCCCCCGCATCATGGCAATCCTGGCATGGCGGAAGCGGGCCACCGTCCCGGTCATTGCGTCCTCTTCCTCCTCAATCGGCCCAAGGAAGTCCCTCATGTCGGGGTCGGGTCGCATAAAGTAGCGGTAGGCATCCGCCTGTGCCTCTCCATCCTGCCACTGCTGCTCGCTCTGCAATTAAAACCTCCATTGCTGTCATCAAGACATCATAGCCCAGGCGGTGCAGGGCTTCAATCAGTACCACGGGGTCGCGGGCATCCACGACAAGGGGCGGGTGGCCCTCCAACTTGCGCCGCTGGTTCTCCGATGAATGGACCGTCTCGATGTGGGCCGGGTTGACGCAGAGGCTGAACCGGCACAGGTGGTCCCGGTGGTGGCCGGTGGGGCAGGGCTGCTGCCCAAGGACCTCCGCCGCGAAGCGGTGAGCGCGGACAGCCCGCTTGCCCAGCCTGAAGGAGCCATACCACTTCCGGTTCCCCTTCCCGCGCGACCTCGCCCCGGTCCACACCCAGCAGCCGTTCGGCAGCCGCTCCACGTACCGCATGAAGCGGTCGATGTCCTCCGGGGTTGCCTTCAGCATGGGCTGAACCTCCCGTCCATGAACTCTCGGAGGGGTCGAGCCCAGGAGGGGTGGCGGGCAGAGGCGCTCCGGGTGTAGACCACCAAAGGTTCAAGGTCTGCCTCGCGCAGGACCTTCCCGGTGACCTGGTAGACGTTCCCGGATTTTACGTGGAGCCATTTGGATCCAATGTCCGGCCACGTCGCCCCCTCCCACGTCTCTTGCGCTTTGTCCATCAGACCCTCACTGGCACCAGAAGTTTGAAGTGCGAGGCCGGGAAGATGTGCCAGCCCAAGGCGAGATTCACACCCGTCTCCGGGTGTGTCGCGCCGGTGTCGTCAAACTGGGCAAGAAGTGTCCTCTGCTCCAGGGGCAGGTCATAGGTCTCGTCTGGCCACACGATGGCCCGGCACCCCCTGAGCGCCTCCAGAGGTCCACAGTACTCAGCGTGGTCCATCAGTCCAACTCCTCAAACCGCCCATCCATGAACTGCGATAGGGGGCGAGCCCAAGTGATCTGGCCATCAAGTTCACTGTTCATGTCGTCTGGATGATAGACCACCAGAGGCTCCAATGTGGACTCAAGGAGGGCCAGGTTCACCACCGTGTACAGGCCGCCGGTCTTGATGTGTCGGTACTTCTGACCAATCATGGGCCAGTCAGCACTGTACCACTCAACCTTTGCTCTGTTCACCTTCCCACCCCCCATCATTCGCCCGCCGGTCCCACAGCTTGGCGTCCCTGGTGTGGCGGTCTGAGTCTGCTGTATCTCCGTCCATCCGCGCCAGCCCTGCCATCTCCCAGTGCTGGTCTGCCTTCCGGCGACAGTCCTCTGCGCTGTAGCTCTTCACCCTATGTTCCACAGCAGAGCTTCCCCCCACGTTCTGCGCCCATCCGTCAGCCACCACTGAAATGCCTTGAGGTCATAGTAGGGGTTGGATGACCAGGGTGGCAACAATCCTGGAAGAGCTTTGTCTCCGTAGCTGTAGCCCTCGTTCACCAGGGTACAGTCCACCTCATCCAGGTCCACCCCAGATGTGCTCTGGATGTAATTTCCCACAGCATCTTCACTTCGGTCGTAACCCATATGCAAGATGAAGGGGGAACCCCATCGCCCCGCGTCAGTGAACCCCTTTATCACCCCGGCAGCTATCGTGCCCGAGGAGATGGCAATCAGCACCGGGATGTCCTCCGGGATGTCGGGGTGAGCCTCCAGCGTCCGCGCCACCTCTGCAGCAGTCTCTGTGACCATCTCCGGGAGCTTGAGGGCGTTTGGCATCATGTAGGTCGTGCCATCGTTCTGATAGAGCTCAGCCAGACGCTTCTTCGCCTGGTGGTACAGGATGGCCGACCGTCCCGCCGGTAGGTGACAGAGGTCAGCCCCCAATTCCAGAGCTGCCGCCTGCTGGGGTTTCAGACCTACCCCCTGCTCAGCTTTCCGCACTGGGTAGAAGTTCACGCACTGCTTGCCCAAAAGGGCGCAGGCCTGAGCTACCGCGTGCCCGGCCTGCGAGTGGTGGGTGTCCAGTACCCCAATGACCCGCTCAGGCCGGTTCCTGATGTGGGCAAACACTCCCCTCGTCTTGCTGAAGGGAGGTCCCGGGGGAGGGCAGCAGAGGTCCTCCCGCTTGACCCACAACCCGTACTCCGCGCGATGGTCCTCCAGTGGGGTGTTGTTGACTAGCATCAGACCCCACTCGCCTCCTCAAGGGCGGCCGCCGCCTCCTCCAGGGAGTTGAAGGCGGTCTCCAAGGCATCCATGGCCACCTCCAGGAATGACACAGCCTGCTGGGCCGCCTCTCCGCGCTCGCCCTGTTGGAGGCTCTCCGGCATGTTGTCGAGGTATTCCTGTTCCTCATCGCGGAGCTGCTCAGCCTGATCCTTCAGGTCCTCCAGATTGACCCCCTCCGCCACTTTCCTGAGGTCATTGAGCAGGTTGTCAGTATCCTTGCGTCTCTGTTTGTTCATCTCGGTGCTCCATTTCCACTGTCTAGACTATCCCCGCCTGCACAGCGGGGCAATCCATTTCACTTGAGGGCGGTGCGGGTCGATTTGCCCACCTGACCGTCCAGGCCGATGTCCTCGGCCGCGTCACGCCCGGCCCAGTAAGCGCCCTCATCCTTGTTGGCCCAGTAGCGGTCCTGCTCGCGGTCATACCGCCGCTGCCACTTGTCCTGCTCTTCCGCGCGCTTGGCGTCCTCAGCCCGGCGTTCATCCTCCGTGAGGGCGGCCCGGCGCTCCTCCTCGCGCCGATCAAACTCAGCCGCCCGGGCTGCACTCTGAGCACGCCGCACGGCTGCTTCCCCGGGCGCCCAGCCCATCCTGTGTTCCTGGTTGGCGTCCCGCTCGGCCTGGGCATAGTCCTCCATGACCACAACCAGGGCATTGGAAGTGTCCCACTGGTAGCGGGCTTCACGCTCCGCCCGAGCCATCGCAGACTGTTCTGCGAGGGCCTTGCGGTGACGCTGGCGAAGGCGCTCTGCCAGGCGCCCAGCCGCCCCCTCCTTGAAGCTGAGGGCCCAGCGGCTAAGGCGCTCGCTGTTGGAGTTCAGGTGCGGGGTGACGATGCGCTCCAGGGAGGCGTTGAGATACTCAAACATGTTGACAGCGGCGATCACATTGGCCTCCCGGCCGATGATGCTGTAGCCCGTGTCAATGTGGCGGCGAGACCCGGCGTTCCACTTGCTCTGGACCCCCACGGCGCAAAAATTGGTGTCGCAGACGGTGGCCATGAGGCTCTGCTGGTACTTGTACAGCGCCTTCCCCTTCATCTGGTTCTTCAGCCTGGTTGACCCCTCCCCGCCCGACTTCCCGGAAGCCTCCAGATGAGCCATGGTCAGGTTGTGGGCGGCCATGATCTCGCGCGCCTTCTCCAGGGCACCACTGGCCTCACCCTCGCTCGCGCCGCCGTCCTTGGCGAGATTGAGCAGCTTGCGGATCTTGTCCAGCGTCTTGCGGTCGATTTCCTGGGTCATCTCAGTGCTCCATTTCTGAGGTTGGGGGAAGGTGAGCCAGGAGGTTCACCCCTTCGCAGCGGCCTTGAGGGGCTTGTGGGGGAGCGGCTTGGTCATGCCCTCGGGGAGCACCAAGTGGTAGCAGTCCACCCCGTCGCGCTTGGTGGTGCGGATGCCGTACCCCTTGACCTTGTTCATGTCCCAGTTCAGGCCCGACTTCACCGTGACTTCCAGCCAGGGCTTGCCCCCACCCTTGAGGGCATCCAGCAGTTCATCCATGGTCGCGCCCTGCTTGCGGGAGAGCATGTCCACCAGGATGGACTGCTTGGACCCCTCGCGGCAGGCGTACACCGTCTGCTTGGGCTCCAGGTTGATGCCAGTGTGTTGGCGGGTTGCCTTGTCCGACTTCTTCGCCGCCGGCTGGTCCGACTTCTTCGCCGCCGGCTGGTCCGACTTCTTCGCCGCCGGCTGGTCCGCGAACTGAGCTGCGCCGCCGCGCAGCTCGAACAGGCCCATGATCATCGGCTTCAGACGATCCTCGGCCGCGCCCTTGGTCGAGAACTTGTTGACGTCCTTGATCCGGTCGGCAGCTGGGTGAGCCGCATTGAGCTCCTTGGCGATGGAGTTGTGGAGCTGCGCCAGCTGGAAACCGGTGACCTCGTAGAGGTCCTCCCACTTCGTGATGGCGTAGCCATCGTTGGCGTCAGCCCAGGCCGTCGCGGTCTGGGCGTTGGGGTAGAAGGTGACCACGAAGGTCTTGAGGTCGAATGCGAAGACAGTCATCGGAGTGCTCCATTTCTAGGTCCCGGTCCACCGGGGATAAGTACACCTTAACAATGGAGCGGGGATAAGTCAAGTGGATATTTGCTCACCCGACAAAATAATTTGTCGAGCCTCATCGAACAAGCCCCGCAGCAGCTCCCGATTTCTGGCCTCGTTCCAGAATGTTACAATCCCAGAGGTGTGGGGGAACCACGCCCACTGGCCGCCGCCCCCCTGCCGCTGCCACTCCATCGCATCCGGCAGTCCCCCTGCCCAGGGGTAGGCGCTGGCGTTGGCCCGCCCAACGAAAAGGCACACTCGGCTTGACATGTGGAACTCCGCCATGCGCTGTGAGGCCTGCCCCCGGGCAACGGAGGCCGGGAAGGCGTCCCCCTTCCCGGAGGCCGCCCGGCCGGGGAACCACGCTATGGTGTTCACCCGGTCCCACCATTTGAAGTAGTCCCGGAGGTCCCACCCACTCATCCGGTGCAGGCGCTCCCCCGCACAACCCACAGGATAGGGGAACAGGGGCATGCAGTGGCTGCCAGGTCTGGGTTGCGGGGCGGCCTGCCCCACCAGGAGGCCCCTGGAGACACCTGGGTGGTGCCGGCGGTGCCTACACCCCTCCAGGTATCCCGCCAGGACCTCCTGGCGGGACATCATCAGCCACACTCCCTCAGGCCGGTCACGGGGTCGATCTCGCAGGTCTCCCCCCGGTCCTGTGCTTTGGTCTTCCCGGTCAGCAGGGCAACCCGCTTCCCGTCATTGTTGAAGGTCGTGCAGCCCTTCGCGCCCGAGGTCCACGCCGTCAGGTAGAGCTGTTTGAAGTCCTTCCACGGCATGGAGCTGTCCATGTTGGTTGTCTTGGACACCGCGCTGTCAACCCAGCGCTGGGCAGAGGACAGCACAGCGATATGTTCCTGCGCCGTGACCTCGTGGGCCCTCCGGCCCCGCACGC
>JAEHJW020000396.1_pt1 | contig 29896 bp, 35 predicted proteins | sample 9271431 | NCBI WGS metagenome assembly JAEHJW02 | reverse complement strand
GCACTGAAATGATGATATCGGAAGGAAGATATCGGACAACCCGGAAGACGCTCCGGTCAACACGCACATATAACGCAATGTCAGTGGGTATCGGCATAACGATTCAGCTTCAGATGCGGACGCCCCCGCAGTAATCAGTGAAGCATAAACCGTCTGAAAGAACGACCGAGTGACCAAATCCCCTGACAACATCGCATCGTCACCCAACAAGGCAGGACAATACACATTGACGTTTACCGTAAGTTTATTGGCCGCAGGCCCAACCTCACCGGAAAGGTCAATAGGCGAGCAAGTAACCACCCGCTTGATAACGAATCCGCCACTCGACAGAGATATGACTTCAATAGAAATCGCAACAGACGTGATAGCAACGTTGGTGACAGGACAAGATGCAACGGTCAACAGGAGCGTCATAAATTAAATAATCACCCGCGGCGCTACCAGCGTCAAAGAATTCCCGTCCGTAGCAGTAATCCAAAGATCAGATACGATTGCACCGATAACGGTTTTCTCTGTAACAGTGTCATCATAGATACATGCAGCATTTGCAGGACCAATAGTACCGCCGGACGCCAGCCATATCACATCATTCCACACAACGCTGGAATATGGGCTGGCGTTGGTAGCTCCCTGGGCAATCAAAACACCGCTCAACACCCGCTCATCTCTGGTGTAACCATATGCTGTTGCAAGCTCAAGCGACTGAATATTTGACAAGGTCGCATGTTGAACCGGGTCAAACACAAACGCTGACGCATCCATCAGCACCACTTTAAACACATCGGTTGCAAAGTTGATCTGGCCAGTCGCCAACATGTACCGAAACCGCAATGAAGGATAAGCCGTCACTGTCATAATTATTTTCCCCGTTTCATATTTTCTGCTCAGGCCAGAACACGATCTTCTGTGTCTGAGCATTAAAGCTGTAAATCAGCCCGGAAAACGCCCCCTCCGGACAACATAGAGTGACACTGGCTGAATTTTCCACCATCCCGATGATTTTTTCCGCCTGCTCCGGCGTCAATGAGACCGGAACGATTGAAAACGTCCGGTCGCCATGGCACATGCCAAAGGACTGCATTGCCACGCCGCCATCCAGAGTACTGGTGCGGGAGACGCGCTGCGTCATGTCCCCCCAGGCCGTGCCCTGAACATTCCAATCAAAAATCACGATGTCCGATGCGCTTGCGATAGATATTTTCGCCATATCACAGCCCCAGCAGGAAATCGCCCGCTTCCTCGGCGGCGCGTATCTGCACTTTGTCCAGCACCTGCCATAAAATTTCTTCCAATGCAGGTTCCAGTCCGGACGAATCTATTTTGATAAGCCCTTCGCCAGACTGCATCGCGCTCTTTTTCTGTTTGATGAGATCAATCTGCGCGTCCACCAGTGATTTTTGCATCTCATATTCCTTGCTCTGCAACTCCGTGGCCTGCTCCACAGCCTTCTTCCACTCCGATGCGCCATATGAGGATGACGAATCCGGCATGTTCTCGAACAGCTTGGCGATTTCGTCAGTGGCGGACGTGATGGTGTCCGTTACCGATGACAATGACGATTTTATTGTTTCAGTCTTGGCCTGAATGTCGGCGATATCCACTTTCGCCTTCCACTCCATTGACGCCTGAACGGTTTCTGCACTGGTCTTTATGAGCGCCAGATCTTTGTCAATCTCGCCCTTCAGTTTGATCTCAAGCTGCTTTTTCGTGGGGATTTCTTTCAGGTCGTTCTGGGCTTTCTGCATGGACGCCTTGTCCACCCCCACATTGATATACGTGATGGTGCCGTCGGCATTGGTGATGGCCTTGATTTGATTTTTGGTCGAGGTGACAGACGCCTGATCCAGAGTCACCGTGGTGGTGAGCGGATAGGTTTTCGATATTTCGGACATGAAATTGTCAACGGCGGCGGTATTCTGCAATTCCGCCTGCACCGTCATGTTTTTCAGCGCCGGTATTTTTCCGTCAATTTTCTCCACCAGTGCGTCCACCTGCTGGCTGTTGGCCAACACCTCAACCACGGATTGCGCCGGAATCTCGTTGATTTTGGCAATCAGCGACTGCAATTGCGATTCTGCCGAGTCTGCCTGTAGCTGGGCAGACAATGACAGATCGGTCGGCACAGCGTCCACCTGATTTTTCAGCGCACCCACGTTGGCTGATGCAGACATGATATCCGCCTCGAAACTCATATCCCGGATAGCGGGCAAAGCGGCAATGTCGCTGCTCATCGTTTCGATATTCTGCTGCGCCGTGTCAATCTGAGCCTCGAATATTATATCCTTGCATCCAGGCAGTTTCTCAATACTCTGAGACATGCTGTCGAGTTTTTCCTGTACGGGATCAGCGGCAATTTTTAATCCCTCAATCGCTTTTGCGAGGGCGTCCGTCGAATCTGTAGCCGGTTTTGTTTTTTCATAAATCACATATGCTGCAGCAGCCAGTAACCCAAGACCAACAATAGTTCCCCCGACAGGCGTCATCGCAAAAGCAGCTAAACCAGCCGCCAGACTACCCACAGAGGCTATCGCATTGACAATGGTCGCCCCGGATAAAATCGCCAGCGCCGGACCCATCAATTCCAGGATAGAGATGGCGCTATTGATGGCCTGGCCAAACCCTGCAACACTCCCCGCCAGTTTTGTCGTCTCGGTATCGGCGCTCAACCATTTGTCAATCCATTCCCCAATGGATGTGGCAAATGGTTTCAGGCTTTCAGCAATGCCTGTGCTGAATTTCGTCAGTTTGGTCAGCGCATCAATGATTTTCTGGATTGCCGCCGCCGCTTCTTCGGGTTTGGTCAGGTCATAATCCCCGAACAACGCTTTGAATACATCGCCGACTGCAGATCCGAGCCCTTTCAAACTGTCCAGCAAACCTGAAAAGTCGAGCGTGTCCAGCGCCTCTGGCAGTGCTTTGGCAATATCTTTCAGGTATGTTCCGGCGGAGGAGGAAAACGACTCGAAAGCGGCATATATGTCATCAAATGCTCCCGAATTAACACTGACTTTAAACTGCTGAAATACCTGTGACAGGCTGGATGCAATCTCATTCCAGTCATCCAGCAGAGGTTTACCGACCTCTACAAGCGCCAATTTCATGGAATTCATCAACCGATTGTTGATGTTCTCCAGATTGTCCACCATCTTTGAATAGGCCAAATCCGTAGAGCCTGCGGATTCAGCCAGAGCGGTCAACGCTTTCGCATAATAGCCGGACGCATCTTTTCCCAATGTCATGGCGGAACTGAGAGACTGGACATTGCCGAACAATTTAGCCATTACATCAATGTTACCGCCCGTCTTTTCGTAAATCTCCTGGAGTTTTCCGGATAACCCCTTGGCTGCCAGTTCATTGCCCCCATAGGCAATCCCCAACGAATCAAACGTCTCTTTCGATTTCTCGGCGGGTTTCACCAGGTCGGTAATTACCTGCCGCAAATATTCCGCTGCAGGACCGGCTTTCATGCCTCCTGCCGTCAGCCCGGCCACTGCCGCTGACACCTCGTTGATCGAAATACCGGAACTGGCGGCGATCGGCGTCACCATGGACAGTGATTGACTCAGTTCCGGAATCGTCACTTTTCCGATTTCGACGGTTTTGAAAAACGTATCCGAATACTGTGACGCCTGATTCCAACTGGCGCCATAAGCCGTCATCGTTCCGGTCAGAAGATCAACAGCCTCTGTCAGTGTTGATTTGCCTGCAATGGCCAGTTTTTCGGCGTCCGTGACGAACTGCACAGAATCTTTGTAATCAACGTTCGCTGAATTTGCCTGATAAATGGCTTTCTGGATATCTTCCAGTGATTGTGTGGAATTGACCGCATAGGATTCGATGGCTTTGTCGAACGCTGACACCGCCTCCGGAGATTCCCGCAACAGGGTATGGATTTCATTCATGCCGGATTGAAATTTCCCCGCCGCTGTTGTGGCCGTCACAATGCCGCCAATAGCAATCGCCGCCAGAGCGGCATCCAGTTTCTCAACCGCCGACGCCAAATCCGCAAATGGCTGCGTAGCGCTCGAAATGCCCGCCCCCATCTTCGACAGCCGCTCAGAGATGGTATCCATGACATCCGATACTTCATCTACGCCCTTAAACAGCACGGAAATGGTTTTCGCTAAATCCGCCATATCCACAAATTCCTAACTGGTCGTTCTCATCTGGTTCTGTCGTTCGTAATACCGCGCCCACAGCTCCATTTCCTGCGGGCATAGATAACCACAGGGAAATATATCCGGCCTGACCTCATACATGAAGCGCCCCCTGAGCGCACACAGCATCAGGGCTGTCCGGATGCCGGGGTCGTCCCAGAGGGCGTCTGTTTTCCCGGCTGAAACCCCAGACCGGTCAACTCCAATATTTTTCTGGCCAGCATCGCAAATTCCACCGGGTAGGCGGCATTGAGTTTGGTGGCCAATTCCTGGTCACACACCGGGTCAACGCTGCCCAGAATGAGCAATTCAGACCAGAGAGCGACATCTTTGGGTATGTAGTCATTGACCGTTTCTTCGGATGTCTTGTTGAGTAAATCCTGTAATATCTCTGTCAGTGTTTTGCGGTTTTCCGCCATCTCTCGGCATCTGCCCAATTCATTGCCGGACAATCCTCGCACCACCCATACCGGCGGTGCGTCGTCAAACCATTCCGACATGGCTGGCACCGGAATGTCGGCGGTCCTGGCCTCAAAAGGGGTTTTGCAAAATTTTTTAGTATTGAATGCCATCACGAGTCCTTTGTTTATCGGTATTCGGAAGCGTGGCTTCCTGACTTGCCCTGTATCGGGTTTTTCAGCATGAGGGAATGGGTAAGTATGGCTTTTCTACGGGTATCGTCTTAATAGATCGTTCATTTCATCCTCGACACGAGAAGCGAAGATGGTTTGCGCTTGAAGTGTCACCGGATCGAAAACCCTGTCCGCTCCATAAATATCCTCGATACGCGGCCCAGTCAGCCTCACGAGCGGAAACCGGAACTGGGAGGGCATCCGGTTATACGCTTTGATCGGATTCCATGCCGACCTCGTCCCGGCATATTCTCGCCAATATACATTCAGGATCCCCCCTTTTGTGATGGCGAAAAACGCATGTTTGAGGGTTTTCCATCCGCCGGCGCGCTTGATTTTGACCTGCATGTCGCCGGTGTTGTGGGTGCGCAGGCTGCCTGTCTGTTTGGCGCCGTATGACACCAGCCCGATCGGGGCTCCTTTGGCGTACACACCGCCTCCCTGTTTGGCCAGTGACGCCCTGTCAATCCAGAAATCCTGTTTGATGCGCGCCGCTGTCAGGTTCAGCTCGTTGCCAATTCTGGCGACGGCCTGCGTCTGAACAGTCGAAAGTGTGGAGTTGATCGCATTGCGCATCACAGTTTCCGCACCGTTTTTGATGCCGGACACCATGTTGCGCATAGCCTCCACCTGAGCATCGTCTATGGACAGCTCAAAATTCATATTATCCGGATACCCGGTTTCCGGCGGCCTCCGCCGAAATGGTGCAGGTTGCCTCGATGGATGCGCCGGTAGGATATGCCTCCACCAGCCCCAGATATCCCTGGCTGAGTACATACGGAGTTTTGAGCCGATCCGGGAAAAATTTGAACCATAATTTGTTTCCTTCTTCAGACAGGAGGCCATCCGTGACGCCATCGGTTAAATATGCCTTGAAGCCGCCTGTTGACAGCGACGTGGAAACCGCTCCGATCGTTCCGCCATAAATCTGTGTCGAGGAAACGCTTTTGCTGTTGGCCGGACGCTTGAAATCGCTGGATTTCGGCACTGTCGAGAAATCCGGATCATAAGCAATCGCATAGACTTTTTTGCCGCTGATCGTCGCTCCGGAATCATCGGAATGAGACCCCATCAACGCTGAAGCGAAATCCACGCCGGCGTAACCCAGAACGCCATCCGTCACGCGGGCGAACGCCACTTCCCATGTCGGGAACATTCCCAGCTCGCGATGGACATTGGCAATCGCTTTCACTTCGCTGGCCAGTACCGCCGCCGCTGTTGCCGAGGTAAACCGGATCTGCGCCAGTTCGACGGATCCTGTGGGTATCCAGGGAGGCCCTCCCGCAGCGCCTCGGCTTTCAGACGCCGCCGTCCCCTCCAGGCCATGTACGACCGTAACAGCACCGGAACTGCTGATGGTTACGGAATTTGTCATGAACCCGTTTGTCACCCCTCGCGTGCATGACTGATTGGGGGCGGCAGCAACCGATACCGTGGCGCCGTTCAGGTGCAGTGTCCCGGCGCTCACGTCAATTTCGTTCGGCAACCCCGATGCCGAAGGCAACACCACCAGCCCGGTCAACACGCCACTGGGTTTAATAACCGGACTATATACCGATTTGTCGGACCACAACTCGACAGAAGCGTTGAACGTTTTCCTGTCGCCTGCATCCACCAGGGCAGACAGGGGGATCAGTGTCTGGCCCGCCTCGTAATAGAGGATTGCATTACTCGCTGAAGGCATTTTTCACCTCATATCAATTCATCATTGGTTAAATTCTCACGGCTCACCGAACGGAAACTGATACGTCACCGTCAGAGATACCAGGGTGGCCGCCACCCGGTCGCCGACGCCCGGATAGGTGCTGACGCCTCCGGAATCCAGCGTCATGTCATCCACCAGGCTGCATATCCCAGGCGGATATCCGGTTGCCCGCAGCAAATCCGCCAGCATCTGCTCCACCAGAACGGATACGGGCAGATTGCCGATGACGCTGTGCGCCTCGATGTCCAGTTTCATCTGCGCATGCAAATATCCGGAGGCTGTCAGAGTATAATTTTCCGATTTGGGCCAGATCGAAATCCGGGGTAGATGCGACGCATCCGTAAACGGAATACAGCGGGAAACATTCTGCCCGCAATCCGTATGATACCCGGATGCTGTGCGGATCACCGCCATGCGCGCCGCAACCGCCTGAATAATTTGTTCCCGGATGCTGTCCGCCATATCACACCACCGCGCACGTCACCGTGTAGCCGTCGTTAGCGGTGACGGCATCTACGGTATAGGTGACATTCTGCGCCGTTACGATGCGGTCTCCCCGCACCGGAGCGGCGACGTCCGACACCAGCATCTCGACGGAAATGTGCTGCATCCAGGTCGCTGAAGCATAACCACTGGGGTCATTCTGCGCAGATTCCGTGATAAGCGCCGATATTACGATACTGCCGCCCGCCATCGGCAGATAGGTCACGGTTTCGCCCAAATGCTGCATCACCGTGCGGTTGGCGAGCAACATAATGTCATCCATCGTTGTCATGAATTACAGCCCCGGCGCCATATAATACTCAATCGCCACCAGCACCACACCCGCCGTAAGCGCCGCCGTACCGACCGTGAATGTCAGTGCCTTGATGGTGCTGGTGGTGCGGATGCTCTTAGCCGCCGTGCCGTCCGTCACCGGGTCCAGCAGCGCATTCAGCGTCAGTGATGAAATAGCGGTCGCCGCCAAAATGTCGCCGGTTCCCTGCGCCTTGATGGCCACTGTAGCGGAGCCTCCGGAGGTCACCGCCGTTTTGACGTGAATTTTGCCGCGGTCAATGATGGCCCCCTCCGGAATGGGGTTGCCATTAACGAGGATATCGCCCACCGCTCCGCCGTTTCGTGAAAAGTCATACTGGAAGTATGACACTTCTTTTTCGTTATCTAATCCACAGGACTGCATAATGCCGTCTCCTATCGTTCAGGAGGGATTGACGCCGGTGCGAATGCAACGTCGTTACATCCCGGCCCCCGTCCCTCGATGTTCATGTTTTGGGGTTATTTCCCGGCGTTGTAATACAGGCCGCGCCAATCCACCGCTTTTGCGCCGGCGTCAATCCGAACCTTGTATTCCACCCCGTCCACCTCCCAGCCCTGCTGAATCTCCATGTAGGGGCGCTGCTGGCCGTCCAGAAAATAGACGGTGACCGTCCGGCCCTGAGCAGCCGCCAGATACCAGGCGGCTTTGTCGACATCGTCGAGACGGGAATCATACACGCGATGATACACGTCTCCGGCATAGATGTTGGTGCGGGTCGAGGCAAACGATGCGTCGGTATTGGCGCTAACATCCGACCAGCGGTCTGTTTTAAAGAACGACTCCGCCACCCCTTGCAGCGCTCTGGGCGCAATCAGATACCGTGGCTGGATATTGAGCCGACGTTTACCCTGTATGTCTTTCTGCGTCCCCATCGCCAGCAGTGCCGCCTCCATGGTGGCGATACCTGGTGCTGCGCCGGATCCGGAGGCCACATAGTTGGCGTGTGTGGCCCCGAACAGGGGGGAGCCGTCTCCCATCGCTGCGTTGGATTTCAGCACGTCATAGGGCAGATCGCCGATTTTGCGTGCAGCGGCCTCGCCGTGAGCTTTAGGTACATCGGTCAATGCCGCCAGATCGTCGTTGATGATCGCTGGACGGGTGATGGCCATCATTCTTCCGTAGGTGGCGATAACAAAGGTTTCCTGCTGCTCCAGCCGTTTACCATATTTGTACTCGCCGCCTTCCGGAATCTCTTCCAGATCATCGGTTTCGGACAGCCGGGGGAGGAAATGCGGTTTGAAGTCGGACACGGAACCGACTGCACACCATTGCTGCCAGGTTTCCTGGGCGGTTTCCCATCCGGTGAACAACGATTTATTGGCGACGTTGGCCAGGAGCAAGGGGAAGTCCGTACTGGTCAGCGCACGTCCGACCATTTCGAGTTTGCTGCCGCCGGACGGTCTGTTGGATAGAATGAGCGAATGACGCGCCATCTCCAGCAGACTCCACCCGGCGACATCCTGCGCGCCCTGTGCGGGTTTCTCGATGCGGAGTCCGGCGCGGATCATCAGCCCGTCCTCGGCGGCTGAGCGGAATTTGTCAACGCCATCGGCGGTGACGACTGAAGGAGAAAAGCCTGGCGTCGCCGGCGGGGACACCTGCCGTTTGCGCTCCAGATATTCCAGAACAAACTGCCGGGCGTTTTCAAGAGATGCGCCATTGCCAACCATTTTGTTGCGTTCGTCGTCCGGAACCTCGAAGCGCTGGCAAAGCGCCATGATTTCAGAAATCCGCTGGCGCTCCATCCGGGCGATGTCCTCCGGTGCGGCGTTGCGGGCTGTATCTATGGGGGGATGCGTTGGGGGCGGTTCCACCGCCGTCGGAGTCTCCGGGGGCGTAACGCCCGATCTTCCGATCGGCGCAACAGCGATTTTATCCATGTACGCCCATGCCTCGTCCTCGGTTGCCTGCGGAGACAGCCCTTGCCGCTCCAAAAATGCTCGTAATCGTGGATCCATAGTTGTCTCCTGTGGTTTGGGTTGTTGTCTGGCCGTTGCCCGGCTGTCCGCCGGGTACAGCACCAGTCCCAGGGCTTTCGGCTGCCACCGCTTGGTGACCAGCTTCGGCCCGGTATAGGTTCTGCCATCCACCACCGCAGTCGTTCCCTCGTCCACAAACACAGACTCACGACCGGATGACGGATAGGTGATGGAAAAATTTTTCAGGTGGCCTTCGCGCACCTTGACCCAGAAGGGTTCCGCGTCACTGCTGGAGGCGAACACGACACGCCCGACCAGTTGATCCCCTTCGGTGCGCATCTCGATGAATGACCCGATCACTGCCTCGGCGCTGTTATCGTGATCCACGGTCAGCGGCGTCTGCCGCCCCTCCGGAATCTCGCACCCGCTCATCAGCAGCACCTCGTTGACAATTTCCCAGCGTTCCGGATCCCATACCTGAGAGGGGCTTTCTGTTGCGCCGACCACCTCTACGGAGCGTGTAGCCTCATCCAGCGTGCTGGGCTTGATCACCATCGGCTGAAAGCGGCGGATCATGCCGTCGTCGGGAGGGGTTTGGGGATGTCGTGATTTTTCTGACATGGCGTTTATCCTTGTTGACTGACCGCGGATGGGCTGTTGCCGGTTGCTGTGGAAACCCATTCGGGGGGGATGCCTTTTTCGCGGCATAGTTTGTCGAACTCGGCGATTTCAGCGACCACGGCTTCGGGATCACGCCCGCGGGATTTGATGATTTCCTGCGGAGAGCGCAGGCGCTGCTTGATCTCGTCAACGTTGGACTTGGTCTCTCGCATGGGGTCTATGCTCTCCATGCCGGGCGGCTGCCACTCAATGGCCCAGTACGGCCACGGGTTGCTCCAGTAGCCTGGTAGGTCGAGTTTCCCCGCCAAAACGGCCTCATCCAGAACAGCGCGGGCGATGGGGGTGCAGAACTGCCGGATATGACGACGAATGACGGGGCGCAGGCTCTGTGCGAAATCCGTTCGCACCATTTTGGCGGTCGAGAAGTTGAGGCCCTTGTAATCGGCGGTCAGGAGTTCCAGCGGGACGCTTGTGGTCACGGAGATCATCGTGAGAATGAGGCGGACGAACGGCGCGAAATTGCTGCCCGGCCTGGGGTTTGCCGACAACTCGACTTTTTCGCCGGGCTGCAGATATTCGATGATGGCGTTTTCCAGTTCTTCGATTTTCTGGCCGGTGTCGGTGTCTGTGGTGACGCCGACGCCCATTTGCCGTCCGAGTGGATTGTCTGTGGTGACCATCGCCAGCCATTTGCTGGCCATTTTGGCGGCGTCTATCTCAGCATCTATGATGGCGTGGAGGTCGTTGGCCAGGAGCAGCCCGCAGGCATAGGGGGAAATGCCCCTGAGCTGCCCCGGCCTCAGCACCTCGTACCCGTGAACCACATCATCCGCGGGAATGCGGACGGTATTTCCCCATCCATAATACGGGTCCATCAGGTGATAGGCGATGCGCTCGCCGGTGAGGCTGTCATATTCCACACCCTGATAAACTTCGGCTCCGGAACGGGGGGCGGAAAAATAGCGCACGTCATGGACATTGGTCAGCCAGTCAGGTTCCAGCACCCGCAGGCAGAATGGCAGAAACCTGCCAGGCTGCTTCGATCGCGTCTTGACGATGAGAAATTCGCCTGCCTCGATGTCCTGCCGTTTGGCCAGACGCATGATGTCGTAAAAATGCAGTTTCCCGGAAACGTCGGCCTCGTCCGCCCAGCGGTTGAACACGTCCTCGATCTGCTGAATGCGGCGGCTGTTCAGACGCCCGTCGCCTTTGGTGACACGGCTCTGAAAATGGATGCCCTCGCCGACGGTGTAATCCACCATCATGTTGGTGGCGCGGGAGAAATACGGAAAATCGCGGATGAGCTGCCGGACTCTGGCGCGGATGATGGGTGATGAGCCGTAGATGACGTCGTTGACGTTGCCGTCCACAGGCCGCCAGTCGCCGGTCAGCCGGGTCGTTTTCGCCCCGGCGTAGACGGGGTATCCGACGGACACCATTCGGCCTACGGATTTTTCAGAACGGAGGTCCAGATCACGGATTGCAGGGATACGCAGGGAGGCTGTCATCGGCGTGTCCCGTAGTTAGACGTCTGGCGGGCGTAAGTGCGGGCCTGAATCATGCCCAGCTCACATTGGATGAGGGTGCGCAGAGACATCAGCGCCGGTATCTGAGACTCGGAATACCGAACGAGCTTGCCGCCATTCATGACCTGAGCAACCCGCGCCCCTGCGGACAGTGCTATAATCGCCGCTTCGACAGATGCTAAATCAGTCTGAGTAAATGCCATTGACCGCCCTCAGTGTGAGATCGGGGCAGCCAGCGGGAAAACAAGGGGGAAACCCGCAGCGCCACCCCTCGGAAAAAACAGGAAGATGTGTAACTCTTTCTGAGGTCATCAGATATCACGGGTTTTTGGGGCGATTTGGTAGATGCGGGTATCTGCGGGTAAACGGGGCTTCTTTACGGGTATTTGCGGGTAAACGGGGCAATTTTGGGGTTGACAGGGTTTTTCAGTGTAATAAAAGCTGGCCGACCGCCAAAACGGATTGTATGCTTCAAAGCGCCGAATGTCACCATGAATTGTAACAAAATTAAAAATGAGCTGCGCCTTACAGGATTTATGGATACTGAGACAACCTTTGCCCGAGCGAAAACGGGTGAAAACCCACATGCAAAAACCTAACCGGACAATGCTGGAACCAACACCATCTTTGAAAAATAAAAATGTAGCTTTCGCGAATTAAAAACTTGATAATCGAGTATAAAAGAAATATTGCATATTTGTGTACCACGCATGAGTCTCAAAATGCGTTGTGTCTCATGCGTGGTACACAAAAAATCCCGTATCCGGCCCCCGTCCGGGAAAACGACGGGCAATGGGTGGAGTTGTACCCGGCCTGGCGCTGTTACTCATCGCGCGACCTGCGCCTGCGCGCCCTGAACCTGCTATATACGATCAAATGCACAGGGGAATTTTTCGACATATTCATCGAGTGGCATTATTTCCGAAAATAAATCATACTGACGATAGATGGAGACATGCAGGCTGAGCAATATTTCGCCCATCCCCATTTTTAACATGAGCGTTCTCCATGCTCTCGGATGCGTACGTCTCATCGTCGAAAGATGGTTTGGGAAAAATTTGATATCCATTCCGCAGAACATGCACCCATTGCGTTTATGAGATATCCATTTGCCGTCCTCGTTCGTATATCCCATGTCGTACAATGGCGCATATGGGATATTGTACCGATGGATGTATTCCCAGATATCATCATCAGTCCATATCGCCAGGGGATGACATTTCCATACTTTCTGACTCTTAGGATAATACCATTCACCATAGTCCAGAAAATTGAATTTTCTGCGTCTGCTCTCGCTGGCCAGAATCCCGATAAAAACGCCATCCACACCCAGTTTTTTTTGTATTTTGATAGATGGTCGTTCTTTCAAAAATGTGCAACATGCCGATGATATCGGGACTTCAGACTGTATCCTGTATCCACCAGATAATTTCCCCTGACGTTTCAATTCCTGGAAAAACTGCTCGCGACTATCCTTGTGGGCAACGCCACCGACACCATACGTCTTCCCCAACAATGGCCACCCATAATTCCGGACGACCCACCAAAAACTGACATCAGGCGTCGCTTCGTAAAAATTAAGATGCCACTCCTCTTTCAGTTGCCTCGCGAACCGGACGCATTCCGGGAATTCTATCGTTGTGTTCCCATAAATCACAGCGACATCCGGCGCAAACCGCAGCACCCGATGCAGCATCACGGTCGAGTCTTTCCCTGCTGAAAACGCCAGAGCGGGCGTTTTCAGAACCTCCAGCGCTTTCTGAATGACGGAATCCGTCCATTCTATTTTCTGCTCCAGCGGCATTTGTTGCATCTCTTTGAGCTGCGCGTGGGAATATGCGTCAGCGGCTCTGCTATCTCGTTTTTCTTTTGGGGTGCTTCGCGCACCATGAGGCCGAATAATGGCGTCCATTTTTCCATCCCGTTTTTCCATTCCTGTAATTTTTATGATCCGACCTGCGCCAGCATCATCAGCGCATTGGCGGCGACATGGGCGATGTGGCTGCATCCGCTTTCCGGGTCAACAGTCTCTCCGGACTGATAGGCGATAAGATGTCGCATGGCGGCGCTCCACAATTCCTCCTGCGGTATCCCTTTGCGATAGGTGAACGGGGCACCGTATTTGTTAGCGCCGAACGCAAATACCCGCACCACCTCGGACGCTTCCAGAAATGGGAACACCGACCAGTCGGTTTTCCCTGCCTGGTCTTTCGGGCCGCGGGTTTCCGGCGGGTTTCTGGCGGGTTTCCGGCGGATTCGCGGCGGTCTTCGGGCGGATTTCAGCATCGCTATTTTGGACGCCCTCTCGGCTGATTTTGAGCGCAGCGGACGCCCTTTGGTCGCGGTGAATCTTACGGCAGGCACTACATATTCTCTGCCGCCCCCCCACGCATTCTTTATTTTTTTGAATTTAATCATCGGTTTCTCCTCGCCACATACCACACATTTGCGGGTCGTTTGAGCGATCGGTTCCTCCGACGCTGCAAGAGAAACGCGTTTAATAAATCCCATCCTGACAATCTCCTCGTCTGATGGTAATATTGGTACGGCTGGTTCCGGTACAAACCGCTTTTTGACCGGTATCGGCATAACGCCTTCCTGCTCAATGGTTTGGATGTACTGGATGCGCCGGTCGCATTCCAGGCATACGGGCTGGTTGGGATTCCCGTTGTGTTCGCAATCCAGACAGGGTGATTTATTTATCATTTTCCCTTTCCCTTTCCTGGCTCGCTTTGATATCGAGTACTTCCTGTACATGGTCTTAGAAAAATCATAATATTCCCCCTTTTTAACTGTTGTTTTGGCTCTCATCCGCCAGCAGCCGTATCCGCCAGCGCTCGATCAGCAGCGTATGGGTTTCCCATACGCCCATCAATTTCTTCGCCGGAAAATCATAATCCCGGATCAGGCGCAGCACCGACGACTCGCTGCGCTGCATATACGCGCAGATTGCTTTCATGCCTGAAAGCGGTCTGCCAGCCATAATATCATCCACTTTCATATAGCCACACATAAATTGCTGGCTGTGACACCGCCGTTTATGAGACATGCGATGTCCGAACACGATTTGACCGCTCTGGTGCATTCCGGGCAATATTTCCGCAATGTGCGAACATCGCCGCTGAACCCAAACTCGAAAATATATTCATGCGAAATACCGCAGCGTGGGCATTTCGCCATCGCTCGTTTTACGATATGGATATCGTGTTTTTGGCTGGCATATTCGCTCGAATGGCGCCCATGAGCAGGGGTATCTCCCCTGCGGATATTTTGGAGTAATTGTTTTTTGCATTTGATGGAACATGTCCGTTGTTTTTTTGCCATTGACATAAATGGGTTGCCACAAATTTCGCAAACCAGGCTATATCTGAGCAGTCTCTGATTGCAATCCCTGGTGCAAAACCGTTTATATGCGTCCAGTGTCGTGAATTTTTTGCCGCATGTGCGGCAAACACGATGATATACCACCCGGTTGTTTTTGATCTTACGGCCTTCCAATGCCCGGTATTTACACGCCAGAGAGCAATATTTTGCCGCCACGAAAACCGTCTCAAATTCAATCCCGCATGTGCGGCATGTTTTTTTCGCTGGTTTCACCATCACCTCCTGTGGTTATCCCACCATTGAGTTGACCTGCAAGCGTTAGCTTGTCAGGTCGAACTCGTTGTTATACGTCTTCTGTTTTATCTCTTGCGGTTCAAATAAAAACGCTTGAGCCGCATGGGTCTGATACCGCTCGCACGCCGCCTTGTAGTAGTCTGCGTCCAGTTCCATCCACGTCAAGTCATATCCGAGATCATGACAGGCAATGCAGATCGATCCGCTTCCGCCATGCGTGTCGAGTATGCGGTCGCCGGGTTTGGCGTATCGGGAAATGAGCCATTTGTAGAGGGCGACTGGTTTCTGGGTAGGATGGATTTTTCCTTCGCAGACCCTAAATCCGCTGTAAGGAATTACGACTTTACGCAAAGCCCCACCCCATGAAGTCCACGCAAGTTCTCCGTCTGAAAAAGAAACTCCTTGCGGAACCTGTTTGTCCCAAAAAATCCACGATTGAATCAACGGCAAAGGAAAATAATTTCCTCCCCAGATAATCTGGTTTTTGCTTACTCGGAATAATTCAGAAAAATATATATCATCGGGTATTGATGAATCCCAGTCTTTATCTTGATGTTTTTTTATTTCACCAGCTTTTCTTCCTGCGTTCATGTTCACTTTTATCCCATACGGTGGATCGACAATCGCCAAATCGAACGCCTTGTCCGCGCATCCCGCCATATATTCCATGCAATCCATGTTCAGCATTTCTATCATCTTTTTTCCTTTGCGGCTTGTAGGCATAAGCCAAATGCGCTTATGCCTTTGGCCGTCCGTATAACATATCCATACGCGCGCAGAACCGCGCAAAACAGGATTCATACCGGCAGCCCTGACAGGTCATGCCGCATATAAACCCTTCGCTGTCAAAATCCTGATATCGGACTCTGAGCGGACAGGATTTCGATATGTCCGCCCAGCGCCGCAACTGTTCCTGTTTGTACAATTTCATATCGCTGCTGGAAAAGGTTACCGTGTTTTGTGCTGATTTCTGCATCATGGCCTCCGGTTTGATAGCAAGTGATCCTTATTTTCTGTGGCTTTGAACCGCCGAGGATTTCTCGGCGGTCCCCCCCGCTGACATAACCCTGTTGAAAATAATTCGTACTCCCATGCCATTTCCTCACGTTATTACCACCGGGACGATTTTACGCGAGCCCTGCGCTCTGATTGCGGGGCAGCCTGCGGCGCTGGCGGAGATGTTCCGGTATCCGGAGCCATTGCCACCGCCTGCGCATCCCCCGCCTGCACCATGAATTGAACCCCCAGCACATCCGCCGCCACCAGGTTATATACGCTGCAATCCCATCCATGGTTCGGCGTGTTGGGGCGGCATTCCCACCAGCCGTGATCGCCGACATACTCTGCGGTCATATGACGGCCCCACTCCTCTGTGGTGTCGGCGTTGAACCACCAGGCGCCCGGATCGCCCGGTGCGACGTCCAATTTGCCCGCGAGTTTGTTTTTGTAATATGTGGTATTGCCACGCAGCAGCGTCACCCCTCCGGGAATGAGTTTTTGCGTTCCGGGGTAATATTCGATTTTGCTGAATGAATATGGCTGCGTCATGCTCCGAACGCCCTGAAACGGGAATATGTAATTGCGGAACCGACGGCAGAACTCGTACACCTCGGCTGTCTTGTCGCCCATGGCGTCCATCGCCCCCAGGTTGATGACGAATCTCCTGCCCGATACGCTCTGGTAAACATCCTCGGTAATGATTTTCACCAGCCCGCCGAACGACTCCACAAACCCGGAACGCACCTGCCATGACTCAACGGTCATGAACTCCTCTCGGCGTCCGTCCGCGATGTCGGATACCGACAGGGCGGGCTTCCATGCGCGCACCTCATACCAGAAACCGAATTGCTGGGTGTCAATGCCGATGGTGAGCGCCACCGCGTCTTCCGGCACGATTCCGGCTGGCCGCGTGTCCCGAAGACGCATGATTTCCTCCACTTTACGGCTGACGGTGTAATCTGCCCACGGAATCGCCCGGTGTTTGTTGCAGAAATCCCTCATTTTTATTTTGTTGCCCTGGGCGCTGAACCAGTCCGCCATTATCTGAGACAGCGACACGAACCGGCTGAGCCATGACGGCAAATGAAACCCGACACGCGCCGGACGCCGCGTCCTCAAATAGGTGAACAGCTCGACCCCCATGCGCCGCGGCCGACTGCCGTCCTCCGGTTTCTCGGTGCGCTCTCGCCACTGACCGCGCTGCACCGCGGTGTTGCGGTCGGAATCAGACCATCTGGCATCACAGTGGGCGCACTGATACCAGGCCAGACGACCGGTCATGATTTTCCGCACACTTCGCTCTTCTTTAGGGACTCGGATATTGCCGAATTCCATCTCCTGATAGCGTCCGCAGGCCGGACAACGCACCCAGTAATCGAATATCACGTCCGATTCCACCGTCAGGGCCTGCCAGATAAAATTCTCCTCGGTCGTCGGTGTTGAGATTTTGAATATTTTGTAGTTGTGCGAAAACGTGATGACCCGCGCTTCCCCCAGTGAAATCGGGTCCGCCTCTTTGCCGCCGACGGTTTCCGGGTATTTGTCGGTTTCATCGAAAATCACGTACCGGATCGGTTTGTTCGCCAGCCGGGACGCAGACCGCGCCCAGGCGATATAAATCGGCATGTGCAGCAGGTTGATCCGCAGCATCCCCTTGTCGTCCTCGCTGCGGGTCATGTATTCCCGAAGGCGTGGGCTGGAGGTTATCATGGGCAGGATACGATCTCGGCTGTTCTCGCGGCCTGTGAGTTCGTCCGGATACACATACAGCACCGGTCCGGGCGCCCGGTCTATGCAATAGCCCACGAAATTATGCACAGCCTCCGAACCGCCGGTCTGTGGCGATTTGCACAGCGTGACAACATGGACAAACGGCATTCCTGCCGCATCCATCACCCCGGCCAGATAGGGCGTTACCTCGTTGTTCCAACGACCCGGCAGGCTGCTCATGGTCAAGACACGGTGCCGCTGCGCCCAGTCCGAAACCGGAATCGCCCGCTGTTTGCGTAGAACTTTGCGCTCCCGCCTCGAAAACTCTCCGGTGTAGCGCATCACGCCTCCGGCATCGGCGACACGCTCGCGCAGCGCCGGGGACACCAACCGGGAATCGGCTGCAATCGTGAGGACGGATGCTCCCGGATCGCTCATATCAGACCGCCTCCGCCGCCGAAGCGGCTGGACCCATGCCTTCGCCCGTATTCGCACTGCTTTCTGCAGTGCGAATTTCAACGGTAAACGTACTGGTGTCGGCATATTGCGTCAACATATCGTCAAAATCCTGCGTCATGGCCGCCACCAGTTCGTCCATGCGAGTTTCCTGACCGTTGACCAGGCGTATCCATTCGGATGATTTCCTGACCAGAAGGTGTTTTAGCCCGGAATCCAGCACCGCCGCCCGAAACGCCATCTCGATTTCCAGCACGTCCCTGTGGATGTGCTCGCCCTCTTCTTTTTCACGGGCGAATTTCAGGCGCTTGGCCTGTTCTTCATTTTTTCTGATCTCGGTGATGAGTTTCTGCCGCTGCAAATCCTCGATTTCCTGCGAGGGCAAAACACCCCCGTCATCGTCGAGTTTCAGACGCAGCAGTCCGGATTTGGGATGGTTGATGTATTTGTCCACCTGAGCCAGGGTGATCGTTCCGTCGGCATTGACCCTCAGCAGCCCGGCTTTGGCGTCCGAATACATTTTGCTTTTCCGCACTTTATAGCCCTGCGTCTGAAGATATTGCACCACTTCCAGACGGTTCCGGAACAGGCGACCGCCGTCGCTTTCGGCGCCGTCCACCAGAGAGCGTAGCATGGACGCTGCCTTTTCGAGGGCGTCAAGATTTGCCCGCGTCGGGTTTTCCTTCACCCGCCGTTCGGCCTCCGTTTTGGCCTCAGTGAGAATCTGAATGTCGGTTTTTTCAGTCATTGATTTTTACCGGTCGGGAAGCGGTATGCCGCCTCCCTGATGATTAAGACCTGGCGGATCGCGGGACGATATGCCCCCGCCCGAAGGTGTCCATGTCCTGAGCCATTGGCGCGCCCTTGCGCCAGCAGCGCACGCACAGATGTTGTAAATAAACGCCATACCGAGACACATAAAGCGCCGCAGGGTTTTTGTGGCATGACCGGCACATGCCATAATCCTCGTGGCATTTGCTGTGGACGGGTTTTTCGAGATGTTCCGGGGATACGATGTCCGCTTCGTTTCGACTCAACATGACCACCTCCTATAGGATTGCATTCCAGTGCTTGGCGCCATAGGACGCTGTTTCCAAAAACCGACACTCCTCATCATGATCTTCAGCGAACCAGATATGAACCGCATAGAGCGCCACCAGGCATTCCATTACCGCCTTTCGTTTCCGGGCGGCAGACAGATAATTTTTAACATCCTCCAACAGGCAAAGCCCGAATGCCGTAAATGTCAGAATGTCATGCTGAGCATCCAGCGGGGTTTCCACGATTTCCGAGAGCATCCGTTCGATGCGGGCGAAATCGTGATGTGTCAGCATTTCATCCCAGCAGGCCATAGCGGAATCACAGGCGCTGCGGAGCGTCCCCAGTATTCCCCGCAGGTCGTCCGGGATGCTGTGTGTCATTTCCTCGTATTGATCGGCGATAGATCGGACATATCCGAGCCTGGCCAGAGATTTAAGCGCTCCTGTTGATGCCATAGAATCTCCTCTTCTGTTTCTGTTTCTGCTACCGTAAATTTCCTGCCGTTACGCCTTTAAACCGCTGTGGGTGCTGGTGCAAAAAACCAAAAACATCCGGATCGAAAAACACCAGCCGTGACAACTGACCAAAAAGAGATGGATGCCGCATTTTCCAGTCCGGCGGAGCGGATATCGTCATGCGCTGTTCGTTAACCACGATCATGATCCTGGAATTACGACGAAGGATGTCGCCCAGAATTCCGATGGAATCTGGCCCTGTCGCCTCGGTGTCGCCAAGCCTTTCAATGGCCTCCGGACTGGAGGTCGTTCTGATCGGCACGTCCTTCTGGGAACCCGAATGGGCTCCGGTTCCCGTATTTGCCGTAGATACCTGATGAGATAAAATTTTCCAGGATTCCGGCCAGCCGGAGATAATCCATTGCCGGATGTCACCACCTGCCCGCCACATGTCGGACGGGTCCTTCCCGGATTCCGGCCTCAGTCGCCTGGCGTGCCGGAATGTTTTGAGCCACCAGATGGACGATTTGTCACCCGGATCGTCGGCATCGAGGGCTACCAGCACCCTGGAGGCCGCGGCGATTTTTTCTGTGGAAATTACATCCGGTCGGATGGACGCGCTTCCCATTGCCACCACACTGGTGATATCCCCCGCCAGTTGCCAGATTAAAATGGCGTCCAGCTCGGATTCCACCACCACCACACATCGGGAAACCTCGCCCAGGCACATCGCCGCCAAAGACGACCCCTCGATCACGTAATATCTCGGCTCTCCGGAGCACCGGCGGATCCGGAGCCTCCTGGCCCGCGGGCACTCCTGAGCATAATCCGGAATAACGAGACCACAGGGGAACCAGAGACGTTTGGGCTTCCCGGTTTTGTCGCTGATTTTGGGGGCAAACCCCCAGGATTCGCGCACCCGATAAACATCCTGTGGAAGCCATCCCAAGCGGCAGGCGGCGGCGGTTGCCGGAGAAATGCCCTTTTGTGCCAACGTCTCCATGCCGGGTGACCCAGCCAGCCGGGGAATCGCCCATGCCACGAGCTTTTCCGCGTGATCAGCCCAGGTCTCAGATACATCCGCATACTCACGGGGGGTAAAATCCGACAGACGCCCGGATTGATCCGCCAGTACTCGGTGTATCCGGTCGGATGACGCCCCGCTATGTACAGAGGTTTTCAGCAGCCCGGAATCGCCTGTAATGGCGACCGCCTCCTTGAACCCGACGCCATCCAGCCGCATCACGAGGGTGATGTTGTCGCCATGCTCGCCGCACGACCGGCACCAGAATGCCCCGCGTCCGTCATTTTGGTTCGGCCAGACCCGAAGCCTGTCTGACTTTCGGGGGTCGCCGCCACAAAACGGACAGGCGCAGGCGTACTCATCCGTTACGCCGCTCATTTTGCGCGGGTTTATACCGCGCCCGGTCAAAACCTCACGCACATTCATTTCCGAACACCCTCCGATATAGGGTTTGTTTGCGGCGGTGCGAGGATATCCACGTCTCCAGTGCCATACGATGGTGAAATGTTCTGCGATCAATGAAAAACTCAATGACGATGTGAACCCTGCTGTCAAAATCCGAGTATTGCCGTAACAACCATCTCAGTTCCTGCATGTGTCGCCTCCAGTGCCAAGGGGGTTGAGGGGGAGCGTTCTGGTGCTCATTGGTTTTGGACGTTTGGACGATTGAGGGTAGATTCAGCGTTTTTTTTTGCATTTTGTATTTTTTTGCTGATTTTTTTCGATTTCGGCCTCAATCGTCCATGTTTTTGTTTTTTTGTCAATGATTTCAATAACCGTCAGCGGATGATACTATCGTCCATCCGCTGACGGTTATTTTTCCGTCCAGAAGGAAATGTCCTTTATATTCTATTACTTATTTTTTTCTTTAGACCTTTAGACCTTATTTTTTATAAGAAATAAAAAATAAAAAACTTAAAAAATAATTATAGGAATATATGTAAAAAAACCGTCTAATCCGGTAAATCGTCCAGATAACACAAACGACACTTTTACCGACCGGACGGAAGGGTCACGCCATAATAGAAAAAGATTCCGTCCTTGCGGCGCTCGAATTTTTTGGCCATGAGCCCGCCGAATCGCTTCTGGGAAGGGATGCGCTTCCCATAATTTAGTTCGAACCATGTCGTGAACGCATTGTATAGCGCCGTCGCTGTCACGCGCTCATCGGCATCCACGATACAGCATTCGTCAACGAAGTCCGCCAGCATGTCTTCATCCCGGCGGTACCCCGCTGTCGCCTCTCGCACCACAGCAGGAGGGTCTAATCCGTCCTGTTGCCATTCGATGCAGCCTCGCACCAGCCATGCCAGTATCCCCGGATACTCGGCGCGTAGTTTCGTTTCCAGGTATTTGTCCGCTTCACGCTCGTTTTCCGCTTGAGGGATTCTATCCACAAACGATATCGGAAACGGAATGAGATGGAGGCGTTCCCAGAAGGCGAAATCGTCGGATGGAGCGTGAGGCTTGTGGTTTGTAAGCAGGAATAGTGTATGAGACGGTACAAAAGATGTCTCGTACCGATCATGTGGGTTTCGGGCTTTCAGGGTATCGCCGCCGGTGAGCCACTTGACGCGGGCGGGAGAGAGTCGGCGTCCATCATCGGTTTCCGATGCAAACGCCAGCCTAACGCCTTTAAGCGCCATGATGTCCGGCGAAGGTCCGGCGCTGGATCGCATGAACGCCTGATCCAGCAGTAATTCCGCCTGAACCGGCGCCGCCAACCCCAATCCCAGGACGGATTTCAGGGTCTCCACGATCGTGCCCTTGCCATTTCTACCCTGACCCCAGAACACCGGGAGGACATGCTCACTGTGCAGGCCGGTAATGGCGTAGCCGAACAGCCGCCGTAAATAGCCAACCATATCGGCTTTGCCGTCCTGACACTCCAGGAGCATCCGCTCCCAGATCGGGCATGGGGTGGAGATACCAGCCCATTTTGTCGGACAGGCGGAAACCAGAAAATCTTCCGGGACACCGTTTTCAAGTTCACCGGTTTTCAAGTTTACGACACCATTCGGACATGGCAGTGACCAGGGATCGGTATCTATCTTATCCCCGGATATTGCCAGACCGAATTCACTGGTGTGGGCGAATTGGAGACAGTTTTTGCGCCCCCTATCTGAGCGCAGCTTGTTGACGCGTTTGTAAATCGCCTTCTGATAATCGCAGAGAGCGTTCAGCTTCTGCGTATCTTTGGTCTCGGCGATTTCGTCCACCAACCGCCTGGCCTCGTCCAAGTACTTGGCGCAGACCGCTTCCACAGCGATCAATGCGCCGGCGGAATCCTGATCTATTTCCCAGTGATGTCCAGACCAGCGCAACCACTCGCCTGAATTGCGGTTGAGGACAAAGCGGCCTCGATTGACGGCGATAAACATCTGACCGTCACCGAGCTCATTTGCCCGGATGCAGTGTGCTACCAACTCTGGGAAATTTGGTTCCATTTTTCCGTTTCGCAGGACGATACGCCCGGACAAAAAAAAAAGGCGTTATCTCGCCGTAAAGATTTTTATTTGACAGGAGAACCTAATAAATCAACATGTTATGGACTTTAGCTTTGATTTGCCCCGTTTGGGGGCAAGGGGCTTTCCTGTTCGAGGATCAATAATATGATTTATACGCACAGAACTAACGGGCATCATCGCTATCACTTCCCGTTTTAGCCGCTCCATTTCTTTAATGGCACTCTCTATCAATGCCATTAAAACCTCTGCTTGCTGCGCGGGATCACTCATTGCAAGCCTCCACATACTTAATAACCGTTTCATCAATATCCCGTTTCACCGCCTTCGCGTAATGATGAATTTTGTCTATAGGCGCTTTATCTCGGATCATGCTATGAAATGCGGTTAAGGCAGGATAGTCGTCCAACATCTCTTCTTCTAATGTATTTTTGTCTGGAACGACCAATTCTTTTGGGGATATGTCATAGCCAATTGCATCAGCCATGATTGTAAGCGCTGCTACGGACACGTCAGTCCGCCCTTGCTCATGCAGGCGTTGCAGGATCGTGACCATACGATCCAGAGGATTGCGCTCTGACTCAGCCGTGAAGTCAGGGTCGGCAGACCAGCGATATATCTGCCTGCTGCCACGGCTGAACAGTGTCGTCATGAATGTGTCGCCCAATATCCGGCGACAACTTAAAAAGAACTGCCAGCTCTTGAGAACTGGCGTCAACTCTCTATTCATTTTGCCCTCGCTTTCTGGGCAGAAAAAAATATAGTCGTCATCATGCCAGTGCCTGTTTGATCATATCCCTGGCGGTTTTTAAACTGCTTATCGTTTCTATGAAAATTTTCTCTGCCTGCTTCTCAAGAAAAGCCACAAGGCGCTCGTAAATCTCATCCGAGCCGTCATCGTAATCCGGCTCGTCGTCTTGTGCTATTGGCATATCGGGGACGTATTTTATGGCGATGTCCCCTACGTAGAAGTCGTATGCTCGAAAAGGGATGTCTGCTATTTTATCAATCCCGACATCCTCAATCGCTTCCTTAATGGCACCTTTAACCATTAAGGAAACATCGGCTACACATTTTTTATTAACGCGTATCTTTATCATCGTTGATTTCCCTATTTTTACTTTCCAATAAAATATGGAGATATTCAGCGGGAGACTCCATCCAGATGGTTGGGTCTGTTCCGGTAAATAGCGCTATTTTTTTGGCTGTTTTCCAGCCAATATTGCGCTTCCCGTTTAAAATTAATGATATAGATGCCTCGCTCACTCCAATATGCTGGGCTATTCTTTTTTGTGATAGCTTTTTCATGGGTAATGTGTACTTTACCCAGGTTAATTTGTCAACTCAAAAAATTAACCTGGGTAAAAAATTTTTTATTGCTTTAGTGATGATATATTAACTAATGTTAATGTATGGATAATATGTGAAGTGGACCCATATGTCAAGACAAAAAAGAGCCGAGTTTAAGATGGTAACCGATCAATTTGCAGCGGAGTGGCGCTGCCCCAATTTCTAATTTATGTTGAGTCCTTTTAGCTTTAAACAATGCCTTTTCGAAACCTCTTCTGGGGTCATTTTTGTTGCCATTTAACAGGCATATGTTAATTTGTTTGTGCCTGTCCGGAGGACAGGGCAACTCTGGGAAGTGACCCGAACGCCAGATCAGGCGGCAGAGGCATGAGACCGCACACAGTTGCTGTGCGGTCTTTTCAGCTCTCATGCTTTTGCCTGTAAAGCGTTAAATCCTGGGGGTTTGGGGGCAAGCCCCCATTATAACTGGTAGAATTCCTTTTTTCTCTTTGAATTTATCCACAATTTTTGCTCCACCACCCATAGCTGTCCGATATACCTCATCCGGTGTACTGTAGTCCAATGCCTGGTGTTTTCTCCCCATGTTGTAAAAAAACAGGTATTCTGTCAGTCCCAGTTGCGCTTCGGGTACTGTAGCGTATCCTTTCAGATATACATCTTCATGCTTGACGCTTCGCCAGAGTCTTTCCACAAAGATGTTGTCCAGTGCACGGCCGCGTCCGTCCATGCTGATGCTTATACCTTGATTTTTAAGCACATCTGTGAAGGCATCAGCCGTGAACTGGCAGCCTTGATCGGTGTTGAATATTTCGGGAGCGCCGAATGTCTGTAATGCCTTCTCCAGACATTCCACGCAGAATCCGCCATCAAGCGTGTTCGATAATTGCCATGACAGTACTTTACGCGAGTACCAGTCCATTACTGCCACCAGGTACACAAACCCCCGCGCCAGACGGATGTAAGTGATATCCGTACTCCATACATGATTAGGGCGTATCACCTCCAGGCCTCTGAGCAGATACGGATATATCTTGTGCTGTGGATGAGAACGGCTGGTGTTTGGCCCCGGCGCCATACCAGCCAGTCCCAGTATTCTCATCAGCCGCTGTACCCGCTTGCGGTTGACCGGATACCCTTTGTCACACAAGTAAACTTTCATCTTTCGGCTGCCGTAAAACGGGTGCCGCGTGTATTCGGCGTCGATCTCACCCAGCATGGTTAATTCCTGCTCATCGGGTTCGGCAGGCAGATGCTGCGCATAAACCGTGGAACGGGTGACTCCCGCCAGTTCACATTGTCTGCAAAGTGGCAATGGGCTACTGGGGGATATCCATTGCCTCCGGTCTTTTACAGGCTCATCCCGGATTTTTTTTTAAGCCAGTCCAGCTCCATCTTCAGCCGCCCAATTTCGGAGTAAAGACGCTCCGGACTTGAGGATGGGTCGGCGGGCTTGGGGCCTCGAACAGTATCAAATATGCCCGGAGCCTGTTCCTGCAACACTTTCTTCCAATGACCCACCTGGGTCGGATGTACCCCAAACTCCTGGGCAATTTCGTTTACCGTCTTGACTCCTCTGATCGCATCCATCGCAACCTTGGCTTTGAACTGACTGCTGAAATTCTTCCGACTTTTTTCGCTCATGACCTGCTCCTTTTTATAGCAGGTTGCCATCTTATACTATTGTCCGGATTTTGGGGTCCACTATAATGGAAGATTATGGGAGTTTTTGGTCAGCTCTAAATTTTTGGGTGCAAAAACACGGTAGCGGAAGCCAAAAACGGCTACATATCGATACGGGTTTATCAGAGCCCATGATATCGATGATCTTGACCAAAAAAAAACAGGCCGGATTGAGAAGCCAGATAAAAATCGCCCAAGCGCTTGGTTATACAATCGAAGGTTTTATCGAATTCGGAAAATCTATTTTGGATAAGGGAGTTCCCCCCTCAAAGGCAGCATATCCAGAAAATGTCTATGAGCTGCCCAATACATCTAAACGTCTATATATAAACAAAAATCACACTAATGAAGAACATCCTTTTTACGATATTTACCCGACAACCAGCCCTGATGAGACTCCAGAGGAAAAATTCAACGCAGGGTGTCACGAAGACCTCGATGTAATACTGAAATCCGAAAACAAAAAACTGATAGCTGCTATTGCGGCGAACCTGGTGTCATTTAGAGAAGCGATTGAAGTGAAACGAAAAAACGAGGAAATGGAAAAAAAGATAGAACAGATACAACGGAGATTGAACGTTGTCGAAAATGGCGCGTAACATGCCAGTATGGTTTTTGTGGGATCGCCCCCCACAATTTATGCGTCAGAAAAATATCACGAGGTTGCTACGAAAAAAGAGAAAATGTGCTGGTCGTAATCTTCCGTGATGACTGGATAACCCAGTCATGGGACGAATACGCCGATGTCGAAATATCATTAGGACTATGAAATGGAGATGAAACCTGAATATTTTTTACGCAATTTTACTGACGTCAGCCATGATATTGACCCCTGCTGTATTACACACCGCCGAAAACCCGAATATTGAGATTGCCAGGCAAGGGTGTTGTTCCCATCATCAAGGGGTCTGTGGTTGTGAAAAAGGGCAGATTAAATGCTGTGATGGAACATTTAGCAAAACATGCAGATGCGGGAATAAATCATGAAAAAAATTCTTCTCTTGGCGCTATTGGCCTTTTCCGTCTCAATAAACTCATCCCATGCCGAATTTTTTAACTCCACTGGAACGATAGATGTCTATTTTTCACCCAGAGGCCATTGCACCGAGGCCATTATCAAACAGCTCGATAATGCCAACACCGAAATATTGATCCAGGCATATTCGTTCACCAGCGTCTCAATCGCCAGAGCGATCACAGACGCCCAAAAACGAGGGGTACACATAGAAATCATTTTGGACAAAAGCCAACGGACAGCAAAATATTCTGGTGCCGATTTTGTAGCCCATGCGTGGGCGACATACATTGATGTCGCCCACGCAATCGCTCACAACAAGATCATGATCATTGACCGAAAAACCCTGATTACCGGTTCGTTTAATTTCACCAAAGCCGCCGAAGAAAAAAACGCTGAAAATCTGCTGATCATTTCCGGAAATTCACCTCTGGTAAACCGATATATCCAAAATTTTGAACTACACAAAAACCATTCTGAACGGTACTATGGCAGATAAACAATACGACATCGGACAGGAGGAGTATAAATGGACACCCATCGCATGAGGTTTTTTTGCACAATTTTCATGATAGCCATGATTTGTACGACTTTTTGCTCTGTAGAAGGCGCATATGCCGGAACCGGAAACCCACTGTCGGCAATCTCCCGATACACCGCCCAATCTGACCTAAAAACAGCTTTGCTATCCAAATATCAGAACAATTATTCAGTCGTTGAACTGCTACTGAAATCAGGTATGCGTGATTTTGATATCCTGTGCCGATTGCCGGACAACGACATCAGTAATGGCGTATTGCAAAATCTTACGAAACGGTATTATCCACATTTTTCGACCATATTGTTGCTGTACAACAGCAATATGAAATCATACAAGAATTTGAACGAATGAGCATCCGAAAGCTCCCAGATGGGCGGTGGATCGTTTACTACCGAGATAACGGGAAGATAAAGAAAGAATATTTCGGGCGTGGTATCGAAGCGGAACACAACGCAGCGGCCAGAAACGCAGAACTCAATCTGCGGGAATATCACACGGCGGAAAATCCTCGCCCTGTGGCTACGATTACCTTTTACGACTTGGCCAATGCCTACTTACAGGCGAAGTCCATCCATTTACAGCCGTCAACGCTGTCCTCAATGCTGTACAAACTGTCCTCGATCATAGCACCCCAGATAGGGAGCCTGCCTGCATCAAAAATCACCCCGGATGTCATTGACAAATTTGTCCGGTGGCGCATTGACAGCGGAAAAACAAAAAGTACGGTACATCGCGACATCACTGATATTCAGGCCATACTCAACTGGGGTGTCCGCCGGGGATTGATCTATCGAAACCCCCTGGCCGGATATGAAAAACCCAAACGCGACGATGCCATCATAGCGCCACCATCCCCCGCCGAGGTTAAAAAAATCATATCACACGCTCCCGATCACCTGCTGCGGGCGCTGACAATTTGCTACTATACAGGGTTACGACCTGGGGCAAGTGAATTGTTGGGGATTACATGGCTGGATATTGATTTCGAGGGAAAAACAATATTGATCAGGTCTGCCCGAAAAGGCGGACCACGATCACGCCTCATCCCTCTACATGCAGCTTTTTGCAGGCAACTGACAGAATGGCACACCCTGGACGGCCATGATGCAGAAATTATCATGTACCATGGGCGCCCGGTTGCATCGTTAAAAAAATCGTACTCTGGGGCGAAACGTCGGGCGGGAATCAAGCGCAGATTGCCGCTGTATAGTTTTCGACATGCGTTCGCGACTGCGGTTTTGGCAGGAGGTGCTGACCTGAAAGCGACATCGGAAATTCTGGGGCATTCCAGACCAGATACCACCATCAGAATCTACCAGCACACACATCCTGAAATGTTGCGCGCTGTGGTCAATCAACTGGATGAATTACCAGACAATCTGGAGAATTAGGGTATAGATAATACTGAGTATACAATTTGTATGACCAGTATCAACGATGAAAAAACTATATAAATACAATATATTGAAACATACACACAGCGTTCGGGACGCTGGAGTCGCTGGTTCAAATCCAGTCGTCCCGACCAGTTTAAAATCAACACATTATGGGGTTTTCCAGGAACCTTTCCGCAATAAAATCTGGGTATTTGTATGCCCAGCCAGCCCCCCTCAGACTGACAACCGGTTTCATCGCCATGAAGAAAGACGACTCCAAATCAACGAAAAAAAACAAAAGACAAGGCGACAGCATATACATGTTGTCGCCTTGTCGTGTCATAACAAGCTTATTTAATTGAACAAAACAACCGACTTCGTAGAATCGCTCAGGAGCGGTTTAAATCACATACCCCTTGTGTTGGTATGGGTTTAAAAATGGATATAATCGCTATTTTGCGGATGTGGTCGTTGCAGCCGGGTCTTTCCCACTGGAACCGAACCGGAATAGCGACACCATGTTGATTATCCCCGAAAAAACCGATTGAGTTTTCGCCCACAGGTCGGCATTGGCGATCATGGCCTCGATGGTGGCGAGTACCGATGCCTTTTTGTCAGCGCCCTTCCCGGCTCCCATCGCTTCCTCAGCCAGGTTCATCAGTTCGCTGATCGTTTTTATCAGACTCGGCAGCGCCGTCATGATTTGAAGAAAAGTCGTCATCTTGAATCCTTTCGTTTTGCAATCTATTTTTCAGCCAAAGCCATATCCCAGATATGGATACGTTTATCAGCGGCGTATCGTACCGTGGCGGCCCAGGTTCATCATCA
>JAEHJW020006303.1_pt1 | contig 29961 bp, 47 predicted proteins | sample 9271431 | NCBI WGS metagenome assembly JAEHJW02 | reverse complement strand
ACCATAGACATCCCGGACTGGCCTTCAGATTGGAACGCCGGTGGTGCAATCGATGAGTAGGAAAATGACGGATAAGGAACTTAGAGAACTGTTGGCACAGGAACTTTCCAGAAAAGAATCCATTGAAACCCGCATGGATGTTGCAAAAGCCAACTGGTCAGAAGGATTACCAATCTATATTGGATCGTCAGAATTTCCTGGACTTTTGGAAGAAGTGCATCCTGATGGACGAAGGGTATTGGGGGCTATGGTTAACAGGAAGTTTATTAAATTGACCCCAACGAAACGAAACACAGTAAGACCCACTAAGGAGAAGCCATGACACCCGAGCGAGAGAAACATATCCGGGAATGGGTTGCGGTTGCGCCCACGTTATTTGGTGCGGCGTCCGACTGGATGAAAGAATTGTTGGAGGAGATTGACAGGCTGCGGGCGGAAGCCTTAACGAAGGAGAGACTCCTGCATATCATTCAATGCCGGGAGTGTGAAGCCCGCACCGGGGGAGACCGGACGGAAGAATCGGCGGCCCAGACTTGGAATTGTAAGGTAGAAAAGAAGGAGGCTAAGAATGGGTGAATGGACGGTGGAGTGGCAGATTTTGGGGGGGAGCGGTCCATGGAGGGGGTTTAAGACAAACTATAATCCCGAGCACGACATGTACTTTGTTGTCGAAGAGATCGCGGCGCACTATTTCAGGGCGGACAACGGAGAGAACCCGTGGCCGATCATTTTGTTTGTGAAATTTGAAGGAAAGGTCAAGAAGTACTCGGTGACGATGAGGTGGGAACCGAGTTTTTATGTGGAAGAAAGTCAACGGAGGGAGGCTTAAAAGCCTTGGAGGAGGAAGAAGGATGACTGCCAAGGAAATTCTTGAGGAATATTTGAAGTCCCATGGCTTCGATGGTCTATGCTATGCACCCACGGAATGCGGATGCGGGCTGGACGACCTGATCGGGCCTTGCGAGGGGGCCCAGCAGGATTGCCGACCGGCCCACAAAATCCAGGATCCTGAGGGGGATCCCTGGTACACGATCGCCTTCGTCGATCTCGATCGGAGGCCCACGGAGGAGGAGGTCCGTGAGTACTGGGAGAAAAAAAGGATTTCGGAACGGGGATAAGCGATTTCCGCTGGCATGACCTGAGACACACCTGGGCCTCATGGCACATCCAGAACGGAACACCCTTATCTGTTCTTCAGGAGTTGGGAGGATGGGAATCGGTGAGCATGGTCAAAAGGTATGCCCACCTTTCTGACCATCATCTTTCGGAGTGGGCCGAGAGGGTGAACGTCACAAATACGACACATTCTCATTTGAAGATCGTCGAATGATGGTGCGCCTGGCTGGACTCGAACCAGCAGCCCACAGCTTAGAAGGCTTCATATTTATCTGATATTTTCATTGCTACAAGCCTTTATTGGCATTATTTCATGTTCCAAATTTGACTATAAACGGCTCATTATTTTCGTAAAAATCGTGACGCGACGACACAATTACGACACACTTCTACCCTTACCCTTGAAGCACCCAGAAGAATGCCTGATCTTCTATGGTGTTCCCTTGTGCCGTACCGCACTTGAAAGAAAGGATGTAAGCAGTTCCTGGAACGCCACCCGATACGCGCTGAAGCACCTGCATACTGTTCGTTGATATGGACGGTGATCCTACCAGAATCGATTGGGGACTGGGATCGGTGCCTTGCAGGACAGAAACAGTGACAGTCGGAGATCCTGTCAGCGTGTCGGATGTTAGATCGAGACGGCTGCTAAAATCCATTCCGCGCACGAGGGATTCCGTGTTGTATTGAGGATCCTGCTGGATGGGCTGGAGTGTGTTTGATGGCATCTAGTTCCTCGCGTTTGAGACCAGAGTTCGGAATGGGGAGGCAGAAAGCAGAGAACGGGATTGCGCCGACGATGAAAGAACCCTTTCTGATGCATCCGAAAGAATATCCGCAAACAGTGGCGGTACACCGGAAAAAAGATCAGCAGTATCCTTGATCGAAATAGTGTCTGAGGAAGCGAGTTGTGCTTTCGATATCAGGGTGGCGGCATCGATGACCCGGATGGTGTCGCCCGAGGCGAGAGAAGCCCCCGAGATCAGATTGGCGACGTCCTGAACCGAAACAGTGTCATGCGTCGACAGAACGGCATTGCTCAGGAGGTTTGCAACATCCTTGACGGCCACAGTGTCGTTTGCCGAAAGACGGGCGTTGGAGAGAAGATTGGCGACGTCATGGATGGATACCGTGTCGTTCGATGTCAGAGACGCATCGGAGAGCAAGTTTGCGACATCGTGCAGGCTGATCGTGTCGTTCGCGGCCAAACTGGTGGCACCGCTGATGGTAAGATTCGCAACATCCGAAACAGAAACGTTGTCGTTCGATGCCAGAACCGACCCGGCAAGAAGCGAAGCAACATCCGAAACTTTTACCGTGTCGTTCGCGTCCAGAGCGGCGTTCGAGAGAAGATTGGCTACATCCGTAATCTTGACGGTATCCGAGGCGGCGAGGTTCGCTTGGGCGAGCAATGAGGCAACATCCGTGACCGCTATGGTATCGCTGGAACCAAGGGAGGCGTCGGCTGTCAGGTCGGCGGAATCCGATACGGAGAGCGTGTCTGAGGCTTCAAGAGCAACGGAAGTGGAAGAAGTGGAGAGCAGTTCCGCCCAGAGGAGAAAGCCCATTTAACTGACGCTGTATTCGGTCCAGTCCAGCGCCGTCGATGGCAGTGTCCCGGAGATGACGTTGGCCTGCACCTGAAAGCCATCCTGAACAACAAAATCCTCCGATTGCCAGTCCGGTTCGTAACCGATAGCGGGAGCCGCCGGAATGGCTATAGGGTTAGAAAGAGTTACGTTCTGGCGTTCCTCATACGATCCGGCAGAGGAATTGAGGGCCTGAAACGACAAATTCAGAATAGTTCCCGCCGGAAGATTCGTCAGATTGATGCGGAACTTCTTCACGCCTCCCGTCCCATCCGTCAGAAGCGTGTAAACGGTCCCTGTGGCAGTGGGGAGGAAGGTTCCGGTTGTGTAGGTGATTGCCATTCAGGACTCCTAGGAAATACCGTAAAAAGCCACCTGAATACTGCATGCCCCCCCGATATTCGCATCCCCTTGCGCCGTGATCGTCTGTCCAGAGGGAATATCACAGTCAAATGGGCCAAAAAAAGTCGGAGTCGTTATCGTGCCATTGCCACCATTCGATATCAGTGCGCAAAATTCCGGGAACAGGACTTGCGACCCCATCAGTAATTCCAACCACGCACTGACATAAGAAGCGGGTTCTCCCAGCGTCGTAAAACTAAATGCATACTTCTTGTGGTGGGAAGAACTGGAAGTAATCGTGACCGGACCCCATGCACCATTTGCAGTGAGAGCCGCACTGAATCCCTGGGAAGCGGCACTATCAACGTATGGGGTAATAACACTACCTTCCCATCCGTCCGGTTCATTCCAGACATACCCGCCGATTTCAAAATTGTCCGCTGCGGTTCCGGGGGTTGCGTACTGCGCCCAAATCGCAAGACCGGGTGGAAGTTTTATCGGCCATAGGTAATTCAAAGGGGGGCCGCCGAACCCGGTTAGAGCATTTGCCAGCATGTACGGAACCACCACAACCTGCGATCCAGACGGACCAATACCGATATTGATCATCCCGGATTGACTGGCATTATTGTTGTCTGGCCGTCCCGTTAGAAATAATCGGTTGGTTTTGTAGGGTGGAAGTGTTCCGATCTGTGTCCACGGCCCAAAAGTATTGGCTGTAGTTACTGTCGTGATGATCGTGTATTCAGTACTAGTGCTATATGCCGGTGCCAGTAATGTAAGAGGCTGAAACATCTTGTCTCCCTACGGATTGCTCAGTGTAATCGCCTGCACAGCAGAGACGCTCGTGGCCGCCAGAATGTCGTTCTTGGCCTTCTCAAATGACGCATAGTAACCCTGCTCCCTCGAAGCGGCTCCGAGATAAAGACTCTTGATATCGGCTACTGTAAACGGCACCGCCGTTTGCGTTACATCGTACAGGAAGAACCCTGTCGGCAACGTCTCGCCACCGAGAACATACATCGTATAGGCATTGCTGTAGTTTTTTTGTGATGTACCGTCCATCGGAAAGGAAGAGCTGACGCCGCCGGAAGTTGTGAAGGCATAGGGAGAAACGAGGGCCGCCTGTAGCTGTCCATACACGACACCAATCTGCTGTTGCTGAACTTTATTCAGATTGTAATTGGATGCGGGAGGATTCACAGTCGAAGTCGAAGCGTCCCATGTCGCACCCGCTACCTGTGCGGACGGAAGCTGTGCCGCCGTGATCGCAATCCATCCGGAAGGCAACGGTTCGGACGTGGATAAGGTTCCGATAATGATGTTGTTGCTGTCGATCTGGATGCCGTAGTTCATTGATCCCCCTTCAGGTTATGGGCTGATGACGAACTGCCAGGAAAGGGCATCGACAGCGAAAGTTGCAGTAGCCCCGGCGTTAACTGTCTGGGAGGTTGTCAGGGTGTTCTCGAAGAGCTGGTCCCCTCCGGTCGAGGCATCCCATGCTCCGTAGCACACGACGGTCTGCCCCGTGGTCCCTGTGTTGGTCCACGAAATGGCGACATTGTTTTTGACCAGCCCTCCGCTTGCGGTCGTGAAGTCGGTCGTCCCGACGGTCTCGGCAACGCGGGCATAGCCGGTAAACGAGGCCTCCGTCCCTCCCGTCCCTCCCGATGGGCACGTGGTATAGAGACCGATGTAGATTGTCGTCGGGAACGTGTAGGCAGTTCCGTTGAATACCTGGGCGGCCAGAGCTTGGGCAAGATAGGCGCTCATTCCGGCGTAGGCGTTGGCGGGCAAAAGAAGGGCGAGAGAGAGCATGAGCCCCGCAAGAATCTTTTTCATTTTTTCAGTCCTTTCGGTGGGTCAATAACGAAAAAGCCGGTAGAGGTGTCTGAGTCTCCACCGGCGGTTGATTTCCGGGTAAAAGAAGGGTCTGTCCATTTTACGAAGCGGCAGGGGTTGTCGTCTGGGTAGCTGGCTGTTGGCCTTCCACCTGCGCCTGAAGCTGGTTGTTGGCTTCCATGAGGGCGGCGTCCATGCTCTGCCAGTCGGCCAGAGTCGGCGGCTGGTTGGATTGCATGAGCTTGATGATCGTCTGGACCCCGGAGATGATCGTCGGCGTCATCGCAATGCCCGAAATGACGGCTTGCATGATCGGAATGGCTATCGCTGGCATGTTATCCTCCTGTGGATGGGGATGAGGTTGTAGAGGGAGAAACGGACGATACGAATCCGGACAATGCGGTGATGGCCGCATCGACAGCGACCATATCCACGGGCTGGTTGGCTTCTGCCGCTTTCTGGGCATTCATGAGGACTGTTGTTGCGTTTTGAGATGCGGCCTTGAGATTGCCGACCATTTCCGGTGTCGAACAGACCGCTGTCGCTCCAGAGGATCCGCATGCCGGAAGAGCGATATAGTCCATCGCCGCTTTCTGGAGCGTGATCAGTGTCGTCATGGCGCTGGCGATCGAGTTCTCTTCCGTTGTCTGTGTGCTGGCTCCCGTAGCGCAGGCGGCCAGAAGCAATCCTGCCATCAACAGGAACATTCCCTGCATGTGCTTCCTGAATCTAGTCATGATCTTCCTCCATGAGTTTCTGTAAGGACTGGATGGACTTTCGGATATCGACTAGAAATCGCTCCTTGTCCGTCCAGTCGTAGTCCGTGCATTCCGTTACCTCATGCACCTCCTGATTGAGACGGTGCATCCACTGGCTTCGAGTCAGCATTCTTTGCACCCTCCTTCTGCACGGACTGCTTGCCCACAGCGTTGCCCGTCAAAAACCCGATCAACGCCAGAAGTCCGTTCACGAAGCCGTCCGCCGGGGTGTTTCCGTGCCAGACCAGAAACGCCCATGTGCCATAGGCCAGAAGCAAACCAGCCGCTTTCGTTCCGTACACCACGTTCTCGTTCATTGTTTCCTCCACTACAGCGTGAACAGCACAATCCACAGGATCAGGGCGAACAGGAAGCCGCCCAGTCCCAACAGGATGCCTTCCTTCAACTTTCCCACTCTCCCGTCTTCATCTGCTCGGACAGTCTCACGGCCCTTTCCCCGACCTGTTTGGCCCACAGGCTGTCGATCATCGCCATTGACGCCTTGAGCCACATTCCCGCTTTCGCATACCCGAGAAAATGGGTGAAGGTCTCCAGCCCCCCGATTCCCATATTGAACGCCATATTGTAGAGGACGGCCTGACGGGGCTCGTTCAACTGCTCGACCCACGGCCAGCGTGCATTGACCTGGGACGTCACATTTTCGATATCATCTTCCAGCAGGATCATCGCCTCGTCTTCCGAGATACCGTCCCTCGTCAGATTCCTACCCACGCCGATCGTGATGTTTCCCGTGGTGTCGGTGTAGGGAAACAACCGCAATCCCTCGTCCTCGATCAACTGGTCTTTCAGATCCATCAATCCCTTCTTTCCATCGCAATCATCAGGCAGAACATCAGGCCGATTCCGAGTATGAGAAGGCCCACCGGCATGTCTAGAACGATTCCATCGATTCGGATTCCCGCCTCGCCTGACACGAAATGCACGTCCTCACCCCCACGACAAACTTCCTTCTCAAATCGGGTATCTCCGTTCCGCAATCCTCGCAAAACAGACGAGATGTCACCTGATGGGCGTATCTCCGATACCGGAACGACTCTTCCTTTTCGATGTGCGCCTGCGCCATGTCCGCCATATCCATCAGTAATATCCTCCCGGACCCGTGATCCATGAGGGAACGCCGTCCACCTTGACAACCTCCACCGATTCATACGCCGTCTGCGGTGTCACCCGAAAGGATGCCCGGTCCACGATGGGACTTCCCGCCTGCTCGAATCCGGCGGCAACCAGTTCCGAGCAGAACCACGCCTTCGGCGTGTGCCAGTTCGCCCTGGGAAGGAATCCCATGATCGCTTTCCAGTCGTAGGGCTTGCCGACCTGCGTCGTGGCCCATCCATAGACTTTCCGGGGATCCGGGACTTCGACATACGCATACCGGAAGGCGGACGGAACAATGTAGTCGTGGGGCCGGATAAGAACGCCGCCGTCGAGTCTGGCTCCGAGAAACCGTCCGTCCCGCAGGACAAAATCGACATGCGACCAGTCCGACCACGTGAACCAGCGGATGGCCCACGAAGAGAATCCCTTCTCGGTGATGAACCGGAGCCAGACCTTTCCTCCGCTAGTAGTTGTTACGTTTGTCACGGTCCCGCTCCTCGTCGAAGTGCTTCTCCAGCTTGGTTTCCATGCGTCCGATCAGTGTCTTGATTTCCTCCATCTGGTCGGTGAAGCGATCTTCCTGACGCTGGACGGTGATCTGGAAGTCGTGCATGGTGTCCTTCAGGTCCTGACGGCTGATCATGCTTTGCTCCAGCTTTCTCAAACGCTCGTCGAATCCTTCATGGATCTGGAAGGATCTACCCGCCAACGCCAGCGAGACGGACGTGGCGATTCCCAGAAGCCATTCGACGAGTTCCGTGTTTGAGTCTGTTGCCACATCGTGTCTCCTTTCACGCAAGGTCTGATGACATAAAAAAACCCGCCTGAAGCGGGTGGGGGAATGGGGAATCATGGGTTCACCAGACAATCGCCTGGACGGCGCTGACCGTGGTGGCCGCATTGACTTGGGCGATCTTGGCGGAAAGAGTCGCCTCTGCCGATTTAATTTGCGCCTTTCCGGACTTATAGAAGGCCTCGATATCGGCCAGTGTGAATTCAATGGCGGAGCCGGTTTCCGTGTAGAAAGTCGCTGTCGTTCCGGAGTTGTTCGGGAGAGGGGATTTCAGGACGACGTATTCGGTCCATTCTCCAAGATATTTGGTCCACGCATGAGGGGTCATGAGGAAGGTGCCTGCAACCCCCGCCGCATTGGTAAAGGACACTGGAGCTTGTTCGGCTTGGGAGAATGAGGATTGAAGGAGGGAAAGCTGTCTTGCTTGCGCCTGAGTTAAAAGAACCGAAGCCGGAGCTTGCTGAATCGTTGGGGGCGTGGTGCTTGCATCAACTGTGTATTGGGAAGAATTCTCATACTGCGCCTGTGTGCAGGAGATCGCATCTTTCGGTAACGTGCCATCGAGAGAAATTCCGGTTCCTGTGATTATGCCAGAGGAGGTCCATGTAGTGATGAAGTAGATCATAAACTATTCTCCTATGCGTTGCCCAAGGCCGGTATAAAGAAGGCATCTACATATAAAGACGCGTTTATGTTGGGACTTGTAGAGCCCGTTGTCAGTTGCGCCGTAACCGTGACGGATTCTCCTGCCGTAACGCTCGTAACCCCTGCCTCCGACATGGGGAGAAGCGTGTTGTCATCTTGATAAGACGTGCCATTTATGATTAAGGCGCAACCGACTCCCCCTCCTGATGCGGCTTCCGTATTGAAGGCCGTCCGAAGTTGCCCCCACACATATCCGTCACTGGGAGCCGTGAAAGTGATCGATTTTGTATAGGTCGTGCTGGTTGCAAGTGTGCCTAAACTGGCTCCAGTAGTGGCCGGACCCATCATCTGCCCCAAAGCCACAGGCTGATTATTAGAAGTGGCGTTGGGGATGGTGGCGGTTCCGGTGACGTCGAGGGTTCCGGCCACTGTTTCGGTCTGACCCGAGGGCACGGTCAGCCCCCCGTTGGCCGTGATGAGACCGGAGGCGGTGAGAGCATCGACATTGAGATTGCCCGACTCGTTCATCAAACCGAAGAGCTTTTGCGTGAGGAAGGGGGCGCCTGCATAGGCCGAGATGCTGGACGAGGTAATGGAAGTTTGACCGTTCGCAACGGTAATGACCCACAACCCCACCTGCCCGGACGGGACGGCGGGAGTCTGCTGAGTCCCCGTAGCCGCGGCGGTCCCGGCTGTCAGCGTGAGAACGCACTTCCCCTGACGGAAAGTCGGCTGGGCCGTCCCCGAGTTATTTTGTCCCTGCAAGGGTTGCGAGGGGTTCGATGAGTTGAAGTAGTTGAGGACCACATCCTCGGTGTCCTGATCCTGGTATGAGGCCGAAATCAAATAGTTGACGGAGTCGCCGGAGGTCGAGGGGGCCGAGAGCGCAAAGGTCGTCTCCGACAGGATCAGTCCTTGTTTCATAATTGTCGCGGAGTTCGCTGCGACGTTGTGTCCGAAGATGTTGGCCGTGGGCGACAGATCCCCGTAGGTTGTCGTGTCGACGGCTTCCAAGAAGTAGATTTGGCCCGGAGCCACCAGCACGTCCATCGACGCCGGAGAGGTGGGTGTGCAGGCCAACCCTTCGACTGCCGTCTGCGTCCCCAGAAGCGCGGAGACCAGCTTCCCCAGGGCAATCATGTCGGCGACCCGCTGGTTCAGGAAGTCGTCGACAACGATCTGTTCCATCGGGTATTCAATAATGCGATCCACACGTCCTCCTTATGCGTTCGATTGCTTGACCCAGGCGAGGATGCCCGCGGCCCGGATGAAGTTGATGGCGTCGAAGAGATCGGCGAGCGTGAGATTCGCCGAAGGAGGCGAGGGCATGTACGCCGTATCCGTGTTGAAATACACTTCGTTGAATGTCGGGATGTTCCCGCTGTCTGAGACGAGCGGAAGCCCGGCTTCCACAAAGATCTGACCCGGGTAGTCCTGCGACCCGAACCGTGCGTTGCCCCCCCCGCCGAAATAGAAGGTGCCGGAGAAAGCTGCCGTGTCATTGGGCGAGAACGCTTCACGGACGACCGGTGTCGTAAAACCGAGTCTCGTCAGAAGGGTCACGATGGCCCCCTTCGTCACGGTCGGCGCAAAGATGTAGGCCGAGACGCGGTTCCGGAAAGAAAGATCGGCCTCACCCTCCTTCCGCAGAACAAATGTCCCGAGAAAGTCGTAGGCCCACAGGTCGAGGAATCCCCCGGAGGTGGTCTGGAGATAGATCTGGAGGGCGACGAACTGCGCAACCCCCATGACATATCCGAAGGCCCACGCATAGCCCGAGAGGATCGCCCCGATGACTCCCGTCCCCGTTGCCACGCTCGAAAACCATCCCTTGGGCAATTTCGAGACAAGGTAAGCCTGTATCTGTGCGGCCGTGAGCGCGAGAGGATTCATCTAGGCTGCCTGCACGATGTCGTAGGTCCCCGCAACGATGACTCCGTTGTTTCCCGGCGCAATGTCGGCGGTGCCTCCGTTTGCGGTCATGCCGGTGACTTCGACGACTCCGGCCACTCCGTAAGCAATGGCGTAGAGCTGAGACCAGTAGAGCGTTCCTCCGATCGGCAGGGCGGCAATGGCCTGGTCGATAGCCGTCTCGATGGCGCTTTGGACGGCGGAGAACTGGTATCCGGCCGCAATGCTCACGGTCATGCCGATGTTCACCGACACGGCGGTTGGACCGTAGACGTTGAACTGGATCCCGGCCGCCTTGACCGCATCGATGGCGTTGTAGATCGTCTGCAGAAGGGTGGATGACGGATTTCCGGTGCCGTCGTTGACCACCACGTAGAAGTAGGCGAGTGCGGAGGCTCCCGATTCTGTCTGGAACTCGACCAGATTGTAGGTGAGACCCTGCTGGACGCCGAGAACGGCTGCTGTCACAGCCAGCTTTGTCCCCTTCTGGAGCGAGGCGATGTATGTGACGAACCGCGACCGGACAGCGGAGTCGGACTCCGGATTCACTCCGTTTGTAAAGGCAACCGGATTTGAAACGGTATCGATCCCCGGCACGGCGGTCACGAACTGCGTGATCGCTCCGACTGCCACATTTCCGGTCGTACCTGAGAGAACGGCGGTCACCGGAACAGATACGGATGTCGACCCCGGTTCCAATGTAGCGGCTTGTGTCGTCAGGAACTGCACCCCTGTCACCGTCTGGACCGTTGTCCCGGCAGGAATGGGAACGGGAGACGTGGGGGCGACATTCGCGCCCATTGTCACGGAGCCAGAGGCCGAGACTCCCGGGAGGCGCGAGAAGCCGAACTGCGCCAGCCACAGGTCGAGGGCCGACCCGGTGGACGTTTGCGCCCGCGTCCATGCCAGCACCTGGAGGATGAGGCTCTGGAGCCACATGGCGGTCTGCCCCTGGGCTTCCGCCAGGGCAACGAAGACGGATCCGATGGTGAAGTCCAGGACCTTGTTCACCTTCGACTGGATGGTGTTCAGGATGTTCTGGACGAGCTGCGAGATCGTCAGGATGTTCAAGCGCCGACTCCGAAAGAGAACGTGGATGGCTGGCCGGTCACGGCGTCAAGATACGAGACGGTCACGGACACGAGACTGGGATTGACGATTTCGACGGACACCTCCGGATCCTTGATGTCGGGATCCCCCAGAACGTTCTGGTAGACGAGGCTTTGAAGGGCCTGCGCCTGGGATGGACCGAAAGTCTGGCCTTCCCACGATCCGATGCCAGCCCCGAACTCCGGATGGAGCTCCATGGCGTCCGGATTGGTAAACAGCGTCCGGACAAGCCGCTGGAAAACCTTCCCCGTTCCTGATTCGACGGTCGCCAGATCTCCCGAAGCCGAAAGAGCCAGGTCGCCGTCCCATGTGCTGGACAAGTCTGTCAGGATCATCAGCCCTCCGCAGGACTCGTGTTCGTGGGCGAGCCGGATCCGGGGTTATAGGTGTGGTAGTGCTGCTCGAGGGAAATCCCGTTCGCCTGCACATCTCCTGTTGTCGTGACAGTCCCGTTGAATGTGGCTGTTCCCCCTCCGGATCCCGTTCCTCCCGATATGTTCCCGGTCACCTCGAGGTCCCCTTCCACGACGGTCGTTGGAGCGCTGACGGTGACGGGATTCGGGCTCGTGATCATGGCGTTCCCGTTGACAGTGGCTTCGAGATTCCCTGTCACTGCGAGATTCAGGTTGCCGATCACGTTCATGTCGAGGTCACCGGAGTTCATGAGCTTGATGAACGTTCCGGAGGAATGGATCAGCATGACCTGGCCGGACGGACACGGAACCGGCGGCATGGACGGGAGAAAGATCTTTCCGGATCCGATCACGCCCATGCCAAAATCGCCGTCCACGAACTGGCAGAGGACGGTGTCACCGATGGCCGGACCGATGAAGAGCCCGAACCCGGCTCCCACATACTCGGAGCTGATGGGCATCCAGTTCGAGAGGATGTTCTCCGGCTGGATCATCACCTTTGCCCGGTAATTGTTCGGGTCGTAGTTCTGAATGACACCGAACCGGGGAAAGGTCTTCACCGACAGGATGCGCTCCGCCTCCCGACGCATCACGTCGAGGTGGCTGACGAGATCCATGCTCACAGGACCACCTGTTGTCCTGTCGGGTGGTTCTTGAGCCAAAGTTCCATGTCGAGCCCCTTCGATTCGTTCAGCCGCCACGTCACGGCGTTGACCCAGAAATCCATCTCTCCCCCCGGAACGAGAGAGCTCTTGAACCGGACGATCTGGGTCGGATCGAGCGTCGGATCTCCCGGCATCGTGACCCGCAGGATATACTCGTGTTGCGAGAGCGCCTTGGCCTTCGCCTGTGCCATCTGCTGGGCCTGAATGGGGGTGATACCGTTCTGTACGTAGACGAAGTGCTGGTAGCCCACGGACGAGTAAAGGGACTGTGAAAAGCTCCCCCCTCCCGTATGTCCCTGCGCGTGTTTCCCGGAGGCCGTCACCGAATATCGTCCGATCATCGGATTGAATCCCATCACCGTCACCGAGACATCCTTGGCGAGCGTCAGGTTGTGGGCGATGTCCAGACGGGTCACATTCGACATGGGGTACGCGGTCTTGGCCGTGGGAGCCGAGGGCGTCCATTCGATCAGGAAATATCCCGTCGGGGGCTTCGCGGGACCGAAGTTCAGGCTGAATCCGTCCACGTAAGCCACGAAGGGATCCGGGCTGCCACCGCTTCCCACATTTGTCTGGGCGAGCCAGACAATCACGTCCCAGATGCTCCGGTTCCTGAACATGTAGAGGAAGTTTCCGCTGAAGTAGGAACCGACCGGCTGCGTTGTCGCCTGGATGTTGTTTCCGGCGAACCAGGGAGAAAAAGGAGCCAGAAGCCCCTCGACGATCTGGGAGGCCGTGCTGTTCTGGTATTGCTGCATGGCGTCACCGCTCGTGCGGGAATCGATCAGGAGTCCCGTCAGGTCGCGTCCCGAGAGGATGATCTCATCGGCCACCGGATCCACCACCACGTCGTCCACGCGTCCTACGATGAGTGTCGTTCCGGAGCCCTGGGCACTCCCGGACGGCTCCGTTCCAACCGTGACAGACAGTAGTATCTCCGGCTGGGAGAGCCACCATGACGCTCCGTTGTAGGGAGCGGTCTGCGCCGAAAGGACGGCCCGGATCTGGAAGGTGTCCGCCTCGTAGAAGTTGTTGTTGACCACCTCCATGTCCAGGAGGGAGACGAGGGGATGGGGCGGCGAATTTGTCCCTGTTCCGAAGAGGACGGAGAAGCGCGGTCGCCGTCCCTGAAAGGTAACGATCCGGTTGAGTTGTTTCACGCCGTCGGCCAAAGGATGTCGATGGGCAATGCGGAGGCTCCCGTCTTTGCCGTAAGGCCGGATCCTTCCGTGATTTCTCCCAATACGTTCATCTCTGGCGTGATAAATGGACCAACGAAGACCGTACTTCCAGGTGTCCCGTCAGCCTCCGGCAGGAATCCCGGCATCGCCACGCCAGACTGCATCGCACTGAAGGGAGGAATGACGATTTCCATGGTAGCGGGAACGATGGGCACCAATAGTCCGTTGGCGTTGGCGATCTGCGGCCATTGCGTCGCATCTCCGTAGTACTGGAGTGACAACGTTCCCAGATCCGTATTCTGCTGGACGATCACCCGTATGGTTGAGGAAAGGGGAGCCGATCCAGTCAGTGTCGGGATGACGAGGGGGGCCAGAACTTCTCCTGTCGTCTCCAGCGTGGTCCCGGAGTTGATCGTGATGGCGGAAAGATTGTCGGCCTGATAGCTTTGCGCCGCCAGATTCGCCTGGTTGCTGATGGAGGACACCATCGCCGCGGCCGGATTGTTCGGAAGAACACCGCCCAGCGTCGTGATATTCTGGAGGCCATTTTCGATGGAGGCCTTCAGTCCGTCGACCGTGTTCGTGATCTGCTCGAGCCCGTTGGTCAGGGACGAAATGACGGAGCTGGATGCCCCGTCGATCGATGCGATCGTATTTGTCACAGACTGGACGGTAGCAACGATTCCGGCCACGGTGTTGGAGATGGCCTGACCAAGGGCGGCGGCGTCTGCCAGAAACTTCTTGAACGCCGACAGCTTCGAGACCGTGGCGATCTTGGCCGGAGGATTGTTCCACGTTTCGGAGAGGGCGATCAGCCGGATCCGGTAAGGGACGTTGTTGACGTAGGCATAATCCGGCTCGAAGTCCGCAATCACGACCTTCCACGAGACGTTCCCCATCAGGAGATAGAGTGGCTTCCCGGCAAGACGCGCGGCGTTGAGCTTTTTCGCCCGTCTCATGGCGTTGGCTCCCAGGAAGAGACCTCTCCACTCAAGATCCCTGTCGATGGGGCCGAGGGCATCCACGACCCGACCGCCTCCGATCAGATTGTGGACGGCCACCATCTGCTGCCCGGCGAAAGGGAGATGCCCGGGGATTTCCGTTCGCTCGAAGACGAACGATCCGAGGCCAGGTCCGTAGAGCATGAAGGTTGTACTGGTCGACGGAGATGATCCCAGCGCGTTTGGTCCGGGAGAGAGAAAACGGGACAGAGAGCTCACCGATTACCCTCCATGACCGGACGTGGCGGGGAACATGGCGCCATTCGAGAAGGTCGCCCCCGTTGGATGTGTGTGTCGGCCGACCATCGTCCGGGAAACGTGTTCCGCGATCTTTTTTCCGTCGAGATGAATGTAGTTATGAATTGTCAGATCCTTGAACGGACGTGCCGGTTGTCTTCCCCATTCAAAGGGATTGAGGGCTTCGTTGGCGGCGTGTGCAAATGTCGAGGCACTTCTGCCGGGATGAACGATGATCTGAGACAAGAAGTCATTCGTCTGCTTCAGGGTCGAATTCAACAATGGAATCAGGTTGTCTGCCAGCTTCTGGAGGGCCACCGAGAGATTGTTCAGCAGCATTCGGCCCTGCACCATCGGATTGTTTTTGGAGAGGACGCTGAACTCCTGGCCGATGGTCTGCTCCCGTCTCGGATCCAGCACAGAAAGCATCCGGGCATACCCAGGACTCATCCCTAGCGCGATCATCCGCGCGCCCTGCTTGCCCCACGCCAGATTCGCCTCTTTCGTAATCTCGGTGAGAGCCGCTGCCGGTGGCATCGTCTTTTTGATGTGGTTCGCCCACTTCAGAAATATCTGGATCATCTTGAGCGGATGAAAGACGCCTTTGGCGTCAAACGCGACCGGAATGCCCTGGGCATTGACTTCTCCCATCGTCTGGAGGGCGGCCATCTGAGGTCCCGTCTTGAACAGCCCCGTTCCATGGACCTTCGGAATCGTATTCAGGATCGCGTTCGAGAGCCACGTACCGGACTTCGTATTTTTGACGCCGGCGGCTTTCATGAAGATGATCGACTCAATCAGCTCGTTCGGATCCACATTCATCATCGCGCGCCCCGTCGGCATGGCGTAAGACGCAGAACTCAGAAGGCGGGGAAGGGATTCCGGCGAGAGAGAAGAGGCCCAGTTGGCGTAGTTCATGACCTTGGACAGCTTCTTCGGGTCATAGATACCCGTCATGTGCGCATATTCCTGCAGTGACATCATTGTTTCGACGGGAGATGTTCCATGGACCTGCTGCTGAATCAAGGCGGCTTTTGCGGCGAGCGGGAAAAGCTCCTTGAGCTGGCTCAACGGAAGGTAGGAATCGACCTGGCGCATTCGCAAGAACCCTTCGGCCAGTGTCGAAGTCGAAATCCCTGTTTTGGACGAAGCTTTCTCGATCATCTTGAGAAGGTCCGACCGGAGAGACTGGTTCTTCTGCGAGACGGGGTTGATGCCCGAGATCGCGAGAGCGTTGTTCAGAATCGCGTTTTCTTTTGCCGACTCATAGAGTCCGTATCCTACGACACCAAGTCCGGCAAGACCCGCAAATCCGCCAAAACTTTTGGCAAAGGCACCGGGCCCTCCGATAATCGTTCCTCCGCGCCGGTGTCCTCCGCCTCCCCGGCCAGACCCTCCCACCATCACGGAGGCGGTTCCCACGGAGGCAACGGAGGCTCCCGCATTCTGTGCGGCTTTTGCCACAGCGGAAAGGCGACCGGCCGATGTCATCAGATGGCGATTCATGAGTTGTGCCTGACGGCCGGCATCGGAGAAGACCGTTCCGATCTTTCCCACGCGCATGACAGCGGAAACACCGGATAGCCCAACCGCCTTCATGGATTCCGACAGGGACCGGAGAGACTTTGTGAGCCGGACGACCGAGGCATCCGCCTTGTTGAGGGCTCCCGTCAGCTCCTTGAGCTTCGCAAAAATGCTGTCGTTGAGTCCGACCGAGACCTGGATCTTATAAATGTCTTCCATGCATCCGGTCCTTCAGAGTTTTGGCATACAGTTTTCCGAGCCACTTTTTCGACCGGAATGCGGCCACGCGCAGAAATGGCCTCGGCGGAATGGTGGCTGTTCCCATCTCCTGGTAGATCGCGATGTCGAGATCCGAACCGACGGCGACCGAATGCCCCCGGACCTCATGACAGATGCTGTCCCGGAGGGCTCCCGTCCGAAGAAGGGGATCGTTCGGCGTGAATCCCTGTGACACCCGGTCGGACTTGGTGGACGGCGCCAGTTCTTCCCATTCGGGAAAGGGTCCGGTATCCGATCGCTGGTAGTGCCCGATGATCTCCTTGGCGTCGTGTTCGATCCTGGTCCCCACAGCCTCGAGGTAGGCCTTGTCCCCTTCGGCGTTCGCCATTCGGGACAGCCTGGAGGCCAGATCGGAAAACGAGTTCATTCTTCCACTTCCATGCCGGCGTTCACCTCACTTCTCCGTTCGTTATGAACCCATGCCAGCGACAGCCATCGGTCAGCAAAACAGAGCTGGACTTTCCATTCTCTCCGGACAGGGTGACGTCTTCCAAGTTTGTCCCGGAGATGGTCCACCTCCCCGGAAGTGGTCCGACGTTGGCAGGGACCCCCCGGGTTGCAGACCAGCACAAGACCGCATGAGTGCCGATAGGACCTTTGTTCTGGGCAAAGCACTTGGGACAGAGGAACCAGAGCCCTTGACACTCTTCTATCGTCTGGACGGTCTGAATCCTACCCCCATCCAAGTACCTAACAAATCTCGGCTCAAGCTCTGTCAATTTCATTCAGGCTCCCTCCACGACAGGGATGTCCAGTCGAAGACCCCTCCCGACAGCTCGCCGATAGCCACCGAATAGGCCATCAGGTCCATCTCCGACAGCGAAAAGGCCACGTCATAGGGAACACCCTTCGATACAAGAGCCAGATAGGGCTTCAGGAGTTCGATTTTTTTTTGACTTCATCCACCGTGAAGGTCTTCGAGAAATGCTCGGAGATCGCCTTCGTGACCGCTTCCACGCCTTCATTGCCGAGCCTGTTCACCATCTCGTCGATGGACTTTTTCGATGTCAGCGGCAGGACAGGATCGTCGTCGATGGACTGCACATGGAGAAGGACGTTCATCATCGCCATGTACATATCGTTCTTCGACGCCTCGGGACCGACAATCACCATGAGGTCGAGCTGCTCGGAAAGAAGAGGGCGCTTGACCAGGATCCGCCTTCCAAGGCTATCCACCACATCAACGGACTGCGCTGCGGACGCGACGACCTTTTCGGATGGAGAAGGAACCGGGACAGGTTTCATCAGCCGATCACCACCCTTTCACGGGCCCGGAAGCGCAATGTCTGCCGGACGATATCCTGCAGATCGAACTTTCCGGCGTCTTCCATCACGAAGATGACACCGAGGAATTTCCACTTCTGGACAGCCCCGGAAGGCTCGTTGATCTGGACGCCCATTGTGGAGTTGAGCACGTTCTGTCCCTGAAAATAGGCCTGTTCATAAGCGGCAATGAAGCGGTCCACCGCGCCTCCCGTCCTCTCATAGCGAAGAGATCCTTCCCACCGCTGCGGGATGTTGACCTGGTGCTCGAACCCCGTCGTGAGATCGTCGGCGGTGACCTCTTTCGTGACCTGCCGCGCGTCGAAAGAGGAGATCTGAGTAAGGGGATAATTCTGGCCGTTCCAGACGATCGACACGAGGATGTCGCGTCCGACGGAATAACCGGCAATCGGCATTTCTGGCTCCTTCTATCAGGCGACTTGACCGAGGGTGGACTGGGAGATCACGACGGACGTTCCGCCGTTGAGGCTGACGGTGATGTAAGCGGCGATCCCGAAGTAGGTGACCGAGACCTGGATGTTCATGAAGCCCAAAGCCTGCTGGCTCTGCGGATTGTTAGTCTGGTTGACGGTGACCTGGTAGGCCTCGATCAGATCCTGGTCCTCGAGGTTCGAGAGGAAGTCATCGAATGTTGTTTCCACCTCAGCCCAGAGTTTCGGCGTCTGGACCTTTCCGTTGAATATCCCGGTGGCCTTGTTGAAGGTGGCTGACAGGAAATTCGTCATCCGGGTGTAGTTGTCGAACTGATTGACGGCGTTGAAGCTCGTGTTGACGCCCAACCGCACGCCAAACGCATTGCCAGCGGGAATCGGATTGGTGATGAGGTCGATACCGTTCTGTGTGAGCTGCTGGAGGTCGGCGTAGGAGTAGCGGTATCCATTGATGGATGTCTGGGTCGCAATAACGCCATAGACCTGCTTGTTGAGGGATCCCTGAGACGGGTTCAGGCTGACGAGCAAACCCGCCGAGAACGCCTGCGGACTGACGACACGCTGGACCTGGTTGACTTCATCGAACCAGTAGATCCAGTCTCCCAGCAGAAGTTTCAAGGCATGAGATCCGATGCCGGCGGTATTCTTTGCAGAAATCGCAGTGGCCACCGTCTGGTTCCCGGGTCCCACGGCGATCATGTAGATCCCCTCCTGAAGGCCAAAGGCAATCTGGTCGGTGAAGGTGGAAGGGGTTGTCACATCCGCCAGCATTCCCACCTGGCAGCCGGTTCCGCGCAGCGCATACATGCCGGTGCGGGGAGGGCCGTCGGAGCCGACAAGCGTCGTGTCCGTTATCGTGGAGTTTCCGTTTGTTCCGCCAGCCAGGGTGTAGGTCGTGGTGACGTTCGGAGCGGACGTCGATTGCGTGGTGGGCAGAGAGGCCAGAACAAGCTGGGAGGGACCGCGGGAAGGACCCTGGCCGGAATTGACGGCGTTGACGAGATTTTCCCAGAAAGCCGACCCTGTGCCACCGATATTGGCGAATACTTCCGTCAGAACACCCGGACGCGTGATCGTGAGAGTGTAGGTGTTGGGCTGAATTCCGGCGGTAATGGCGGCGGTAATGGCGTTTCCTACCACGCCGGAGTAGAGAGCTGTCAGGAGAGCCCCTTCGGCTGGCGTCGCATCGGTGTCCATCAGCTCGACGGAGGCTTTCGTATCGGTGCCATCGGTCACGCGGACGCCGAAGATGGCATTTGCGCCCTGCATCATGGCGATGGTGACGGCGGTTCCGAGGTCGTGAGTCGCATTCTGGACTGGGCCGTAGGTGTCCACGAGTTCGGCTGCCGAGCCGATGATGTTCGGCATGTTGACGGGACCCCAGGAAGCGATCCCGACAATGCCCAGGATGTTCGTAGGAACCCCGTTGATCTGGGGAGGGGCCGGTACGATATCGACATAGACGCCGGGAGCGCCGGGCTGAACACCCTGACTGATGAGCATGTTTTTTTTCTCCAATAAAAAAGCCCCTCGGAAAAGGGGCTGTCAGGTGGATTCCGACCGGCCTTACGCCGGCGAGAGGGCTGTCTGGACCTTCGTGTTGACGACGGGGACAAACGTCTGCGTCTGCGTGGTGGCGAAGACGACGTGGTAGAAAAGATCGCGCCGCCAGCAGCCTTCTTTCTGCAGAAGGTCGTCCATGGGGCTGCGCTCGTACATCAGCGTCATCATCGATCCGTCCGGCAGGCTGATGCGGTAGGTGTTTCCGAGATACTGGTCGATGAACTGCGCGACCTGGTCCCTGAGCACAGGAGACGGTGCCCAGACGACGATCTGGAACGTGCGGCGCTGCTCCTTCACGTCGTAGATTGCCGTGACGGGAGACGTCACCTGTGCGGAGACGGAGTAGCTGCCGGCAGGAAGTGTGACCGTCGCTCCGGAAACTGACGACCCGGAGATGAGAGCCGACAATGCCTGCGCGATGGTGTCCAGGGTATCGGAGGACAGCGCGGTGTATGACTGCGCGGTGCCGTCGTAGAAGATGGTCATCACTTCGCCCGCGGTGACCGTCCCTCCGATCGTGACGGAGAGATCCGAGACCGAGGCGGTCAGCGTGGGGGTGGGCTCCTCCGTGATCTCCCAGTCCGACGGGAGTGTGGAGACGTTCACCTCTTCGGGACGGGGATAGACGTTCACATTGACCACGCCGTTGGCGAGATCCGCGTTCAGGTTCTGCGTAACGGGCCACCCGGGGTAGACACGGAAGGCGACAGGCGCGCCGTTATAGGTCAGGGCCGATGGATTCTGCGGGCCGTTCGGATACAGGAGGTTCGAGATCCACTCGGCCAGGGTGTTGTAGACATCGCTGACGTCGGCCATTACGTAATCACCATCGAGGCCCGGAGGCGATAGCCCAGATCGGTGAGCTCCACGTTGTCGATCGCGTAGCTGATTCCCGTCGACAGCGTCAGGAGGTCCGCCGGTTCGATCACGGGTGAGACGCCGGAGGCGTATGGCAACAGAATCTCCATTTCTGTCTGGGGAACGTCCGATCCGAGTCCCGTGGGGTTCTTCTCTTTTTTGCTCTTCAAGAGGACCGATGCGGGCCACACGCCCAGAACGGGCGTCATCAGAGAGGGACGCTCGCCGCCGTAGGGAAGCGATCCGACGTTGCCGTTGGCTACGGTGCGCTCGATCGAGACCGTTTCGTTCGCGTAGACAACGAGAACGGGCATGAGATCCTGAATCGATGACACAAAATAGGTGCGTTCCGGGCCCACGAGGTAATCTCCCGGGAGAACCGCCCCCGGATCGATCACGGCCTTGAGGGCGGCCTTTCCGTACTGCCGGGGATTGTCCGCCGGGAAGTTCACCTGGGGGTCAAAGTAGGCTGGCAAGCTTGCCGTGACCAGGTTTGTCGAAGAAATGGCCGGAGCCGTGGCAGACGTGGGCCGATACTGCGCATAGGTGTTGCCGATCAGGGGGGCGGCCTTCGCATAGCCCCGGTTGACGTACTGCTGGACGGTTGCCCCGTTCATCGGTTACTTCTTCTTGCCGAGGATCCGGTTGGCCTTCGCGTCGATCTTCTTTTTGGCGGCGGCCGAGAGCTTCCCTTTCTTCACCATCTGTGTGGCTCGGGCCTTGGCGTTGGCTGCGTGCGCCTTGTCGGGCATCGGATACTTGCGTTCGCCCGGAAGCCCGAAGTCGCTCTTGGGCAGGCTTTTGCGCTTTTTCGTCGTGATCTTGGCCATGCTATCCTCCGATCTTGACGTTCGCCGTCTCGTAGGCAGGATAGAGCCAGCCATAGAGATCGACCGTGACGGTTTCCGCGGCTGTATTGGAGTTGGTGGCGTCTAGCGCCAGAGATTCGAGGGAGGGAACGAAGTCGCCAAAGAGCGAGATCATGTCGAGGCTCCCCGCAGACAGACCATTGGCTCCGGCCAGAACATTCCCGTCGCTGGAGAGATTGCTGAGTGCGACGCCCGATGGAATGGTGCCGATCACGAGCGTCGACAGGAGAAGGATGCCTCCCGATGTGACGTCATAGATCGACTCCGCGGTGGGAGAGGACAGAGACGCGGCTATCGACAGGCTGACGCTCGTGTGGAAGGGCTGGCCTATAGCCGTCCCTTTTCCGACAACGCAGCCGCCCTTGGTGACGCGGTGCTTGGGGAAGGTGGGGATGTCCCAGGAGCTGTTGATCATACGATCATCCTCATGCCGGAATTCCCGGCGGATTTATTGAAGGGGTAGATGACGCCCCGATAAGGGACGCCCAAAACCTGCTCGGCCATATATCGGCACCAGTACTCGAACTGTCGTTGATAGTCGCGGATTTCGTTCTTGTTCCGCGTCCAGGGGCCGGCCTTCTCTGTCGAAAGGTCCGACGTGATCTGCTGAAAAGCGTTTTCGAGCCCCAGGCAGGTGTTCAGAAGGTTCACGAGCTCGTTGATTTCCTCCGGCTGGAGGTATTCCATGCGGTATTCGAGTTGCTGGTAGTCGGTGTAGTACCACCACAGGTTGGAGTTGGCTGTCGCTGCATTCGAGCCCTTGACGGGATATCCGCAGAGTCGGCGGATCTGGACCTTCTGCGTCTCGGTGAGCGGAGTCGTCTGTGTGACGGTGTTATTCGCCATCGCCCTTCGCCTTCTCCTGAAGCTTGCGGAGTTCCTTGGCGTGCGTGGTCTCTTCTCCGGTGTCGATATCCAGCAGCACGTTCTTTCGGGGCGGATTCTTCTCGAGGTCGCGCACCGGGAGACGGTCGACGTTGATGAGGCGCGTCAGCTTGTCTTTTGGGATCACGTCCCCGGCCTTGAAGGAGACGAGGGACCCGGAGAGATGGGAGACGAAGTCGGAGAGAACGAGCCCCCCCGTCGGGGGGAGCTCATGCTCGTAGATGAGTCGGTGTATCAAGCGTCACCTCCTCTTAGTTGACCATCAGGTCGGAACCGGCGTATTCGACCACCACACCGCGCTTCCAGTAGGAATTGGAGGCGGTAGGGAAGATCTCCTGATACGCGGTGATGTCGGTAGGGACGGTGAAGCCTCCGACCCAGAACCACGCCTGCGTGATGACCTGGCTCCAGACGTCGATGGGCGGACGGCTGACGACGACAATGCCCTCCACAATCCGGACGTCGGAGATCTTGCCGACCTCGTTCAGCGTGCGAACATACTGGCCGATCCCCTTGTAACGGCCCTCGAGCAACGCTCCTTTTCCGCAGACGAGAGCGCGGTGTACCCGCAACCCGTTGGTCAATGTCTGGATGGGAGCTTCTGTCGTGATGTGGAAGTCGACGCCGTACTGGCTTGACAGGTAGCCCATCTTGAACTCGGTGGACATGTCCTTGCCCATGAAGAGGGTCTGTAGGGCCGGATCGGCGAAAAGCTGGCTCATGCCGGTCCAGTCGATGTAGCAGATGTAGCGGCCGTTTTCGAGCCTGGGGACGCCGTTGTTGCCGAGGACCGCGATGGAGTTGATGATGTCCTGCACCTTGAGGATGTCGGAGCTCGTCATCGATGAGGTAGAGGTAGCACCTCCGGCACGGATCAGCGGAGGAGCGAAGCCGAAGCGGACGCGGTTGTTGGCTGTTCCGTCCGAGACCGACACATCCGAAGAGAAGGTCAGGGTGCCGCTCTGGCCGTTCAGGCTTGTCGCCCCGGAACCGAATACGGTTGTAGTGGAGTTTGTGGTGTCCGGAGTGACGCCGACCAGTGTGTAGGGATTGCCGTTGACGTAAACAGTGACGGTGTTGGTAGTCGAGACGGGATTGATCTGTCCTGTGTTGGGATTGAAGACATCCCCGAAACCGTTGATGTTGTCCACGTGGATAGAAGTTGCGGCAGCACCGAGGGTGGCAGTGACGAAGGTGTGGCCACCGAAGTAGGTCGTATAGAGCGCGTCCCTGCCCAGACGTTCGAGCGTCTGTGCGGACTGGATCGCATTCACGCGGATGTTCTGCATGAAGACGCTGGCGATCGCTTCCGTTGCCTCTTCGATGTTCAGGGGGATGAAATCCCGGTACTGGTTGATGGCGACGGTGAACTGCTCAACGTTGAACTCGTTGCCGGCTCCGTAACCGTTCGCGCCGGAACCAGTCTCAAATGAGCCGAGAGCGGTCCCCTGGGACGCGTAGGATCCGGGCTGAACCGGGGTGGTGGCGGGACGTTTCAAGGAGGGACGAGTGGCGGTCAGGGTTTGACCGGCATTGGCAGCAACAGGGAATGGATCGGCGCAGCGACGGTATCCCAACTGGGGTTTCAGGAAATCCTGAAAGGCCCTGTCGAGCATGTTCTGCTGGAAAATGGGGAGAAGATCTGACGGCCAGCCGCCGAGCATCCCGATGGGAGCGTTGGGGCCGGTTCCGGGAACACCGAGAATACTGAGACCAGACATGGAGAAACCTCCTCAAGAAAGTGAGATGAGTGTTCAATCCCCTTTCCCCTGGAGGTCTGCTCCCGATGGGATACTGCATCGCGCCCTGGAGGTCTGCTCCCGATAGCGCGACGAGCGGGTGGTGCGGTTATCAGAGAGTGATGCCCATACCGGACATCATGGTTTTGAACTCGGCATCGGAGAGTTTCATGGCGTCAACGACCGGAGCCCCTTGCGGAGCCGGTTTTGTACCATTCTGGGACGACGTGGATTGCATAGAACGGAACAGCTCGGGCTTGTTCTTTTTCAGCCCTTCGATAGCCTCCTTGAGACCGACGACGGACTCCTTGTCGTCCATGGACAATTTCGCCTCTTCGGCCACCCTGGGTGCCAAAAGCTGCGCGATGTCCTTGTCCAGAAAGCCCTCGGAGACAAGAGCCGATTGAATCTCCCGCATCATGAGCTTGGATCGGAAGGCATTTCTCTCGGCATCGACTGCTTCCTTGGATGACTTTTTCGCGTCCTCGACGGCTTTCTTCATCTCTTCGATGTGAGACTGTGTTTCGAGGAACGATTTCCGAAGACGCTCGTTTTCCGCCCGGAGTTCAGCCACGTACTGCGCCGAAAAGGTCTCAGGCTTCGGGCTGGTTTGCGTCTGGCTGCTGTTGCTGTTGTCGTCGGGCATTGTCGTTCTTCTCCTTTTCGAGGCGTTTGAGTTCATCGTCGACCGAGTCGATATCGAATCGGGAGGACAGGAACCGGAGAGCCGATTCGGTGGACATGATCCCGGCTTGTGTGGCTGCGGCAACGGCTTGCACGTCCTGGAACCGGTCCATCGCCGTGGGAGGGTACCATTCGGGCCAGCGGAGGCGAATGCCGCCACTTTCCTTGGGAAATGGCTTTCCTCCCACGAAGACGGGCTTCTTCCCGGAGGCTTCAAGAACCATCGAGAAGATCCGCAGGAGCACGTCCCCCATGACCGACCGCATCTTGTCCGCAAGCTGGATCAGCGGCATGTTGAGGATTTCCATCGCCCGTCCGGACTGCGGGACGGTGAGGCGTTCCGGGTCGATAGGACTTCCGGAGATGGCTCTTACCGCATAGCGCCTGAGAAGCGACACGTATTCCATGACCGTGCGCGAACCTTCCCCGTTGGTCTCAAGGAGCTTCGCTTCTCCACCTTCTGGTAGTACGAGAATATCGGAACCGGCCACGATCTTCTTGAAGTCGGCAGGGACTTCTCCATCCAGGCTGACCACCTTGAGGGGATCCTGCGAATACTTGAGGCCGCGTCCAAGTTGGGAGAGCTGATAATCGGCCTCGATGACGGTATCCATCGCCTGCGCAAACAGGCAGCGTCCTTCAAGGGGATCATCGCCCCCTGGCAGTTTGATCCAGATCGCGGGGACAAAGCCAAGATCATGCTGGACCGTTCGCTTTGGGTCGGGCGTTGTGGCGTCGTTCGGCGTGCCGTTCTCGTTGGTCTCGACCTTGACGGGAACAAACCCCGTCTCCATAACCGTATCCCACGCCGTTTTCCACCACCAGTCGGCGTTAAGATCGTCTTCGGGGATGGCGTAGCCAAGAGCCCTCAGATCAGATCCCTTGACCTTGTAGCGCTCGACGAGGCCCACGAGCTTCTTGGGATCGGCGGAATCGAATTCCGGAACATACCAGGTCGAATCCGTCACCGAAACGATAGGACGGAGTTTTCCGGGCTTGCCCATGAATCTGATGAACAGAACGGCGGATCCCACAGATGCCCGAAGGACGGCCTCACTCATGATCGTTCGGAGATCGGCTTCCTCGATAAGCTGTTGAACGGCTTCAGACAGTTCTTCGGAGTCGGTTTCAATCTCCGGGAAGTGACCTTCTCCGAACAGAAGAGCCCCTACGTCCTCGATGACTTCATTCACCCATGAGACGTGAAGCGTCGGCTTTCTTTTGCGGAGGGGAACATAAGAGCCGTCCTCGGTAGTCTCCTGCTGAAAAGGGACGCCCAGCACATCGAAAAAGCTGCCGTCACGGAAGGCCGTGAGAATAGTTTGCCGGAGTACGCGGATGGGGAAATGCCGGTCGCGTTCGTAGAGACTCGCAATCTCTGCAAACGCCACAGGCTTTCCTCCGGGAAACAAAAAAGGCCCGAATCCGGGAGGATCCGAGCCAATAAAAAAGCCGATGAGGACAACCCCATCGGCGCAATAATCACATCATAGCCGAAGGCTAGCAGAACGATGGGATAATGTCAAGGGAGAGAAATTCCCATTCGTTTAGCCGTGAAAAATATCTGCCTCACTCTCTCACCGGTCACACCGAGAAGCTCCCCGATTTTCGCATAACTCATTCCTTCTGCACGTTTTTTCAGGCAGAACTTCCTGCGATCCAAGATTTTTTTTTCTTGGTCCACACGTCTCATTCGGAGCTCCTCGCTTTCGGCTTTTTTAAGCTCCTCCTGACAGAGCTTGACGAGGAAAGATCTTCTACTTCTCAGCTTACACATAGCTTTGTACGTATACCCAATCCCTTCGAGGGCAATGCGCTTCTTCTCGTGCCAATCCAAATAAACTCTATTCAGAAGCTCAAGCTCTCGCTCCAATGCGTCGATTTCTGTTTTGTAGTCGTTCATTCCACCCATCCCTTCTCCTTGAATGCTCCCTCCACGACACCTAGAGCGAACCCGAGCCAACCTTGGAGGATGCCTTCGTATCGGATCCGTCTCTCCCGAAGGGAGTTGCGTCCCAGAGAAAAGTCCTGCATGGCCTCCTTGTCGGAATACTTCCGGAACTGGCAGAAGTGCTCAACAATCCGCTCCAGGTTTCCGATAGCCTGCGTCCTGGCCGTCTCCCGAAGAAGGACAGCGCACTTGTGGACCGCCTCCGGCCTTTCGCCATACTTCGCCTCGACGATAGCCCGAAGGTGAGGCCATGTCAGCGACTCGTTGACGACCCCCTGGACCATGGCGGCCTCGACCCGCAAGTCCTCCAGGCGGGAGACGAGCCGTCCCCGCGTCTCCGGGTAGTAGTCGATCGCCTTCACGCCGGAGCGGTTGCTGATGCCGTAGGACCAGAAGAGCAGGCCCTCGGTCGTCGTGGCGTTGGTGTCAAGCACGGGGTTCTGCATCGGCGCCCTCCCCGCCCTCGTGGGCCTTTTTCGCCTCGGCTTCGGCCTGCTGCCGCCTGAACTCTTCGACGGTGGCCTCGTACTCCTTCCAGGACTTGATCTGGAGGAACTCCACCGCGTGGACCTTCGGCGTGGCGAGCCACATCTGCGTCTGTCCCGCCATGACCTTGACGGCCTGTCCCATCGGACTCCATCCGACAATGACGGCCTCGTGGATCTGGCCCTGAAATTCCAGCAAAAGAACGCTTCCGGGTGCATGCTTGTCTTTTTCGATTTTCACGGATCCTCCTGTGGTTGTTACCGGCCCATCAGGCCGGCGGGGATGCCGACGACAGATCCCCGGCGCTTGATGTAAGGGAAAAGCGAATATCGAACCGCATCCCACATGTGGTTGTTCCGATCCTCGATATCCGGCAGGACCTCTCCGGTCAACCGATCTGTCTTGTAGCTGTAAAGACGGGCTTCCTCCTGCATGTGAACGCAGCGTTCGTGGATCAAGATCTGTTCGAAAGAGCGCAGGAACTCGATACCGTCCTCGACCGATCCCTTCCACTTCTCGGCAGGCAAGATGTTGATTCCCGCCCGTTTCACGTAGCTGATCGTCTCGGGACGCGCGCTGTCGGCATAGATGGGGCCTCGGGCCATCCCCTCGATCTGCCGGATCCGGTCTGGTATGTGATCGATCTCCAGCCCCACGGCATAGAACTCCTGGTCGACAAACAGACGCTTTCCGTCGATCCAACAGCGGACCAAAGCCGTGGGATCGGAAGAAAATCCCCAGTCGGCCCCGAAGAAGAACCTGACGCCCTTCGGAGGGTCGAATCTGTCCACGCGGTATTTTCCACGGAATATCACGGCACTCGAGACCTTCTTGACCATTCCGAGCCAGATGTGCTCGTAGGCCTCGTAGTCCACCCTCTTGGTATGTTCCATTTCGAGCCGGAGCGTTTCCGGAAACCACGGGTTGGCGTCGTAGTTCACCTTCCTCACGATCGCACCTGGAGGGGGATTCTGGATAAATCGGCGGTATGTCGGGTCCTCCTCCGATTCCGGGTTCAGCGTCATCCAGATCTCGGAGCCTTCCTTGCGGATGGTCGGAATCAGTTTTTCCCATGATTCCTCGCTGACGCGCTGTGCTTCCTCGATCCAGCAGACGTCCGCCCCTTCGAAGCTCTTGATGGAGTCCACATTCTGTCGGAGCCCCTTGAAGGCGAAGCGGGAACCGTTTTGGTGGACGATCTCGTTCTTGAAGACCTGGAAGCCTGTCAGTCCTGTTTCCTGAATCTTGTCGGCCAGAAGCGACAACACTGAGTCAGCGATGGAGTTCTGGAATTCACGAGCGCAAATAATCCGTGAGCTTCGTTCACAGGCTTTGATGATCAAGGCCGTCGCTACGGAATGAGACTTCCCCGATCCGCGCCCTCCGTAGAAGATCTTGTATCGGGAAGGGACAAAGATATCGCTAAAGGCATCCGGTAGCTTGACGGTTGGAGAAGTCATGAAAGCTTGCCTCTCTCCGGTTCGGCATCAACCACTGGCTTTTCGCTCGGGCGAACGAACTCGACGGTTATCGTTGTGGGCGAAGGAAGGGATTGGCCGTCGATTCCGGACCGTTCCTCCCGTTTGATGACGGGAAGTCCGCCCCGGTCCAGGATGGAGTTGGCAGCACCCAACTGGACCATGGACCCCCTCTTCTCTCCCGTCATGAGCGCAACGAGTGTCTTTACGGCGGAGGCGGTCTCCCGAACGAGGATCTCCTGCTGTTTATCGCGGAATTTCTTGAGTTCTTCCTTTATGCGCGCGGAGATACGGGGATTTTGGAGGAGATCCAACGCCTGCCTTCCTGCCGACCGCGCGGAGTATCCGGCCTCTTTTGCCGCCTTTGTACCGTCGCCGTAAAGGGCGTACAGGATTGCAAATTTCTCCTGTCGTGCGGACATCTCCCTCATGGATTCACCACGACACCGACCCGGGTAATCGAGAACGGTTCAATGCCCAATACATTCAACACCGAAACGGCTTCGGCCATATTGTGCGCGATGACCGCCTGCATGATGCCCAAAGGGTACTGGAACTGGTAGGCAAATATTCCGGACTGCTGGTCTTCTAGTGGTCTCAATGGGCGATCTTCTGGATTGAGTTCCATACTTCCTCCTGGGTTAGAAAGGGATTTCATCGGTCAGAATGGGATCAGGAGCTTGCCGCCCTTCCTTGATCGTGCGTTCATGAGCTGGAACGAGAAGGAATCCGGGGTACTCATCTCCGGCAGGGCACGAACACCGGAAGGCGAAGGAATGGGTGCGTCCCTCGACGATGCGTTCCACGGAACAGATTCCGTGGGAACAGCGGGGGCATTTGGGTTCAGGATAGCGCATGGGTGTCCTCCTGTAAAGGAATTGAGGGGGTAGAAGCGGCATCGAGAGAGGCGATGTAGTGTTCGATGAACCGCTTTTCGTGCCATGGCATGTTGTCATACGTCAGAGAGCGGCAGAACGTCTCCCATCCGCCGAAGGCCCGGAGGACGTGTCGCGTCACGGGGTCGGCGGGACACTCGCTGGCATCCATCACTTCCTGCCACGCGAGACGGGCGCGGTCGGCAGGAGACGGGACGGGTTTGAAAGAGCGACACCAGGATCGGAATTGCCCGAGCGACGGGGGGAAGGGACTGTCCGTCGAGGCGATGCGGGACAGTCCGGACTCGAACTCTTGGGGGGACAAATCTTTCAGGG
>JAEHJW020003108.1_pt1 | contig 29966 bp, 44 predicted proteins | sample 9271431 | NCBI WGS metagenome assembly JAEHJW02 | reverse complement strand
GTGGTGGTCAATGTGTCCGTCATCACGGAGCAGCTAACCTGTGTCGGAGCAGGCGTTTCCACGGATATAGCGATACTCAGTGCATTAGCCGTGAATGCCATAGGAAAGGTCACCACAGCATCTGACGTGCTGTTCGCAGGTAACGTGACGAGCGCGACAACCCCCCACTGCTCAATGATCCCACTCGGCAGAATCTGGAATCCGTTGAACGTGGCCGAATAGTTAGTACCCTGAAATGCCGCTCTCAACGACGCGGGGCTGAGCGTCGTGTCACTACTGGTGAGCCCCTGAGCCTCCGGCGTCGTAGCGCGCCGAGAGATCCCAGAAACCAATGTTGTTGCCGGAACCGCGGCAACGCCAGCGACGACGGATTGCACAAACGCTGTGGTCGCAAGCTTCGTCGAGTTATCCGCTACGACAGGCGTTGGTGCGGTTGGCGTCCCAAGGAAGGCGGGGGAAGTCAGAGAGGCCAGAGCTTTCCAAGCCGCCGACACCCCCGCATTGGGATCAACTGCATTGTTGTCGGCTTGGCTAACCCAAACTGTCACCCCATCATTACCAAGAATCAACGCGCCCTTCGGATAGCCGCCGATAGCGGTTGCAAATGGCGCATCGTATGTATATCCCCCCCCCGCATTGGCCCACCGCTGACCTTCGCTAAGAAAGTTCAAGATGCCATTGAAATCGGCACCATATGGCGGCACGCCACCGGCGGCTAGAGGCGTCATCGTCAAAGGCGGAAATCCATCCGTAAACGATGCCGCCCCAGGCGTAATGCCGATTTGCGAATTCACCGGGATGGTGTTCTTGGTGCCACTTTCCGCAAAGGGAACTGGAGACTTGCTGGGTGCATTACTGGCTTGCATTTATAAGCCCCGAAGATGTGAAGAAAACGCCAGATCCGAATGGCTGCATAAGCCCTTCGTGGAAACCGAAAGTGGTGGAGCGATCAACCTGTAGAACATTTGCCAATACCGCCGCCGGCTTCGGAATAGCGCCGGACTGAGTCAAGATGGCGATCTCGAAGGGCTCGAGCGCAAACTCAAACACGTACCGAAACTCCATGTTCCCGGTATCAGACACGTAACAGCGACCACGGCCTTCGAACAGGTTTGACAGCAAACGATTAAGGCTCGGTGAAGTGCAGTCGCTGATATTTGCGAGGGCCTTCACCAGAATTAAGCGTCGATATGCATCGTCAGCCAACCGATAGGTCTGGGTGGCCTGCTCGCCTGCGAAGAACGGAGCCTGGTTGAAGGGCTGCCAACTGATGGCCTCTTCGTAACCCAGATAGCTGACATCGCCTGGAACGGTCAGCATTCTCCCGATATCGACAATCCTTCCCCAGATATCCAGCCCGAACCCCTGAGCCGTCTCCACATTCCAGACGAAGCTGTAGAACGCATCAAAATCGGCGTCCGGATTGATGTATTCGTCCATGTTGTTGATCAACTGGACGAGCGTCGGGCTGTTGGCGTACTGGCTGATGATGGTCCGCGCCACCAGACCAGGCTTCGGTTGCACGTTCATACCAAGGTCACCGAGATATCAGCAGCCGACACAGTCGGGCGCCGATTGATGGGCACGGTCAGGCTCGCCGCCGTCGGGGTGGCATCACCCAGCAACAATGAAAGGATTGACACCGAAGCGCCCAGCATCGACACGGGCGCGTAAAAGCGGCTTGCATAAATGGTTGAGCCTATGCGCGCGCGCTGACCTCCGTCGGAGCCGTTGAAAGCGTCGACGATGGCTTGCTTCGTCAATTCCACAATGTTCGATGGCAGCGATGGATTGTCGGCCAACTGAACCGCAAATTTGACGGGCAGTGCGACGGGCGTTTCCCACTTCACGACGTAGGATGGGTACGGGTAGGCATAGCCGTCCCTGTCCTCAACCGTATAAGACGTGTTGCCGTTGTAGTCAGCCCCGTTGCTCTTCTTTCGCCAGATGGCCATGGCGATATCCGCCGCCTCGCCTCCTACGACGGCCACCCAGATGGAGTGCGGCACGAGCGACACGCCGCCGATAGTCTGGGCAATAGACAGGTTGTTCTCCGTCACGTAAACGTCGATAACGCCGTCCAGGTTTGCGGCCGCAGCGTAGATGGACTGCAGCGAGCTTCTGGCATTGATAGCCACCGACTGGCGCCGTCGCTCTTCGAACTCGGCGCGCGATTCCACATTGCTACCCACGGTGCCCGCGTCCGCATTCAAGACCGAGTCCCACCCAGGGATGGCCTGGTAGATCTGGTTCAGCGTGCCAGCCGCGCAGCTGATCGGGCCGTTGACCGAGCATGAGAACGGCAGATCGATGCTGCCCGAGGCTGGTATGGTCCCGGCCTGCGTGCAGAGATAGATATTGCCGTCGATCGCTTGCGCGCGGGCGCCCACCGGGATCGTGACGCCCGTCAGGCCCATGCAGGTGGCGATCACTGTGGTGGCCGTACCAGGCTTGCGGTCCAGGAAATAGATGCGGCCGATGGCGTCCTGCATCCTGCCGGCGGCGAAGGATGGGTCCACCTGGTTCACATACGAGGCGAATTCGCTGTTCTTGTCGCCGATGATGGCCGTGGTGGTGCTGGCCAGCTGGCCCTGGGGCGTCTCCAGGTTCTTGTTCAAGCCGCCGCCGAAGGCGCTATCCATGTCCGCCAGCACGCCATCCAGGATCTCGGATTCTTGAGGCAATACGAGGCCTTCCGGCGTGAATTTCACGCGCGGTACTTGGGAGGTAGCCATGGGGTCCCTAGAAAGTGATAGTCGACGTCGTGCCGTTGGTCAGCGTGACTTCGACATAGCCGCTCAGGCGGCGATTCTCGAAAGCGGTGATGGTCGGTACGGCGTCGGCAACGTCCGGCACGGTCAAGGCCGCGGCGCGCAGCCGCTCGCGCACCAGCGCCAGAGGCGGCAACTGGCCCAGCACCTCGGTCCAGTACGGTATGCCCTTGGCCGTGTCGTAGAACAGTTCGCCGCGGAAAAGCTTGATGGCGCTGGCCACGTCCTGCGCCACCGCGTAGGGGTTCGACGCCATCGCGATGTTGCCTGCGGCATCTAGAACCAGGTCCCAGGCAGTGCGATCGAGTAGCAGCGTATTCATGGATTCGGTGTTCCGGTGTTCGAGGGGCCGATCTGCACGCCCGGGTGGGTATGCGACGATCCGACGTCCTTGCCGTTGTTGCGTAGCGTGCCGAGCGTTTCCATGTTGCCCTGCCAGGTCGAAGTGCCACCATATGAGCCGGCACCCTGTTGAACCGTGCCATTCAGCACGATCTGGGGCGAATTCAGGGCGCACTGCCCGCTGGCGTTCACCTCGACGTTGGGCGCCACCACGGTCACCTTCGAAGGCGATACCAAGTTGATACCGCCCTCGGTGAACTGCACATACTGCACCGGCGCGCCGTTGAGCAGGCCTCCGAAGTAGAGGCCGTCGGCCATATCGTGAGTCCGCCAGGACCCGGGGTTCGCCTGCTGCCTGCTGGCCTTGACCGCCGACAGGTCCCGGCTGGCGAATGCCGCCATGCCAATGTCCCCGACCTTGGGATCGAGAATCACAGCGTCGGTGCCGCCCTGCAGCCGGAAATACGGCAGCTGGAACAACTGGCCATGCGGCACCGCATTCCCGTTCCCGTCCAGCTGGTTCACCAGCGGCTGCACGTCGACAAAGCCGACCGGCGACACCCCGCCGTTGTTCGTGACCGCGACCACGCGGACCAGTGTGCAGGTGTTCAGCCGGTTCAGCATCTGCGCCACCAGAAAGCTGATGGCGCCGAAGTCCTGGGAGCCGTCGGCAGCCGCCGCCTGCCCCCGGTACCCGAATTGAGGATCAGCCATTTTTCGGCCTCTGGCACAAGATTCTTGACACCCAGGCGCCGCCCGGGACCTCCGCCTCGAGCTGATGCATGAGGCTCACTACCGTCCACTCTCCATGAGCTGCTTCGATGACCGAGATCACCTGCACGCGGTTTCCGAGACCCAGTTGTGGGGTGTACAGCACGGAGAACTCCACGCCGCCTCCGGTGAAGGTCGGGTAACCCACCAAGTTGTCACCGGCCTGAATCAGCACGGGCTCATCAGCTCGCGCGCCGGCCTGCGGCCAAATTGCCAGAATCCCGCGGTCGATCGTGTAGTTGAACCGTGCCGCCCGAGCGCAAGCCTTCAACTGGTCCAGTGCGGTTCCAGGGAAATACGGATTTGACAGAGCCACATCCACGCCATTGTTCTGGAAGGCCAGATTCATGGCGTTGGCCAGATCCTGCGCAACGACTGCCGCCTGTATCGCTCCCCTGTAGCTGCGGGCATTCGCGGGCTTAACCGCCTCGAACGCAGCCGCGAGCGCCACAACATTGAACACCACCTCCGGCGCCTGGTTGTAGTCGGCCCAGGCCTGCGAGATTGTGCCCTCATAGACCACGGTCAGTGCATCGGCGCCCACGTCCCCAGCCGCCACCAGGATGCGGTTGTTCCGGCGCTCGGTCAGGATGGGCCCGATGACAGTCAGCTTGTTGATCATGTCCTGCGACAGGCCGAAGATGCGCAGCTGCAACTGGGCCTGCGCGTCCCCGTTGTAGGCCACGACGGCCGCCTGAACGCGGTAGCCGGACAGCGTGACAGCGGGCCCAGCGTTGTCGCCGAACTGCCCCTCGGCCAGGTTGATCGTGACGTCGATGCGGCGTTTGACGAAGCTCATAGATCTGTGCTTTCCCGGTACATCAATTGGAAGCGGCCGCCGAAACCGGCGTAGACAGGGTCATCGCGCCCTTGGGTGTCAACGAAAGTCAGGTCGCCCACGAAGCCGCTGTAGGTCTCCCGGATCAGCCAGACGCGGTCATGGCACAGCACCGCCATGGCGACAGGCTCGTGATTCACCTGCAGGTCGAGGTATACCCCCGTGGACTTCTGGTAGACGCTGACCTGGCAATTCTGGCCGCCCAGCACCACGCTGAAGGCCTGCGCCGGCAAGGCGCGCAATGGGATTTTCCTCATTGAAACTCCGTCGTCAGGATCAACGGCTCGCCAGGTTCGGTACCGAGCGGGAAACTCTGCACCTGCCCGTTATTCTGCTCGCCGGCGCCGTCGGGCTCCGCTGTGCTGCTGAAGGCGGCCTGTGCCGTCCGCCGCACTTCCTCGACGTACAGGTCGACGATCAGCTGGCTGGGCCCCGAACGAGAATTCCGCTCGTAGGAATAGGCCACGACGTTGGCCGACGGATAGACGATCTCTGGCGTCACCACCGAGAACAGGTCCACGCTGCCCTTCAACGTCTCCAGGGTGTTCAGCAATGCACCGCGCGAAGCCGTGTCACCGCTAAGGGCGAACCGCAGCATGGCGTCGAACGGCGTGTCCACCTTGTTGAACGACGAGAACGAGCCCTGCTCCACCGGGAAGCTCGATATCCGCGAGCCGTTGCGAAAGCGGATTCCCAGGAACGTGTCGAACAGAAGCACCTGCTGGCCATCCTGGTCATACAGCCCCCAGCGCGGGATGCCGAAGATCAGCGCAGCGATGGCGCCGAGGCCGAGATTGGCCAGCTCGCCAAGCGACGGAATCGTCAGCCCGCGCAGCACCGCCGGGACGCCTGGCACTTGCGGCACATTCGGAAATTCGATCAGCGGCATCAGAAAGTCCCTGTATTCGCCTGGTTCACCAAGCTCTGGCTACCACCCAGCGCGCCCAGGTCGCGGGCAATGCCCTGGCCGTCGGTCGCCTGCGTGTGAATCGTCACCGGCCCGTTGATGTTGACCTCGTGGTTGTTCTCGGTGTTCAGCGGCAATGGCTTCGCGCCGGCCTGCGCAATCACCGGCGCAGCTTGGGCAGCCGCAGCGGTCGAAGACCCCGCCGCCGCTTCCATACTGGCGATATGCGCGGCGCCATACAATGCGCCGGCCGCGGCCGCGCGCTTCTCGGCTTCGCCGTCCTTGTCCTTCGGGCGCTCGTAGTAGCGTGACACGGCATCGCCGGCCTGCTGCGGCGTCTTGGCCGCCTGCAGCTTTTCCATGGCCGTGCGCTCCGTGTTGCGGAGTTCCCAGTCCACGAACGCCAACTGCTGGGCCAGCGTCGCGTCCTTCAGGTCCATGCCAAACGCCTTCTTGAAGTCGGCCTGGCGCACGGGATGCCACTGCCCTATGCCAACCGCCTGCCCGTTGTCGCCCACCGCCTTCGGGTTCAGGTTGCTTTCGGCCATGAGGTTGGCCACGATGCCGGCCGCCTGCTCTCGCGAGTAGCCCTTCCCCTCGAAGAACTTGATTGCATCCATCGCCGCCTTGTTGCCGCTCTGGTAGGCCGGATTGTTCAGGGCGTCCAACTGGGCGCCCTCGCCCTGATTGAGCGACTTGCTGTAGGTGGCCAGGGCCACGCCACCCGCAACCGTGGCAATGGTCCCAAGCGCCGCAACGCCGGCCGCACCCGAGGCGCCCCCGATCACGCCCAGCGACGCGCCAATCGACGCCAGCGCGGTCGCCAGGGACGCCATGGGCGCAACGATCGACAACAGCTTCAGGGCCGCCAGGCCGATCAGCACGTTCTTCCATCCGCCCACTGCCTGGGCCGCCTGGTCTGCCTTCTCGACCAGGTTGCTCAGGCCGTCGACAGCTCTATCTATCCACTGCACGATCTGCTGCCGATTTTCCAGGAAGTAGTCGCCGACCTTCTGGGCCGCCTTCAACAGCTTCTCGAAGGTAGGAATCAGCGCGATCAGCACCTTGGTGCCCACCGATTCGAATGTGTCGCGCAGATCCAGGTATATGTTGCGCAGCCGCTGGGCGTCCTGGGCATCCTTCGACGAGATGGCCGAGCGCTTTTCCTGCGCCAGCACCAGCTGCTGGATTGCAGCCGGCCCCTGCTTGATCAGGTCGAACTGGTCGTCCGAAATGCCCATCATCTGGGCGGCCAGCGCGGCGCGGGCGCGGTCGGTCTTGTAGATCTCCGACACGATACGCGAGCGCGCCAGCAGGTAGCTGTTGCCGTCCTTCAGATCCTCGACCTTGCCGCCGAACTGGAAGAACGCCGGCAAGGTCTCGGCGGACATGCCGCGGCGGAACTTCGCCACCTCGCTGGCCGACTGGCGCAGCTGGGCGGTGATGCCTTCCGCCGACCCGCCCGCGCGCTCGGCGGCCCGTTGCCAGGCCTGCAGGCGCTCAGTACTCATGTCCAGGTTCTTGGACATTTGCCCCAGGCCCGCGGCGCTGCTGATGGTGTTCGCGGTGAAGTTCTTCAGGCCCATCCCGGCCGTGAACACCGCCAGCAGCGCCAGCGCCTCGTTGCGCATGCGGCTGAAGAACATGGCCGCCTGCTTGCCGTTGGCCTCCATCGTCCGCGCGGCACGGCCGGATTCCTCCGTCGTGTGCTTCAGCGAACGATCGACCTCCGCCACGCCCTGCTTGAACCCTTTGGCGTTCAGCTTCAGCTCGACAAACAGCGCATCCAGAATGGTGGCCATTGCTACTTCCTCACTTCGGACAGCACGCGCCTGTTGTGCGCGTCCACCGCGATCACCTCAAGCAGGTTGTAGAGATCCTCGGCCCCGTACACGGTCTGCAGGTCATGCAGCATGTGTGGGTGCCGGGAGATGACCGCGGCGATGTTGGGCGGCACATTGGCGTAGCTGATCAGCCGGTGGTTGCCGCCGTGCCAGGGCTGGACGCCGAAGTCGATTGGCCGGCGGCTTGCGAAAAATCCAGGTGTAGCGCCACGATCTCGCGGCGCAACAGCAGGCGCGTGGCCACTTCCTCGATGTCGTCGTTGTCCAACTTCCGCGTGCCGGCGCGGCCCAGATCCACCTCGACGCATTCCATCATCTTGTCGAAAAGCGGCTTCGCCTGTTCGAACTTCAGGGTTTGGAGCGCCTTCAGGCCGATCGACGCGAGCCCGGCCAGGCCGGCCTGCGCGATGTTGTCGGGGATATCTACCCCTGCATTCATCAACGCGAACATCGCGCGGCCGGCCCACTCCTCGGCGTCGGCCGCCGACAGCTCGGTGATCAGGAACGCCTTGCCCTTGTCGCGCCCCGGCGCGCCGATAGTGATGGTCTTCTGCTTTCGAGCCATGTCACACCACCGACGGGCTGACGTTTTGCCAGGTAATCTGGAACGTCATGGGTTGCAGGATGGCGCGCGCGGTCGGCACCGGCGGCGCTTGGGTCAGCACGCCGCGCTGGAGCGTGTACTTGCGCTCCAACGACGGAATCGCCAGGGACCCGCTGGCGTAGAACACCTCCCGCGACGTCTGCATCGCGGCAATCCAGGCTTCGAACAGCCCCTTCGACGGGGAGTCGGCCTGGATAGTGATGGTCTGGATCACGGGCTGCGGCGTGTAACCGGCGGACATATAGCCATCCACACCCATCACCGCCTGGGCGAGCTGCACGGCGTCGAACGCAAATGCGTCGTCCGTGGCGTAGCCCTCGACCTTGCGGGGCGTGGGGTAGACGGTACCCACCGCCAGCATGAGGACGGAATTGGCACTGGTCAGAGTCGTCATGATTTGTTGCCCTTACAGGACGGCCAACGAGGCCAGGGTGATCTGCTGGACGGAACCGCCATCCATGTACCAGAAGGTCATGGGCGGCGTACCGCGCGCCTCACGCACCTGCGGCGTGGCGTCCTTGATCTGCAAGTACCAGCCACGGGTCTGGAGCGCTTCTGCGATATCCACGCCGGCCTGGTTGTTCACCTGGGCCTTCTGCTGCGCGGACAAGGTCACGCCGGCGCGGATGGAACCGAAGTTCACGCCGGCGTTGATCGGATCCAGGCAGGCGGCGTCGATCAGCGTGTAGCCGTCGAGGTTGTACGGGATCGAGTTCATCTGCGTGAGCAGCGTCATCAGCGCCTGCTGAAGGGCCGCGTTCTGCCAGATCTGGTTCACGTACACGTCGATCCACTTCCAGCTTCCGCTGATCTGGCCCGGGTAGAAGAACCGGAACTGATCGTTGCTGGTCGCGTAGTCGCCGTAGAAGTTGTAACCGTTGTCGATCAGCGTCTGCGCGGTCGTCGCGTCGGTCACCGAGAACATCAGGCCCGACTGGCTCTTGAAAGCCAGCGTGATCCGGCCGTTCGTGCGCTCGAAGTCGATCGACGCCACGGCGCCAAGCACAAAAGCCGCGTGCTGGACGTCCTTGTAGACCGGCACCGAACCGGAATACTCGTTCGCTGCGATACGCGCGGCCCAGCTGGTAGTACTACCCTGCTGCGTGGCCGCAACGTCGGTATCCCAGCCCACGTAGACATAGCGGTTGCCGCGGCTGTTCGTCCAGGCCGAGAAGGCGACCTTGCCTTCGGTATCCGGCTCGAAGGTGGTCATGAACGACGCCCAGTTCTGGGTGATGTCCGTGATCGCGCTCATGTTCACGACCGGGACGCCGGCGGCGGCGCCCTGCGACAGCACGGCACCGGTGGCCTGCGTCAGCTTCAGGCCGGCCGCGATCGTGCCACTTCCGTAGCTGATAGTGCTGGCCGCGCCATCGGTGGCCGAGGTGATCACGAAGGCCGCGCGCTGCGCATCGTAGGTGCACGAGGCGCCGAACGACGTGAACGCGGCCTGGATGATCGAGGCGGCGTTCGAGAAGCTGGTGGCGGCCGACAGGTTGATCGTGCTGGACGTCTTCGCGATGCCGTCGACACTGACCGTCAAGACGCCCGTCAGGGCCTGCAGCTGCGCCAGCGTGGTCGAGGCCATCGAGCCGCCGCGCACGTAGGCGGCCACGGCATCGGTCGGATACTGGGCGAACAGCAGGTTTCCTGGCTTGCGCGTCGAGTTGTCGAAGCCGTTGAAGTAGATGCCGGCCAGCGTCGCCTCGGTCGAGGTGGCGCCGAAGAAGCGCTCCACATCGCGCGCCGTGGCGAAGCTTTGGACGGTTCCGACCGGCACAGCCGTATCGGTGGTGAGGATCAGGCCGTTCAGGTCGAGCGCCGATCCGCCGGCGCCGATCACGCCAGGGACGACCTGGACGATTTCACTGGCGGGAATGGACATAGCTTTAAGCTCCCGGAGGGTAGGTAGTGTCGACCTCGACGAGGTCCACGTGGAGTTCGTCCGCAAACTGCTGCGGCACGGTAATGGATGGGTTGAACTGCAGGACCGCGTCGACTGACCAGCGTTCCAGGTACTGATCCTCGCCGGTGATGAATGGCAGTTGCCGCGGCTCACCGGTGTAGAGCGGCTGCGCGCCGCTCGCCTTCAATGCGTCGCAGCCGTAGGAGCTGCGCAGCGCGATGCAGATGGCCAGGGCCATGTCCTGCGCGCCGTCGCCGTAACAGTCGACCTGGGCATTCCACTGGGTGGGCCGCGTTAGGGTCATGGTGCCGGCGCTCGGCACGTCGGCGTAGGTGGTGCGCGGCAGGGACAGCGCAGGCGCCAGGAGGGGCGTGATGTACACGTAGCGCCCGGCGGGCGGCGGCACGCGGTCCTGTTGCCCGCGCATCACCGGCACCTGGTCGCCGACGATGGTCTGCACGAATGCGCCCAGCGCCTCGACAAGAGCGTCTTCGGTGAGGGAAACAGGGATGCTCATGGCGCCGCGTCCATCTGAAGGGTCACGCCGACCTTGCACCAGTCGGGCCAGGTCTCGAAGACCACGGTCACCAGCCATACGTGTCCGCCGAAGACCAGCAGATCACCACCCTTTCCCAGCGGGCGGACGACGCCCTGGGTGTCGCCGTACATGTAGACGCTGCGCTGCACGCCCTGGATGTTCTGCGCCTCGAGGTGCGCCAGGTCCTTGCCGCTCAGCGGCTGTACCTGCAGGCGCGCGGCCGCGTCCGGCTTGTACTTCGGCACCTGCTTGCGACCGGCGCCGATCTCGTAGCCATCGCTGGCGCGCAGCGTGCCGTCGATCATCGGGTTCACCGCGGCGACGATCGGGGATGCCAAGCCGTGAAGATTCATCGTTATCCCCTGGCAAGCGCGGCGTCGGCGGACGCACCCAAGCGGATACGCGACCGAACGCGGTCATAATTCACCGAGAGCGCCGAACAAGCATCCTTCAGGCACATTTCGATTCCAGCGACTGTCACACGTACTGTGCGCCGCGTGTTTCTGCACTGTTCCGCCTGAGTTTCCCATCGACAGTTGGCCGGCTCATAGTGGCCATCATTGTCAATGCGCCCAAGCGTCTTGCCGGCTGGACACTCTCCCATGTCGGCCAAGAATGCCTCGAAGCTGCACCTCCAGCGCGGGTCTACGGTGATCCCGCGGTCTCGGTAACATTCGATAGAAATCTGATCAACTCCACGCACTCGCGCGCGCATCGCGATCCAAGCCCGGTAGGTTCGGGTCTTCCACATCCCATGCTTGGCGCGCGATCGGCTTTGCTCATCTTTGTGGCACCCACAACTCACTACTCGGCCCGATCGAATCGGCGTTGCGACTCGGTCGATCTCCCTCCCGCAGTCGCAACGCCAAAGCCAAAGGCGCACACCATTCTTGTCCGTTCCGCGCAGTTTCAGCGCCACGAGGCGACCATAGCGCTCGCCCGTAATGTCTATCGGCTTCGGCATGTCAGGTATCCGTTTCATAATCGACCGACGCTATGAGATGTCCCGAATCGATCAACGGCTTGGCGAAACCTTTCCGCGCCACCGTCACCGGAGCAAGCGGCGGACTATCCAGGCTCCGGATAGATTCCTGCAACTGCCCCTTGATGCCTTCGCCCATCTGGCCCAGCGTCTTGTCGATGTCGTAGTCGTTGTTCTTGGCCACGGCGCCCAGGGCGCGCGGCCAGTCCTTCTGTTTCTCAGCGATCATCGCCCGGAAGAACGGCCGCGGCGGCTGGTTTCGGTCCGGCCGGCCAAACTCGTTGACGGCGGCCACAAGCGCGACCGGCGTACCGTCTGGATAGGTGGCGCCTTCCAGGAACCCAACGCGCAGTGAGCCGCCGTCGCCCAGCTTCTTGGCCATCTCCTCCAACCGCCGCACCAGAGCCTCGCCGCCCTTCAGGCCTACGGTCGCCATGGAATCACCACGGGGACCGCATAGCCGGTCGGCGCGGGCCGGTAGCGGCCCACCCGGTACTTGGCCGTGGCCTCCCAATACTGGGCGCCATAGCCGGTCTGCGCGTACCACTGCGCCGAGCCCGGCGCCACGTTGTATTCGGCCGCCACCGACACCGAGCCCTCCGTGGCGCTGCTGATCCGGCCCACCAGCGGCCGCGGGCCCTGGCCGTTCTCGCCATAGGTCAGCGCCGCGATGTGGGCCGTCAGCAAGTACAGGAGCACCTTGCGCTCGTCGACGTCACAGACCGCGCTGCTGTCCTTGTTGCTCAGGTACAGCGTGGCCATGCTGAATGCATGGTTCAGCTGCTGATCCGTGAGCGTCGCGAAGGACGGGTAGATCTGCCGGAACTCGGCGGGGTCAAAGACGACGACAGCCATGGGCCGCTCCTATTTCTTCTTGCCTTCGTAGTCCTCCGGCTTGATGCCGGCGGCGGGCGCTTCGGGGTCCAGACCTTCCAGGCCGGACTTTTCGTTCTTGCGCTCCTTGGCCTTCGAAGTGGCGCTTCGCTCGGTGCCTTGGGCAAAGATCATTTCCTTCTTGAGCGGCTGGAAATCCGCATACAGCTTGGTCCAGGCTTCCCAGAAGTCGGCGGGCACATCGGTGAAGCCGTGGCCCGCGATGGCATCGGGATGGTTGGCACCGTTCAGGGTGACGGACGGCGCGCCGGGGATGTCCAGGATCAAGCCATTGGGCAGCTTGCATGCAACGGTAACGGTCGACATTTCTCTTCCTCGAATAAATAAGGGGCGCCGGTTGGGCGCCCCTGTTCGTTGCTGGCAGCGATTTACACGCCGATCATTCCGGCGATGGCCATGGGGACCTTGATGATGGCGCCCCAGGTGCCCTGCGACTTCTTCTGCAAGAAGCTCGAGGTCTTGCGCTCGATCGCGTGGGCCCGCATCTTCTCGGTGAAGGCGGCGGTGCCAACGTTCTGGCCGTCGATCGATTCGGCGATGAGCTGCACCAGCTGACCCGAGCCGGTTGCGTATTGCACGGCGGTCTCGACGGTCAGGTTGGGGAAGTTCTTGGCCAGCAGGTCGGCGACGTTGACGTTGTACTGGTTCGTCTTCGTCAGGTTGACTTCGATCTCGGGCGACATGCACAGCTTCATCTTGTCGCGCCGCGTGACCAGGCCGCGCGTCTGGCTGACCAGTTGCGCGAACAGGCGTTGCGAGATGTCGTCGTACACGGCCTGACCGTCCTTCGTGGCCCAGGTCGTCCCCGAGCCGGAGCCCGTGGCGCCCGGGGCGATCGGCGCCGACAAGTTCGGATCGTTCAGCAGGCCGTAGTTCTGCAGGCCGTTGATGCCGAAGAAGTAGCTGTTGTCCTGGAACTTGGCCAGCACGACGGCCGAAGCGATGTTGAGCTCGGCGGCATAGTTGATCTTCGCCGCGCCGTACATGTCCAGCTCGCGCTCACCCCATTCCGTGATGGTCTGGTAGTGATAGGACTGGCGTTGCGGGAAGTTGGCGTTCGCGCCGGCGCGGCCGTTGTTGCTGTAGTCGCCGTAGGACGACACCTCACCCGTCGATTCCACCACCGGGAAGGTGGCCGTCAGGGTGGTCCAGTCACCCTTCTTTGACTCGCCCAGGATCACCGCGCCCTGCATGGGAGTGGTCAGAACACGCACCAGCTCGGGGTCGATGTAGTTCAGCAGGTAGCCGGGGATGCCCGCGTTGCTGACCGTAACGAGAGGGCCTGCGGCATCCATGGCCAGGCCGTAGTCGGCGCGGAACTCGTCGGGCAGATAGTCCGTGGCGCCCGGGAACACGATGCCGAAATGCTTCTCCAGCAGCGCGAGGTCTTGGTTTCGTTTCATGTCTTACCCCAGGTTGTAGGAGGTCATCTTGATGAGGGCGCCGATCGCGCCCGCACTGCCGACGAACATGTTGGTTTCGGTGTGGCCCGCGATCGTGGCGCCGGCGGCGCCGGTCGATACCGTGCCGTCGGTGTTGGACGCGAAGATCTTCTGGCCGATGGTGGCAGCCGTCTTGGTCGGTACGAAAAAGTCGCCACCGTTGTGCAGAATGACGCCCAGGCCGGCCGGGATGATCATGGTGGACTCGGCCAGCCAGATGGTGATGACGCCCTGCTGCTCACGGTGCACGAAGCCCGTGGGTACGCCGGAACCAGCGTTCGTGACCTTGCCGGTGGCGTCGGCCCAGGCGAAGCGGCCAACGATGACGCCGGCGGTATCCGCCACCAGCGCGCCGGGGCCGGCCAGGACGGTCGACCGCGGGTTCGAGCTGGCGAAGTCGCCGGCAACCGCGGCGGCGGGTTCGATGTAAACCTGTTTCTGGAAGCCCATGATTAGATCGCCTTGGGAATGTGCGGGAAGCGGTCGCGGAAGCTCTTCTGAGCGGCCGAGTCCATCGCCACACGCGGGGTTTGGGGAGCCTGTTCTTGCGCCAGGGCCATCTTGACCAGCGCGCGGTACGCCGAGGGCGGCGTATCGGTCAGGTCAATGCCCTTGGCGTCCAGGGCCATCTTGTAGACCGCCTCGGCCGAGTCCTGGGCGACGATCTCGCCGAGGATGGGCCGGCATTCCTGCTCGGCGGTGCGGATTTCGGTCCAGCGCTTGACGGCGGCCTGCTCGCCATCCTTCTGCGCCCTGGCCAGCGCGGCATCCATGGCCTGCTTGGTCACGGGCGCCGGCGGCGTGCCGGACGTGGGCGGCGGTTCGTCGTTGGCCGCGGCCGGCTCGCCCAGGGCAGCCATGACGCGCGCGGCTTCTTCCGGGCCCAGCTTCTCGCCGAGCATTTCGCGGATCTTGCCCATCAGCTCGTCGTCTTGGGCGACCGGCTTGGGCTCGACCACCTCGTCGTCCTCGTCCTCGCCGATCGGCGCGACGGTCGGGTCGGTGAAGACCTCGATGACTTCCTTCAGGTCTTCCAGGTCGGCGTCCTGCGCCAGCTTGCCCTTGAAGTGGCTCTGCATGGCGCGGATGATGCGCGGCTGCTCGGACTTCAGGTTCTTGCGGCTGACGCCCTTCAGGAAGGGGGTCAGGTCGCCCAGTGCCGCGTCCTGGTCCAGCCGGGGCCGGATATGCGCCCCGAGTGCCCCGGCGACGACGGCGGCGGTTTTGCTCAGTTTCATTTTCGGGATCTCCGAAGGGTTGAGGGTACTGCTGTCGCCTACGACGACGTCCGGGCCTGCGCGGCCCACTTCGACAAGCGCGACGTGATTGCCGCGGATGTCTCGCATCACCCCGTCGTGTGCGACGCCTTCATAGACGCCGGCCGTCATGTCGGCCCGGTAGCGATAGGCGCTCGAAAGCTCCTTTTGCTCTTCGGATTCGATGAGCGCGATCGCGACGGCGTCCCACACGACGAGGGAATTCTTCAGGTACGGCGCCTGGTAGGAGGCGTTCGAACCCGTGGCCCCGACCACGAACTCTTTCTGCGGCTCGGCGGCCGAGACGGGGATGTGCTTGGACAGCAGCGGGATGTTGTTGAAGGTCGGCGCAGCCTTTTCCAGTTCCTGCGGATCACGCAGCAGGAAGTAGATCCGGTTGGCGTCGAGCCCCAGGGCCTCCCAGTCCGGGATTTCGTTGCCGCGGTACGGGTTGACCGTGGCCTTGCTGATGTTGCTGATCTCGACGTGCATCCGCCCGTCCACGTCGATCCGGCGGACGGTGGCGCGGTCGAAAGCCAGGCCGTGGTGGTTCTGCTGTGTCATGGGTCGAATCCCGGGATGATGCTGATGGCCACGCAGCGGCAGTTCGGCAGCTCGCCGGGGCGGATGTACTCGTCGTCGATGAGCATGCCCTTGTCCACGTCGTAGACCTCGCCGTCGGCGTCCTGGTGCGACTTGCGCGGGTGCTTGCCGCCTCGCGAGTGCCGCCACTTGGCCTGTTTGATACCCAGGCCCTGCTGGCGCACGCGCGTGATGGTGGCCGTGGCCTTGTTGTTCTGGTCGCGTGCGATGAACGCCGCGCGCCGCTTGGTGACGCCGTACCGCTTCTGCAGGTCCTCGACGAGTCCTTCCAGGTCGCGGCCCTGCGTGACCGACCGCATGACCATGCCCTGTACGTCCTGCAAATGCTCGGCGGCAATCGACTTGATCAGCCCGACGTTCTCCTGCACGGTGGCCTGGAATACGTCATTGGCCGCCCGGGTCAACTGGAACTGCACGCTGAACCCCTTCTGCCGCAGGGCATTGCGCAGCGAGATATCCGCCGCGCTCATCGAGGTCTCGGCGAACTCGCTGGCCACCGGCTGGGCTGCTTCGTCGAAGCGGCGCTGCCACTGCTTGGCCAGGCGCCGCATCATCTTGGTCAGCGCCATGGCCGGGCTCTCGTCCTGGGCGATCTCCGGCACGTTGCGCCGGTATGCCGCCGTCAGCCAGTACACCAGGGACCGCTGCATCTCATCGATGAGGCGGTCCAGGCGCTTGCGGTAGGCGGCCTCGATTCCCTGGTTGGCGTGCACGGGGCGCAGCGGCACCTCGCGGCCGGTAGGCGAAACGAGGTCAGGCATTGGCGTCGTCCTGCGGTTCGTCATCCAGGGGCGGCGGCGCGCCCGGCACCGAGTCAGGCACGCCGTCGGCGTCGTCGTCGGCCAGGTCCAGCGAGTGATAGCCGTTCGTCTCGTCCGCCGCCACGCGCTCGCGCTCTTCCTGCGGGCTGATGGCGCCGGACTCGATCAGCACTGCGCCAGTGTCCGCGTCCAGCTTGCGCACCTCGGCCAGCTCCTTCTCGCTCATCTGCCACAGCGGCACGAAGCTGAAGGTGATGTCCGGGTCGATCTCGCCGAACTCGCTCAGCTGGATCACCTCGATGCACTGCTGCAGCGGGTCGCGGAACACCGCCTCCTGGGCCGACAGCATCTCGTCGTAGAAGACGCGGATTTCGCCCTCGGCCGTGGCGTTCAGGCCGCTCGGCGTGATGCCCGTGTACTTCACCAGAGGGATACCTGGCACCACGCATAGCTGCTCAAGCGACTGGTTCTGTAGAGCGTCGAGGCCCGACAGCGGCACGTTCTCGAACCTGAAGTCCTCGCTTTCCTTGTCGATCGCCCACGCGCCTCGATTGGTACGCGTGCGGTTGAGCAAATCCACTCGGGCGTAGACATCATCCCCCGGGTCGTTGCTCAGGATGGAGCTCAGGTTGGTGCTGAAGACGCCGATAGAAAAGCCATCGATCAGGTTGGCCACCGCCTGGCGCGTCTTCAGCCAGTTGTTGACGTAGGGAATCGTCAGCTGGGTCAACGACATGCCGCCGAAGTTGTACGACGGCTTCAGCAGGTCCGGCACCTCTCGCGACACGATGTTCAGGAGGCGGCTCGAATGCACCTGGCGCCCCAGCACAAACCAGGACGTCGGCTTGTAGAAGTCCGGCCGCATCGGGTTGTCGCTGTTGTAGAGGTACGGCGTCGTCCAGACAGGGTCGATGACCTTGAAGCCCACCAACGAGCCCTTGGCGATCTTGGCCGGGCTCTTGACCAGGATGGACTTCAGCTCGTCCGGGTCGGCCCACGCCAGCATGCCGCTAGGCGTCTTCACGTCGATGTAGATCTGCGACCGGCCGAACAGACCGTCCTGCAGCGCAGCGAGGCGGAACTTGGCGCGCAGGCGGTGCCGGCGCATGGCCTTTTCGATGACCTCGAGCTTGTCGCTCTTGTCGTCTTCGCCCTTGACCTCCAGCTTGATCCACTTCCGGGTCATCTCCTTGGCGATGACGTCGGACATCTTGCGGTACTCGGGCCGCTGAGACAGCTCGGCCAGGTAGGGATAGCCGATGAAGCCCATCCCGGCGTAGGCCTCGCTCACGTAGGCGTAGACCGGAGACATGGACTCATCCATCGCCAGCACGGCCTTCTCCATCGTGGCGGGGACTACGCCGGGAGCAACGGCGGGGCGCTTGAACTCTCCCACGGACGTGGCCACGGGCTCGGCCGGCGGGATGTTCGCTTTCCCCAAGGCTTCCAGGCTGATCTTCATCCCGGGCTCGCGGCGCGCAGCCGGCTCCGCCGTGGGAGCCGTCGCCGGCGTCCTGCGGAGGGTCCAGTCGAGTAGTTTCATGCACGCCTCAATGCGTCGGGGTTGATTTGCATCGGCCGCTTGGTGATCAGCTCGGCGAAGGCCCGTGAGAGCCCGTCGATCTGGTCGTCATGCTTGCCGTTCGGGAAAGACCGCAGCTCGTCGATCAGCGCCTTGTTCCAGTCGCCGCGCAGCATCAGCACGTTGCCGACGTTGACCTGGGCGGCGAACGGTTCGGCGCGCACAACCTTGTCGCCGCTTTCTGGGCTGCTCACGATCCGGTAGCCGGGCATGCCGCGCGTCAGGTACAGCACCTGCGTTTTGCCGGCCTGGCCCGGGTCTTGCGGGATGCTGATGCGGACCTGCCGGCCATCCAGCGCCGCGGTGTTCTCCAGCGCCTTGTCACGGCGGTCTGGCCCCCACTGGCCGCGCACCATGTCGCCGATCACGTACTGACCGGTCGGCAGGCGGCCCAGCTTCGGGCCGGCCGTGAAATCGCCCGCGCCGTCGGTGCTGGCGAAGTCCCAGCCGCGCACCCAGTCGATGCGCCCGGCCGGCAGCGCGTCGATGACCTGGATCTGGTCGGGCTTGAAAAGGTCGCCATCCAGCGGGGTCGGCAGCTGCTGATACAGCGACGACCAGGTGCGCGAGTTGCTCTCGAACTGCGCCCAGTGCTGGCGATCGAACCATTCCGGCCAGAGGTATTCGCCCCTGGCGCGCCCGAGCGGGTCCCTGTCGACCTCGCAGCGCGCCTGAATGCACAGCACCTCCCAGTCGTTGCCGTCCTTACAGCGGATCAGCCCGCTTTCGCCCTTCCAGTCATCCGGCAGAATCCGGCCGGCCATGTCGTCCTCGTGCCACCGGGTGGTGATCAGGACAATCCAGCCGCCCGGGATCAGGCGCGTCTTCAGGTCGTCTTCGTAGGCATCCCAGGTCTTGTTCCGGATCGTCTCCGAATTCGCCTGCTCGCGGCCCTTGATCGGGTCGTCGATGATGATGCCGTGCGCGCGGTTGCCGGTGATGCCGGACAGGATGCCGCAGGCCATGTACTCGCTGCCGTTGGACAGCGCGAATTCCTGGGCGGCGTTCGAATCCGACACCAGGGCCGCGCCCCAGATATTCCGGTACCGCGGCTGCTTGATGATCGATCGCGTGCGGCGCCCCATCTTGCGGGCCAGGTCGTCGCCGTAGCTGGCCAGGATGACGCGACGGCCGGGCGTGGCGCCCAGGTACTTCGAGGGAAACACCACCGACGCATACGTCGACTTGGCGCTCCCAGGCGGCATGCAGACAATCATCCGACCGTGCCGGCGCTGGCTGGTCTCTTCCAGCTTGGTCAGCAGCAGCCGGTGGTGCACCGCCATGGTGGTCTCGATGGGCTCGAAAAACTCGGCGTCAGGGTCTTCCTCATCCACCGGCCGGCCTGGCACCTCGATCGCATTGGCGTACTGAAGGATGTCAGCCCTCGCCCGCCTCCGGATCAGCAGCTCCCGGGCCGCTTCCTGCCGCGAGGGCAAGTAGCTCTTCGTCTGTGAGGTCATTGACTTTCTTGAGCTGGATGGGGCCGCCGTCGGGGCCGGTCAGGCGCTGTTCGACGCGCTCGCCGTACTTCTTCGGCCGCAGCTTGCCGGCCAGCCACTTGCGCGACTCGATCTGGAGCCGGGACCGCTCGACCATGTCCACCTGTACGGTCTCGGTCTCGCCCGTGACCTTGGTGGTGACCTTCGTGCCAAGCCGAGTGGTGTCGGCCAGGTAGATGATCTCGTCGGCCAGCGTGTCCGCCTGGACTTCTCGCGCGCGGGCGTACTGCTGCTGAAACTGGACGTCCTCGGACAACCAGGTGTACACAGTGCGCACGCCCGGCATCTTGGTGCCGGCGCATATTTTGCGCAGACTTTGCCCTTCCATTAGGCGGGCGCAGATTTCTGCTGCGATCTCCGGGGTGTAGGTTGAGGGTCGGGCCATGCCTACTCTGCCTTTGCTTTGATGCCCCTCTCTACCAGCCAAATGGCGCGGCCGATGCTGGGGCGATGGCCGGTGATCCGATGCCGCAGGTTCAGCCACCACACGTAGGCGCGGAGCCACCACGCAACGGTGACCGTAAGCTGTAGCTCGAGTTTGGCCATGCTGAATCCTTGGTTTGCCCCCATCCGACTACCCGCCACGGCGGGCTGGGCGCGGCGGTTCTCGTCGTGCTGGCCGCCGGCGACAAGACCGGAAAGAAGTGCCCCGCGCATTTGCCCCTGCGCGGGCGCCAGGCCAGCTGAGGCGACTCATGGGGGTGTTGTGGGCGTGGGGCCCCTCCCCCAAGCACGCGTTGCACGTGGCGCTGTGTGGCGCAGGGAGACTTCGGGCGGCGCCGGTCGGAGCCAGTGATACGGGGCCATCCCCGCGCGCAGCGGCCGCGGCGGCGCACTGCTGTCTGGTCGATTGCGGCGGCTGTTCCCACAGAGCAGAGGCCGGAGCATGACGTCTGCCAGCGGGTGCCCATGCGGCCCGGCGGACGGTTCTCTCTGGCCCCTGCTCTCTGGAAACAAAAGGTGCAGATGCACCTATGTCGTCAGCTCGATCACGCTTAGACGACGACGCCCGCAATGCAAAAAGCCCCGGCCATTGGCTCGGGGCTTTTCTTCCGGAAACGCGACATCCGCCTACGGGCATCAGTCTCGTCGTTAGACGGTAGTCATCACGGATTGAGGAGGATTATGCACCCGTGATACGAACTTGGCAACATAGAACTCGAATTCGTGAACGGCACGGACCAGAATGTCGTCAAATTCCCGCACCCGCATCCCCTGCATCCGGCAAATGATGGCCGGCGGCTGTCGCAGAACGTAATAGGACCGCAACAGCGCTGTTTCTCGCGGCAGGCCTCGATATCCCGCCGCGGTGCGCCAGCAAGCCTCGATCAACTCTGCATCCGCCTCGTCCTTCTCCGGATGCGGATGCTCGCTGTCTTCGCCGCGCGGTAGCTTGCCCGCCCTGCGGGCCAGTTCCTGGCACACCTGGTACGTGGGCGAGACCGAGAAGGACGGACGATCGCGCATCACGGCGCCCCAGTTCTCGAGCCTTTCGTGGAAGTCGGCCGGCAGGCGGTCCAGCAGCAGTTTGGGAATGGTCATGGCGCGGCGCGCTCCTCGTACTTCGAACAACGTTGGCCGATCTCCTCGCCCAGGGCGCAGCGCAGGACGCGCCGGCCGCCGAAGGGGTTGGTGATCAGGCGGATTTCCTTGCAGCCGGCGCAGGTGCGCGCCGGCGGGGGTTCTTGGCGGCGCTCCAGCAGCTTGGCCGGGTCGCCGCGCTCGGCTTGGTGTGTCCAGGTCATCGAAATACGCCCCGTGCGCGCGGGTAAGATGGAGAATTCAACTTCTTCACAGGTGAACCATGACTGTCCCCGTTTCCATCTTCTCCGGCGGCTCCAACAATGAAGACTTGATCAGCCGCGAACCCGGCGTCGAACATCATGTCGACGGCTACGAAGGTTTCGTCGCGCTGACGGCCCACCGCCCCGATGCGGTGCGCACCCGCAGTGTGTACACCGGTCAGGTCCGCGCCACTGAGGCCGAGGCCATGGAAGACGCCAAGCAGTTGGTGATCTCGATCGACCCGGATCAGTACGTCTAGTCCGCTCATGCTTTGCGCTCCTGCGCCACGGCGCCAAAGAGGTCGGTCTGCGGTTGCTCGACGGCCAACGGCGTGACGACTGCCACCAGCCGCGCGCCAAACTCGTCCGGCTCGGCCCGCCGGGCGCTGATCTCGCGCACCCAGGCGTCATCCTGGAAAACGACGTCCTTCAGGCTGTCCAGCACCACCTTCTGGGCGTTGTCCAGGTCCAGGCACTGCACGGTGTCATCCCAGGCCGCGCCCTCCTTGCGCATGCGCTTCTGCCAGTCCTGCGGGCGGTTCGGGTACAGGGTGAACTCGACTCGCACCCGGCCGGCGATCGGCTTGCGTACACCGGCCACCAGCGCCAGCTTCTGCACCTGCGCCTTGTAGGCCTTCGCCTCGGGCGTGACGTAGGTGCTGGTGAACGCCGGCTTGCCGCGCGGCGTTACCGTGCGGCTGGCCCAGTAGCGGTTCGCGCTGATCGGGTACGGCAGGGTCAGCAGCACACCGGCCGGCCCTTGCGCGCGCGCGAAGCTGTCCGGGGGTGGCGAAACACCACCCCCTTCCCGCGGCATGGCGCATCCGCCGCAGGCAATCGCCAAGACTTCGGCGCGCTTCGCCAGCGTGCCGGCCATCGGGTCGTAGGGGTCGGTGAGGTTCGGTGAAGCGTTCATGCGAGGGCTCCGATCATGTCGATGGGGTGGCGACGCTTGTCGCTGGTGAATTGCAGGCTGTCGGCGTGGCGCCAGAGGTTGATGCGTCCCTCCCACTCGCCGTGCCGGTTCTTGTCGCAGATGAGCATCGTGTCCGGCAGGTCGAGCGTGTCGGCGGCCACCTCGCCGTCCTTCCGCAATTCGGCCTCGGCGATACGCTCCTTGCGCTTGTTGCGCCACACTGTGAGCATCTGGTCGACCTGGTCGACGATGGCGCCGGAGCCCTTGGCGGAGAACTTGCCGGGGATGGCGTCCTCGTTCTCACCCTTCTTGGCGTGGTGCACCAGGTGGATGTGCATGCCCAGGTCGCGCGCCAGCGTGCACAGCATGTCCACGAAGTCCTTCTGGCCGTTGTAGTCGTCCTCGCCGCGGACGCACTTCATCAGGCTGTCGATCACCAGGTGGCGGACCTTCAGGCGGTCGGCGCAATAGCGCGCCACGGCGTAGAGCATGGCCGGCTTGACCGTGCCCTGCTGGTCGTACAGCCACAGGCGGTCCCGCGACCAGTCGATGAGGCGGTCGACGGCCTGCACGCTCGGGTGGCTGTTCATTGCGGTCTGGCGCAGCATGCGCTTGAGGGTCGACTGGGGCTTCATTTCGAACGAGGCGATGCACACCCGCTCGTCCTGGCAGGCGAAGCCGATGCAGGCCTGGCCCAGCAGCTCGCTTTTGCCGTGGCCGTTGATGCCCTGCCAGAGCGTCACTTCGCCCGGGCGGAAGCGCAGCAGGTCGTGCGTCTTGGCCCAGGGCAGCTTCGCGCCCGTGATCTGCTCGCCGTGCTCGACGGCGCGCGCCAGCTCGTCGCGCCAGGCCTCGGCGGCCAGCACCTTGGCCTGGGGCTCGGTTTCGGCCATGTAGGCCTCGAAGTCGACGTCGGCGGGGCTGATGATCTGGCTCATGCTGGGAATTCCTCGATGGTGGCGCCGGGCTGCCAGATGGCCAGCCCCCAGTCGCCGGACGCGATGACCTTGGCGGGCGAGCATTCGGCCAGGCGGCGCAGCACCTGCAGCGCCCGGGCCCGCGTCGGCGCCAGCAGGTGCACGACCGTGCCCACCACCGTGCGCAGGTCGAGCGTGGCCACGTTCTCGTCGTCGTGGATGTGGATCTCGGCATGACCGACCCACCGGCCATCCGTCATGCGGCCGATCATGGCCTCGGGGTGGGTGAAGCTTCCGTGGCGCTGGCCGGCTGGCACGCAGGCCACCCAAACGTCGGTCGGCCGGTAACCCGCCATGCGGGCAACGATGAGGGTCTGGTGTCCGATCACGTTGCCCCCACCCACGGCTGGTCCGCTCCATTGCCCGTCAGCAGGCTCAAGGACGCCGGCGGCATATCGTCCTCCCATCGCCGGCCGTTCAGGTACGTTGCCGGCGCTGGCTCGTAACCGCGCTTCCACTGGTCGGTTTCGCACATGGCCTCCACGTGCGCCACGATCTGGTCGGCAATCGACTCCAGGCCGTGCCGCTTCCAGCGCTTGCAGCAATCCGCCTTGTCAACTTTCCGCGGAGACCTGGGCCAGGAATTCCAGAACCGGACGAAGCCGGCGGGCACGTCGGCGACAGCCGGCAAGGGGTTTTCTTTACTCCCTTCCTTATCCACTCCACTCCCTTCCGGGGGTGAGGACTCGTCGAGCGCTCGACGAGTGGGTGCTGAATCACCTGGCTTAAACGGGGGGTGCTTGTAGGTCGGGCGCTCGATTTTCTGGTGGTGCCAGCCCGTTACGTGCAGGAAGTCTTTGTTTTCAAAGGAGTAATAGGCGATCAGACCATTCGACGACAGCTCGTCGAGCAATCCCTGAATACTCGACGACATGATGTCGTCACCAGGGAACACGTTGGCCTTGATGGTCTTCGCGCTGGCCACATGGTTGCCTGCGTCGTCGCAGAAATTCCACAGGCCGATGAACAGTAGTCGAGCCATCGGCGAGCAGTTCATCACCTGCTCACTGGTCCAGAATTCGGGTTTGATCGAGCGGATGCGGGCCATTACGCGGCCTCCTTGAACTTGTCGTTGTTGGCGGCCATCTTCTGGGCGCGCACGGGCTCCCAGCGCGTGTAGTCGTGGTGCGAGCCCATCACAGGTGCCTCCAGTTCGTGCGAAGGCGGATGGCCCGGATGGTGCTGCTGGCGACGCCATAAAGGGGCGCCAGGCTGAGAGAGCTTTCCGGCCGGCTGCGGATCTCGTCCACCTGGGCGGCGGTCAGCTTGGCGGTAGGACAGCGCTCGCCGATCAGGTCCGTGCCGTGCAATAGACGATCCGCGGCGTTGGCCACGGGCGAGTCCCAGCGGAGGTTTTCTAGACGGGCATTCTTGCGGTCGCCGTCGCCATGGCAGGCCTGATAGCCGACAGGAGATGGCCCAACGAAGGCCAGGAGAACAATCCGGTGAACGGCGGTCTTCCGGGCTTTCTGGCCATTGCTGAGGTTGACGTACCAATAGCCCGTGTTGTCGGTGAACCGACGCAACATGCGGCCTTTCCAGAACTGCAGCCCTTGGGCGGTATGCCGCGAGTGCGGTAGGGATCGGACATTGCCTTGGTCCGATACTTCGTACAGGCCGACGTACCCCGGCACGGGCTTCCAGGTTTCGTGCATCAGCGGGCCTCTCGCGTGCGGAATTCGACGCCCAGCTCGGCGCCAGCGGCTTCCACCTGGGTCAGGTACTGGGCCATGCCCTTGACGGTCAGCATGGTGGTGCTGCCCACCAGCGCGCGGTCGCCGCGCGGGGTGATCTGCCACTTCACGTAGCCATCGAGGCACAGCTCGGGGTCGAACTCTTCGGGTAGGAACTCGCGCTTGAAATGCTCGTGCCAGGCCTCGGCCGTGAAGCGCTTGCCTCCCACCCAGGCCTGTTCCGCTATGTCGGCCAGGGGGCCGACCCACATCAGGGCGTTCTGGCTCATCTTGCGCGGCTTGACGCGCTCGCGCACCACCACTTCCAGCGGCTCGTCGGCGTCCAGCGGCAGGTTGGCCAGGAACGTCTGCGCGGCGGCCTGTTGGCTGGCGCCGACCAGCAGGAACGTGCGGGGGTTGTGCAGGCGCTGGCGCATGCCTATCTCGCTCCGCAATTGCCCAGGCTCAGCCGAGCTTTGCAGCAGCGCGATCCGATTTCATTGCCGCGCGCCAGATAGTCCATGTAGCCGACCTCGACGATCGTCAGGCCCAGGGCCCGGCACATCGAATCCAGCTTCTCCAGCGTGATGCCGGTGGCGCCAGAACAAATCTTGGACGGCATGCTGGCGTCCCAGCCCGTCTCATCCAGCAGCTTTTGGCGCTGGGCCTGGTTGGCCATTGCCAAGCGCAAGGCCGTCTCGATGATGTGGGGACCGGACATTCCGGCCGGTTCAATGGGAATCATGGCTGCTCAAAAGGAAAGGAATGCCCTGGAATTGGCCGCCGGGCACACTGGCGACATGAAAAATCTGACCGAAACCGAAAAGCTGCTGATCACCGCCCAGGACATGGCCCGCCGGACCTTCGTGGACCCGTCCGAAGCGGCCGTCCTGGCCATCTTTGAAGAGCTGCGCGCCGAGCGCGACCGCATGGCCTGGGCCACCGACGACCGCGTCGGCGCGACGGTGCATTGATGGCGTCATGTCGCCCTCCCTTCGGCCGCGTCCGCAATTCGATGGAGGACCTTGCGCACGTCGTCGGCCAGATCCGGGGATTTCTCGGCCAAGGCTCGGATCAGCGGCACGGTGTCATCGCCAATGGCAGCGGCCATGGCAGCAGCAGCCAATATCGCCAGCGCGGCCACCGTGGTTTCCAACTCTTCGACGCGCTGTTTGATGGCTTTCTCACGCGCTGGAGGGGCCTTTCGCGGGGCGCCGATGTCTCCGCGTTCGAACTGGTCAAGCCACGCCGCCTTCTGGGCGTCGGTGACGTCGGAAGGCCACGGCAGATGCGCGTAATGTGGCGAGTACCCAAGCGGACCACGCGGACGTTGAACAGGGGAAACCATCTACGCCGCCTCCCCGCCATGGTTCCCGCGCAACGTAGAATCGGGAGTTCTCACACAGCCCTTTTCTACGTTGGGGGAACCCTCATGACCATTAATCTCGGAACCATCAAGCTGCGCTGCCCGAACTGTGGCGGCAGTCAATTCATCCAGAAGACGGCAGACGGGTCGGAAGAGATAGACCACGACAGCGGAGCCACCTGCGTCGACTGTGGTCTGCACCTCAGCCGCGCCGATCTCGACGCCCAGGTCCAAGCCATCGGCAATTCGGCTGCGGATGCCATCGCAGAAGCCATCAGAAAGGCCCTGAAGTGAGGCATTCAGATCAGCGATGCGGCTGTTCAGCCCGGACAGGTCAAAGCGAACCTCGACAGTCTTCGTCGTGGAATCTGCCATCACGCCGCCTCCTGCTGGGCCGGCGCGGGCGTGGCCAGCTCGGGCCAGATGCGGGCCCAGTCGTCCGGTCGCAGGTCGCGGCGCGATACGACCCCGCTCGTGACATGCTCAATCGCGGCGCAATGTTCGACCGGAACAGGTCGGCGGCCAGTGCGCCACTGGTACACGAGGGCTGGGGAAACGCCCACATGACGAGCAAGCGCTGCTGCGCTGCTCGCGTCATCCCGGTTCAGGTAGCTGTTCAGGTCCATGGCAAAACTATAGCGTTGCTACAGTTTAAACACAAGCCATGCTACAGATTTATTTGAATAGCATAGCTATATGAAAGATTGGACGACCGAACAGGAAGCAGCTAACCTGCGCGCCCGCTTTGAGGGGGTGAATCGCGCGGCATTCGCTCGTGACCACCATTTGAGTGGCGGTCAGGCGATGATCTATCAACACATCAACGGACTACGCCGTATCAGCCTAGACGCTGCACGGGTGTATGCAAAAGCGTTCGGGTGTGATCTGTCGGAGATCAGCCCTAGACTTGCGGCTGAGATTGCTTCTGCAGCGGAGTTGACAAGTTCGGCTAAGGGCGGCATCGGGGGGAAGCCCGCACGGGCGGTTCTCAACGCCGACAAGGGGGATGCTCATGACTCCGACGATGTCCCCATTCCGCAATTCGACACTGGCGGAAAGATGGGCGATGGCCTAGAACTGCGTGACCAGCCAGGCATGATCAAGAGCTGGCGCGTGGATCTGGAATGGCTGCACAAGAACGTGCGCGGTGCCACGGCGGCCGGAAACTTGTGCATCGTGACCGGATTCGGCGATTCGATGCGCCCCATGTTCAACCCTGGCGATCCCCTCCTGGTCGACCGCGGGGTCATCACGGCCGAATATGACGCCGTGTACTTCTTTCGCGTGGATGGCGAAGGGTTCATCAAGCGTCTGCAAAAGATCCCGGGGAAAGGACTTGTGGCGCTGTCGGAAAACCCGGCCTACCAGGCTTGGGTCGTCGAACCCACAATGGATTTCGAGGTCTTCGGCCGCGTGCTGAAGGTCTGGCGTAGCGAGGATTTCTAGAGAAGGTGAATTGTGACTGAACCTGCACCGTCGAACGATAGAGAACTTCTAAGTAAGGTTAGAGTTCGCCAATGCCCTGGTTGTAAGAACGATCTCGAGTGGTACGACCTCACAGCTTTAATGCTCCCAATTGAGCAAGCCACAATTCATGCGCTCAAGGAGGCGAACAGATCCTTGTCCTGGTCGGTCAGAACATCAGGGGAAATGAATATCGGGGAGCTTCAATTCCTTGCATTCGCCTCAGTTTGCGAACATTGCTCTCTGATTTCACATTGGGACTTCGGCACTGAAGAATTGGAGGCAATTCTTGAGCTGAGCTCCCGTTCTCCGACAAAGATAAAATGGAATCACAACCCTAAAAAGATCGCGTGGGTCGTCGAGAATGCGCCGGAGAAGCGCAAAGATTCATTTCAACGGCTGCTGGACATCCTTCAACCCAAAGGAGCATCAGGCAAATGAGACCGCCGACAAAGCCGGCAGATGTTGCATTTCATGAATTTAAGAGCAAGTATATTGGTATCTTTGATTCCTACTCTGAGCCCATAGAGGCCGGAAGCCTTGAAGATGAAGCCGAGCTCGCGACTCACCCATTTGACGCTATGACCTCCCCATCACGAGAAGAACTTGACGCCAAATTTGAACGCACCGAAGCGCGCGTGGACGCTCGTTTGGCCGGTTTCGAACAGCGCGTGGCAGAGCAACTGGGAGCTATGGCCGCAGACCTTCGCGAGGTCCGCGTAGAAGTAGCTCACCTGAAAGGCGTCAAGACTCAAGTATGGGCCGCTGCAGGAACCGCGATTGCAATCACCGTCGGCAGCATTTGGGCTGCTGGAGCACTTGGCTTTGGAGCGTTTGAATCTGGTCGCAACACCGCCAACGCAGTGCGAGACGCACAAGAGAAGATCGAAAAGGCCTCCAGCGAAATGGCCAAGCAGCGGGACGAGATGGCGAAACAGCAAGAGGAAACTCGGAAAATTCTCCAGGACGCCATCAAGGCCATAAGCAATCAGCAACCTCAATCCCAGCCAGCAAAGCCTCAGTAGTCCATAGGCCCATCGTGGAATAGAGCCCGCCTCGAGCGGGCTATTTTGTGCCTACTTGAGCGGCTGCCAGCGGGGATCTGGACCATAGCGGCAGTCATAGTCCACAGCGCGCGTTAGCTGTTGCGAGGGCAGCGCCAGCGCCCAGGGCTCAAAGTATGTGGTGTTCACGACGCTCTTGAGCGTCTTCTCATCGACCTTCAGCCATTTTTCTGCTTTCAGCTGCGCTAGCGCACTCTCGGGGGGCTGCCTGTTGTCTCTCGATATGCTGGCCAGCATGTACGCGGAGCTGTATCGCCGGCACCCATCAAAAAGTTGGCTCAATGCCTCCCGTGGATCCAGCCCTGCCGCTGTCAGCTTCTTCTCGTATTCAGCAATTCGGGGGCATTCCTCGTTCGCAATCTTCGATCCCGCTCCATGCGTCGAACAAAGCCCTTGCGATCGCGCGTATCGCTGCACCAGCTCATGCGTTTGCTGTGGCGTGAGACCCGCCTGGCCTGCCGCAGCAGAACCCGCGACCGCGCACAGGGCAGCAAATAATCCAGCTCGCAACTTCATCTCTGACCCTCCTCGTTGTTGCACAGAATAGCAGCCCGCGCCGACGCCCTTCTCACGGTGCTCGCTTGGCGTGGGCTCACGGCCTTAACGTATCGGTTACAAATTATCTATAGCATAGCTATTGAACTAAAACTGTAGCGTTGCTATATTTCTCCCAACACCTCCCCACCCCGGGGAGAACTGGGAGAAGACGGTGGCCGAGACCAATACCGCAACGAAGTTCGAAGTCACGCTCGCGGCCCTGCGCCGCGAAGGTGCTTGCCTCAACGGATACAACAAGGTCGTTCGCGCTATCCAAGGCCGCGAATTCACGGCCGACGACGGCGACCGCGAGAGCTACATTCGCTTCCGGCATGCCGAGCCGATCACGCTGGTTGCGATCCTGAAGAGCAACGGCCTGGACGATGCGTTGTGGGCGCTGCGCTGCGTGTCCGGTGTTGACCGCGACGCGCGCCTGTTCGCTGTCTGGTGCGCTCGCCAGGTTGAACACCTGATGACGGATCAGCGCAGCAAGGACGCGCTGGATGTGGCCGAGCGCTTTGCGAACGGCGAAGCCACCGAAGAAGAGCGAGCCGCCGCCTGGGACGCCGCCGGGGCCGCCGCCTGGGCCGCCGCCTGGGACGCCGCCTGGGCCGCCGTCGGGGCCGCCGCCGGAAGCGAATGTAG
>JAEHJW020002241.1_pt1 | contig 29970 bp, 33 predicted proteins | sample 9271431 | NCBI WGS metagenome assembly JAEHJW02 | reverse complement strand
TCATGGCATATCCATTAACTGCTCTTGCTGGTGAATTACCGCTTCCAGGCGATAGGCATTACCCAATGCAAACTTGAACAGGGTCTCTAATTCTTGCCTGGGCAGTGGAGTATATAGATTCATGTCATAAGCGGCTTTGAGTAGATTGCCAATCCGTCGTTGCTCAAGCAAAAGGTCAGGTGCCTTGTTCATAGGGTCTACGGCGGTCAGGACGAGATGCTTTACTACTTGGGCTCGCGACAGATCCGCCGCAAGGCAAAGGCTATCCAGCGCTGCGAATTCACGGATCGTCATGCGCACTGCAAAGACTGTCGTGGGTTCTGGGTTTGCCATGGCACAACCTCCAGATAGGGATTCCTGTCTGGTAATGGCCATCGGGGACCTGTTTGTTCTGCCATCATAAACCAGGCATGCATTGGTCCGTAGATGGCCTGGTGCGATGAGAAAGAACAAGGCGCGGGCCGGCAAGAAAATAATGGCTGTGACAAGCGAAGCCCGGAATGGCCGGGGTGTCGGGGCTTGCCCTGATCAGGTGGGATGTTAAACGTGGTCGGCGAAGCCGCGCCATGTTTACACATCCCCTACCCTGCCCTTCACTAAACGTTCAGGGTATCGGCAGAAAAGTCCGGAAATGGACCGCGATGGAGCCATAAAAACCGCATACGGCCCATGAACAGAGCACAAAAAGGCCAGTCCACAGCCACAACTGCGTCACTGCCCATTCAGAAGAGCCACAAAAAGACCATCAGCAAGCCATAAGGCCGTCACAAGTAATTCATTGCGAACCCATCAGAAGCCGAAAAAGCTCCTCGAAGGAACCACAGTCAGACCACAAACAGGTCCCCGATGGCCATTACCAGGTGGAGAGCAATCTTGCTCTTCAACTGGAGAAAATATCATGAACGAACATAACAACCTGATTCATATTACAAAAGTGAAAGGTATCATGCAAAATCACGACCAATCGCTGTGCAACGCCCGCGACCTCCATATCTTTCTGGAAGTAGGCAAAGACTTCTCCAACTGGATCAAAGACCGCATCCAGCAACATGGATTTGTGGAAAATCAAGACTTTATTTGCTCGCCGATTTTGGCGAGCAAAGATCAGTCTGCCGGGCGCGGTGGTCATAACCGTATGGAATACCACCTCACGATTGAGGCTGCCAAACATATCTCCATGGCAGAGCACACCCCCAAGGGCAAGGAAGCCCGCCAGTATTTCATTGAGTGCGAGCGCATCATCCTTGAAGAACTGCGGCGCACGCCAAGTCTTCCTTCTCAGGATGAGCCGCCCATCTGCATGTACATCCCACAGGAGACCGAGATTCTTTGTATCGGTGATGATGGGCTCATGGAAATCGGTTTTAGGGTGAACTGGAATGACGGGAGTAATGCACGAATCGTGATCGGTCAGCCGACCCCGCTGTTCATCGCCATGGCCAACAGCCAATTACAACTTCCGCATCCCGATACATTTGGGCTTCCGCTCTGGCTTGAAATGCATGGACGGGAAGCATTTGTGACCATGCCCAAAGACCCCCTCAATGGCGAACCGAAAGACCATCTCATGTTGCCGCATTCAAAGACGCTCATCATCGGACATCATGGTGCTATAGATCGGCTAATAAACGAACGAGGCTATACCGTCACACGTTTTCTGTCCCTCAACTATGGGCAAAGGGGGTAATTCATGGCCGAAAAAAGGAAAACACATGGTGCGATGACCATTCACCAGATTTTTGAAATAGACGCGAAAATCGGCGATCTCTACAAGAATGGTGAACCAGGCGTGGTGGCTGAACGTTCCGTCGGCACAGCCATAGCAAAATTGATGGCGCGCAGGATGGCCAATGACGAAAAGGCCCATATTGGTGACGGTGCCCATGTGCAGCAACTGATGCAATGTGGCATCGCCAAAACGACTGCCAAGCGAATTGTTAAAAAAGCGAGGGCTCTCGCAACAGACATGCCGCCAATGCCTGATCCGGGTATCAAGACACAAACTCCGGAAAAGAGTCGGACCTTGTCACCAAAGGCCAAGGCTGGCGACAACATCGCCGTACCGCCCATCACAGAATCCAGTCAGGCAGAACGCCTTAAAGGGGACCCCAGAGAGTCGGATAAATTCGTTTGGGACCCTAAAGCGGGCGGGCAGGGTGATTACGTGGACCCCCAATCATTGATTAGCGGCTTCATTCGAGTCCGAGACGGGGATGTCTGGGATGCCCGACATGGGAAGTTCCTTAAACGGAGCACGCTCCAGGATGGGTATAAACGCGAGGAGGATGACTGGATTTGGAACAGCACCATGGGCATGTACAGGAATCCCGATCCCAAAGCCACAAACCCGTATGGTCTGCCGGACGGGTAGGCCACAAACAGGTCCCCGCTGGCCATTACCAGGTAAGGCAAACGCCTTTTTCAGGAGACGCACACAATGAAGACGATTATTTTTTCACACGGTGACAAGGGCGGGGTCGGCAAGTCTGTCGTAGCAGCCTTGTTGGTGGATATGGCCTTGCAGCGTTTCGGCCGCGCCTCACTGATTGAGGGTGACGCCAAGACCCCCGATGTTTTTGCCAGGTATCAGGATGATCCACAAGTCGTAAAGAAGATGATCTCCTTGAACCTGGCCGGGGATGCCGCCACGGCAGTAGGTGGTCTGGCAGAATGGCTGGAAAACGAAAACCCGGATGAACATCTGGTCACCATCGTGAATCTGCCGGCAAACGCAGGGGAGACGCTCGACGGATTGGTGGACCTGATTATTCCGGTCTGCACGGATCTGGGGTATGACGTTGCCGCATGCTATTCATTGGGCAAAGGGGCTGAGGCATCGCTGTCGCTCCAACAGTCGCTGGATAACGGATTGCTGTCAAAAATCCACGAAAGCCGCCGAATGATCATCATCCCGGAGTTTGCGGGAACGCGAGACTCTTTCAACTACACCAATAAGGCAGTCGCCGAGAAATTTCTCTATGAAAAAACGGTGCTGCCAAAGCTGGCCCCCGTTCCTACTGCTGACGTTATTTTCAGATCCCCAGGCGCGTTTTCGACAATGGCCAAAAGGAAGCCGGAAGGCTTTGGGGTATTTCAGGCGCACACCCTGAAACGCTGGTTGAAAGACTGCTTTGTAGCTCTTGACCCTGTTTTTCCCGAGCCGCCTGCACTACACGACGACATGGTTGACGGTGAGCGCCGACCCTATGAATGATCTTAAAACCTTTCTGATAGATGGCGGTATGGCTGGGCGCGGCGGAGGGCGGTCCCTCGCCGTCCGCGGTCTTGTGGATATGTATCAGCATGGTGCCGATCCAGGCTATCAGGCGTTAGCGGCAAACAACATTCCGGTCGGGAGTAAGGTGCTTGTCTGGGATGCCTGTCACGATGAGGAAACAGGCTTTCAACTCTGGGAAAAACATACGGCTACACACCAACCCGGGTGGCGAAAGAACCCTGGCCAGGTTGTCGTCAAGTTCGGAAGATTTGGCACCGAAATGGGCAAAATCGCTTATGGCGACATAGCGGCTCTCGCTCTGGAATCTGCCCAGCGGCGTCCGACACGCCTGATTATTGATCTTCCATTTGTCTCTGCCGGCGAGACACTTGAACAGATGTTAATGAGCGGTTTGCTCCAGGACCTAAATGCTATCCCCATCTGGCTCATGGGAACAGGTGTTGCCGACACCGCCACACTGGCTGACCGTGTCATGGCATTGCCAGAGATATACAGGGATCGCGGTGTCGTTCTACGGAACAGCCATTGTGGCCCATGGGAGGCTTTCAATATTTGGCAATCATCAGGGACGCGCCGGGCACTGGTGGATCGCGGGGGCTGGCTCGATCTGTTCATGCTGCATCTCAGCGAGTGGCCTGACAAAAAGATGCACGAAGAATGCCTGAACATGCCGCTTGACCTGGCCAATGGCAAGGCGCTCAAGGACGGTGATTGGCTCGGCTTGTGGCGGTTGTCCATTCAACTGTGGCGGGGTGCATTCATGAATCGCATGAATGTCATTGAAAAACTTTAGGAGAGATTGAGCATGGCAACAAAAGCTGAAGAGGCCAAACAACACTTTTTTAAGGGCAACAAGGGCTGGGCGGAAGAATACGCTGAAATGCAGCGTGGGCTTCAAATGGATGAGAATGATCCGATGTGGTGGTTCATCTTCCAACAAGTGGCCCCCAAGGGGGATGGTACCGCAGAAAATGACCAGCTTCACGAATTCAAAGAGGCCGTGAGCAAGCTCGCAGAAATTAAAAATGGGCTGAAAGGTGATGTGGGCGAAGAAGTATCAAGGGCGCTCAGGGAAATAACCACCATCAAAAAGAATCTGGAGACACAGATTAACATCCAGATCGACACGGAGAAGGACGGCGAACGCGCGGTCAATACACTAACGCAAAAATATGAAAAGATGGATAAAGAGGCGGAACTGCTTCAACAATCCATAGATGCGGCGGTGAAGATTTATGGCCTGAAACCACCAGAAGATCATCTGTCACGCTATCTGGTGGAGCACATCAGCAACCGACGCCTTCTGCTTTTCCTTGGCGCTATCCCTGTCAGCATCATCGCACTGGGCATTGTCGAGTGGCTGGTGATCACTTATGCCTGACAAACAATGGCCGCTCTGGGTACAGCTTTCTGCACGCATTGTTGTGGCAGGAGGCCTTGGCACAGTCTGGGAGATTGGGCACTGGGGACCCATTCTTTCCATTTTTCTGATACCGCTGGTGTTTTTTGGTCGCGGCAAGTGGGACCCGTACACGGTCGCCCTGGTCTACTATCTGGCAGGCAGCCACGGACTCATATTAGGCTCCGCGTCATTTTTCGGACCTGGGCATGTGCCGTTGGGCATTGCCCTCTGGCTCACCAGTTCGGCGCTGCTGGCGGCGGGATGGGCCTTCGCCGACCGGCCGTGGAAGGTGATCGCCGTGCTGCTGATAGACGCCCTGCCGCCTTTGGGATTATTTGACTGGTTGTCGCCCCTGGCGAATGCTGGGGTGCTGTTTCCCGCATTAGGTGTGTTCGGTCTACTGGCCTGGCTGCTGCTGATTTATGTAACACTGCATGGCCTGTCCGCGTATCGTGATCAGCATGCTCTCTCCGCTTCGCTGGATATTATCCCGGTATTGCTGATCGCCTCACTGGCCGCGAATATGGTTACCCCTAGCGAAACACGTCCCGCGGCCTGGATGGGTATGGACCTGCATCTGGGACCGATCACTCGGAATGTCATGGCGGATATGGCTCGCAATCAGGAGTGGATCAGCCAGACACAAGACAAGGCGGGGCATCATACAGTGGTGCTGCTTCCGGAGACCTTGCTGACATGGTGGGCAGGCAATGCTGCCGAAGTCCAGGCTGCGGTTCCTCAAGGGCAGACGTGGCTGGTAGGGGCTTCCGTGCCAGTGGGGCCTGCGTTGCTGGCCGACGGTATTGAGGAATTGCGTGGTGGTGTGGTTGATGATAAGGGAAAGCTGGGGGGTCTTCTCTTTGTTTCCCCTTTCCCTGTACCCGTCTCCATGTGGCACCCCTGGTATCAGGGGCATGGCTACGTTCGGGCGGACGGTGTGGGCTATGAGGCCGGCTGGTGGGAGCCAGTGCGCAAGGTGGATGGTTTACGCACCTGGGCGTCGATCTGCTATGATCAGCTCATTCCGTGGGTTTGGGCCGAGGGTGTTGTGCAGGATCCGCAGGTGGTCCTACTGACGAATAACGAGTGGTGGGCCGAGGGGACTGGGATACCGGAGATTCAGTGGGCTACGGCTTGGGCTTGGACGCGGTTGATCGGGTCGCCGGTGATCGATGCAAAAAACTGGTAATCGTCACCCCTGATTCCAGCAGTACCACATTTGGCCGTGAAGAACGGGCAGCCCACAATTATCGTAGGGGCATAGGAAAGCCTGCCGACTCAGGCGAAATGGACTAATAGGTCCATGCAGGGAGCAGGGATTGGATTGCGAGGGAAGAATTGGGTTTATCATATGGTTAGCTGTGCAGGTTTGAGCAAAGCGGATGTGCTGTACGCGCCAAAGGTGGGACTGGCTCATGTGCTCTACGTGGCCGCGGTTTAGGCGCCCTCATGGCGCAGGCGGCCCCCGGTGTCGGGTGGTTGTCGCCGCTCTGAAATGGAGCAAGGATAAGCCGGAGGCGGGAAGTTGGTGGATATGAAGCATTATTCAGCAGAACGTAAGGCTGCCGTACTCCGGAAGATGTTGCCACCCTTGAATCTGTCTGTAGCGGAGTTGGCCCAGCAGGAAGAAATTTCTGACGGGGCGCTTTATCATTAGCGTAAGCAGGCGATGGCGATAGCGATGGGCAAAATGAGTGTGGTGAGGTGAGCAAGAAGACCGCCGGAAGGCTGGTCCGCCGAGTCCAGGTTAGCAGCGGTGGTGGAAATGGCCTAGTTGTCGGGGGTGGAGTTGAGCCAGTATTCGGGGAAAGGGATTGCAGGTAAAGGCGTGGAAGCAGGCATGCATCGTTGGCAACAGACTGCGGCGCCGTCGATCTCAACCCGCGACGACAAGACTTGATGACGGCTTGACGAATTGATGACGCGACAACTACTATTTTACAGGCGCCGGAGTGAAATAATGCTTGCCGAAAACATTGCGCTGGAAAGCTTGGTCCTAGAAAATAGCCGCCCCCTATTGAAATGGGCAGGTGGCAAGACACAGCTTCTTGGAGAGCTTTTACCTAAAATCCCGAAAAAATTCGGAAGATACATCGAGCCCTTCTTTGGTGGTGGAGCTCTTTTTTTTGCAATGAAGCCATCAGATGGCATCATTGCTGACAGCAACCCGGAATTAATCAACCTGTACCGTTCGATAGCCACCGATGTGGATGAGGTCATGGTTTATCTTCGCGCTTACAAAAACAATGAAGAAGTTTTCTACGCGGTTCGCGCGCTGGATTGGACGAATCTGCCAGCAGCGGAAGCTGCTGCGCGAACAATTTTTCTCAATCGGACGTGCTTCAATGGCCTTTATCGAGTGAATAAACGTGGGCAATTCAACGTTCCGTTTGGTCGCTACAAGAATCCAAAAATCCTCGACGAATCGTCACTACAAGCGGCGTCGCTGCTGTTGCGGGACACAACGATCGTGAGCGGCGACTACAAAAATGTGCTTCGCGACCATGCAAAATCGGGGGATTTCATCTTTCTGGACCCACCTTATCTGCCAATATCCGAGTATGCGGATTTCAAGCGTTACACCAAGGAACAGTTCTACGAAGAGGACCATATCGAACTGGCCGCAGAAGTGCACCGGCTTCACGAAATCGGTTGCCACGTGGTACTGACCAACTCGAATCATCCTTTGGTGCATGAACAATATCGTCAATTTAAAATCGAAGTTATTAAAACCAAACGTTATATCTCTTGCAACGGTAAAGGTCGTACCGGTGAAGATGTAATCGTGACAGCTCCGGCGAAGCCCCACTTCAACTTGCGTTTGGTGCCGGAACCGCTCAACGAGCAAACAGGGAGCTATCCGTCAACCCGTTTTATGGGTTCGAAAAACAAGCTGCTGGCCGAGATTTGGGCCGTTGCTTCCCAGTTCAATTTCGACACTGCAGTGGATTTGTTCTCGGGCTCCGGCATCGTCGGATATATGTTGAAAACACATGGCAAAGCCGTGGTTAGCAACGACTACATGACCATGTCGGCAACTTTCACCAAGGCCATGGTCGAGAACAACACGATCACACTATCAAATGAAGAAGCCATGGTGCTGCTGGAACCTCACAAACCTGTCGATCATTTCGTTGAGACCAAGTTTCAGGGACTTTATTTTACAGACGATGACAACCGTTTGATTGACGTCTTGCGCGCTAACATCCCCTCCATTAAGAACCATCATAAGCGGGCGATTGCCATGTCGGCTTTGATAAGGGCGTGCCTGAAAAAGCGTCCACGCGGTATCTTCACCTACGTTGGACACCGCTACGACGACGGCCGAAAAGATTTGATGATGTCGTTCAAGGCGCAATTCCTCGAAGCCGTTGAAGCAATTAATACAGCGGTTTTTGACAATGGCCAAACCAACAAGTCTCGCCATGGCGATGCGATGACGTTGAAGCCGCGCGAGCATGGTCTCGTGTATATCGACCCACCCTACTATTCTCCATTGTCCGATAACGAGTATGTTCGCCGCTATCACTTCGTCGAAGGGTTAGCTCGAGATTGGAAAGATGTGGAAATCCAGGAACACACGCTGACGAAGAAATTCAAATCATACCCCACGCCTTTCTCATCTAGGAAAGGGGCGGCGGAGGCGTTTAATCTTCTGTTCCGCCGTTTTCGGGAGAGTGTTTTGATTGTGTCCTACTCGTCCAACAGTCAGCCAACACTGGATGAAATGGTCACCATCATGGCCAAGCACAAGCGCCACGTCGAAGTGGTTCCGGTGAACTACAAATATTCGTTCGGGAACCAAGCGCACAAGGTTGGCGACAATAAAAACGATGTGCAGGAGTACATTTTTGTCGGTTATTAAGGAATAAGTATGTTGAATGCCTATGATCAAGAAAATGTGGTTAAAACGAGTCAATCCGCGAATCTGTTGGTTCAAAACTTGCGTGACCTCGTGAAATCGCAAAATCCGCTACTGGGCGAAATTGCCATCGAAATCTTGCTGCAGGCCGTGCAGCTTGAACAGAAAATTAAGCGCATCGAATCTATTAGCAAATAAGAAAATATTCGCGAGACTCAAACAACGATGGTGACAACGACAGATTTTCCCCAGGCTGATCGCTTGGAACAAGTGGGCAAGGTTGCAATTGCAATCGCAAATGGAAATCAAGCCGACGCCGAAATCGAAGACTTCATCGGCCTAAATTCGGCCGGCCGCCAAGGGCGTTACTATCGACTTGCTGCGGAAGTTCTGGGTCTCATTTCAAACCAACACAACCATGCGGTGCTAACGCTGCTCGGTAAAGAGTATGCTGGCCTCACCAGCAACGCATCTCGAATGGATTTCTTGGCACGCTGCTTGGTAGACACACCGGTATTTCGGGAAGCTCTTCGTTACATTCATCTACACAAACCCAGCGATGGTCAGTTAAGGCAGTGGTTTCAGTCGTTTTATCCAGGAGCAAAAACCACGGCCGATCGGCGCTTTCACACATTCTTCAGTTATATGCGTGATGCCGGGTTGCTCCAACGATCGGGCAGCTCCAATCAGTTACAAAAATACTCTGGTAGCGTCGTCAAGCAAACAACACCACCATCCCAAGGCTTGACCGGTCGCAAGTTGAAACTCTCACCGACAACGGCTCCCACCACGTCGTCAAGCAGCGTCATTCGTGTCGATGTCGATGCTCAAAAGCGTGAACGTGCTAATTTGATCCACTGGCAGTTGATCAATGGGAAATCATCGTTTCTCGATGATCGAGACCTTGTGCCTTACGCGAATGAGCATGTTGATCTGTTCACTAATGATGATGGCGATGTCATTCTTTACGAGATGAAGTCGGTCGATCTGGAAGGATCAAACCTTCTGTCGCAAGTGCGCAAAGCTGTTTCGCAGTTGTATGAATATCGCTACATCTACAAAGAGCCGAAGGCTAGGCTTTGCATCGTGACCAATCACGGCATCGCCAATAAAGACGACTGGCTCCTCGATTACCTGGCAAAGGATCGAGCGATCGCTTACGAGTGGACGGAAAACCTCGCAAACTTTGAATGCCGCAACGATGCAAAATCGCTGCTAGGCAGCTTCGCCCCTTGATTACAAAGAAGATAAACCATGAGACCATGGCACCTCGGTAATACTACCGTTCGAAGTCCTTTTCGGTTACGTGATGGTTTGATCGCACTGGCCAATTCGCCATTAGTGGGGCACATCAAAGGACGAGAGTTTGAAAATGCGTTCGCGCGTTTACTGCACCAGAATGACATCGTCAATATCACCCGCGAAAACGCTGACGCGTCGGATCTTGGGCGGAAATGGCGTTCGGCGTTAAGCCAACTTGGTTTCATTGTTCCAGAGCTGGATGTTCGGCAAGGTTTGGAACAGATATGGGTTGGTGAACCATTCACGCTAACGAATAATGGCAGACGTTTGATTGAGGCGGAAACCGTTCCTGGTATGCAGGAATGTTTCCTCCGGTCGTTGGCCGCGTATTACATCCCCTCGGCATTAGAGAGAGGCTATAACGTTCCGGAATTTTCACCGCTGCGACATACCCTTGCTACGATGCTCGAATTGGAGCTCATAACCGGTGACAATCGACTGAACTTCCTGGAAATGGGTTTGATCGTTCAGTTGACCAGTTCCAGCGACTCTTTGGCAGCGATTGCTGATCGTGTGATCGCGTTTCGCCAAGCGCGCCTTGATGCTGTGAGCAGGCGACAGTTCGATCGTGAGGCTCTTGACTTGGCAGCAGTCGAACACGGGTATGTGGTCGGGACGTTCCGAGATTACGCCGATACGAACTTTCGATATCTCAAAGCCACAGGCTTGGTTCAAAGTCGCGGACACGGCCTTTCGCTAGTTCCAGAAAAACATCTTTTCATCGAACAGCTCGTGGCCGACACCAGCATCCCGGATAGCGATCAATCCTACTTGATTGCTCTTTGCAACGGCGCAACGCTACCGACCGACAACCGAGGCACAGCTCAGTTGGTGTTGGAAGACCTTGTTCGCCAAGCAAACTTACGGGGCATTCCGTTTAATCTTCGAGGCCGAGACTTGACCGACGCCGCCGATATTGCCATCGTTCGTCACGAAATTGAACAGTTGCTTTCGGAACTCAACGAAGAAGAGTACGCCGAGCGGCAGGCATCAGCGTGGGAAGAGATCGCGGCATACATGGAATTAATTATCACACGTCGGCGATCAATGACTCTCCCCAACGGCGTCGATATCGAAGTGCCTCAAGCGGAGGCGCCCGCCTATTTCGAGTGGATCCTATGGCGCGCATTTTTAGCCATCAACAGCCTTACCAACCCGCCCTACGAGGCTAGGCGATTTAAGACCGATCAAGATTTCTTGCCTGTTGGCTGCGCCCCTGGCAATGGCCCTGATTTGATTTTCGAGTTCGAGGATTTCGTGATCGTCGTAGAGGTTACTTTGACGGAAAACTCTCGGCAAGAAGCGGCCGAAGGTGAACCGGTGCGAAGGCACGTAGCCGAGTTGGTAGAATCGCACGCTGCGCGCACCGGCAAACAGGTTTATGGTCTTTTCATTGCGAATCGAATCGATTCGAACACCGCAGAAACTTTCCGCATTGGCGTGTGGTACCGCCGTGATGACACCAGGATGCGTCTCGATATCGTACCTGTAACACTCCTACAGTTTAAGAATGTCTTTGTAGGGCTTTTCCGTTCGGGTCAGATCGACGTGCTGCTGGTCAGAGGTCTATTGGACCAATGTGGCGAGTTGCGGCCTGTGGCAGACGGAGCACCGATTTGGAAGCGAGAAATCGCTACCGCCATCGAGCAATACGTCGACAGATTGTTGCAATAGATCATTTGATAACAGTGGGGGTGCTGGAAGCCCTAGAATCCAAGCCGATCCTGTCGCCCGGCACACTTCACTCATCGCGCTGCTTGGACCGCCCTGGGCGGGCGCGGGCATGAGGAATCGTCTCGCCACAATCCAGACAATACCGACCATGCTCGACCTCATCCGGGATTTCACGGGGGGTACAGCATTACGCATTTTAGCCAACGCCATATCTCGTTCCATCTGTTCATAAGCGGCACCGCCTCATCTACGTGGGTAGGGTCATTTGCTTCGTCACCCCGGCCCAGCGCCATCGTAGCGAAGATTATGCGCTACTCGTGAAACGCCATGCCCTCTATGAGGCCGCCAAGGCGAGGAACCCAGAACGCTGGTCAGGCAGCACCCGGAATTGGACACCGATGTCCATTCCTTGCACAAAGCGAGGGAAATTGGGGTTGCACACTCAGAGTGTCCGACACCCCAATCCCGCAACCATTTATACCCAATATGGTTCTGGGAAGGGGGTGCTGAGTTCTGTCACCGTGACAATTATTAAGACTCTTTCTTTCCCTAAACCCCTCACCAACACCTGCGTTTCTGATCCCTCTTTGTGATGAAGCCTCAGAAATAGCGTTCACAGCGCCAAAATTGCTACTGGTGCGGATAAAAACGGGGATATTCCTGCAAATTATCACGCGGCAGACACGGCAAATTCTCCGGCGGTCACCGGAATGTTTTTTGATCTGTCTTTGTGGCGTGGATGGTGTCTACCCGAGCGGGGCGTCCGGCTGCCGGGGCATGAACGTGGCCTCATAGAGCATATCCAGCATGGCCAGCGCGGCTTCTGCCCACGGTCCAGTGCCCATGAACAGGCGGCTCCATCGGCTGCGGTCTTGGAGCCGGTCCAGATAGTGTCCGGCGGCGCACGGTCCGGAACGTGGATCTGGGATAAAGCGGGTTAATTCCTGGACCAGCGCTTTGGCGGCGGCCTTCAACGACAATTTGTGCTGTCTGGCGTAGTCCTTAAGCTGTCCGAGCACCTTACGGGTCACGCGCTTCCCCAGGCGGTCACCTGGGTCGAAACCATAGGCATGGTTCACGGCTTCGCGAACCACATCAATACAGACGCGCTCACCGGCCAGATCTGCCACGGCCTGCATAACCGAGATTTCCTTGGTGACTTTCTTGGCCATGCCACTTTCCAGACTGGTGACGTACTCGATGGTGGGCAACATATGGTCATGACCCACTGCCGCTACCGGGAAGTCACCCATGAACAGAAAGAGTTCCGCCGGGTCGGTAGCGGTCCGGCGCACGCCCCGCCACCGACCGATCCCCTGGGCGATCTGGGCATTGACAGAATCCAGCACAAAGGCGCGGGCTTCGGCCACGGTAGGGAGCGGGAAGTTGGTGGTGATGCGCATTTCACCTCCATTGGTCAGGATGCCCTGACCGCGGGTCACGGAGCCATCCCATTCCGGCCAATCAATACCGTACCGAGCCATGATGACCCGATGAATAGCGTACCGAATCTGGTATTCCTCAATGGGATCATAGGGGACCCCCCAGCAAAATCCCGCCTTGGCATCCTTCCAGCGGTTGTGACCCCGGTCATCCTTGCCCCAGTGGCCCAGCATCCAGGCATCGTCCACCGTGATATCGCTCTGGGGGCGTGCCTTTGCTGGATCGTCTGGAATGCCCAACGTTCTGAGCAGGATTTGCCAGTCTTTACTACCGGGCTGGCGGCTCTTTTTTTCCAGTGCCGATAGTGCCTTCTGGATGGCCGCATCAGGATCCGGCTGGTCGCGCAGAAAGATCGCCGTCATCAGATCATGGATGTCTTTGTGGACCAGGCCTGCCGTCTCGCCATGCCCTCCGGCGGCAATCATCCGTTTCCATGCAGCCATGAATTTCCTGACTTCACTGGGAAGAGCGTGTCCCTTCAGTGCGGCTTTGCCGTGCTGCTGCCCATCCATGACCTGAATCACCTGGAGATGGGGTTGGTGGACTGGGATGGTGTAGACGGTGCTGTCGTCCCTGTGGCTGATGATCGCTTTTTGGGTCAGCCCCATGGATGCATCGAGATACTGACCGCCCTGACTTATGAGATTCTTCCAGAGCCCGCCTTCCTTGCCGATGATCAGCTTGCTTTTGTGAATCCACACCATGTTGTCCTGCAGACCTGCCGTCAGTGTGGCTACCCATTGCATCGGAATGATCGGGGCCTCCTTGCCGTTATTCAGGACCGGACGTTCGGCCAGCGTGGAACCATCCATCAATGTCAGGTCCTTGGGAAGCTTGCGGTGGGCATTCACAAGGTCGCGCCATGGGCCGGACATCCGTATCTGAATCGGGGTGGATGATTTTTCAGGAATCCGCCACTTGCTGAACTCTGTGTTAAATGCCGTCAGCGCATCACGGAAGACCGCATAAGCGTCCAGATTCTTTTGCAATTTTTCTTCTGTGAATTCTTTTCCCAGCGCGCCCTTGACGCGGCTCCTTATCCAGGTGGGTTTACTCAACCAGTGGACCAGGGCGCTGATATTATCGTCCACATTTTTATGGTTGAGCGTCAGCGATGTCGCTGCCGGTGTTTCTTCGTCCACCGTAATCCGTCGCTCGATACTCTCTCCATTTTCCCATTCCCCCGTTTCCGCATCCCTGATAGGCTCAGACGCCCAGGAAAGCAGGCTACTGTCGCTGGCCGCTGCGGCGTGCGGAGCTATCAGAATATCCGCGCGGCTATCCAGACGAAGTCCCTGCAGGTAGACACAGTTTTCGGCGTGTTCACAGTCGCCCGGGATGCTGTCATTCAGGTCGGCCATTTTGCAGGCCTGCGCGTAGGGGCCGCGGTTGGCATCCTGCAGCAACATAACCTTGGGATAGCGCGCGCAGGTGTCCGGGCCGCGGGGAGCATGCAAGCGGACCGTGCGGCCGCAATCCTTTGGCATCATCTCGGTGATCTTGGTGTAGGCCTCATTGGCCAGGTCCACTGTCGGCGTTACCAGTATCTCCGGAAAATCGTTGACAAGCATCTGGGATAGCACAGCGTGGGTCTTTCCCTGACCGGGCTGGGAGACAATGCCAGCGACATGCAGGTGCGTGGCTTTCTCCAAGGCTTCATCCAGAAACAGGCTGGCATTACTAAGGCTGCTGAACCAGTGCTCGCGGTCAGTCCGTGTCTGCCCGGTGGGTTGTGCGGTCTGCAGGAAGCGTTGGACTGCCTGATGAACCGGCTTCTGGTCGGGGGCCGCACCCTGTGACGGTCGTTCTGGCCTGTAGATCGTGAGGGTGGTCTCGGTCAGGTGCTGTTTTAGGGCTTCGATGCCCTGGCTGCAGAGTATGTCCCACGCCTGGGCGCGGTGCGGGATGGCCTGGGCCGGACCTGCCGACGCATCGGGCAGCACGCTATCGACCGTAGCGCGCTGGATCATGCCATACCAGCCTGCCGCTTGAGCAAAGTCTTTGATGTGCTCCACTTCGGATTCTGTGAGGCCAATGGTAAGCATCCGGTTCTTTCCGGCATGGGTCCAGTCGTGGATCAGCCATTGGGGAATACTGGGGGTCGAGACGGCATACACGTCCGCACCGGGGCTGATCGCATGTGCGGCCATGGCATCCAGGGGGCTGGCCGTCAGAAAAACCGTATGCCGGCTTTTACCTGCAGCGTTGGGATTGCCCTTAATGGTGAAAAGTGCTGCTTCCTGTATTCGGCGGGAGGTTACTGCGTCTTCGCGGGAGCCCACAAAATCCTGACCGGTCTGGCCCCGTGTGTGCAGGTAAATGGCGGATAACTCCATCTGGCCGCCGGCCTGGCGGGTCTTATAGGGCCAGATCAGGGCGATTTTCCCGCGACGTGCCCGACTGTCCAGGCGCGGGGCATGGCTGGGGAGTGCCAGGAACTTGGCCAGTTCCGGTGAGCACGATGCAATCTCTGCGATCTGTGCAGTGTCGGCCTGAGATGCGGCTAGCCAGCGCCGACTAGCGGTTGACTGGCGGGTGCTGGGAAGAGCGGAATTAGAATGCTTATGATTTAAGGAAGAATTGTTGCTCTCTGTGTTGATTTCTGAAGAATGATCGGTCATAATCTATATACCTTTTGTGTGGTATGCAGTAAGCGGGCCAGTCTGATTCACTGGCCCTTTTTTGTGGGCGCTAGTTGCCAGATACGCGGCATCAATCGGCGGTTTCATCTGTTACAGCGCGCTTCTTTCTGGTTCTGCGGATGATCGTTGGGTTGTCCTCCAACACCGGACGAAGGCCGAGCGCTTTTGCGGAGAGTTCTCCGAGCCAGTCGGCAACATCCTGGGGATGAAACCGGAACCCTCTGCAACCAGGAATCTCCATGGCTGGGGGAAAATCTTCCGGATGGTTCTTGAGGCGCTCGGACAGTGTGCTGTCTTTGGTTTTGATGACCTCAGCGAGGTCGGTGACGGTCAGCAGGTAAAGGTGTTTGACGCTTTCGGTGGACATGACAGGCTCCTTAGCTTGGTGATGTACTCACAAGCTAATGGCCATCGGGAACCTGTTTTGTGGTGGCTTTATGAATTGTGTTGGCAATGGCGGGATTGCTGATCGCTTCGGTGTTCCATACAAACCGCAAGACAGTGGCTATTGCTTATGCCGGATTCCATATCGCAGTAACTGATGAAGCCCTTCTTTCCTTTGACCCACTAACCATTGATTTTCCAGTCACCGCAAAATCCTCATTGGCGTTCAGTGGCTGCCATGATTTTGGTGGCATGATGATCATGGGTCGTACCGGAGCACTGGAAGATGGCGTAACTGGTGGCAGGAAAGCGTTCTGTTTTGCATCTCCAGGTAAGGCCACCTGATGATTCGCCCAGGACGCCAGGTGACCGCCAGGTATGGCGGGAACCTCTACACCCGCGTTACGGAATACCCCGTTGGCATAACCTCGATCGCCGGTGACCTGGCCTGAGTTATACGCCTCAAAGGTCCCTTTCAGGCTGCTCACGCCTGCCGCTCCGGCGGCGCGATAAGCATTCAGTAGAATGGTCTGCGCGGCATGGATATTTCGGCACGCATCAAATGCCTGTGGGATGCTGAGGCGCAACCAGCCCAGATTTTCGCTATCGACCTGCGCCATGCCCAGATCCACCTTGTAGCCCATGCGGATATAGTGCGTAGCGGCATGGATGGCTGCCTGCTTATTGAGAAAGCGCATGGATCCATCAGGCAGGCCGTTGACGTTGATCGTCCACGGATAACCGCCGGACTCGCCCTGGACGATGGCCGACATCGTGACCGGGGAGACCTTCGGGGCGCATATCTCAAGCAATTGCAGACCGATCATCCATTAGCGCGGGAAACCATGGGGTTCAGCCCATGGAGGGATAGCGCGACAGGTATAACCTGCCCCATTCCCGCTTCTCCTTGTGTCAACGCTATCTCTGTCCACGAATATCCATAACCGTCTGCTCTCTGAATCAGGATGCAGAATCGGTGATGGATGCCTTGTACCAGCCCGTTTCCGGTCTGAATGTTGAAGCTGCCACTGGCGCGGATGGCGACACGGCCCAGGTACTCGCCCGCTTTCTTGCCGATCGTCACTACGGCCCGCACCATGTCGCCCGTCTGGAATCCAAAGGCGCTTTTGCTGCGGGTCAGATATCCGCGCGGAAAGCCGTGCTTTGTCAGGCGCGTGCGCTGGTAACTGCCGCGCCCCGTCGCTTTGATACTGAGTACGGGCTGTTGCCAGTGCTCAACGGCATCGACGTGGCCCACGCAGGCGGCATCCAGACAATGGGCCTTGGGCACGCTGAACCGGGTGCGATTCCATTTGGTCCGGCCACCGGTGCCGACATCGACATCGAGGCCGGTGGCTTCCAGTTGCCGCCAAAACGCCCACCGGGTGCTGTTGACCGCAGCGGCATCCCGCAGTGATGTCTTGCGGACCGCCTCTATGTGAGCTAAACGCTTGGGGTCATGGACCAGAAACGCCCGCACGTCCTGATTGCTCTTGCGCTGGTTGCAGGGGAAACAGGCCAGGGTGAGATTGCTCACCCGGTCGCTGCCACCACGACTCCGGGGATGGATGTGGTCGATGGTTAAGGGCGTGTGCTCGGCGTCGCAGTAGGCGCACTTGCGCCCCCACTTCTCCAGCAGGTATTCGCGGACCTCGTAGCCGAAGAGTTCACCGTGCTGGTACTCGATGCCGCTGATCTCCGGGTTCTGGAGCAGTTGGGTGTCGAAGCGGTGCAGCAGGGTGGACAGACGGGTGACGGGTGCCCAGCGCCGTAGCCGATTCACCCAGGTCATCGTCGTATCTACGCGATGTTGCAGGGACGGCGCGAGCCAGCCGTCGGGGCGGGTGCGGTTCAAAAATCGTGGAGCACGATACCGCAGTTTCGACCGCCGCCGCCGCCGAAAAGCCCGACGGCTGCTCAGCGCATCCCGGATGGCATGACCCCTATGCCGCAACTCCAGCAGCATCAGTACCACTGCCTTGCGGGACACTTCGCCCGTCGCCGTATCCACGGTTTCCGACTCGCGCACCAAGGTCATGCCGGTCGTCTTGCTGCCGGGGTCGAGCTTAAGGCGCATGGGCTGCAAGACCGAATCCTTCTGCAAGCGATCCACCAGCCGGATGGTGAACGGCACCATCCGATGTACCCGCGCCCGGCCACGCTCCAGTAGCAGCCGCGCCCGTTTCTCCGAGCACGGCATGAGGGGCCTCTTGCGTTTGTCCAATACCAAAACTGCCATCTTTACCTCCTAAGCCCTTACGGGCACTTGTAACGCCGCTTTGCGGGAATTGCCCCGCGCAGCGGTCTCCCCTCGGGAGTGTCTGCAACCGGCTCCTGCCATTGCTGGCAGCGGAGGGAACCTTCGGCGCTTTGCCTTTCGCCAGCATGATCCTCACCTTCCAGTGTCCGGGACTGAGGAAGCATCCCAGAGTGGGCCTCAACGACCTGTTGCAAACGTCTGCCGGATCACTCCGGCCCCCTGGTCAACCTAGCTCCGGTTCCCCGAAGCTCCACCCCTTAGGGCGGGGTAGTTGACATAACCCTCGCAGTTTTTGCGGGTGACGCGGACGATTCTCCAGGCCGCCTGCCAATCTCCAGAGATTCAGCGACGCATTGCCATCCGCCGATCATCATGGAACCGGCCAGCATCCAGTCGAGCTTGAGGATGGCGATGGAGAACAACAGCATCAGCATGATCACCATAAAACCAAACCAGACACCTACGGAGATGGACCAATCCACCAGGCCGACAACCGCGAGATAATTGAGATAGAAGAGCGCCGCAATCGCCATCAGACGTCCAGCCATGATGGCCAGAAAGGTCAGGATAGTGATGAACCAGCGAACAGGGGCCATCTGACGGCGTTTCCAGAGGAAAAAGCGTCTATGCATGGGGGCTGCAGACTTGTGCATCCCGGTGGTCGCCGGGTCTGGGCATCGAGGCACGACGGGGGTAACAGTCTGTAGTTTTGGTGTCTGTGGCTTCAGGAGGTTGTACTCAGCAATCCTCGCGGCCTTATCGTGTGCCACAAAGTAGCTGTGTGCAGCCCACAGACGGTCCACATGGTTCTGATCTGGCGCCTGAACGTAAGACGCCAGGAAGACCGACCTCACGACCAGGTATTCCGCATCGTGTCGCACATTGAGGATCTCGGCGGCGGTGATGATATTCATGGCAAAGGGTCCTTGCATGTTGGATATACCCATTGCACGAAGCGAGGGAAATGGATGCTCACCACGGCCAGAACTCCAGCATCTTGAAGATGCTGCAAGCGATCACCAGAGCGGCGGCTATATCCGCTCGCCCCATGCCTCCAAACATCTCGGCGCATGAGGCCATAAAAAGCATGTTCCACAGCGTAAGTCGCGTACGAACGGTATCGGGGATCATGTAATAGTTGCCGTCCAGCCGGCGCCGCCGCACCCCGCGTTCCAGCTTCAGCCAGGAAAGGAGGTCGTCCAGCGGCATATCAGGATGGGCCATGGCCAGCTCATAGGCCGTCTTGCCGGCTGGAAAGGCCTGCCGTAGCGTAGCGCTCAATGCGTCATGCTGACGGGTGCTAATGGACATTTTAGTGCCGCGGCGCATCATCATCCCGCCACCTTTTTCTGCATGCCGCATCCACCAGGAACGCATCCCGCCATAGCGGTATAGGTTCCCGCTCTAGTAATTCAGCGGCACGGGGGCAGAACCTGGCCAACCAATGCAGATGCGTTAAGGCAGGCCCTGAGACCGTTCGGATGTCTGCCGTCATCTCCCAGCGGATGCCGAACATGATCAGTAGCAGCCCAAGCATCAAAAATGCCAGGACCCAATAATCCGCGACGGGCATGAAGGCAAGGCCGACCGCTGTGGCCAGAAAGATTGCGCCTGCTACAGCGAGCATCGTGCCTCTGTGATAAAGACGATGTACCATGTCTATGCCACCCGGTGATCGCGCGACTTCTGCGCGTCACGCATAAGGGCAATGACCGCCTGCTGTGCCTCTTTGCGTTGGCCTTCGGGCATATTTGCCAGACTGGCAGCGATGGTGAGAATGGCCTCCGTTGACACACGTTCCGCCACAGCATCATCGGGGTCATACGGCTGCCGTGCCCGGCGCACCACACCCGGGGGGACTCCCAGCACAGAGGCTAGTCGTGCAGCCTCCACACGTCCGATGGTCCCTTCTTTCAAATCATCCAGAGGTGAAGGCGGAAGTAAAACATCAACCGTCATGGGATCCGGATTATCCGGCTCCATCCAATCCTCATAGGCCACTGATAGCGGGCGATTATGGCGTCGCCGCTGACAAATCAGAGTGATATCTTCACCGTCCCGCCGTATTGGCAGATATCGTCTGGTGCCTCCTCCAGAATCCAGTTCGCGCTTGATACAGGACTCGAAGTACGCGAAGGCCTCGTCGGTCACCCACTGTTTTGGGATACCCTTATGGGTAGGGATGGGCACCGACTCTGGGACGTGGACAACGGCTTCTGCCGGACACAACCGTGCGTCCGTGACGGTTATCCACTCCTTGACGGTCTGTACCGAGATATCTCGATTGCCCGGCGCGCCAGGAGTTCGCGGTGTCATGTTCGCCGCTTCGGTGCGCAACTTCGCCGCCGCCGTCTTTGCGATAGATCGGGCATGGGCGTGTCGCCCGACCGCCCATTCCCAGCAGAGGGCAATGTAGTCGGATATGTGATCATGCTTCAGCCCCGCGCGGGCTAGGTGCTCAATGTCAAAGATCAGCAGCACTTCGGCCATGCGGCAATCTGGTCCTACCGGGTCCGTGGATGCCCGCGCCTTGGTCATATATGTATTTCGCGCCGCATGGTAGATCGTGCTGGCCCATTCCTGGTCTGTCATAGGCAGCTTTTTATGGTTTTTGTTGCGACCCTGCCCTATCTCTTCATCGAAGCTGAATTCAGATGCCTCAAAGTCGTCATCTCCGTTCCATTCTTCCTCGGCTTCATCAGAAGAAATAATGCGCAATTGGACGGCATCCCGTTGTTTCTGAGCGGAGCGCGTGGCGGCTGCACGCTGAAGAAAAGAGGTAGATCCCGACTTGTCATCCAAACGGATTATGGAAAACAGGAATCGCGGAACGCGATAGCAAAATGTATCTTTTAACTGATGCAGGAGACGGAGGGCTGGAGCGCTGACCCGCCGGAAGAAATCATGGGTTCGCTCAAACCCGGCAATCAGAATGTCTGCAGCAAACTCAGCGGACCAGTCGATAAAATGCCTCGCTTCCTGCCAGGCTGCCTTGCCGCTGTGCAGCACATAAAGTGCTACCATTGCGGGGTACTCTCCGTAATCGTCCGTCATGCCGTATTTGAATCCGTTTTTGCAGTCACGGCCAAACAGGACACCACGGATAGCATGGCCAGAAGAATCGGCAGCGTGCAGGCGGCGTTCGTACCAGGCCCGCACCTTGTAATAGAAGGGTAACTGGTGGAGGTATTTGACCTCGCTCAGTGTGACGCGCGTCACTTCCTTCTCGTCATCAAAGAGACGTATCAGGTTGATCGCCACGTGCTCAGCGATGCCGATCACGCGCATGATCTCCAGGATAATCCCTGGAGTACGTCGCCCATTGCTGTGCTCAATGTAGTCCAGCGCTTCGGCGCGCGCCTCGGCGTTCGCTTGCCCTGGGCGCACCCAAACGGATTCCATTTTATCCAAGGCCGTATGCAGCAATATGGCATTCATGCAGCACCTCGTGGTGTCAGAGTTGTGTGTTTGGTGGGGGCATAATGGTCTTGATATAGTGATGACCCAACATATCTGAACGTGAAGATGGATTTTTTCCCATGAAAAAACAACAAATTATTCCAATATATACTGAACGGGACTGTGCGCACTTCCGGCGTGTGGCAAGCATCTATCAAGAAACCATCTATTCGGTCGCTCAACGTGATGGACGAAAGACACCGGAAAGTTCTGAGCATGTAATCCGTGCGCATCTCCCTGTGATGATTCAACTCTATATTTTGAGTGATTTCCCTAACCTTGTTACCCCTTTTCCGGTGGTCACGGAAATCGTCACGTGTTGCACTGACAACACGGAAATAGGTTACATAAAATACGGGGTATCGCCGATATTGGAGACGATCTACCTCTTCGATATCATGCCAATTACTCCAGTTCACCCCGTAATACAGGCAGATCAATTCTGGGCTGCCGCATATGGTAAATCTGGAGATATATTTACTCTTCTCCCGTACATTATGAGTGGAGACATGGATGAAGAAAAAGCAAAATGGTCGCACTTGTGGGATAGCCCCATCAGTTTGCATGGCGGGTTGCCATTTTACTTTTGCAATGAAACCGAAAAATTTATTCATAACTGCGAAAAAGCCACTCAAATAAAGGTTTAAGTATTCTAAAAGTCATTTCAGAATCAACCCCATTATTCCGCAGCCTCCATAGAGTAAGATTGAAATCAATTATGATATTATCATGGGTAAGGAAACCAGCGAGAGTCAGGATTGCTGTGGTCTTGAACCAGTCGAGCCCTTCTTCGCACAACAAAGGAATTGCATAAGAATGACCTCTTGGAAATTCTGCGTTCATAGCGCAACAATCGTTGCGACAATCAACCACCCTACTTACATAAAATACAGCCTCTCGGCGCTCATTTAGGTTTATGCCCGCATGAACCAGAGCTTCTTGGAGCCGTTTTTCAAACCTAACTTGGGTATCTGTCATAAAAACAAAGCGTGATATAATTTCGCTTGGCTGCGCGAACCATTCCCGCATTACATCCGACAAATGCCCGTCTATATTCGTGACTACCGGCAAATTCTCGAATGATAAATTGCAATACGATTCGATGCGCCAATCATAGGCAGAAGTCCATTTGCCCGCCCACAAAAGAAAAGTGCATTGTAAATCCAGGTAACTCTCCATAATTCGGAAATGATACCGTTCCAAAATGCTAGCCACCTCACTCCAGTCATCGTCAAGTGGTTTTGGGATAAGGCATTCCGACACGTCTCCAACTGATGGCAGGGTTGGAACAATTCGGCATCTATACACTGGGCAGAGTTGGCGCGCCATAGAGGTATAATAACCGGCTTGCTCAAGCATCTCTGGGATATCGTCTCCCGTGTGGCGTAGTGGTCTGTTCATACCCCTCCACCCAGCAGCTTCTGCACCGCTATCAGCCGAGCTTTGGCTTCCGCGTTTTCTCGCGCCAGGTCGGCCAATCGGGAAAAGGCATCCCGCAGCACCGAGAGGGCCTCGGTGGCCGCCGCCTCCAACTGATCTATGAGCAACTGATCTATGAGTTCATCGGCGGATGGGGTGGAACCCTGTGCCCCACGCACAAGCGCTGGGGCCGTTTGGGGAGATGGTTCAGCCTCTCCTGTGGGCGAAGCTGTTGATGGCGGTATCGACTTGCTCTCTGCGGATGGCAGGCTGGCGAAGGGTTTGCCGTCGGCAGGCTTGTGGCCCCCGGGGGACGCGCATTGTACCGTCCGCTCCTCATCGCTAGGCACATCCAGCAGTTCGCCCTTTTTCACCAGCCAGCCCACGGCCTTATGGACCTGTTCCCGTAGTAATCCGGTGTGCTGTGTGATTTCGGTGGTTGTACGCGCACCGTGCGCCACTGCCGCCAGTATTCGGACCTTTTGCGAGCCCTCAGTGAAAATGGCGAGGGACTCTGCCGGGCATCCTCCGGCCTTATTGACGATGGGATATTCACCATTGTTTTGAGGAAATTTGCCAATGCTGGGGACGAGTCCTGTCAGGAATGGCGAAAGCGGCGCGGGGTTGTTCAATCTGGTTGTCGTAGGCTGCACGGCGGATGCCTCCTGAGAGATGGATAGTTCGGGGGATGGGGCTGGTAGCGGTTCGCTTTTTTCGGTACTGATCTGGTCATGAGGGGCTGCTGTCCTCGTCGGCCGCGCCGGCATCGAGCCCTGCACCCCACTTGGGGCAGAACTCCCTCGTTGCTCCACGTCCCTCCGATAGACGGGACGTTCTCCTCGATATTCCTCACGGGGGCCGGTGGGCAGATAGGCGGAACGGACGGAGACGATGGGATCCAGGGCGCTCATGATAGCTCTCCATCCATCGCCGCCTTAACCAGCCGCTTCAGAGAGACGAGCACATCGGCTTTTATAGTTGTCACCTCTCCATCTCCCAGATATTCAGGCTGGATATCCAGGGCCGCCATCAGTCGGCATACCTGCTCAAATTTCAAACCGCCGTCCCCCGCGAACCAGCGGGATAGTGCCGACTCATGAACTCCAATTTCTTCAGCCGTTTTGCGCTGGCCTTTATGCGCAATTGCACGCAGAAACAGCGACTGGATTTTTATGTCACTTGACGGTGGGTTCATTCAGAGTGGCCTCGTGGACAGATGGAGGAATCGGGAATGGCTGAATGTACGGGTGTGGCGGTGGGCGTGGCTGGATGGTCTCGGCGGAAGATGTCGGGGCGGAGGTCTTCGCGGGTGATGGCCCCGCAAGTCGCATGCTCAATAAGTACGGCGCTCTTAGGAGAAAATCTGCGCCGCCCCTTGGCAACTTGACGCAGATACTCCGCGTTAAATCCAAGGGATTCGGCCACACGAGGGAAGCCACCATGCTTGAGTGCATAAGTTCGGATGTCCATGACCGGCATTATATAGCCTAACGCTATACAACTGTCAATAGCGCATCGCTAGTCGATGCAGGTATAGCAGGGAGCTATATTGTGATCATGAAAGATATTGAAACAATACGGAAGGAGAATGCAGCCCGCCTGCTTGGTAAGGGCGGATTAATCCGACAGGCAGAGCTGGCGCGCAGGATGCGCATATCCCCTGCCCAGGTGCAGCAATGGAAAGCCGGGTATCGGATTCCAGAATCTGAATCTTGTAGAAGGATTGAGAAGGCTGCGGAGTTGCCTGTTGGGTGGATGGATCAAGACCACGCTGGCATAGGCATGGACGCTGAATACTGTCTTCTCGCTGGAAGCGCGCGGCCGGAACTTGAAGTTATTGCCCCATCCTCTCCTGAGACGGCGAGTGGCCTTATCCCACAAGCCCGCGCGTTAGTAGAGCAAATCATCACAAAATCTAAAGAAAACAAGCTATCAGAGGGAGACATCGCACTTCTGATTAGTACTGTTACCCGACTGTCAGGTGATAAATGAGAATCAGGATAGGAGAGATCATCCCAAATACCGAGACGCCGATTGGGGAGGGGGTAACGCGCCCCGTCCTTTGTGTGGCGAGGGTGGAAGGGGAAAGCGTTTCCGTTGTGGCCAAGCGGCTTGATACCCAAAAAATTGAAGCGGAATGCGTCTGCGCCGCGATTATGCGACATTGGGGCATTTCCGTTCCTGAGCCAGTCTTGTTGACGCACCCGGACGGAAGCATGCTTTTTGGGAGTATTGACGCGGGATACCCCAATCTGAAACACCCTCTTGGGATTGTTGATGACCTTCCTGAACCTGCTCTCTCCCTGCTTAAACGCAGAGCGGCCGAGGTGGTCTGCAAGTGGGACGACATAGGCAAGGCAATGGTCGCCGATGAGATCGTTGAAAACGGCGACCGCAACTTGGGAAACTTTCTGTGGGATGGGGAAGATGGACATGCCTATATTGACCATGAGCGCACGCTTGGCCTTTTCCCTTTCGGTCTGAACGCTATAGCTATTTTGGCCGTTATAGCGGGAGAGGTGGAGAAAACACGGATGCAAGCAGCCACCTTCGCATACACCGGCGTACCGGGGCACCTAGCTGCGCTAGACCCGCACCCTGGCCTGGACTTTGCGTGGGGAGTTGATTTTGTCGTTCAGAGAGTGCAATCCTTGGGAAACAAAGTAATAGCCAGATTCCCTCAACCAAGGGACTTGTTCAGCCAAAATGATGACGCCTAACACCTACATTTGTCCGTTGTTTCTGGAGCCTGTCAAAGGCGCAGGAGATCGTTTTACTGTCGGCGCGATCGTAAGGGACGAGTCTGTGCTCACCGCCCGACGCATTATTCGTGATGACAGTCTGCGGGCAATGTACGGGAAAAAGGGTGTTGGCCTGCAAGCGCTGATTGACCGCGGCTTGAGTACACTTGCCGAAATGCTGGTGGAAGACCGCACACTTTCGTCTGTGCCTAAAGGAGTCTTTGGCTTAACTCCCGGCGCCACTCGTCATATTTACGCATCCTCGATCAACGATGCGCTACGCACTTGCGTACTGATGTACTCCAGTCTTGGGAGCTTGGAACAGTGGGACGATGAGGACGAGAATGATGACACTGCCGAAGAAACCAACAAGCGGTTTTTCACAGAAGTGCGCGATCTTGTTTTGTCGTGGCGTCCTGAGATGAAAGAGTCTTTCGGGAAGATGCTTCCGCTGTACGAAGGTGGCCTGAATAACCGCTTCGGTTTTTACAACCGGAGCGCTCTCCTGAATTTTGGCGTACTTGCGGCGAACCGGCAACCAGCCGGCATCAAGGATGCCCAAGCTAGGCTATGGCAGTTAAAGTGCGGCAAGGAGTACACCCGAGTGCGCAATGCGGCTCTCATATTCGGCGTACCAAACGAAGAAGACCCCACTATCGGATCGTCTCAACGCGCCACCTTGCGGCGTAACATTCACGAGATTGAGATGCAGGCGGATCACTTTGAACTTCGTTTTTTCCCCGTGCATTCTGTGAATGAAGCTGCTGACAAGGTGATTTCACTAGCGGCTTAACCCGTTCGGCCTGTCTTCGCCATAGCCAACGCTGAACCGGCTTTCGTTGCCCAAAATATACTTATTAAGCAGATAGAAAAGTTTTATTGACACAATATAGCTTAGCGCTATTTACTAATAATATAGCTATACGCTATTCTTTACCCATTGTAGCCACACGCCGCATGGGAGAATCGCTAATGCTTAGCCAAACCGCAACCCCTGAAGCCCTTCCTTCCTTTCACCCAGACCGTATCACCCTGACCATTGCACTTCCGCGTGATGCGTCCATCAATGCTGTCGAAGCAGCCATGCAGGCCTTCCAGAGTGAGTTCGGCATTCCCCTCGTTCGGGATGGTCTGCACTTCAGTGTTCCTGCCGCTTCCCGGCGTGTTGGTGTGGCATGAGCACCTCGCTGCGCATTGTTGGCATTACGGCTGACGAGGGAGAGGTCGCTGGTGGCCGCTACAGCGCCTTGGAAAGGGCACAAAAAGTCCTGGGCGACCTGGACTTTGCCCTGTTCACGCTGCGGGATGTAGGCCTGAGTTCGCCCATCATCGCGTACCAGATTCGGTTTCCTGTTGCGCCAATCTGCGCCGGAGACTGCCATGCACGTTGAGATCGCGGGCGCGGATTTGTCGCTGGGGGAGGTCACGCGGGTTGAAGATGCCTGCAAACGACGCCCTGAAATCGCTATTAATAAAAGCTTTCGAGATGGTTATGTGGCTGGAATTATGGACGCCTCTAACATTGCCATGATGATGCCCTTCTCAGCGCAGTGGACGGAAATTACTGAGCGATTAAGCGGCACCAATACGCAGGCTCTGGCGTGGCGCACGGCGGTGGCTATTTCAAATTTGATGCCGGGAACACCCGTAATACCGGATGTCGGAAGCGTCAGCCCAGAAACTGAGGCCAGCATCATTGCAAATACAAGCCAGAGAATAACGATAGGAACCTCTCGGTGTGGCATAACTACCTCGTTTGAGGACGTCAAGGATCGCTTTGCACAGGAACTGCTAGCGCTGTTATCCAACTATCCGGAAATCAATATTTATGGCCGCGACCATGAATGGGGTATTGGATGCGGAGAGAAATTGCAATTGAAGCTTGTGGAACTTGCTCAAACGGACACAGAAAGGGACGTGGCCATGAATGTGGTGGGTGTTCGTTATGATTAAAAACCAAAGAAGACAAATGGTGAAGACAAGCAATGTGGTCGCCCTGGACATCGACGGAATCCTCTGCGATTTCGAGGGACATTGGGCCAATTGCGCCCGTCGCGTTCTGGACTGGCCTGACCTCGAAAAGTTGAACGAGGCATACCACCTGCATGACCGCTACGGTATTCCCAAGGCAGACGCGCATCAAGTCTGGGACACATTCCATCATGAGGTGGAGTGGGCCAACGTGCCGCTGTACGACCATGCGCGGGATCTGGTGTATGCGCTGGAAGATATGGGATGCCAAGTGTGGGCGGTGACCAGCATCGGCGCAGAGCTCCATCAGGCTCGGGTGGATTCACTTTGCGGACTATTGCCCGCTGGCCGGGTGATTTGCGTCAATCCGGCCCATGCAGCTACAGGAAAAGCCGCAGCGCTTCAGCATATCGGTGCCGTGGCCTTCCTGGATGACCAGGCAGACAACGCCAATGCGGCGACCACCGTTGTGGGCCTGTCTGTCCTGCTGGACCGTCGATATACGGGTCTGGAAGCGCCGGCGAGCGATGTGGTGGTCATTGATGACCCTATGGATTATCCGGTGCTGGTGGAAACGATGATGAAAAGGACGGGGAGGGCGCTGGCATGAACGGCACACACTTGATTATCAAATCCCGCACCGTTGCCGCGCAACTGCAGCAGGTGGACCCGACCGCCGCACATCGATTGCTGCGGTTGGTGGGGCGATGGGAGTCCTTGCGTTCCTCGCAGCACAAATTACGACTGGCGCTAGATATTGCACCACAAGAAAACGATTCGTGCCCTGTAGGCGGCATGGACAGGACTTCGGTATGAAAACGCTGACCCGAGAAGAGGCCGCTGAACTTCTGCACATACATAAGGACACGGTAGCTCAGCTGGCTGCATCAGGATCGCTTCCGGGGGCCAAGGCCGGGCGTAGATGGGTATTCATAGAGATGGACTTGATAGAGTGGTTGCGGGGGCGCTACGCTGCCAACAGCATGGGGGGGAAGGAATGCCTATTTTCCAAAGAGACGGGATCTGGTGGCTTGATATTCGACACAGCGGACGCCGAATTAGACGCACTACTGGAACGGCCGATAAGCAAGCCGCGCAAGAGTACCACGACAAGATCAAAGCCGAGCTGTGGCGCAAGGAGCGAATCGGTGAACGTCCTACCGCTACATGGGCGCAAGCGGTAACGGCCTGGTGGAAGGCCAAAGGCTCGAAGCATAAGTCCGTTGATACCGATCTCCCACGCTTGCGTCTGCTGACTGAGATGCTGGGGCGGCCTCCGCTGCCCAACATTACCACGTCGCTTCTGCATCAGGTGCGCGGCGAGTTGCTTGATGCTGGCCGGTCGGAGGCCACGTGCAATCGTTATATGGCCCTTGTTTCCAGCATATTGCACTACGCGCACGAATTGGAGTGGATACCCGCCGTGCCGAAAATTCCTAAAGGTCGTGAGGACAACGCTCGTATTCGATGGATCACTCGGGAGCAGGCGGATCGGCTCGTTGCCGAGCTCCCGCCGCATCTCGCGTTGATGGCCGAGTTTACCTTGCAGACGGGGTTGCGTCGGGCGAACGTGACCGGGTTGATGTGGTCTGCGGTAGACCTTGGCCGGCGCATGGCTACGGTGGATCCGGAGGATGCAAAGGCGGGCCGCGCCATCGGTGTGCCGCTGAACGACAAGGCGGTCAAGATTCTGCGCGAGGCGCGGTCACAAAATGGACACAGCAGCGACTACGTGTTTCTGTACAATGGGGAGCCTGTCAAACGGACCGGTACAGCGGCGTGGCAAAAGGCATGTACTCGTGCCGGGATCGAGAATTTCCATTGGCACGACCTGCGGCACACGTGGGCGAGCTGGCATGTTATGGCGGGCACACCGTTGCATAGTCTGCAAAAGCTGGGGTCCTGGAGGAGTTACGATATGGTGCTGCGCTATGCTCATCTGTCACATGAGCACGTTGCGGAACACGCGCAGAACCTTGAAGACTGGACACGTTCTGGCCACGCAAAACATCCGATGCACGAGGCAGAAAGTGCTAACGACTTGATAAATATGGGGTGGCTGACGGGGCTCGAACCCGCGACAACCGGAATCACAATCCGGGACTCTACCGACTGAGCTACAGCCACCATTGACAGAGCGGAGATCATACAATGGCCAACGCCCGGCTGCAAG
>JAEHJW020000702.1_pt1 | contig 29990 bp, 36 predicted proteins | sample 9271431 | NCBI WGS metagenome assembly JAEHJW02 | reverse complement strand
ATGCCGATGCATTGCCCTCGCACCTGCACATATCCAGGCTGCACTGAGCTCGCCTATTCCGGTAGTCGCTGCCCGCGTCACCAGGTGAATGCTGACCAGCAACGTGGAGGATCAAGCGAGCGGGGATATGGGTCAGCATGGCGGAAGATCCGTGATGCGTTTCTGCAGAAACACCCGTGGTGTGTGGATCCCTTTGGTGATCATCCCAACGCACAAATCAAAGCAACACACGTTGATCATAAGATCCCGCGGGCAGCAGGCGGAACGGACGATGAATCGAACTTTGATGGTCTGTGCGCTCATTGTCACAACAAGAAGACCGCGATGTTCGATGGCGGCTATGGCAACTCAAAGAAGCATCATGGGTAGGGGATGATGAATCTCTACAGCTTTTCAAAAATAAACCGTGCGCCCCTCGAACGCGAGAAATATTCCCCGATCGATACTGGTTAAGCATGGATGCCAACTCCTCACGTCAGTTCGCAAGTGATGAAGGAAGGCCACGGGAAGCACTGGACCCAGGCCGAAAAGGATGCTCGCGATGCTGCAGCTCTGCTGGTGAGGCGAAGGAAGGCAAAAGGTCTCCATCCCCCCAGCTGGCTGTCGAAAGAGGCCCTGATCATTTGGCGCAGGGTGACCAAATCCATCGACGGGATCGAGCTCCTGGACAACATCGACACGGAACTGTTGGCGGTCTACTGCGATACGAACGCGAAATATAAGGCGCTGGCCAGAAAGACATTATTGGACGAGGACAGTACCAAAGCGCTGCAGGCATATGCCAGGTTGATCAAAAGTTACGCTGACTCATTGGGGCTCTCGCCGGCAGCCCGGGCCAGATTGGTGAAAAAGAAAGCGGACAAGATCCAGGACGACTTCGGTAAGGAATTCGATTAATGGTAGAAGCAAGCCAGGTACACCCCACCACACAATATGCACTTGAAGCCGTTCAGGGCCTGCGAGTTGTAGGACACCTTGAACGTCTTGCGTGTCAGAGGCACCTGGATGATCTGGCACGGCAGGGCACGCCTGATTTCCCGTGGGTATTTGATGAAGAGAAGGCGGACAAGATCTTCCGCTGGTTCTCTTATTGCGTTCACATCAAGGGGCCTCTCGCAAAGACCCCGATCATTCTCTTGCCTTTCGAAGAATTCGACCTCGGCTGTATTTTCGGCTGGGTGCACAAAGACACCGGACTGCGCCGATTCAACAAAGCGTTCATCCTGGAGGGCAGGAAAAACGCCAAATCGACAGAGGCCGCCGGCGTTGCGGATTACCTCATGTGTGGGGATGGCGAAGAGAGTCCTGAGGTTTACTGCGCAGCCGTCGACAAGGACCAGGCGCGGATCGTTTATAAGATCGCCAAAGACATGGCGATGAAGAGTGCCGATATTCGAAAGCGCCTGAAGATCCGCAATTACGAGATCTCGCATATCACCCGGGGCGGCATGATGGTGCCCCTCTCCAAAGAAACGAAGAACAAGGACGGTCTCAATCCAAGCGGGGCGATCATTGACGAATACCACGCGCACCCCACGAGTGAGATCCATGACTTATTATGGTCCGCCTGGGGGCAGCGCGCCCAGGCATTGATGCTGATCATCAGCACCGCGGGGGTTGATGCTGAAAAATCCCCATGCTTCAAAGAATACGAAGTCTGCAAACAAATTCTCGAAAGAACGATCATTGACGAACGTTATTGCGTGGTGATCCGCGAGATGGATCCCGAAGACAACGAGCATGATCCGGCGAACTGGATCAAGGCGAACCCCCTGAGAGCAGCCACTCCCGAGGGGTTGGCTATTTTGAAAGAAGAACATGATCGGGCTTTTGATTCTAGAGATCCTGCGAAGATCAGGACCTTCAGAATCAAAATCTTGAACAAGTGGGTCTACGACAACGACCGGGGGTACATCGGTGAGTACCTGGCTGATTGGGACAATCTGGCCATTTTGGATCCACAAACATCGACGCCGGCAGAGCGAGTGCAGGCTTTCAGCGAATTGACCAAGGGCCTATTAAGTAATGTGGGTTTCGATCTCTCCAAACGGATCGATCTCACTGCTGATGGCTTCCTGTTTGTTCTCCCCGATGGCCGCCTGGCGGTGACCGCGCATGGCTTTATCCCTGAAGCAGGCGCCGCACGGCACGAGAAAACCGACAGAATCCCCTATCGAGACTGGGCAGCTGACGGGTGGCTTTCCATCACCGGTGGCGACGTCACCGATTACAACGAAATCCGGTCGCACATTGCCGATCGGGAGCTTGAGAACGATTGGAAGGTCAACGAAGTTTGTTACGACCCTTACAACGCCACGCACCTGGCCACTGAGATGACCAATGACGGTTATGTATGTGTAGAGATCCGGCAGGGCGTTCAGACGCTCTCAGAGCCGACGAAACTATTTCGCGAGCTGGTTGCCCAGGGCAAGATCGTGCATGATGGCTCGCCGCTGCTCAAATGGTGCCTGGCCAACGCCAAAGAGAAGATCGATTCAAACGAGAACATCAAGCTGACCAAGGAAAACAAGGATGATACCCAACGGATCGATCTGCTTGCCGCGTTGATCAACGCGATGGTCCGCCTGGATGCACTGAAAGATTCAACTACACCATCGGTGTACTCGTCGAGAGGGATACGAACTGTATGAAGAAACTGCTGAGCTCGGTCGATTTCTTTGATGTGATCGCCTTCCTGGGGTTTGCAGGTCTGTCGATCGGCATTGGAATGGTCAGCATCAAGGTGATGTTCATTGTCGTGGGGATCCTGCTGATGGTCTTTGGATTGTTCGGGGCGGGGTTCTTCGCTGTCAAAAGCAAGTAATGGTTGCTTGCGATAACCATCGTTATAGAAACCAACGAGGGAGCTGATGAAAGGATTACTTAGAAACCTGATTGAAAAGCGTTCCGATGAGGCCCTGCAGGGGCTGATCACCGGCAGCACCTCATTCTACGGCACAGACACCAACACCGGGCTCAATGTCACGCCTGCGACTGCTGAAAAGATCACGGCAGTGCTGGCGGCTGTACGGTTGCTGGCTGAAACTGTTGCGAGCTTACCCCTGGACCTGTACAAACGCGAGAAGACCGGAAAGAGCAAGGCAACCGATCATTCCTTGTATGAGATCCTGCACGTTCAGCCCAACCCTGAGATGACCAGCTGGAACTGGATAGAGTCGATCATCCGCAACGCCGCTCTCACGGGGAACAGTTTTTCCGAGATCGAATCCGACGGCGCCGGTCAAATCACCGCATTATGGCCGTTGATCTCAGAAACCACTTCGATCTGGAGAGATGGAAAGCGCCAACTCTGGTATATGGTTGAACTTCCCATGTCTGTGGGCGGGGGTTTTGTGCGGCTGCCGGCAGAGAAAATATTCCACTTCCGGATTTTCAGCAAGAACGGCCTGGTGGGACGCAGCTGGATCACATACGCACGCGAAGCCATTGGGTTGGCAGCTGCAACTGAGGAATCAGGCGCCAGGTTCTTCAAGAACGGAAGTCAGATCAACGTTGTGCTCGAGCATCCAGGCAAATTGAGTGACGATGCCTATCGCCGCCTTTCGAATTCCTGGTCAGAAGCGCACGAAGGTCTGACCAACGCGCACAGGGCTGCCATTCTCGAGGAGGGCATGAAGGCGAACAAAACCGGCGTCACGCCGGAAGAGGCCCAGTTCCTGGAAACGAGGAAATTTCAGGTGTCTGAAATTGCCCGGATGTTCAGGGTCCCGCCGCACATGATCGGGGACCTGGACAAGGCGACGTTCAGCAACATCGAGCAACAGAGCCTTGAATTTGTAGTCTATACGCTGCTGCCGTGGCTGACCAACTTCGAGCAGGCGATCGACACCCAGCTGCTGACCCGGCCTGAGCGGAAGGTCTATTTTGCCAAATTCGTCGTAGATGGGCTGCTGCGGGGTGACATTCTCAGCCGGTACCAGGCCTACGGTTACGCCAAGCAGAACGGGTGGCTGAACACAAACGAGATCCGCGAAAAGGAAGATATGAACCCCGTGGCGGGAGGCGATACGTACCTGGTGCCATTGAATATGGTGCCTTCTGACCAACTAGGCAACGCCCGCAACTTCCCTGGGTTGATCGAGCCCTCTCCCCTTCCCTCGCCGGTTCCAGTTCCCCAAAACAGAAGTAACCCCAATGAACTGCTGGAATACCGAGAAGGGATCGCGATCCGCGGCGCAACCCTGAGAAGCGTTCGCAGCCGCCGCCGCCTGGTCAAACCCTACCGTAAGCTATACGAAGATGCTGCCACGCGATTGATCAAGCGGGAAACCCAGGATATTCTGGCGCTGGCGAAAAGAGATTTCAAATCACGCGGTTTCTCGCAATTCTCTGAGGATCTGAGCAGCTATTACCGGGACGAATTCACCAAAGCTGCGAAGCGGATGGTCCTGCCGGTTGCCATGGCTTACGGCGACCTGGTGGGTGAAGAGGCTGCTGATGAAATCAACATGAGCAAGCCACAGGAACGCCTGGACGGATTCCTGCAGAAGTATGTGGATGTTTATGTACAAAGTCACGCGGCCCACAGCCAGGCGTTGCTGCAGGCAATGCTGAAGGGCTTTGAAACGAACGGCGATGACCCGATTTCAGGGCTGGAAAGCGCATTCGAAGGTTGGAATGAAAGTCGACCGGCGGACATCGCCGGCGAGGAAAGCATCCGGTTGAACAACGCGGCAGCCCACATGGTTTATGCGATCGGTGGCATCCCAACAGTGCGGTGGTTCTCCTTCGATGCAACCTGCGCTTATTGCACGGCGATGGACGGCAAGACCGCTGGGATCAATGAAGTCTTCTTCCGGGCAGGCGATGATTATCAGCCTGAGGGCGCCGCGGACCCTTTGAAGGTCGAAGGGAACGTCGGTCACCCACCCTTGCACCGCAAGTGCGAGTGCTTGTTGGGCGCCGGTTAGGTCATTTTTACAGGTGAGGTGAGAGATGAAGAATGAATTTCCAAAGATCAAGGGAATAGAAAATCGCGCATTCGTGATCAAAGAAATGCGCGTGGCTGCAGGCAGCAACCAGGAGCCGATCATCGAAGGCTACGCCGCCATCTTCGGGGTGTACAGCCAGAACCTGGGCGGCTTCCGGGAGATCATCCAAAAGGGCGCCTTCTCTGAATCAATCGGCCAGGATGATATCCGGGCATTGTGGAATCACGATGCCAACTACGTGCTGGGTCGAAATAAGAGCGGCACCCTGGAGCTTTCGGAGGATGAAAAGGGGCTGCGAATCAAGATTACCCCTCCCGATGCTCAGTGGGCAAAAGACCTGGTGCAATCGATCAAGCGGGGGGACGTGGATCAAATGTCTTTTGCCTTCGAGACGATCTCGGATGACTGGCACAAGGAAGAAGGCCAGATCGTGCGGGAGTTGATCAAGGCGAAATTGTACGATGTGAGCCCGGTCACCTATCCGGCTTACACCCAAACCAGCGTGAGCGCGAGAAGCGCATTCGCAGGGTTGGGAATTGAGATGGAAGAACTTGGGAACGCCATTTCCCGGGCTCAGTTCGGCCAGGCAACTGAGGCTGACAAGACCCGGATTGGAGCTGCTTTGAAGGTTTTGGAGCGATTTTCGGCCAACCTTGACACCCTGGAGGGTGGCCAAGACACGGATCAGGAATCCCGGCAGGTGCCGTTGGATGTCCTGAAACGTCAGCTCGAAATTGCCGAAGCTGAATAAGCAAAAAATCTTATCGACTTTTAGAGGTGTGTGATGAAGAAAACTGCACGCGAAATTCGGCAAGAACGGACTGCTTTAGTCCAGAGCGCCCGGGCGATCACGAACAAGGCTGTAACCGAAAATCGGGATCTTACGCCCGAAGAACGTACCAGCTTTGACGAGATCATGGGCAAGATCGATGTCATGGAAGAGGACGCCAAGCGTCTTGAAAGAGTGGACGGCGTCGAGGGTGAGCTGCGCAATGTGCTCAATCCCAAACAAGGGGATCAGCAGATCGATCCTAATATCGGGATGAGCCCTGAGGAAGTGCGCCAGTATTCGATCCTACGCATGATCCGCGCCCAAGTGAACAACGATTGGCGCGATGCGGGCCTTGAGCGGTCTGCCAGCATGGCAGTGGCTGAGCGCATGGGGAGGAATCCCGAGGGAATCTTTGTTCCTTACGATGTGCTTTCGGCTCCCACTGAAAGTAAACGCGCCATGACCGTTGCCGTGGTCACGGACGGCGGCAACCTGGTGGCGGACGAGCTGCGCCCCGCATCTTTCATCGATGTGCTGCGCAACCGCTCGGTGCTGGCGCAAGCCGGCGCAACGATGATGAGCGGGCTCGTCGGCGACATCCCGATCCCACGCCAGACCGCCACTTCAACGGTCGTTGAAAAGGCAGAAACAATCGCCGGAGACGAAAGCACGCCAACGATCGACCAGGTAACTCTCACGCCGAAGCTGATCAAGGGGTGGGTCGAGTATTCCCGCCAATTGATGAACCAATCCAGCATCGACGTGGAAGCCTTCGTACGGAACGACCTGGCGAAGGCGTTGACCACGCGGATCGACCTGCAGGCGCTGCACGGCACCGGCGTAGCTCCTTTCATCAAGGGTATCGCTGCCACGACTGGCATCGGCTCGGTTGCCGGTGGAACTAATGGCTTGATCCCAACCTGGGCGAACATCATCGCGCTGGAAACTGAAATCGCAATCGACAATGCCGATATCGGTTCCCTGGCGTACATCACCAATGCCAAGGTCCGCGGGATCCTCAAAGCCACTCCCAAGGTGACCGGCAATCCATCTTTCATCTGGGACGCGCAGGCGGGCAATACTCCGGTGAACGGCTACCCCGCGCTGGTTTCCAACCTAGTATCGAGCACCCTTACCAAGGGAACCTCGGTAGGGAACTGCAGCGCAATCTTCTATGGCAACTGGGCTGACATGCTGATTGGTCTTTGGGGCGCTCTCGACATTCTCGTGAACCCCTACGCCAAAGACAAGGAAGGCATGATCCGTGTCAACCTGTTCCAGATGGCCGACATGGAAGTTCGCCACGCCGAAAGCTTTGCCGCAATGCTTGATGCGCTCACAGCCTAACGGCTGATCGCCGCATAGTGTATGCGGAATGGAGTCACTGGGGAGACCGGGTAAACCGGCTCCCCAGATGGAAATAAAAAATCTATCAGAAGGTGAAACATGCCAAAACTCAAGTTTGTACGAAATGTATTGTTCCGAGGTCAGGCGATGTCAGAGGGTCAAACCCTGGAAGTAAAAGAGGATGACGCCGACGCCAAGTACGTTGTGGCAATCGGAAAAGCTATCGTGGTCAAAAAGGGCGAAACGACAGTGGTCACGCCTCCCGAGAATGAGGTGATTATCCCCGCCGAGACCGAAGCGGTAATCCCACCCGAAACTGCAACCGCACCTGCAGGCAAGAACAAGAAAAAGGGCAGCTAGATCCTATCGATCCCTTATCCCAATCCTCTCCTATTCCGGGTGAGTGAAGAATGGAAAGGCCATGAAATCAGCGCAGATTTACTGTACCGCCCTCGAGATGATCCAGGATATGAAGCTGGACGGCTTCGACGCTTCGGTGATCGAGCATATCGAAGCCGCAAGCCGGACCGTGGAGCATGATGTTGGCAAGTTCATCCCCAGCCTGGAGACGCGCTCATTCAAAGGGCATTGCGGTCACCTTTCCCCGATCGGGCCGGTGATCAGCATCAGCAAGATTTTGAACGATGATGTCGAGGTCACCCTATTTTCGCTGCTGCCCGATGTCCCTCTCTGGGAAGACGGCCCGTACTTGAAGGTCGATGCCGATGTTTATTGGGGCGAGAGCGTCGAGATCACCGGCTTATGGGCCAAGTACAGCCGGGTGAAGGCGCTGGGAATCTCGGCGAGCCTGGCGCTTGCCGCAACCGAACTGACGGTGACGGATGGATCGCTTCTGTGCCCTGGGATGGTCCTGCTGATCGACGCCGAGCAGGTTCTGGTGCTCGAGGGGATCGGCAGCGTGAAGAGCCCGGCTCCGATCGCTGCGGTTTCGACGATCAGCGTGGCCAATATCGCGAGCGAAGAGATTATCAATGTGACGAACGGAGCGGAGTTCCACGCCGGCGAGACACTGCAGATCGGCGTGGAGGATCTGTTCATCCGTAAGATCAGCGGCAACCAGCTCTATGTCAGCCGGGGGTGGAATAACACGCCAGCGAGCGACCAGTTGGCGGGGGCAGCGATCAGTGTCTACCGCACCTTTTTGGTCGACCGGGGGATGAACGGCACCATCGACGCCGAGCATACCGATGCCGCGCTGCAACGCTACATGCCTCCTGAAGACGTTAATTACCTCTGTCGGCAGATCGCAGGCCTGATGCACAAAAAGGCTTCATCTGGATTTATCGGCAGGATCGGCGATGCAACGAGCGGGGAAGGCGGCTATTTCAGCGAGTTCCCCCCAAACCAGATCGACCGGGTAAGGTTGCATTACAAGATCTGGAGCTTCTGAAATGAGCGACGATACCCAGATCCAGGTCGTGGGCTTCGAGGAAACACTGAAAAAGATCGATTTTCTCGATTCTTTCAAGATCAACGATCGCTACCTGGTGCCCGCATTCAGAAAGATCGGCGGCGCAGTCCGGAAAGAAGAAAAATCCCGAATTCCGGCATTCACAGGGTCGACGCAAAAGAGCATCTCGAACTCGGTGACCACGAACGGGATCGGGAGCGTGACGGCAAAGATCGGCAGCAAGAAACGGTATTACATTCTACGGTTCATCGATAGCGGTGCTGCCTGGCATGGAAGATCGGATGCGATCACCACCTGGAGAGGCAGGGAGCAACACCGTAATCTTCGCGTTGGTGGCAAAAATAATGAAAACTGGTACACGAAGAACTCCAAACCAAATCCTGCCTTTATTCCTCCAAGTAGATTGGTCGAATGGGTAAAAAAGAAATTGAGCGCCAATGAAGGGAATGCTCTGTCGGTGGCGTTTGCGGTGGCTAAGTCTATTGGTCGGAAGGGTTTGAAAGCACGGCCGGTCATCGCGCCCACCCTGGCAGCCGTCAGAAACATGGTGGTGACCGAAACGAAGAAAGCGATCGACAAAATGTTACAGGAGCTTGGGAAATATGGTTGATTCAATTTGGGGCGTCGAGGTATGGGGGCCTGAACTGGCGAAGGTTTGGGGTTCGATCAAAGATCCCAGCAACCGGGCAATCAAGGCCTATGGGTTCAGCAACATTCCCGAGACCATCAGCGTGATCCCATGCGCGATTTCTTTTCTCTTCGACCCCATCGATGTGGATTATTCAGCGGGCGGGCATAATCTGATCGTTTATCGCGGCAAGACCGAATTCTTCTTGTCCACGGATGTGAAAAAAAACGAGCTCAGCCAGCTTTTTCCGTTCATCCGAAAGATCGTGGAGGCAGCCGCCAAGAATCTGACCCTGCAGGGCAAGGTAGAAACGTTTCTGCTGGCCCAGGCCGGCGGCATCTCGCCGGCGATATTGACCTACGGAGACGGCATTGATCGTTACGGCCTGGTCGTGACCTGGGAAGTCCGGGAGAACGTGACCGGCAAAATTACTGTTACAGCTTAGGAGGTACGGAATGGGAAATCCAATGTTAGCAAAGATGCAAATTGGCAAAGAGAGCGCCCTGGCACACGGTACGCCGGTTGCCGCAACCAAATTGCTGCCGATCACGCAGGGGCCAATCCCGGTGGATCGCAAGCCGACGCCGATTGCCTATGATCTGGGCGTGAATTCAGAGGTCAATGGGGCCTTCATGCAGGGCATCCTGGCGCAGGATTCGCTGAGCTGGGATCAAGGTTTCTTCCAGCTGCTGCCAATTCTCCTTTCGGGCCTGTTGAAGGGCGGAGTGGTTGCCACCGAAAAGACCGTAGGCGAAGGTGATTATGAGTGGGATCATACCCCTTCTTTCACCCTGGACAACGCTTTGGATTCGTTCACGCTCGAGCGGGGTGATTCGCAGCAGGGTATCGAGATCGAATACGCCATGTTCAAACGGCTCAAGATCAGCGGGCAGACCAACCAGGACGGCGGCGAATCGACCGTGAAGGTTGAAGCCGATTACTTCGGCAGGCAGCACACCAATGCAGTGTTCACTGCAGCGCTAAGCCCAATGGAAATGACGATGATGAACGCCAAGCTGGCGAGGATCTACATCGATCCAACCTGGGCGGCTGCGGGAATCACCGAGAAGGCGGGCATCTTGCGGGCCTTCGACCTGGAGATCATCGGGGGCGCCTATCCCAAGTTCAACGGCGGCTCGAGCGAAACGTTCAACGAGCATGGCCAGGGACCGATCAGCGCGATGCTGGCGTTGACCCTCGAACGCGGAACAGACAGCGAGGCTTTGCGAGCGGCGATCGGGCAATACCGGGTAGCCAGGCTTGAGATCACCGGCCCGTTGATCGGGGCCGGCGAAGCACATTCCTTCATCTGCGACGTTGGCGGGTACGTGGAGGATGTGATTCCTATGGCCCAAAACGACCGCGGCGGCAGGCTGGACACGGCAGTGATCCACGGGCAATACGATGTGACCGGGGCCAAGATGATCGCGCCGAAGGTTGTGACCGATCTGGCAGCGCTGTAGGGAGGGCCGAAATGAGAATCGAGATCCCGAAGATTGTGCAAAAGATCCACCTGGCTGAATATGCCGAGGAATTTGGCGATCAGTGCATCGAAGTGTGGGTAAATCCCCCCAGGGATGTATTGGTCCAACACGACGACCTGGTGCAGTTAGTTGTTAAGTGCCGAGAAGAATCTGAAGCTGCGCGCAAATCATTACTACCCAAGGAAGAGATCGACCGGTTGAGAAAAGAGATCCAGAATGCCCACCAGAAAATCAACGACTGGTATTCGAAAATCTGGAGCCAGGGAGACACTTCGATCAGTGCTCAAGAGGTTGAGGATCTGCTGGGAACTGCGCACGAATCTGACCCGGCATTTGAAAACTGGTTGGTCTCCCGCACGCTTGGCATGATCACCGATCATCGGGACGGCCAAAAAAACGCATAAAGTCTGCCCTGTTGGAACTCGCACGAACAGGGCAGACCAGCGACCCCATGATCTTGCAGATCAATCTTGCCCGGATCATCAACCGTTATTCGGGGGGGGCTGTGATTACTCCCTGGAACATCGGAGATTTGAGCGAGGAATGGATCGACGTTTTCCACGCATTGGCCTTCGACCTGCCCGAGTATGAAAGGGGTGCAAAACAGGTTGAGGATCTTTTCGCGAAGTGGCGAAAGGCAATGAAATACCGGTAGAGACGTTTATTGGTAGAGGGCTGAATGAGCGAACTGCAGAGCAGAATCGAAATTCTTATCACCACGATCAAAAAGGGTATGGGTGATAAGGAAACCAAGAAAACACTTAAAGACCTGGGAGCAGGTTTTAAGGAAGTCACCGGCATCAGCCTCGGGTGGGTGGGTGCAATAGGCATAGCCTCAGCAGGATTGGCAAAATTCGAAGAGGTCGCCCAACAATCGATCAGTGATGTTGTTGGTCTTGCCAATAGCACGGAGCATCTGCAACGCATTACCGGAGACAATGCCGAAACCATGTCTCGGTTCATCCAAGTGGCAGATGATGCTCGGATCGAAATAGGAGATCTTGAATCTGCCCTGCAGATGGCTGCAAACAAAGGAATCGCTGTCAACACCAATGCTCTCATGGCAATGTCTGACGAGTACATGAAGCTGGCTCCGGGCGTTGAGCGAAATACCTATGTGTCTGAAAGATTTGGCAAGCAATCCAAAGAGATCACGAAACTGCTGGAGATGGGATCAGCTGAAATCAAAGCCCGTATGCTGACCACCTCTGACAGCATCACGGTAGATAACCGGGCGGTTGCTGCCAGTAAGGAATACCAAGAATCCCTGGATGCCTTGAATGATTCCGCCCTGGGTCTTCGAATGAACATTGGGAAGCAACTAATCCCTGTTTTGAGTGATTTTGCCCTGGTAGCATCCGACGGAATCGAACAATCTGACAGTTGGATCAATAAATGGTCTCAGATTTCTCGTGTGATCAATGGCTTCATGACCCTGGGTCTCAGTGAAGCAATGCGTGGGGGCACGAATGCGATAAGCGACCAGGCGGATGCCATTCGAGCTGAGGAAGAAGAAACCAGAAAATCAATCATTGCCCAACAGATCTTCATCAGCGATGCGCGTGAGAACAAGGACATTCTGGATACTGGTTTGAATCCAATGCTGGATTCTGCTACTGAAAAGTATGGTTCCCTGGGGATGAGGGAAGAAGACGCGGCGCTGTTTGCTGAGAACTTCAAGGATAAGACACTCGAGGCAAAAGACGCGACGAATGACGCCAATTCCGCAATGGAAAAATATAGTAGCCAGCTTTTATTCAACAAAGCATCGGCAACAATGAGCGCGGACGAAGCCCTGAAACTTGCCTACAAAATGGGGATGGTTGATGACGCAACTGTACTTGCCACCACCAAGCAAAAAGAATGGAAACAGATGCTGGATGATGGCAAGATCACCCAGGAGCAATACAACGCACTCATCGCCGGCATGAAGACGAGGATCGATGAACTGCAAAGCAAAAATGTGACAGTGAACGTGGATACCTACTACAACGAACACCGCGGCGGCGGGAGTGGTGGTGCTGGAAGTGGTGGAACCGGGGGGGGAAGCGGCGCGATGGAAAACAGAGCCGTGGGCGGGCCTGTAAGCGCAGGGCAGGTGGCAATGGTAGGCGAGAAAGGTCCCGAGCCTGTCGTATTCGGGCAGGACGGGTACGTTCTTCCGACAGGAACGAGCTTGGGAAACACGATCTACCTGACTGTCAGCGGGGCCGGAGATCCGAGGGCGGTGGCAAACGAGGTGATGCGGCAGCTCGGATTACAGGGGGTGAGGCGATGATGCTGCAGGCAACCAGCCAACCGGCCGACATGACGAGGATGGACCTGCGCATCGAGATCAACAGCGTGGATGTGACCCGATATGTCGATCTCAACGAGGTACAGCCTTCAATTATCTCGGCATTGGATGAGGAGCTGGACACACTCACCCTGACCCTGATCGACGCTGACGATGTTGCGCCAGTGGAATGGCAAGAGATCGTGATCTACAACGGTTGGGCAAAGATTTTCGGCGGGTACATCATCACGTCAGAGCAAGGCCCCGGCAATAATAAGACCAACAACAACTACGTGCTGGGCTGCTCGGATTATGCCATTTTGTTCGACAGGATCTATGTCAAAAAAGAATTCGTCGCCAGCACAGATATCGCGATCATCGCCGGGGCTTTTGCGGAATCGGACGAAATCTCCTCGAGGGATGAGGCTTACGATTCGATTGCCGGCAGTGTTGCCCTGGGCACGACGTTCATCCATCCTGCAAACTGCCAGATCGAATTCACACTAACGGCATTAGGCCCATCTGGCGGTTTGGGTGTGGCGTTCCGAATGCAGGATGCATCCAATTTCTGGTATGTGTATGTCAATTCGCTCGGCCGATTCGAGTTGGGAGAGAGATTCGGAGGGGTCAACACCTCACGAGGATTATCCACTGAAATCCTCGCCCTGGCCGGCTGCGTGATGAAGATCGTCGCGGATAGGCAATCGATTCGCGTGTATGTGGATGAGGTACTGGCTATCGTCTATTCTCACGCCGAGAATTTTATCTCGGAAACGGATGGATACATCGATTCTCTCTCCGCAGGCTTCACATTATCTGATCTGAGCACCTGGGCCTATCCTGTTTTCGACATCACCACCTACGCCAATACGCTGCAGACGTTCCCGCGGGCGCGATTCAACAGGCGGACCATCCGCGAGATCCTGGACTGGTTGTGCACCCAAACAGGCGGACACTGGTACGTGGATTACGACAAGGCGCTGCATTACGGCAGCAGCGAGATGGTCGACGCCCCCTATGATGTCACCAATGATCCGACAGATCTCGCGAATCGAACCATCGAAGACGTGCGGATCACCAGGAACGGAGCGGGAGTGGTGAACCTGGTCGACGTGGTGGGAGGAACGAAACTCTCAGACGATCTATACGAGTATTACACACCGGCCGGTTATACGAAATCGGTCGATCTCTCACACCGGTACCAGGCGCCGAGCACACTGACCAAAATCCAGGTGAAACGGAATGACGGCGGGCCGACGACCAACCTGATCCTCAATCCAAGCTTTGAGGTCAACATCACGGATGATTGGGCGCAATACCAATCAGGGACCGGAGCAACATGGGTGTGGGAAGCCAACGCGGGGGCGTTTGGAGCGCGGGTGCTGCGGATCAACGCAGGCACAGCGGTGGCGCAGGTTTATCGCACCAGCAATATCGCAGTGGCGCCGGGGGAATGGCTGACCGTGGCTGTGCAGGCGTGGTGCAGTCTGGTGGGGAAGGCAAGACTCCAGATGAGGAATGTCGGCGCAGGATATACAGCCGTGGCGACCACGCAAAACGCCCTGGCCATGACCTGGGAACGGATCAGTTGCTCATTTCAAAACACAACGAATGCCACGATCAATATTCGAGTGGACATGTTCAACCTCAATGCTGATTCCGCAACGCCTGTATTTTTCGACGGGGTACAGGCGGAAAAGAAGGGCTGGGCATCCGCTTATTGCGACGGCTCCCTGGGCACCGGCTACGCCTGGACCGGCACAGCTCACAATTCGGCGTCCACCCGAATCGACATGCCTATATGGACGACATTGACGGTGCTAACCGGCGGGATCGATACGCTGACAAAGTCCACCGATGTGCTGTATTACGAGTCAACCGCCAGGCTGGAGCAGTTGGGGAACTGGCCGGGGATCGCGAACGGGGTCGAGATTTTCGGTCGCCATGTAGTGCCGATGCGGGCCAGGCTGCGCAACCAGGCGAGTTATGACCATTATGGCAAGTGGCTGCAGTTGGTGGTGAACGCTCCCGAGATCATCGACAAGGCCGTGGGGGTGATGAGGGGAAAGGCTGAGCTGGCACAGAACGCCTTCGCAAATATCGCCCTCCGCTACATCACGCGCGAACCCGGGCTGCGGGCCGGCCAGGTGCAAAACGTATTTCTGCCGGCGCGGAAAATCAGCGCAGATTACCTGATCCAGAGGGTGACCACGACGATCGGAATTGGAGGGTACATCACGGCGGTAGTCGAGCTGGGTGCTGTAGATCAATCGCTGGTGGGTTTGCTGCTGGCGCTCAAGCGGGCGTCTACCCAGGAGCAAACCTGGAACGAGAACGAGAGCGAGGTTTTGGACGAGGTAATCGACATCGCTGAGAGCATCTCTCTCACAGAGGGGACACCCACTGTCACGGCATCACAAGGCCCTTACAACTGGGGCTCCTTTAACTGGGACTATGGAGTATGGGGATGAACAACATAACAATCAAGCATAGCGAAGAGGCAGGCATAGGCGGCACGCTGGTGGTGCGGTCATTCCCCAAAGGAATCATTGGCAGGTACCTTGACAGCGGCATGACTATTAGCGAAGCGATCCAGGCGGCGATCAACGCCGGATTGCAGACAGACGTTGTGGCCGAGCACAACCTGGTGGTCACGGCGGGCAAGACGCTGGTTGGCAACCTGATGACCGGCAAGGGATCCACGGGGCTGACCTACATCGGTATCGGCACAGGCACCACGGCAGCCGCGCTCGGGGATACCAAGCTGCAAACCGAGGTCAGGCGGAAGGCGATCACGGATAAGGTCGTCGCCGGCGCAACAATTACGCTGAGCTCGTTCTTTCTGGCGTCTGAAAGCACCTACAGCATCCAGGAGATCGGTTTCTTCGGAGCGTTGGCCAGCGCAGTTGCCAATTCTGGCACGTTGTTCTCGCGGACACTGCTGGCCTATAACAACACAAGTGGAACGCACGATCTGACGTTCGAATACACACTAACGATCACGTAGGAGGGCACATGGCAATTACCACAGGGCAACAGGCGACAGCGGCGGACGTCAAAGCGGCGGTGATCAAAGTCATCGAATTCTGGATGATCGACAAGCTGCAGGAGGTCGATACTATCACGGGGATCTGGACGTTCCGGGCGCCGAGCACGATCAACGGTTACATCCTCAAGCGAGCGCAGGCGTATGTGGAAGTCGCCGGGCTCACAAACTCGACCACGGTGCAGGTACGCAATCTGACCAAATACCCCGCGAATGATTGCCTATCCACTGCGATCAGCATCGCGAGCGGGGCCAGGGTGGGAACGCCGGGAACGGTCAACGCCGCTTATGATGATGTTGCGACCGATAACGAGATCAAGGTTTACGTAACGGCTCAGTCCACAACCAAACCAAAGGGATTACTGGTGGCGCTGGAGTACGGATTGCCATGATCTATCCGGTGATTTTGAGTTACGCGCAGGTTGCGCATTTGGGATCGCTTACCGTTCCGGTCGGGACGAAGCTGATCATCTGCGCCCAGTTTGCCAACCAACCGGCGACGCTGGGCGGGGTGAGCATGCCGCTGATCACCAACTACAGCACGTTTGCATCGCTGAGGAAGTACATTCTGCCGCCGTCAGGCAACCTGGTCTATGCATCGAGCGGGTCGCCAGGGTGGTTCTACTGCCTGGGGGACGCTTATGATGCCGGGGCGTCCCGTTCGGGAGCGAATGCGTCCGGCCTGGATAGCTTCAGCCTGGCGGGGATCGGCGCGAGCCTGGTGATCGGTTTGCAAACCGCGGGAACGACCACGACGGCAGGGCATCACCTTACCGTGGACGGGGCTGATATGACCTACGACTACAACTCGACTTATTACCAGCTGGGGCATAAGGCGAGCAGCTCGATCTTGATCCCCTGCACGGCAAGTGATGCCAACGCCGGCGGCGTGGTGCAGGGCGATTCTTTTGTGGTGATCCCATACCGGGCATGGAATATGGGCAACTGCCTGATGTGGATCTGAAAATTTATTGGTGGAGGTGAAGGATGTACAACGATCAAATTCAAGGCATCGACATTTCGGCTTGGCAGGCGATCATCGATTGGGACAAAGTAAGGGCGATCCCCAATCTGCGATTTGTCTTTGTGAAGGCAACCCAGGGTGTCAACCATGTCGATCCGATGTTCCGGAGCCATCGCGCCGGCGCGATCCGTGCGGGCAAAGACACGGGATGTACCCACTTCCTGGATTACGCCAATTACATTTTCGGGACAGAGATCGAGTTTGGAAGACGGCAGGCGGATTTCTTCCACTACACGACCCAAGATAACCCAGGGCAAGCGGGGTATCTCCTGGACACGGAAACCAACGAGGGCGCCGCATGGCCGAAGATCACGCTCTTCAACGTGGGAAGGATCCTCAAGATCGCACTCGCTTTCCATACCCGGATGAAGGAACTGGGCAGGAAATTTGGGGGTGATTACATCGCCGGCTGGGTTGCGGCTTACATGAAGAACTTCACCGAGGGGTTTGGGATGATCCCGCGGTATAAACTGCTGACAGCGACCCGCGATATGGTTTTCTTCGACGGAAGCAGGGTGGCGGCTGGAAAGACGTACCAACCCGAGATCACTCACTTCCTGAGCGCTGCAGAGCTATCGGCTTATCTGAAACCCGATTTTGGAGCATATCCAAAGGCAACCATCTGGCAATACGGTTCAAGGCTAATTGGAACGCTGCTTGGCTGCCCGGGGTACGTCGACGCGGATATTTTCAACGGCACCGAGCAGGAATATTCTGCGTGGCTGGGGAAGATCTCCGTTCCTACACAACCGGCTCCGATCGAGGATGCGCCCATTCCGATCACCAATCCTGCAGGGAAGCTGGCCCAGGTGATCACCTCGGTGAACGTGCGCAATGGAATTGGTACCGCGGCTGCCCAGTATTCTCTCAATGGCACGCCGTGGGTTCTGCTCAAGAGCGAGCCGCCAATCGATGTGATGGAATCCGCGCATGATTCCAGGGGCAATCCCTGGCTGAGGATCGGCTTTGAGCAATGGATCTGCGCCGAGTTCAATGGGTCGAAGCTGGTGCAGGTATCGTGAGGTTTACTTTAAAGTGAAAATCCCTCGGTGATGAGCCGGGGGATTTTTTATCGATGATTCTTTCACACCGAATTCTAGGTTTTGCTTGGAGTTTTAGGCCTCCAACAATCTTTCAAATAAGCAGCAGTGAGGACTGTTGTCTTATCGCACTCCGACTGCAAATGTCGCGATAAGCAGCTTTTTGTTGAAGCGTTTTCGACATGTTTTCCCAATCTCTTTACAACTTCGACCGCCTTGGCAAAGTCGCCATCTCCGCTGATCACGATCGCCGTATCATATGCCTCTCTGAAAGCCATTTCCAACATATCAACGGCCAGAGAGATATCAACCCCTTTTTCCACATAGCCTGTTGGTCGTTTTTCCAATCGACCAAGCACTACAGAGAAATAGTCCTTCCTTGACAGGGCAGCTGTGAATTTCTGTTGTTTTTGATATCGCTCTGGATCTTGCTCCTGATCGGGAAGTGCGGTGTAAAAATAAACCCGAACCAAGGTCCTTCCGTTCAAGAGTTTTTTTGCGAACAGTTCATAATCGAGATTGGGATTTGAAAAATCCTGCAGCAAAGCATGAAACAAATTGGCTCCATCGATGAAGATTGCAACTCTTTCACCTTCCATTTATCCTCCCTTAAACAAATCGCCCAGAGTTACATTGTAACTCTGGGGAGTCTATCGCCCACCGTTGGCGGGTGTAACGGCGGGGAGTCTTATCGCAGTGAGTATACACGAGAATGTCTACAAATGCAATACTTTTGTAAGCATTTGTATAGCTTTTGTATAGCGAAACGCTATTTTTCATGCTGTTATTGACCCTTTTTGATCATTTAATCAACGTTGTAGTTAACTTTCAGGATCCCGATATCGAAAAGTTTCATTCGCAAAGACCAAATGCTCTTGCAGATGCTTTTGCCAGATATTCAGCATCGGCCTGGGAGATCCCTTTCAGGTCGACAAATCCAGGACTTAATTCATCATTGTTCTTGCGTGCAATGTTCAATTGCTTTGCTATTACGTCAAGCAACGCTGGAGGAACTTGCTCGTTCTTAATTGCCCGAGAAATCATATCAATCCTAAAGTCAGCTTGACTCTTGTGAATTTTGACCAAGATTATTGGTCTATATGATTCTTCACAATACTTGTAATAGAGATCATTGATTTTGCGCTCTCGCGCATTGAAAACAAGGTAGCCATCCTTGCGAGCCCGAATGAATCGCTGCCGGTTTTTCTTTGGAATCTGATTCAGAGCATTTTCGAACTCATAGGGTTCTTTTGACTTGATCATCTCATTGAGATCCATAAACTTCTCCTTTTCAAAGATAAGCGGCTATAGATCGATTTACAACAAGACTCTTTCAACCTACTTCGGCTCGAATGGCCTTTTGCTTGATGATTTTGGGAAATCAATAATGGATCATGGCCATGAAATCTACTTCACCAATGATACGAATATCTTGACCTTTTGATCGAAGTTCCTCGGCTTTTCTATGCTTTGAGCTCTTTTCATAGCCGGCCAGTAGCCTTTGATCTTGATCACCAACAACAAGTAAAGTCGTATTCCTGGTTACGCCGGTGTCGATATTACATCCCATTTTATAGGCTACCTGGGCAGCTTCCATTCTAGAAATCGATAGTTGTCCGGTAAAGACAACTACTTCTCCAAATAATGGACCTCTCGGGTCGGGTTCTGAATTGGCTAGCTTGCGAAATTCTTTTTCGTTGAGACCGAGAGCCACTCGGTTATTGAGAACGACCCTTTGAGTGCCATCGCTGCACCCGCAATATTCGAAATAACCCGAGATCCAGTCATCAAACGGAATGCCTGATTTTTGTGCAGCTTTTACCAGGATAAGGCCGGCAGCGCGTGCATCTTCGACAGCATCATGATGATGTTCGAGATTGATAGCCATCAAAGACGAAAGATTTGCTAGGCTATAACCCCTCTGGCTCACTTCCTGCCATGTGTTTCTTGCAACACGTGCGGTATCGACCCAGCGGCATTTAGGCATTGGTTTATTTGTTCGTTCGGCGCATCTGGAAAAAGCTAATCGGTCAAACGGCATATGATGAGCAACAATGCCGTCGCCAATTTTATGAAGCACAAGATCGTACATTTCTATGAGCTTTGGCGAGTTCCTGGTCTTATTCTCCGTAATGCCATGAACGCCAATATTGAAGCCCGAAAAATAAGTTTCCGGATTTACCAGTGTTCCCCAAGTATCAACGATTTGATTATCGCGGAAGAAAACCAACCCCACCTGGCATATGCTCCAATAATTCTCATTTGCCGTTTCTACGTCCAAAGCGATGAATTCATTCATGATCGCCCCGCTTATGTTCGATTGCTTCTCGTTTTCCCCCTGACACGTTCGCCGGGCAAGACTCAGGGTGCGCCCTTGCCGGCCTTACGGGATTCTTTTTCTGACCTGGCCAGCAGGCTGTCGACCAGATCGAGAACGGTTTGCTGCTTTTCGGTTGACAGTTTTGTAAGCTTATAAATAACCTCTTCCTGGATATGGCCCATTCCCTGCACTTCTGGCATCAAACCTGCTCTGATAAAAACAACAGCAGGCGGCAATTTGAGGGCATTGGCAACTGCAAGGCATACTGCCGGTCCGGGAGAACGCTGCATATTCAGAATATTGCTGATCGTACTCCTTGCAACTCCCGCCGCTTTCGATAAATCAGATTGGTTCCAGCCTCGCAGGTCGAGTTCCTGCTGCAACCAGGTAGCAAAGTTCGCGTTGTATCCCATGTACACAATTGTGGTGAATTCTGTGTCCGCTGTGATGTTCGTTTTGTTGCCATGAGAATACTTTTCATAATAAGCTGTACAATAGCTTTACTATTTTATTACTTGCGAAAGGAGCTACCGAATATTTATATGTTGCAATTTAGAACGAGTGTACTATAATAAAATCATTGCAGTTTCTTTGTGATAAGGGGTATTAATGAAGCGCTTAAATTTTGTATATGCTCAATCTTCGTCTTTGAGTTCATCTGTTGAAGTATATTTGAAACCCCACTTTTCGAAGATTTCGATAGTTATTCTCTCAGCCTCGGGCATTTCACCTGTTAAGCCCCGCTCGGCAAAGACCTTATTTACTTCTTCCTCAGCAGCTTCTAGACGATGCCGGAAGTCTTCCGGATAAGCTGAGTGATCGATTGGCACGGGGTAGCCCAGAATCCTCATCCCTTCATAGTCGTTCAGCCTTCGGCAAATATTCAATTCCACCTCATAAGGAGGAACATATCGGCCGCTCAAATAATGGCTAACTCGCGGCTGTTTATAGCCGAGGTGCTGCGCGAAATCTTCGATAGTCTTCCTTGAACCATCGGCGGCTTGCCACCTAACAAATGCGCGATTGAACCAGCGGGCGTGCTCGCGTTTTACATCATCATTCATCGAAAACAATATTACTTCCTTAGCTATATAAAGTACAACCACTTGACAATATTCATTATTGTGCTAATATATTATTAGCTCGCTAATGAAGTGGACAAGTGAATGCAATCTATTCCTGAAATTATCAAGAACTATCGAAAACAGAACCACCTCACCCAGGAGGCATTTGCCACCCAGTTGACAGACGGTCTTCCCGGTGCAACCTTGGGCAAACAGGCGGTCAACTTGTGGGAGCGGGGAAAGACCAAACCCAATTACGGCTTTATGCTGGCAGTTGAGCTCACCTACAACGATTGGCGCTCTGAAATGGCGGCGTTGATCATCAATCTTCTGAATTCCAAACTGACACAGCGCAGCGTGGTTGCGAAGGGCGCAGACGGGGTATTGAAGCATCTTTGATCCTTTCGGTATTTCCCGGCCCTGACGAAGCCGGTGTGATCCCATATTACCGGTACTTATTGACGGATCATAAGAAAGATCGAAATCGGTTGGAAAAAGGCGCGATTTCGGAAGAACTTGGAGGAAGAGATTATGACAGGACCGAGAGAATGGCCGACAAATGCGGCTGAAGACCGTGACGCGGCAGCAGAACACATCAATGACGCGGCGGTGATCGTCGAGAAAGTGATCCCACGGCTGCCTCAACCGAACCAGAAGGAAATGCTTGAGGCTTCGCTGAAACTGCAGAAGGCGCTCAGGCTTCTGGAACGGCAGGGAGCAAAGTCGACATTGCCGGCGCGGCGCAAGTACCAACCGACAACGATGTGATCCACAGGCAATCCGCCGGGTGCACTTCCGGCTTACTTTACAGGTTGTGAGCATTGGAACTTGGCCGGACCCTGCCGGCGGGTTGCGCCCCTTACCCAAGGAGGTGAGATGAAGAAAAGCATGAACCGGATCGTAGTACGCAAGACCCTTTTTCGTTCGCTGATCCGTTTCGACTGGTCGACAGTCTGGCGGATCTTGCGGATGGCATTTTGAAGTCACTGGCGGCGGCGTGGTGGGAACACGCACACACACGGTAAAGGGAAGGGCGACTCCCAGGATCGATCACCTACTCGAATCAGGCAGACGGATACCTAACCGTTGCGAAATCCAAAAGCCCATCAGGTTCAAATCCTGACCGCCAGTTTGCAGTACCTTACAAAATTGTTGCATCGCCGAAAAGGAAGGCTGCGCTACCCCTCGCAGCCGACGGCGAGCCGGACGTGTAACCGGCAGATCTTCACTCCCCCACCCCATTCCAGGGGCATTCAATCGAAAGGTAGAAGCATGACGAACCAGGTCGTTATCTCTCGAACTCCCTCGGACACTGTCATCCTGGTGAACCCCAGGCACATCATCGAGATCGCCCAGAGGCATCTGCTGACCTCATGCATCGAATTGATAGCGGCCACCCAGCAAGAACTCCTATGGGAAACCATCCGAACGACGTACGATGATCATCCGAGCCTGATACGCGCCTGGTCTCTTGTTTGCGAGCTGGCCGAATACAAGCGGTACGCGGAACGGGTGATCACCGGCCTTGTTGGCCACATCCACGAAGGCAATTTTCCCGAACTCCACCCGGCGGTCAAGCTGAGCCGGGACAAATCCCACGATCTAATCATCGAATTCAAGCAGGATTTGCGCGATTTCGTCCCTGATGACTTGCGCCCTCCTGAAGCCGTCTGGATCGGTTGACACCAGCAGCCGAGCCGGCGCACTCCTTCGCCGGCTTCCTGCTGGAGGTCCCTTCAACCCCCAGATGTAATCTCTTCCACCGGGGAGCGGTGCTCGTCTCTCCTTCCGCTCCCCCAAGAGGTACCCATGACAAGCAAACAAATTGCACTTAATTTTGGATTTTCAAAGTCAGAAGTGGAAGCCAACATCTCAGAACAGATCAGAATGAAGATTCTCCAAGTTGTGATGTATCACGTTGGCATTGAAAACCGGATCAGCCGCAAGGATCTTCTGGCTGAATTGCGTGCAGCTGGATTCAACCAGGATGACCGCACGATCCGCCTGGCGATCAGCAATATGCGGAGAATCTACGGGATTCCGATCGCCGGCACAGGTGGGATACACGGCGGGTATTGGATCTTGAAGGACCGGGAAGAGAAAGACGCTTACTGCCAGGTCGAATTGCACGACCGTGGGACTTCTCTTCTGCAGCAAGAAAGCTCGATCAACAAAGCAGCTGCCGATTGGTACCCAAACGGCCAACTGAGACTTCCATCAGCGTAAAGGAGAGAAAATGCGCGAAGTGAGATGCAAAGGTGCAAAGGTAACCGGTGAAAAGATCGTCGTGAGCGGGATCTACGTTCGGAGCGGCGTAGCATTGCCTGAAGCCGGCGAACCGGCGGTGGTGATCAACCCTGAGACGGCTGACGAATTCGCGGCCAGGGTGACCCGGGTCGATCACATCGAGCGCAGATATGACCTGAGCGTGGATCTCCGGAGGGTCGATGGCTAGCCGGCGCATGATCGCCTCAGATATCTGGAGAGATGATTTCGTGTGCAGCCTGGATTATTTCAGGCGGCTATTGTGGATCGGGATCATTGTAACCTGTGCTGACGATCAGGGGAGGCTGCAGGACCGCGCCGGGTTTATCGCGAGTGATGTCTTCCCGGGCGAACGGATGCCGTTAGAACAGGTGGAGGACGCCCTCGGCACACTCGCCGCTGAAGGCAAGATCATCCGGTACCGGGCAGGGAACACGAAGTTGATCCAGGTAGTGAACTGGTGGGATTATCAAACGCCGTCCTGGGCGAACGCATCAAAATACGCCGCTCCTGACGGGTGGGTCGACCGGATCAAGGTACACGCCAAGGACAACCGGGTGATCGCTGAGAATTGGAACAAGAAAGGTGGGTTCGAGCCTGTAACCGCCGCGGCCAGTGAAAGCAGCGTATGTACCACCCATCAACCCCCTGTACGTACCCCTGTACGTACCCCTGTACCTACGGCATTAAATGATGTTAAAGGTGAAGGTGAAGGTGAAGGTGAAGGTGAAGGCGAAGGTGTCGCACGGAAGCCGAACAAATCTCCTGCTGCTCCTGCTCTTGCTTTTTTTCAAACAGGAGACCCTTTTTACCTGCGGGTGTGGTCAAAAGTTACCGGAATGGCTGCGATCCCTGGGGGCGAGCTTGCGAAAGTTCTGGCTGCTCTGGATGGATTACGGGTGCAGCATCCGGACGAAGCCGAACTGATCGAATTCCTGACGAAATACTATACCGACTGGCTCACCCGCAAAACCAAGGGCGGACGGCCCTATTCGAAAGCCAACTGTGCATGGGTCTATGACCTGGCGGTCAGCGGCGAACCGACCAAGGAGGAGGTGAACAACGCGCCCAAACCACGGGCAGATCCAAACTGCCCGATCTGCCTGGGCGTCGGGTGGATGCAGTCCGGCATCAAGGATATCCATGATCCTGGGTTTGGTAAATTCGTCAATTGCACATGTGTGAAAGTGAGGGACTGATGGATTTCGCGGTTGTGATGGAATTCGCATTACGAAAGCAGCGGTTGATCTACTGGCTCAATCTGGGGGTTGTGATCAAAGAAGAATGGGACAACATGATCGCCGAGGCCAACCGGCTGGGGTTCGAATCCTCGAAGGCACAGTTGCAGCGATATTACGACCACTACGGGATTGGTAACCTGGCGACCCATTTGAATTGAGCGTTTCTGTACCCTAAAAAGGGCGTGATGTTTCTACGGAAACAGGAGAAGACAAAATGACGGTTCAAAATCTACGACTTGAAAATATCCTTCCGAACCCTTACCAAACGCGTGAGGGCGAAGATCCATTGCACATCAAAAACCTGGCGCTGTCGATCACCGAACACGGCATGCTGCAGATCCCATCCGGAAGACTTGCGCCCGGACAGCAGGGCAAGGACGCTCTGAAGGATCCACTGGTCCAGCTCGCATTTGGCCATAGCCGGCTTGCAGCATTCAAGTTGCTGAACGACGCCGGCAATGCAGGGTTCGATGTCATGCCGGTCAACGTCAGTGAGCTGAATAATAACCAGATGTTCGAAATGGCAGTGGCCGAGAACCTGGAGCGCAAGGATCTGACGCCGATCGAAGAAGCCAGGGCGATGCAGCGGTACATGGTGGACTTCAAGAAGAACTCCAAAGAGGTCGGCGAGCTCTTCCACCTGAGTGACTCGGCGGTCAGAAACAAGCTCAGACTGCTGGGCCTTCCCCAGGAAGTGCAGGACAAGCTGAAAGACGGTTCGCTGACCGAAGGCGCCGGTCGTGAGCTGCTTGGTTGGTACGAGCTGCCCAAGGAATGGAGAGATTACGACGCCAGGTACAACTCAAAGTCTTTAGAAGATCGCGTCTTCAAAGATGGGGCCGGCGCTGAATACGTCAAAGACAGGGTTGCTCAAATCTTAATGCGATCGGCTACAGAACTATCCAAGGCGCCCTGGAAATGGGACGAGCAATTGATCGGCGAAGGGATCATCGGCCTATGCAAGGGCTGCCCGAACAATATGGAGCGGGAAAAGAAAGTCTACTGCACCCAGAAAGCGTGCTTCGAGGCGAAGAAGCTCGCCTGGATCAAGATCTACCTCAGCCAGGCCAGCCTACTTTCTGGAATCCAGGTAATCGAAGAAGAACACATGACCGAGTCGTCCTATTCGTTGAACACCTTCAATCAATGGAGTTCATCGCAGATGGAAGCTCTAAAGATAGCGCGCGGTGCTCAATGCGAGAACCTGCGATTGGCCTTTGACGATCAACGATACCAGGGCGAATCAACGAAGAAGGACGATTATCTCGGGACCATCGGTTTTCCGAAAGCGCGGATCATTTGCAGCAAACGATCCGGGTTTTGCACCTGCAGGAGTGCCGTCGAAAAAGGCGTCAATATCACGCCAGGCGAAGATGGGAAGCTCGATACCGAGGCTCTGAAAGAGATCAACCGGGCACGCCGCGCCCAGGACAAACTAAACAACGACCTGATGGATCAGATGGAAGTCGCTACAAAGCAGGCGATATACCAGGCGTTGATCAAGGACGATCTCAAGGTCTGGGCCGGCATCGCTGAAAAGCTGGATTACGGCGGCGATTATCGCGGGGAGCTCAGAAACGCGACCACCGTGGCTCAAATCTGGATGCTCATGGCCGGTAAGATAGCCAAGTCCAATCGTTATTACGGCGATCCAAAATCAGTGTTGAAGCAATTCAACAAGTACCTGGCAGAGCTGGGGCTCGAAGCGTTGCCCTGGGATCTTGAGCCGCACATCGAGGAAAAGCCGGAAGGCAAGCCGCTGATCGAAGTCTTCAAAGACGAGCAAGAACCGGAGGCCGCCGATGACTGAGCAATTATCACACCTCGAAATGATCCCCCTGGCCAAAGTGCTGCCGAACCCCGAGCAGCCGCGCAAGGAATTCGACCAGGAAGAGTTGACCGCGCTTGCGAACTCCATCCAGGAGGACGGCATACTGAACCCGATTGCCGTAAGCGGTCCATACGAAACCGGCGGTCAGGTCACCTACACTCTGATCGACGGAGAACGCCGGCTGAGAGCCGCAAAACTCGCCGCCCTGGAAGTGATCCCTGCCCTGGTGCATGCGCCCAAGGCCAATGATAAAAACCTGATCCTGGCGATGGTAGGGAACCTTCAACGGTCGAACCTCAATCCGATCGAGGAAGCCATGGCTTACAAGCGGATGAAAGAACTTGGCATGACCTACATCGAGATCGCCAGGGCCGTTGGAGTGGTCTACCAGGTGGTGATCCAGCGCGTCTCACTGCTCAATTTCGACCCCGTTATTCAGCAGCTGTATGCCGAGCGGAAGCTGCCTCAAGGCGCCAATGTTGTGGCTGCTCTAAACCAACTTCCTGAGACGGTAAGGGTCAGGACGGCATTGAGATTCGCCATGAATCACACCACGGCCAAAAGGATCGAGGCGATCTGCCAGCGGATCGCCATGAATGCAGCCAGATCTGCAGGGGGCATCAAGCGGCGTTTCCATAAGAACGAAATACCGTGTTTGCAACTTTCCACACTGACTGACAGCCCCTTGCTGACTGCACTCAAGAATGCCGGCATGCTGCCCGGGTGGGAAGTCATTCGAGCGGCGGCCCAGGAAACCTGCGATGATTGCTCGATCCGTTCGGAAGCATCGGCGCAGATGTGCCAGGATTGCCCCGCGATCATCCTGCTGAAAAAGGTCGATAAAGCAAGCAGGGCTGTATAACCGGTTCACGCAACTGAGGAATTGAGATGACAGTCGAATGGAATGAAGCAAGCGAGAGTGTGATCACGATCACAGACCAAATGGTGGCAAAGTATCACCCCGAAATCAGGAACCTCAGGATTGGGTTGTTGTTTCGCAATGAGGCGCAATTGTCAAAGGGCAGCCTGGTGTTGGCGCAGGTGTCCAAAGTCTCGGCCAAGGATCAAGCTCTCATCGACTTCGATGTGCTGATCTGGGTCGCCCAGGACTATTGGAACGGCAAGCTGAATGACCATCAACGCCAGGCGTTGATCGATCACGAGCTCTGCCATATCCGGCGGAAGTCTGACGGTGAAATCGAGCTGATCAACCACGACATCCAGGAATTTACGACGATCCTGAACCGCTGGGGATTGTGGAACCGCGATCTGGTCGCTTTTGCGGGGAGTATTACCCCCGGCGTGTGGCAAGGCGAGCTGTTCTCGATTGAGAACGTCAAGGAAGCGCTTGGCAAGATCGAGGGCGTTAGCAAAGTCACCCTTTCTCACCTCAATGCCGAAGGCGAAGAAAACAACCTGGTACTGGTCGATAAAGAGGCAGAACATGCCGGGTAAAGTGGTTCCACGAGGAATGATGCAAGATTTCAAAATGGAACTCAGGACTCTCAAGACGAGCGAGAGCGTGAGCAACGCCAGGCAAAAGGTATGGATGCACATGGCCACGCGGTTCGGCCGGGCGTACATGCAGACAAATGAAGCGGCGATCCGGGCAGAGCTGGCCGCCGCGGTCAAGGAGGTGCAGGGTGGCTAAGACAAAGATCGAATGGGCGGATCGGGTTTGGAACCCGGTAGTTGGATGCACGCCGGCGAGCGAAGGATGCGCGCACTGTTATGCCAAGCGGATCTACGACCGGTTCTACCAGGATAAGCCGTTCTCGAAGATCCAGTTACATCCGGAGCGTGTTCTCACGCCATTCCAATGGCGTAAGCCAAGCAGGATATTTGTGAACAGCATGTCTGATCTGTTCCACCCGGATGTGCCGTTCAAATTCATCGATGACATTTTCGGCGTGATGACTGGTGCAACTCGGCACACTTTTATGGTTCTGACCAAGCGGCCAGATCGGATGCTCGAGTTCGCGAATCAGTACTACCTGCCAGGTGCAAAGGTCACGAATATCTGGATGGGCGTGACGGTCGAAAACCAGCGAACGGCGGATGAGCGGATCCCGCTACTTTTGCAGACGCCAGCGGCGGTGCGGTTTATCAGTGTAGAGCCAATGCTGGGGCCGGTGGATTTGACCGGAATCAATGGGGCGCTTTCCTCCTGGTGGAAGAATGGCGAGATTGATTGTGTCGATAAGGGATCAATTGGCTGGGTGATTTGCGGCGGTGAGACGGGGCCAGGTGCAAGGCCGATGCACCCGGATTGGGTGAGGGCGCTTCGTGATCAGTGCCAGGATGCGGGTGTGCCGTTCTTCTTCAAGAGCTGGGGGGAGTGGGTGGCAGGATATCCGCAAGGGATATCGATGGCGAACCGGGCGCAAAAGTACATTCACGGCTCGGAATTCTTTCGTGTTGGGAAGAAACTGGCCGGGCGGCTGCTCGACGGCCGCGAATGGAATGAATTTCCGGAGCATGCTGAATGAGGATCAAAGTCTTTTGGGCGTGGTTTGATCTATGGATCGGCGTCTATATTTCCGAAGGGCATAGACTCTACATCTGTCTTGTTCCGACAATTGTCATCCAAATCTATTATGGCGACTTGAATCTACGGCTCAAGCAAATTTTGAGGCAGCTCAACATGAAACGGGAGACGAAATGAAAGAGCGATCGATCTTGTTTTCGAGCGAAATGGTCAGAGCGATCCTGGAGGGGAGGAAGACTCAGACGAGAAGGGTGATCAAGTTTCATGTGCCAAAGGTTATTCAGGCAGCCGAACATCGCCTATTGAAAACCGCCTATCCATTACCCAAAGGTGGTTACGTCTTTTGGAGTTCAGAGGACACGCCAGAGCTGAGGGCATTTTCAGATGGGCATTACGCCAATCAAGTGGGAACGCTTTGCCCTTATGGTCAGCCAGGTGATCGACTGTGGGTGCGAGAAACGTGGTGGATTGATGAGGGTGATCAACCAGTTGTGTTCTACGCAGCGACCGATAAACGGTCAGACATTCCCTTGAAACCCTCAATCTTCATGCCGCGTTGGGCGTCGAGAATCCTGTTGGAGATCGTCAACATCCGAGTGCAGAGGGTGCAAAAGATCAGCGAAGAAGATGCGATTGCTGAAGGATGTGTTTATGAATATCCGGTAACCGCAAGAACGCAATATATCACTCTATGGGATTCTCTCAATGCCAAACGCGGCTATTTATGGGATTCCAATCCGTGGGTATGGGTGATCGAGTTCAAGGTGGTGGAGGTGAAGAA